>Ga0153928_1000295_pt1 | contig 25576 bp, 20 predicted proteins | sample TSNJ012MetaG_FD_106656 | JGI IMG/M metagenome (GOLD analysis project Ga0153928, IMG submission 106656) | Attine ant fungus gardens microbial communities from New Jersey, USA - TSNJ012 MetaG | ecosystem: Host-associated > Fungi > Mycelium > Unclassified | place: USA: New Jersey, Wharton State... | reverse complement strand
CCACCCCGTCTAATAGCTTTAAATCTTCAGGCCGGTGAAGTTAATTGACCTCTTCATTAATGGTACCGTCCCGGTCCAGAAATATCACTCGCTGCATGACGACTCCTGTCTGTTTTACTAAATAATTTAAAACTTGAATTTATATTCTCCATTTGCCATAAATACATTTACCTGGTCATAATTCCAACGATTCACATCCGATATCCAGGACTGGGCACCCCGCAGTTCAAAATTCCAGTCGGTTGGCTGACCGCCAACTTCTTCCATCCGGGCAGCCACTTTATGCTTTACATTATATGGACAATACATCAGCAGATAACCGCCGCCACCGGCACCCAGAAGCTTTCCGCCCAGCGCCCCGGCTTTTAATGCTTCCTCATACAGTTCATCAATCTGCGGATTGGTAATTTTATTACTCATTTTCTTTTTGCTCTTCCAGCTGTAATCCAGCAGCTTGCCAAAGCTGTACAGATTGCCCTTTAACAGCTCATCCTTCATGGCATAAGCCAATGCTTTTACTTCGCACATGGCATCAAAGGCATCCTTCTTTTCATAATTCTGCACCTGATCTTTAATAATATTAGCCGACACATGGATGTTGCCGGTATAGCAAAGCAGCAGGTTGTACTGAAGTTCATGGATAATGTCCTTTTTAATACGCAGTGGATTTACCACCACATTATTGCGGCCATGAAATTCAATAAGGTTAAAACCGCCAAAAGTAGCGGCATACTGATCCTGATAGCCGCCCTGGATTCCCAGATCCTCCCGCTCTACCTGATAAGCCAGGTCAGCCAGCTGATAGCCATCCAAATCCACGCCTTTCCAACGGGCCATGGCGATCAGCAATGCCACCATTACCGTCGAAGAAGTACCCAGTCCGGAACCTGGCGGTGCATCGCACTGCAGGTAAACCTCACATCCCTGCTTAATCTCCATCGCCTTCAATGCTGCCGTTACCAGATCCAGTCTTCCGTCATAAACATAATTTTCTTTGGTATTATATTTTACCGTCATATCAAAATCAAGGGAGTGTACCACAATTTGGTCATCCTCTCTTGGTACAATCGAGCAATAGGCATATTTATTAATGGTACTGCCGATAATCGCGCCGCCCTGTTCCACACAAAAAGGTGCCACATCGGTACCGCCACCACCAAAACTGACCCGTAAAGGTGCTCTTCCTCTGATTACCATGTCACAACTCCCTTCTTTACATCCTTGATGAATTTATAATAATCTTCAGGAACTCCAATATCAATAAAATATCCGTCATTCACAAAACCGCCCAGTGCCCGACCCCCAGAAAGCCATTTGGGTATCATCACATTCTCCAGGGAAACTTTTCCTTCGGGAATGTCTTCCATCAGCGCCCGGGTCAGCAGATACACACCGCCGTTGATGGTTCCCGGACGGGGCCGGGTGGTCTTCTCATTGAAGCCGACCAGCTTATGGCCATTCAGCACGGCCTGTCCATAGCGGGATACATCCGGCACTTCCCGCAGCACTAACACCATCTCCAGATCCAGGTCCTGCTGCATCCGTACCAGCCGACTATAGTCAAGCTGATAAAAAGTGTCCGCATTTAACACCAGAAAGGTATCTTCAGTTACCAGCTTTCCCGCATTTTTAATGGCCCCTGCAGTTCCCAGTAATTCCTCTTCATAAGCATACCGAATTTTCAGATGACCGCTGCCATCGCCAAAATGATCTTCGACCATGGAACCCTTATACCCCACCGCAAAGATAATATCGGTCACCCCATATCGGGACAGTTCATGGACGACATATTCCATAAACGGTTTATCTTCAATTAACGCCATGGGTTTGGGACGGTCATTGACCACACTTTGCAGTCGCGTTCCCAGGCCGCCGGCCAGTAAAATTGCCTGCATGGAATCCTCCTTGTAGTGCTTAATAATTTAATATAAAAATGCACAGATATGGGAATTATATCATTTTCTGGCATATGATTCTACCATATTAATAAAATTATAAGTATTTTTTGAGGCCTGTACTTAATGCACAGACCTCAGTATCTCTTTCTACTTTACTGCCACAAGCACCAATGCCTTCTTCAACATCTCATGCCCTTCCCTGATACCGACTCCGATAGAATCGGGAATATTCAGCTGACCGTCAGCCAGGGTAAGCTGACCGTCCAGAAGCTCATTGGTTATCTCAAAGCCTTTTTTATTCTCCTGATATTTTCCGATATTCGGTGTATAGGAAGACAAATGAAGGATATATACAAAACAAAACCCGGTCGATACGTGAGGTGTCACCGTCATACCGGCCAGCTCCGCCATCTTCGCCACCCTGGTTGTCCGCACCAGGCCGCCATGATACAAAATGTCCGGCTGAATCACATCAGCTCCATGGTTTTCCACCAGCCACCTGAATCTGCGCAGGCTGGTTTCCTGTTCGCCGAATGCCAGAGGTATTGAAAGCCGGTCACATACGCCTTTCGTTGCCCATAAATCATCGAAAGGACACGGCTCTTCATAGAAATAGCCATTGATCTCCTCCATGATGCGGCCAAAGTATACTGCGGTTTCCACATCGAAAGAGCCATTTCCATCCGCATGAATCATCATATCCTCACCAAAAAATTTTCTGGAACCGTATATCAGCTTCTCACTTCTGCCAGCCACAGAATCCTGATTTTTGCTCATCCGGCCGCCAATCTTATACTTGATGGCTCTGGCTCCGATCCGTTCCACCTCTGCCTGGAGGATCTCCAGCTCTTCCTCTGCTGAGGTATGACGGTTTCCGCTGGCTACATATACCCTGGCAGAATCATGAATCCGTTTTCCAAATAACTGCCCTAAGGATACCTGCTTTGCCTTTGCCAGCATATCCAGTATACTCAGCTCCAGCGCCGACAAACAGGAATAGTAAGGAATCCCGGCCAGTTTATAATTGCTTTCATGAACATATACGTCCTCAATCAACATTTCCAGATCTCTGGCATCTTTGTTGATAAAAAAAGGTGCAATCAGTTTTTCCAGGATCAGATAACTAAACCGTATCCGGTCATTGCACACAGAAATGCCCAGCAGTCCATCCTTCGACCTGGTTCTGATGAAATATAATCCGCAATTGAATAACAGCTCAATAGACTCAATGATAATCGGCCGGTCAAGTCCTTTTAAATCAAGTATCACTCCTTCCAGGATCCGATCCAGCTGCTCCGCCATAACGGAACGGTAGTCTGCAAAATCACTATGTTTTTTATACATCATAACCTCCTAAAACTTTACCAGAGTATCAATCTTTACCGGAAGTCCGGAAGCAATCGACCGGTTTGCTGCTACTCCTGTCAGAATGGACTGTACACCGGCCACATGATCCGCCGCCCGCCGATATCGGTCTTCCTGTTTCCCCGGCAGGAATAAATCATCCAGCATCACCGGATCGCCACCGCCGTGTCCGCCTTCTTTTTTCTCTACCGGCACTTCATATGGTTCGCCAAACATTGGACAGACCTGAATCTTATAGGACTTTGCCGCGCCCTCATCCTTCTTGTCTCCGCCGGCATTGATATAAGGCTTCTCCAATGCCGTATACTCGATCCTGCCCATAGATCCGTTGATTGCAACATGAAAGCCTTCCCATGGCATATAGCTGTTCAGTGAATATGACATCATCGCCCGGTTCTTATACCGCACAAGAACCGCCATCGTATCTTCGATACTGATGTCATCCCCAAACACACTGCGGTCACGAATATAACCGCTGTCTGCCTCCGCCGCCAGATACAGCCCTTTTAAAACAGGATTGGTTTCCATATCGATGGCAAACGGATCACCTTTTGCCCCTTCACTGCCATGACAGCGGTAATAAAAATCCGTCACTCCGCGCCTCTCTGCATTATGACGCCCATAGAAATTCAGGTCACCAAAGGCAAACACTGTGTCCGGCTCTGTGCCAAGCCAGAAATTCACCAGATCGAAATGGTGGGTTGACTTATGTACTAAAAGGCCTCCGCTGTTGGCTTTATTTCGATGCCACCGCCGATAATAATCGGCTCCGTGCTGCGTATTCAGAAGCCATTCAAAATGAACGGAAAACACGTCTCCCACCGCACCGTCCATAATCAGCTCCCTGATCTTCGTATGGTGCGGTGCATAGCGGTAATTAAAGGCCACACGAATATGGCGGCCGGTTCGTTTCTGGGCATCAATGATGGCCTGAGCCTTTCTCTCATCAATGGTAAGCGGCTTCTCCGTCACCACATCACAGCCCATCTCCATCGCCTTAATAATATAATCATCGTGCGTTCGATCCACGCTGGTTACGATCACAACATCCGGTTTTTCCGTCTCTATCATCTCTTTAAATTTTGTATAATGATACACAGGGACAGGTTCTTTCTTAAACTTCTCCCCGATCATCCGATTGGCATAATCCATTCTGGTGTAACTCAAATCACAAAATGCCACCAGCTCACAGCAATCTGAATAAGTGGAGCTGAGAGCCTCATAATACAACCTGGCTCTTCCTCCGGTACCTACCTGCGCATATCTCACCTTTTCCATTTTGAACCTTCCTTTCCAAACAGCATTATTCTGAATTATCTTTCTTTCCCTTATGTTGATTCCGATATTGTCCCGGAGTCATCAGCGTATACTTCTTAAACACACGGATAAAATTCTGCGGACTGTTATATCCCAGCCGCGCAGAAATATCATTGATACTCAAATCTGTCCCCGACAGCAATTCCTTGCAGCGCTCCAGTTTCTTATCAATCATATAATCCGTATAGGTCTTGCCAAACTGCTTTTTAAACATCCGGCTGAGATAGTTGGGATTGTAATTAAAGTGTCTTGCACACTGCTCCAGCGAGATATTCTGCTCGATATTCTGATTCAGATACTCTGCAATCTGGGTAATCACATGCTGGCTTTCCACCGGTTCCCTGACCTTTTGGTTTAAAGGCTTCAGGAAATGATCCCACAAATACAATTTTAATTTTTCAATGGAATCAATGTCTTTTGTAATGTCAAAATCAGCGATCTCTTTCATCTTTCCATATTCCGGCTGAAGGGAATACTCATTATAACAATCCAGAATATCCGACAGCAACTTATTGACCTCAAGCTTAAACAAATAATAGTCAACGCCGTCCAGATACACAAAATATGCGTCAAGATACTCTTTGCATTGCTCCTCTGATCCTTCCAGAACCGACTGGACGATCTGAAGCCGCTTTTGTTTGATACGGATCTCGGAAAGGACTATGCCTTTTTCCTCATTGACACCGGAGAAAATACAGACACCGGATCGTCCGATGGCTTTTCGCAGAGCTGCTTTGCACTCTTCCACTGCGGCCGGAAGATCCTCCACCGAAAAGACCGGTCGGCTGACACCGACATTAACCCCCACTCCCATATATTGTGCGATGGCAGAAATGATCATCTCACAGATTCTCTGCAGCTGAAGTAAAGCCCCCTCCACCGACATAAACTCTTTATAATGAGTGATATAAACCACCTGGTCAACTGCCACCGGAACAAAACTTTCCGTCGTGCCTATCAGTTCGGAGATAATATTTTTAATACCAAACAGGCAGATCTCAGCATCTTTCTTATTCTCTGCCGTCAGGTAATATTTCAAGGCAATGACATGAATGTGACGGCCATCGACAGGCTCCGTTATCACCTTATGCCGAATCAGCTCCTGGGAGCTGATCACGACCGGCTCATTCCGATAAATCTTTCTTAAATAAATCTCCCGGTCATACTCTTCCCGATCGGAAAGCCGTTTCTTCAGTTCCACATTTTTATTTACCAGATAGTGAACTTTGGAGGTGATTGTATCATCCTTTAACAGAGTGCCCTGATCTTCTGCTGAAAGATTTTTGTCCACCATCTCATTCAGAACCCCAATCGGATAATACAAAACCTTGGAAAAACGGTATACCAAAGTTAAAATGGTGATCAGCATACTGGCTATAACGATCCACATCACACGGTAGACAGACTCTACCCCTTTTTTCATATCCGAATTTAGTACGACCGACACATATGTCCAGTCATTAAATTCTGATTTGGACACTGCACAAACATAATTTTCTTTATGATATGTGGTTTGCTGCGGCTGTCCATCCAACAAAGCCGTCCACTCTTCCTCGGAAGCTTTTACATATTCCACAATAGCGGCCGCCTCCGGCACCCCAACAATACAGTTCCCATTTTCATCCAGGATAATCACCTGCTCATTCTGGCTTTCCTCATTCAATTCTAAAAGAATTGCCTTTTTGTCAATTTTGGCGATCAGCATTCCATTTCCCTTATTGGTATTGACAGGGATTCTTTCGGCCAGGTAAACGTATGATTCATCATAATACCAGAAAGAGGATTGGGGAATTTTATCCAGCTTCTCCGCCAATGGTCCATATGCAGACTCTGATATAGGAAGAAAACTTTCCTGACTCATGATCCATTTCTGCTGATTGCTGACCAGGATAATATCTTCCACCGAAAATGACAGCGAACCCAGAAGCTTTAACTGGATATTGGCCGCATTGAACTCCTGGAAATGTTTTGCCTCACGCGGCAGTCTTACGCTTTTTAATATGGCCGCACTAAGCCCGGTCCGGATCATGGTATTGTCTATATACTCAAAACTGACTTCCATCTGTTTTCTTTTATTGTTGATCGAGGAATCCTGAACTTCATACAAAATTTCTGTCTGCGCCGATGTCATGCTGCTGACAGCAAGCATTAAAATGAAAACCGGGATGATGCCGATCAATAATAGTACTGCGAATATTTTTCTGAAATATAAGTTTTTTCTGATTTTCATATTCTTCTACCCCCAGTACTATTTTAGACTGCTTTATCCTTTTATGGAACCCACCATAACGCCTTTTTCAAAATACTTCTGCATAAAGGGATAACATAATACAATCGGCAGTGTAGAAACCACGATAACCGCCATCTTTACACTTTGAGACGGAATGACAAACTGCATTCCCATGGATGCTTCATCACCGATTCCGCCCTGTGCCAATATAACAATTTGTCTGAGCAGCACCTGGATCGTCCATTTTTTAGAGTCGTTCAAATAAAGCAGCGCAGTCAAAAACGTATTCCAGTGTCCGACTGCATAAAACATCGTAAAGGTCGCCAGCGCCGGCTTGGACAGCGGCAGAACGATCTTAGTCAGGATTCCGACTTCATTGCATCCGTCGATCCTGGCCGAGTCGATCAGATCCTGGGGAATCTCCTGAAAAAAGTTCTTCACCAGCACCAGATTGAAGCTGCTGATTGCCCCCGGTAAAATAAGGGCGGCATAGGAATCAATCAGTCCCACTGCTTTTACTACCAGATAGGTAGGTATCATACCGCCATTAAATACCAGGGTAAAAGTAACCGCATACATCAGGTACTTTCTTCCCGGAAGCTCTTTTCTGGACAGCGGGTATGCCATCAGGCAGGTCATCACCAGATTCACAACCGTACCTGCGATCGTCACCATGACCGTGACCCGCATACTCCGCATCAGGGTATTGGTTGAAAAAATATATCGGTAAGCATCCAGCGTCGGCTCCTTGGGAATCAGCAGAAAGCGATTCATCGCCAGCTCCTTTACTGACGCAAAGGAGCCTGACACGATGTAAAGAATCGGAAAAAACGCAATCAGCGTTATGCTTCCCAGCAGTACATACACTATGGTATCAAATACCATATTTCCATATGATTTCCTGGTCTTGATCATAAGATTCCCTCCTCCCCCACTTTTTTAGATAATTTGTCCGCCGACAGAACCAGAATCAGGCCTGCCAGCGATTTAAAGAGGCCGACTGCTGTGGAATAACTCAGCTGTCCGTTTACCAGTCCCATCCGATATACGTAGGTGTCAAACACATCCGACACATCCCGGTTCATGGCATTTTGCATATTATACATCTGATCAAAACCGGATTCCATCACATGTCCCAGCCGCAGAATTAACATCGTGATAATCGTCGTCTTGATCGCCGGCAGGGTAATATACAGAATCTGCTGGAAGCGGTTCGCCCCATCCAGTTTTGCCGCCTCATACATTTCCACATTCACACCGGCAAGTGCCGCCAGAAAGATAATCGACCCCCAGCCGGTTTCCTTCCATATATTCTGCATGACTGCCATCGGGCGGAACCACCCCGGGCTGGCCAGGAAGTTGATCTGCCCGAAGCCCAGACGCTTCAGGCCTTCTGTTATAATCCCCCCATCCGTTGTAAACAGCGTATAAGAAATACCGACAATTACTACCCATGACAAAAAGTGCGGGAGATAGACCACGCTCTGTACGGTTCGTTTGAACCAGCTGCATTTCACTTCATTAAGAAGCAATGCGATCAGAATCGGCATGGGAAAGAAAAATGCCAGATTCAGAAATGATAAGGTTAAAGTGTTACCCAACAATCTCATAAATGACTTGTCCGTAAAAAAGCGAATAAAATATTTTAAGCCTACCCACTCACTGTCAAAGAAACCAAGAAATGGCTGATAGTTTTTGAATGCTGCGATCAGACCGAACATGGGGCCAAACCGAAAGACTGCATAATATAGCATTCCTGGTATCAGCATAATATAAAGCCACTTATAGGACATAATCCTGTTCCAATTATTTTTTTGCCCTTTCATATCTTCTCCTTTCCGGATATACTTTCTCCTACTGACATTATATTTTCACAAAATGGATAACTCAATAATCTTGTTTTTTGCTCTTTTACACAATTCCCCACTCTATTTTGTGTGCAAATCACACTTAATGCTCATTTTATTACCTTATCTGCAAATGGAACTCTGTTTACTCTCGAAAATGAGTATTTTAATAATGCCAATTAATTTTTGTGTTATAATTTCAGGTAAAAGATGATTATTGCTTTATCCCTTCCGTAAACGTACAATTTAAGTGTGCACATAAGAAACAAATCAACATCTAATCTGGGAGGTTACTTTATGAGTTTATTAAAGAATCAAAAGAACTACAAAGCAGGAAAACGGGTTCTCTCCGTTTGTCTTGCCGCAAGTATGATATTATCTGCAACAGCATGTGGTAAAAGTACTGACAATTCCGGCACTACTGTTGCACAGACAGGAACAGCAGGCAGCTCCGCCGCCGCTGAAACACCGCAAACTCAGGCTCCGCCGCCGCAGATTACACTGATGGTAAACTCTACCGGCGCCGAACCTCCGGCCGATGACAACCCTCTGGTCCTGAAGATTTCCGAATATACCGGTTCTGAAGTAAAGATTATCTGGGTTCCGCAATCTGCATATAGTGAAAAGCTGAACACTCTGATCGCTTCCAGGGATCTGCCGCAGATTACCACTATTCGTGAAGTAAAAAGCTCCGGGTTCGTAAATGCAGCACGCTCCGGAATGTTCTGGGATGTCGGACCGTATCTGGAACAGTTTCCCAACTTAAGCCAGATCGATAAAACAATCCTTAAGAATGTACAGGTTGATGGACAGCAAGTCTTGATTCCTAAAGTACGTGATGTCGCCAGAGAGGGCGGTATCCTCCGCCAGGACTGGCTGGATGCAGTCGGTATGGAGATGCCGGCTACCATAGACGAGCTTTACGATGTCCTCTATGCATTTACCTACAACGATCCGGATCAGAACGGCAAAGATGATACCTATGGATTTTCCTTAAAGTACAATGCTCTTCCCCGTTTTGCCACCCTGCTCAGCATCTACATGGGCGGACCAAACACCTGGGGCATTGATGAAAACGGAAATGTCGTGCCGGAATTCTATTATGATACCTACACAGAATCCCTTAACTGGTTCCGTCAGGCTTATTCGGAAGGCTTATTTAATCAGGATTTCCCCATCTGTAAGGATGAAATGCAAAACTTCACTTCCGGCATCGCCGGAATGCTGTTCCTGGGTAATCTGGAGGATGCTTCTACCCGGGTCACCGATTTGACTGCCGTTTTCCCCGATGCCGACACGGATATCTTCCAGATTCTGCAGTATCAAGATGAACCGAGGCATATTACCGGATATCAGGGATATACCGGCGGCCTGGCATTTTCGAAAACGGCGGTAAAGACCGAAGAAGAACTGCTTGGACTTTTAGCTTTCCTTGACAAATTGGCCGAGCCGGAAATGGCAGATGGAATGAACTGGGGCATGGAAGGCGAATCCTATACCGTAAAAGACGGCGGAGTGGAACAGACAAAAGAACAGGCAGAAATCTATAGCCGCAAATACAACGATATCCGTCAGATCACTCCCTTCTATACAACACAGCATTTAAAAGCAAACAACCAGCCGGAGCTGAACCGTAAAATCGTACAGATGATGGGGGAAAACGTTCCATATACAGTACACAATGTGGTACTGCCATTTATATCTGATACCAGTGTGGAATTAGGCGGTATGGGGGGCGATTTGGAAAATCAGATTAATGATGCAAAGATCAAATATGTAATCGGCGAACTGGATTCCGACGGCTGGAAAGCTGCCATCAAAGACTGGGAAGATGCAGGCGGCGCGCAGATTATCAGGGAATATACAGAACAGTATCAGGCCGGCAGATAGTATGGCGGCACAGCTGGAAAAAAGGAGGCTTATAGTATAAATACTACAAGCCTCCCTTTTTATCTGCTCACCTGGTATATTTCGCTTATGTTTACTTCACTGAATCAGCTGCAGATTTTCCGGCAATATGTCCAAATACAACGATATCTGCCACAGCATTACCACCGATACGGTTTGCTCCGTGAATTCCGCCAGTTACCTCTCCTGCTGCAAAAAGTCCCTGAATCACATTGCCTTCCGCAGAAATCACTTCACCGCTGGTGTTGATCTCTACGCCACCCATAGTATGGTGAACTCCCGGGGCGATTTTAATTGCATAATATGGTCCAGTTGTCAAATCATGCTCCATGCCTGTCTTCCGGTCAAATTCTCCATCCGTCTTTGCTGTCACCGCTTCATTCCAAATACCTAATGTTTCACTCAATACCGACGGATCAATATTGATTTTCTCTGCTAATGCCTCGATGGTTTCACCTTCTTCAACAATCCCGGCCTTCACATAACTTTCAGTTGCCTTCAGGTTTTCTCTTAATTGGTGATCAAAGATGATGTATGCATATCCGCCTTCCTGGGCAATTACATTGGCGGAAACCACATCACGCGTCTCCATCTCGTTGACAAAACGCTTGCCGCCCTGATTTACCAGAATCGCTCCGTCGCCACGCACCCCTTCGGTTACCATGATGCTTGTTGTCTGCTCGACGGTAGGATGAATCTGAATCTGCTCAATATCTACCAGATTGGCTCCGATTGCTTCAGCCATAACAATACCGTCTCCGGTTGCTCCGGGAGTATTGGTTGTCACAAAGCCCTTGAGTTCTTCCCGGTACTTTGTGTACATCTCTTCATTAGCACCAAATCCCCCGGTTGCTAATATAACTGCTTTCGCGTTGATGGTATGCTCACCGTCTGCCCGTGTTACCTTCACGCCTGTGGCAGCACCATCCTTCATAATAATTTCGGTCGCCTTCGTATTTAAATAAACCGGAATCTCAAGTTCTTTTAAAGTTTCATCAAATACCGCCACCAGATAGTTGCCTACACCCGAACCGTCTTCCGGTGCATGAATTCTGGCGACACTTGCTCCGCCGGAAAAAGATACCTTTGGAAGCGGGGCTCCGATTGACTCCAGCCATTCAATCGCATCGGCAGAATTTTCAGCCATTGTGGTTACCAGCTCAATATTATTAATGTTTTTTCCACCAGTCATGGTATCCTCAATAAACAGTGCAACTGTATCTTCAATTCCCTGTTCTTTCTGGAAATGCGTCTCTGCCGCATTCATACCGCCGGTCGCCTTAGTCGTATTACCGCCGATCATACCCGTCTTTTCCAAAATCACAACATCCAATCCTGCCTGTTTTGCAGTAATCGCTGCTGTCATACCTGCTCCGCCCCCACCGATAACCACGATGTCAGCTTCCGTCTTGATCTCTTCTAAGCTGTCAGTACCTGCCACAGCTACCAAAGAAGACGGGTCTATGCCTGCCAATACCAATGCTGCGTTAATTGCTTCCACTGCCGCTTTTGATGTTACAGTAGCGCCTGCTATGACATCAACCTCAGTGGTCTGTTTTTTCAACACCTCTTTCTGAATTGCCTCTAATGCAGCTCCGCCTATCGCAGGTGTCTCTCCTTCAGCCACAAATTCAAGTGCCGTAATCTCTTTTCCCGATACCGTCACTTTTGCGGTAACATCACCACCAAAACCTTGTGCCGTACCTTCAAATGTACCACCCTCTTCAGATGGTGCTTCTGTGGTCGTTTCTGCCGCAGTTGTCGGCTCATTGACTGCCGGCTTATTTGAACATCCAACGATGGATGTCACTAATAAAACCAATGCCGCTGACAACCCGGCTGCGCTTCTTACTAACTTCATTCTTTTCAATATTACTCCTCCTTTATTGCAATTTTATTTACTACGTTATTATTATAACATAGTTTGGCCCTGTTAACAATTCCTTTTACCTTCCTTTCGTCTCCACCTGTCAAACCTCATAAATGCCGCTGCGAGGCGAATTACACACAACCGCGTATCATTTTGGACTAATTATCGAAACCTGTATATTTTTTTTAAACGTTCCAGAATCTCAAATACCACCGGACATACACCTGCAAATTCCAATACACCCAATAAACTCCACAAACGCTCCGGCTGATTCGTATAGGGAAATTTCTTGCATGTATCCGGCTTTGCATCGCCTAATATGCATTCCATCTCTTTATTTAAAAAAGTACACGGGCATTCCTTCGCATGATAATTCCCGTCAACTTCTTTTATATATTTAGCTTTGAATTTACTTACCGGCAGCTCCAGATGCTCTGCAGCTGCGGTTATTTCTTTCTCTCCATAACCAAAAGAACCTCTATATTCTTTACAACAGTTACGACATTGGCTGCAATCATAACCGGCAAATAATTCCTCATGTAGTTCCAGAAATTGCTTATCCAATGTTTCTTCATCTGCATGACATTTTAAGTAAGTTCTAAACCTGAAATTCTTATCCTCTAACCGTTTACTTGCGGCTTTTACTTCTTGTGGTGATACCATGATCCATTGCTCCTCTCATGCTCATTTCATCCCATTCTTCTTTAGCTCCTGCTGCAGCTCATGGAGAGTGTCTATCCATCACTGTCCACATGCACTTTTAAACCTTGTCCACACCTTCACATGTGCTTCCTCCGCCGCTGCATCCACATTCTGGATCATCTCGGTTTTCCCGTCAAAATCAGCAGGTAACGTAAGGAAATCACGGTATTCCTCATCAATCAATTCATCCGCCGCCTGATTGGTACTATAATATCCCATATATTCAAAGCAATCCTTTGACACTTCCGGCCGGAGGATATAATTGATAAACTCATAAGCTTCATCAGCGTGAGGCGCATTCACCGGGATAAACTGCGCCATAATCCCAAAGCCAATTCCTTCCTTAGGATAAACCACCTTCAGCTCCGGATTGGCCAGACATGCCATCGTCACCTGGCTGGTATACATCACCGCCGCTCCCACTTCACCGGAAATCAAATCGTCCTGCACATTATCGTCTTTAATCAGCCGGATATTGGGGGCCAGCTCCAGTAATTTTTCTCCCGCCGCAAGGATCGTATCCACATTTCCGGTATTATAGCTCTCCCCTGCCACCTTCAAAGCCATACCGTTGATCACCCGGTAATTCCCAATGATCGCAAGATTATCTTTCAGACTCTCATCCCACAGGTCGGCATAACCTGTGATCTCCATCTCAATGATATCAGGATTATAAACGATCGTCTGCACGCCGGCACCATAAGGAACTGTATAAGCATCCTCCGGATCAAAGAACTGCCCGTGGTAAATCTCATTTACATGTTTCAGGTTGTCAATTTTATTCTTATCAAGCGGTAACACAAGCTGTTCGGCGATAGCCGTTTCAATAATATAATCATCTGCTATAATTACATCATAATCTCCGCCTTTTGCCGTCTGAAGTTTGGACAGCATGGTTTCATCCGTATCAAAGCTGGAATAATTAACCTTGATGCCGGTTTCCTGGGTGAAAGCATCCAGTACTTCCTGGGGAAACATCCCCTCCCAGGTGAAAAGATTCAGTTCTCTGTTTCCTGAAGTACTCTCGGATTTTGCCCCTTGGCATCCTGATAAAACAGTGGCTGTTACAGTCAGTGCCAGTACCGGTAAAATTATTTTTTTCATTATTCTCCTCTTCCTTTCAATCATCATTCTCTCCAGATCGTTCACCGTTCTCCGGCTGTGCCTTTGCGTGAAAACGGTTTAGCCGGGTAGAAATAAACACCAGCATAATCGTTGCTCCTAAAATCAGAGTACATAAAGCGTTTATTTCAGGTGTAACTCCCGTTTTCATTTGCGTATAAATCTTAATCGGCAGTGTGTTGATATTGACCCCTGTTACAAACAAGCTGATGATCACATCATCAAAGCTCATGGCAAAACTGAGCAGCATTCCGCTTAATATAGCTGGTACCAGCAGCGGCAATGTAATATCAAAAAACACCCTTACTTCACTTGCTCCCAGATCTCTGGCGGCCTCCCCGAGACTTTTATCCATTCCCACCAGACGTGCCTTAACCGTCATATAATTATATGGAATGCAAAATGCCGTATGTGCTAAAACCAATGTCAGCATGCCAAAGCGCAAGCCGAGCATGGCAAAGTAAGCCATAAAAACCATTCCCAGAATAATTTCCGGAATCATGATGGGGAGCATGGAGACATATTCCACTATCCCTTTTGACCGGGGGATTATTTTGGTGAACCCGACAGCGGCCAGCGTACCAATCACCGCTGCCAGGATGCTGGCACTCAGCGCCAGCACAATACTGTTCTTCAGTGCTTCGAACATCGCCTTGTCACGAAACAGGATTTCATACCATTTCAGCGAAAAGCCGCCCCAGACACTGGATATCTTACTTTCATTAAATGAATACACTACCACCAGTACAATCGGCAGATACAGTATCATTGTCATGACCGCCAAATATAAGTAAGCCGCTTTCCGATATCGCCTCATCAGCCCACCCCCTCAATCTCGGTCGTGTGGGTAATCCGCTTATACAGAAAGATAACTATGGTAGTAAGCAGCATGAGTACTACGGAAAGCGCTGCCGCAAACGGCCAGTTATGGGCCTTCATCAGCTGATCCTGAATCAGGCTTCCCACCAGAACCACCTTGTTGCCGCCTAAGATGTCGGCGATAAAAAACAATCCCATGGAAGGTATAAATGTCAATATCACTCCTGACAGAAGCCCCGGCAAGGTTAGTTTCAGAGATATTGTAAAGAACGCCTGGAGAGAGGATGCCCCTAAGTCCCGGGCTGCCTCCAGCAGACTCCAGTCCAGTTTTTCAGCACTGGAATATACAGATAAGATCATAAACTGCACCAATGCATATACCATTCCCACCACCACTGCCGGATACGTATACAGTAATTTTAACGGCGTATCACGCAGTCTAAGTCCCATCAAAATCTGATCCAGAGTTCCGTTGGCACGGAAAATAATGATCCATCCATAAAGCCGGATCAGACTGGAGGTCCAAAAAGGAATCATCAACAGCATCATCATACGCTTTTTCCACACCGGTGACAACGTTGCCATAAAATATCCAAATGGATAGCCAATCAATATAATCAAAACAGTACATAAAATCGCCAGACGAAAAGATTCGACAAAGGTATTTAAGTAAACAGGGTCAAAAATATTGATATAGTTGTCAAATGTAAACTTGTTGACGATGCCCCATCCATCGGCTCTTGTCAGAAAGCTTAAAATAACCATATAGATAAGCGGTCCTGCCACCAGCAGCAGCGTAAACAGATACAAAGGCAGTATCATCAGCCACAGACTATAGCTGCGTGACTTTATTGGCACTTTTCCCATCCTTTTGCCCCTCATGATCACTCACCTCCATCCTGACTTTCCTTATCTACAGGCACTGCATGGGCAGCATCCCAGGATACGGATACCCTGTCACCAACATCATATTCAACATTGATTCCCAGGCGGGTTGCCGTCAGCTCCGTTCCGTCCTGCAGGCGCAGAACGATCCGCAGCATTCCGCCGACTATGCTTTTCTGGGTTATGGTCGCACACAATCCATTTTCCACACTTTCCGCACTTCCCCCTTCGCTGCAGTAAGCAAGCTGAATATGCTCACTCCTGACAGCCAGTGTCGATTCCGTAATCGTTTCCCCCTTCTGCCCGACCACCGAACCATGTATAATATTGGCATTGCCAACAAACTGTGCGACAAAGCTGGTCCTGGGATAATCATAAATTTCCGCCGGCGTTCCTATCTGTTCAAAACGTCCGTCACGCATAACGACGATCCGGTCCGACATATTAAGCGCTTCCTCCTGATCATGGGTAATATAGATAAATGCAATGTCAAGCCGTTTCTGAAGCTGCTTTAGTTCCGTCTGCATCTGCCTTCGCAGCTGCAGATCAAGTGCCCCCAGCGGCTCATCCAGCAGAAGCAGCCGGGGTTTGTTCACTAATGCGCGGGCAATGGCAACACGCTGCATCTGTCCGCCGGAAAGCTCTGACGGCATCCGTTTGCCAAAACCCTCCAGCTGAACAAGACTTAATGCCGCATTTACCTCTTTCTCAATAACCTGTTTATTCACCCTTTTCAAGCGCAGGCTGTAAGCGACATTCTGCGCTACCGTCATATGGGGAAACAGGGCATAGTTCTGAAAAACGGTATTGACATCCCGTTTATTGGGTTCGATATCCGTCACATCCTGTCCATCCAGCAATACTCTTCCGCTGTCCGGAACCTCAAGACCGGCAATAATACGTAAAGTAGTTGTTTTCCCACAACCGGATGAGCCAAGGAGGGTAACGAATTCTCCATGTCCGACACTGAGATTGATTCCTCGCAGCACCCCGGTATCATCAAAGCTTTTCGTTATGTTTTCTAATTGAAGAATATTTTCAGCCATCTCGCCCCTCCCTCTCTAAAGAACCGGGGACGGCTATTGACGCAAAATATTCCTCCCCCCATCGGCAAAGATCCTTAATAATTGGAACCAGGGATTTACCCAGCTCCGTCAACGAATATTCCGTTTTAGGCGGAACAACCGGGTACAGGATACGGTTAATAATCCTATCGGCCTCCAGATCCTTTAACTGCTGACTCAGCATCCTGGGCGTTACCTGGGGTATTGCCTTTTTCAGTTCATTATAACGCAATGTCTTATCGGCTAAATTCCATATAATAATGACTTTATATTTCCCGCCGATGATCTCCATCGCCGCTTCTACCGGACAGCCATAAGTCAGTATCTTTTCTCTATTCATTGTGTCGTCCTTCACATCCTTGTAAATCTGATTATAAAAACATGATTTTTTGTTTCCATAATCAAGTATCAAAAATATACTATGTACCCAAAATGGTATTATGCAACAAAAAAGAATATTTATGCTATTTAAAACCTGATCTTTTACGATTATATATATTGGGGGAGAATATGTCAATGATTTCCGGCTATGTTCCTGAGTTCCTGCGTTCTTGTGTTTCAGTGCTGCGTGGATAGACTTAGATTGCAATTCAATCACTTTTGGACTATAATCATATTAATTTGAGTGAAAAGGATCTGTGAAATATGAAAAATATGAAAAACAAACATAGAAATATGAAAAAAGCCATAACAATGGAAATAAAGGAACACAAAAGTTCATTTATTGTGTATGTAATCTTGCGTTCCCTGGTGATTCTGGCAATGATACTGCAGATATTCAATCAAAATTACGAGAATGTATTTTTATGCCTGCTGACACTAGTTTTACTGACAGTGCCAAGCTTTATTCAGGTACAATGGAAAATTGAACTTCCCACCGGATTAGAGATTGTCATGTTAATTTTCATTTTTGCCGCCGAAATCCTGGGGGAAATCAGTTCCTATTATATAAAATATCCGTTATGGGATACTATCCTGCATACAATCAACGGTTTTTTAATGGCCGCCATCGGCTTTTCACTGGTTGACCTTCTGAATCAACATAATAAGGAGACTTTTAATCTGTCACCTGCATTTATGGCCGTTGTGGCATTCTGCTTTTCCATGACAATCGGTGTTGTCTGGGAATTCTTTGAGTTTGGTATGGATACCCTGTTTGGCCTTGATATGCAAAAAGACACGATCATTCACACAATCAATTCTGTTGCATTAGATCCAACCAGGACAAATACCGTCGTTCGGATCGAAGATATTCAAACAGTACTAATCAATGGACAGGACCTGGGGTTGGGCGGTTATCTTGATATTGGCCTCATCGATACGATGAAAGATTTGATTGTTAATTTTATCGGTGCCTTCATCTTTTCGGTAATCGGATTTTTTTATGTGAAAAGCAGGGGACAGGGAAAGTTCGCGAAGCGGTTTATCCCGAGAACAAAAGAGAGACATAATGATTATTTACGAAAAATTGAAGAAGAACAAGAAGAAACATAATATTCGGTCTTGATCTTCTCTTAATGCTTTGGGGACGGCCAAGGCTCTCCTTATGCAGGAGAGCCTTTTAGAAAAAGCTATGCCAATGTCCTTTTAATGGACTAGATCACAATAGTAGTATATACAAAAACAAGAAAAGAGTTGCATGAAACAACTCTTTTCCTAGAAAAGCCTTTTGGCCAATGCTCCATGCGAAGCTAGATAATTTACTTATGACTTAATTATAGCATTTTATAGCAAAAAGTCAATATGAAAATTGAAAATTACAACTCTAAGTGTTTTCTAAGGAGTTTATTAACGGATTCAAGGCATTCGGGTGTTAGACAGGCAATTCGATGATCAAGCCGAGCTTTGTCTATTGACATGATGTCAGTCACAATAATGCGAGATGGGTCTTTGTCAAGTTTTCCATTAGTTATATCGCTTGACGTTAATTGTATTTGATAGTTTGGATTGATTTTAGAACCATCACCTTCAATAGGAAGAACATTTACTTTTTCGCTATACATGTTTCCTTTTTTGTTTTGCACGATAACTACAAGATGATTACCACAAAGCTCACTTCCCACACCTTCGGTAATAAAGGCGTTATATATTTCTCCACGTTTGGGTTTTACCGGATGATACTTTTTCGGATCTAAAGCACGTAGTTTTCTATTCTCAATGGAGTTATGGTGCAATCGACATTGTTCAGGTATGTATCGTAAATAAGCAATGGCTTTTTTTACAGATATATGTTTTAGGTTTGTAAGGATGCCTTGGAAAACAGATGTCAGAGTTGCTTTATCATTATCATTCAAATTACTTATTGAATTGTATTCCATATCATATGTACCTCCGAATATTTCATAGATAGAGGATAGCATATTATGTCGAAAGATGCAATGAGAAGAACAAGAGGAAACATAATATACGGTCTTGACCTCCACAGTAGAGACGGCCAAGCGGCTCCTCCCAGAGCCGCCTGTCCGCCACATTCCGATTATTTCTTCTCCACCGGTACCTGAATCTCCGTCAGCCACTCAGCCACATCTTCCTTGTTCCAAATACCGTCAATGTGGCTTTCCCGCACATTACCGGTGATCTGGTATCCATTCTGTTCCGCCCATTTGACGGCATAAGCATAAGCCGCACCAATCTCTTCATACGCGCCAGGATGCAGCACTGTCACCGCAGTAACAGGCGGAATCTCTTTAAAAATAATGCCATCGCCATCCTTCCCCCGGCTGGTTACCGCCTCACAAGTCTCGATCCGAATATCCGTATCACGATACTCACTGTCAAGGTACACATTAAAACAATACCCCGGCTCCACACACTTAAGCTCCGGATTGGCTTTCGATACCTTTTCTCCCAGTGCCGACATAATCTCCATCAGTGCGGCATAATCAGGGAGCGTATACTGGGTAGAATACACCAGATACCCGGGAATTTCTTTCACTACTGCCTGATACTTCATCGTTTGACCCTCCTTTTGTTCCTTAATGTAGTTGGTGAGCCGAAAGAGTTGACTGGTGACCGTCTGCACTTCCCGTTCCAGTTCCAGCCGACGCTGCTCCAGAATCCCGTCAATGTTGTGACCATCAACAATTGTCGCTATCTCGGAAATGGAAAATCCCATTTGCCGCAAAGCAACAATCTCATTCAACCGGAACAGTTGATTTGAGGAGTAATAACGATAACCACTTTCTTCATCCACACAATCAGGCACAAGAAGTCCTGTCTCATCGTAAAAATGCAGCGTCTTAATCGTCACCCTTCCCAATTTGGAAAACAAACCAATACGGTACATCAAAGTCACCTCTCTTCCTTCCCTGTTCCATCCTACACCCTCCGGCTGCCGGAGAGTCAAGGGCTAAATATCAGGGGATCACAAAAAATAAAAATCAATTGACATATTTTCCGCTTGAAAATATAATAACTACAAGACAAACAACAATGTGTGTTTGTTTAGGTGATAATGTAAGGTAGTGTGCCGGTAAGCATTGCCTTATGGAGCTTTCAGGAGGGGTTGTGTAATGAAACCTCAAACCGGCTTAGACCATAGTGTCGAAAGAAAATACACTGCGAATGCCCTGCCTTGCGGCAGGGCATTTCATTACGAGGAGGACAATGTATGGATTTACTTCAGCAATGTGCCTTTGCATTTAAACAGCTTCTCTCTATCGAATATCATTTTACCATTGGTCGAAAAGGAAAATCACGCTCTTTTATCCTGAATTTTGATCCGTACCGATTCTCACAAACAGGTCTGTCGAACCTTTTTCCTCAAAGATAAATTGGATTATACCATTGGCCATCCACACTACGCTCTCTTAAAAAAAGAGAAGATAAATACACATACTGAAGAATGTATAATCCAAGATACCCTCTACCATCTGCAGCATCACCTAAAATCTTCCTCAATCACCCGCCACGCCGCATCCAGACTAAAATGATTCCGGATATACTCCTGTGTCCGCCGGCACAACTCCCGACAGGCAGCATCATCCTGATACAGCCGCACCACCGCATCCGCAAATGCTTCCGGCTCATCTTCCACGATCAGCGTATCTTCCACCTGCGGTATTCCTTCCGCACCAATATTAGTCGTTACAATCGGGGCACCGTAGTAAATAGCTTCGACAACCTTCCCTTTCACACCCGCACCATAACGCAGCGGTACCACTACAATCTTGCATTCCCCATATAACTGCTCCAGTTCTTCCTCCGACACAAATCCTTTTACAATAATTCCGCTTCCCGGCTTCGCCAGTTCCTTAATTTCATCCGTCACCCTGGAACCGACAATATAGAAATTCGGTGCATCCGCCTTCATCGTTTCCTGAATCCGCGGGAAGATCGCTTTCGCAAACCACAACACCGCATCCACATTAGGCGGATGGGCAAAGCCGCCGACAAACAACAGGCCGCTGCGCTTGCTAAAATCCTCCTGAATGTCCTCCTGAAAGGAATCATAGACATAAGCAGTAATATCCTTAACCGCAATCGTTGGATCCAGTTCCCGGATGGCATCCCGCTCAATATAAGACGGATAATAAGATATGGCCGCCTTGCTCATAATACCAAGTTCCACATCCTTCCAGTATTCCGCATTCTCCCGGCTTTTTGCACTCCCGGTCAGCTGATACTCCCGGCCTTCCCGCAGAAAATGAAGATCATGTCCATAATAAATCACCTTGATATCGGTATTGTCCAAAATATAATCCACATATTTGGACGCAATGTGAGGCCGGTTCAGATAGGCTACCGCAATATCATCGCCATGGTCACGAAGCCAGTCCCAGATTCCCACCTGGTAATCAGCACCGTACAACACCTCGATCCCCATCTGCTGCAATACCGTGGTATATGGTTCTTCATGGGCAAAGTTATCACCCAGGAATTTCACCACATAACCTTTCTTTAAAAACAGCTTCAGGTACTGGAACGTGGTCTTGGAACCGGCATCCTTATCATAAGTGGGAACATAATGATCCACTACCAGAATAATCTTCTTGCCACTGCTGCGCTCACGCGCCCGGAAGGGATCCGGATTACCGTCATTTTCACACTGTCTGGCGAATTCCTCCGCCCATTTTTCCTTCAGCTTTTTACTGTTGGCAATCTGATAACGCTTCAGGCCAGAGCCTTCCACGTCCGTCCCATTGGACACTCCTTCAAAATGAATCACTTTCGACCGGGGCTGATAGACCACCCGGTATCCGGCTTTCCGTACTTCAAAAGCCAGATCGGAATCCTCACAATACGCCGGTGCAAAACGGGTGTCAAAGCCGCCGATCTGCTGCCATAACCGGTTAGACAACAGCATCGCCGCACCGGAAATATAGTCCACATCCTTTACATAGTTGTACTCCGGCTTGTCCGGATGGTCCAACCGTCCGTAATTCCAACCAGAACCGTCACTCCAGATAATACCCCCGGCCTCCTGCAGCCGCCCGTCCGGATAGACCAGTTTCGAGCCAACCATACCGATCGTCCCATCGGATTCGATCAGATTCACCAGCGAACTAAGCCAACCTTCTGTCACCTGCGTATCATTATTTAAGAACATCAGATATTCGCCCCGGGCCGCCCGGGCCGCCTGGTTACAATTGCGTAAGAAGCCCTGATTGCTGCAATTACGGCAAATCACCAGCCCTTCCGTATACTCAGCCAGATGCTCCGTCGCATCCGTGGACACATCATCAGCAATGATCACTTCATAGCTGACATCATTTGTGTACTGTAAGATGGACACCAGACAGGCATAAGTATAATGAATCTGATTGTACACCGGAATAATAATGGATACCTTCGGATGTTCCGCCTTGGCAAATTTCAGTTTCCCATGCTGACGGTAAATCTCACCAATATTAAAATCGCCATCCCGCAGGTTCTTTCCTTCCGCCGAAGAATATAGCTGCATCGAACGAACCGGATGAAGCAGGTACTCTTTCCGGTAGTTCAGTTTCTTCCGCTCCAGCGAACCCTTGGGATATCTTTTACTGAACTGGTTACCCAGCTTTCTTCTGGCTTTAAACACCAATGCTTCATGGCTGTTTAAGTAGTTCAGGGTCTTGCTCATTTCATCGATCTCGTGACGCAAATCTTTGATCATAATCTCCAGATTGGTCACATGATTATTGGTCAGCCGCTGTACCTCCGTCGCTTTACGGATGGTCACGTCTTTTTCCCGCAGATGGAGCTTCATCTGTTCGATCCGCTCCCGGGCCCGGGCTATGTCACTTTCCAGCTGCATGATTTCTTTCCGGCCCTTGGATGACACCATGAAATTATCCTGGTAAATGCCCTGGTTCTCGCCATGGACATAATCCTGAAAGTTTTTCTCCATGCGGCGGTATATCTGCGTTATTTCCGGAGTAATGTCAAACGCTCCCAAAAATGCTTCCAGACCTAAATCCTGCATCAGGCTGCTATACTGTTCGTAGAAATAATACAAAATCCGGTAACGCACAAAATGCTCCGGAACCGGGAATAAAAATACCCATTCATAATCCAGACAATAGCTTCCGTCTTTCGTTAGCAGGATATTTTCAAACAAAGCATCAATATTAGAAGCGGCATAAGCCGTATCCTTTTGCAGCAACGCTGCATCTGCCTCGCTGATTCCGCTGCCGAATACTTCCATGAACTCTTCTGTCAACCTGAACGTACTCTTAAACTCCGGGGCCGCCTGAAGAATCTGTTCCAGCGCCAGGCGGATCGTTTCCACCGGCGGCTTGCCGCTTTTCAATTGCTCCCCCAGCTCTTCCGCCCATGTCCGGCCTTTTAGAAACTCAAAAGTAACCGCATTTCGCTGCTGGCAAAGAGTCGGTTTCGTCACATGCAAAACGCGGTTCTGACGTTCCAGAGCCTGATATTTTTCTTCAAAGGACCAGATATGGCCGATTCCATCCAGCCCTAATGCAGATTTCTCCACATACCGCTCCCGGTCGGCGCCCCGCTCGCAGATGCAGGTCTTGATCTGAAATGTCTCTCTTCTGGTTTTATTGTATTTGATAAAAACCTGATCTTCCTCCTGACGGAGCTGACCGGCGTCTTTGCTCCAGAACACCAGGTAGGAATTGGCATACAAATCAAACAGACCCTCTTCGCATACGGTGTTAAAACCTTCGCCGATATCCAGCAGATGGTATCGGGGGTAATCATAAGCCGGAATAACCCGGGTCAAATCACCGGTTTTGGGCAGATACTCATCGGAATAAATACTGACCGGAATTCGATAATCGGGCATCGGATAGTAAAAACGAAAATCACCTTCCACGGGACTTTCCGCATCCTGCAGAAGTTCCGTCAACGTTTTCTTCGACAAACTACCGGCTTCCTTCTCGGTACCGGCCCAGTATTTCATCCCCAACGGATTGGCCGCCGCCACGATCAGTACTCCATCCGGTTTAAGCAGGGCCTTTGCCGCCTGAATATGCTGGGCATAGGGTGCCTGTAACGTTCCGGCAAAAATCACATAATCGAACTGCCCGCCGCTGTCCAGGCTTTTTTTCGCGTACGCAATCAAAGAATCATTGACATATCCGATATTCTCTTTATAAGGATAACGGACTTTTACTGTCTCCAGCGCCCGGGCATCCTCATCCAGCACCGTCACCCGGCTGACCGTTCCGCTATACAGGCCGGTCATGGCACCATAATCAGCACCTACCTGCAGGATTTCCGCTTGTGGTTGAAACTCATACCACTCCAGCAGTGTTTCCCGCTGACTGGAAAGGGCATATAGATAATCCAACCGGCTATGATCCTTAAGAATCCGGCTGATGTCGCCATTATATAATTGGAGAAGTCTCTGAATCTCTTCGTCTATTTTCTTCATATTATCAACCCTTCTTCAAAACTGCCTCTACCTGGGATTCCATATCGTATACACCAACGGTATTTTTATTGGAAATAACCGTAATGTTCGCCACATCATAAAGCCGGTGGTATACCACATGCTCGCCCTGTTCAAAACCGGTGCAGCTCATGGAAAGCAGATACTCGCCCCCCTGCAGTGTCATCTTCTGCTTAAAGCTGACCTCATATTCATCGCCGGCTTTTACCGGTTTGATCTCGGTGTCTTCAAACATGGTGTTGGTACCGGATAGATCTTCACCACGTTTTCCCTTGATCGTATAAGTGAAAATCGGGGCCTGAATGTCTGCCTGAAAACGGATTTTTTCTTTAATCGTGAAATACTCACCCTTCAAAAGCAGATTCGTCAGATTACCCTTTTGGTCAAGTAATCCCAAATCGTAGATTTCCGCCTGACCGCCGCCATATTCGGTAAGATTGGGATTCAGTGTCAGCTTATCTTTCATTAATCTCCGGCGGCCTGGTTCCAGATCATTTGCACCTGAATGATCTGCCGCCAAACCCGTTGTGCCCAAATCACCAACCCGCGAACCGTTTCCTTCCCCACCGGAAAAATCGTTCGTCGCTTCTTTATCCAGCTCATCCAACTGATTCGCCAGGATTTTCTTATACAAATCCACCATCGCCCCGGGATTTCCCTCGGCGATAAAAGTACCTTTATTCAGCAATACCACCCGGTCACAATACTT
>Ga0153928_1000294_pt1 | contig 25610 bp, 28 predicted proteins | sample TSNJ012MetaG_FD_106656 | JGI IMG/M metagenome (GOLD analysis project Ga0153928, IMG submission 106656) | Attine ant fungus gardens microbial communities from New Jersey, USA - TSNJ012 MetaG | ecosystem: Host-associated > Fungi > Mycelium > Unclassified | place: USA: New Jersey, Wharton State... | reverse complement strand
TCATCATCCGTCTTCACTTCCGGATCATCCCCAGCTTCTCTGGCCTTTTGCAGTAATTCCTCCATCGAATATGCCGGCATTGCTAATTCAATTTTCCCCGACGCTTCCGACATTTCTTCTGCTTCTACTTCTTCCTCTACCCCCACTGCCGCTTGCCCTTGTTCATCTTCTTTCTCCTGAACATCAACTGCATCTTGGTTATCCGTTTCTACTTCCACAACATCATCTCCAACTGAGCGCCCAATCCCCTGAGCCTCTTCCAGCTCACGAACCAATGCCTCTTCTTCCGCTTCCGGTTCTTCTGCTTTCTCCCCAACCGCTTTTGCAATTTCTTTTATATCCACGGTCCCGGTATTCTCGCCCAAACCATTCGCTTCCACATTAGGCTTTATAGACTCTTCCGCTACCACGCTGGATACCGCAGAAGCAATTTCACTGCTCACTTCTTCCAGAATCTGTGCCGGTACATCTACCCGTGCCGGCGGTGCCGATGGCATTTCATGTTCTGAGGATTCGTCATCCTCTTCATCATCCTCTTCATCTTTCTTCCAAAGTTCGGCCAGAATAAAAAGTACGATCACAAAGATGACTGCCAGTCCAATAATGATCAGACCTTCCGTACTCTTCATCGCCATCACAATATAACCAATAAAAGGAATAGTAAATACCACCTTTGTAACCGCCTTACGGAAAACTTCTTCTTTCGTTTTCCCATCCGAACTCTTAACATCTTCCAACTGGCAGCTATCCGCTGAAGCATCAATCGACTTTATTCTATATACATATTCACCATCTGAGTCTTTCACAAGGATTTCATCACCCACTGCTAATTCACTCAGTTCTTTATCTGTGCCATAGGTTACCGACCCTTTTGCAAGGTTAGTCGCCATATCCACATCATCAACAATAAACGTAGTTATCCCCACCAATGGCGGTATCAGCAATCCACCGGCAATAATAATTGCAGCCAGCAAAATAATATTAACAATCCACTTTAAAAGCTTTGACATTTGTTACTCTCCTCGTTTATGATAATTTTGTTTCCCAATGAGTCAGCCGAACACACCCACTCATCCCCGACTTACAAACCCAAGATTGAAAGTTAACCTTTCAGCCATCTTCTACTTATTCTAACATCTAAAAGGTTTTCTGTACATAAAAAATATATTTTTTTTGGAGGCACCCATGAACACAAAGATCAAAACCATCGAAGACCTGTCCCTAAACGCATGGCCTTCCCATCAAATCGAAGTATACGACGGATGGCTTCTTCGCTTTTCCTATTTTTATACCCACCGCACCAACTCCGTCGAACAAATAGGCCCATCCACTATCCCCCTCACCTCCAAAATCGCCTATTGCGAAGACCGCTACCGTAAATGGGGAACCCCTGCCATCTTCAAGATCAGCCCACTGGCAGAGCCCTCTTTCGACACCGAACTCGCTGCCCGCGGCTACACCATTGAACACACTACCGAAGTAATGACCCTTAACCTTGCCGGCTACATCCCTTCCCCTTCAGCCACCCCCGTCCACCTGGAAAAATTCATCTCCTCCAACTGGATAGAAGGATTATTTACCCTAAAACAAACCACCAACATAACCCACCTCAAAATCGTCCCATCCATGTACCAGGCCATCCCAAAAGACACCATCGCCGCCTCCATCCACGAAAACGGCCAAATCATCGCCACTGGCCTGGGCATCATGGACCGCTCCTACATCGGGCTCTACGCTGTCCACGTCCACCCCGAACACCGCGGCCGACACCTGGGCAGATCCATCTGCCAGGCCATCCTGACCGAAGCCATCGACCAAAACACCCAAAGTGCCTACCTCCAAGTAACAAAAGGCAACACCCCCGCCCAAAACCTCTACTGCTCCTTGGGCTTTCAAACCTTTTACACCTACTGGTTCCGTACCCGCCCGCTCCTACCCGGTTCTTAATCTTTCCGCCGATGGCGGGCGGAAAATTCTTCATGTCTTTCCGCATCAAGTTTTTTATTTCACCGAATGCAATTAATACAATGACAAAAGCCTCAAATGCTGATCCTATCAGTATTTGAAGCTTTCCTCTCTGTAATTTTAAATTACTGTTTGCATACACTTGTCATCACATTCAGATCATCCTTTAATATCAATTAAGCAATTTATAAGGGATATTTGCATACTTACTCTCACTGCTATAAAGACTTTGTGCTATTTCATTAAATGAGTACTGTACATCTGCTAAAACAATAAAATAGCTCTCGCCAGCAGCCAAAGGCATAGTTCCACGCAGCTCTAATAAGTATTTATATGTTTCTTGAGACTGCCCTTCTTTATATTTATAATTTTGCCCATCAAATTCTAATTCCGCCTCAGAAGAAATGTCCGGATTAGCCCATTTCACACGAATCTTCCCAACTTGCCCCTTAGCAGACTGTTCCACAAACTGCTCCCATGCATCAGCATTATCGGTTACCTTTAACGTACCTAGTACTACACAGGGAACTGTTTTCACATTATTCATATTACTGATAAGTAACACAATTACTATTATGAAAATCACAGACATGAATATAATTATTAAATTCTTCTTTTTCAAATATTATCTCCTTGCTCTCCGATCAATCGATGAGGAAGTTTTCATATTCTATTCAGTTACTATTTAAAAACAGCCCCATCCTTCATATCTGAATACCACATTCCAGTTGAGGAACTTTCTGCATCAAAGACCAATGTTTCATTTACTATGTCAAAAAAATACTTATATTGACCATCATCTGTATCCAATTCAATGCGGTCATCACTAATTTTATATGTCCCAACTCCGATATAACTACTGAGTTCAGAAAAAGTAAATTGAAATTTCTTGTTTTTCTCTAAAATTATTGTGGGCTTCGTCATATTACTCGACTCTTCATATACATAATTGCGCAAAGGCAAAGAGACTTCTTCACTCTTTGAGCACCCTTCCAGAATACCTGTCGCTAAAACAAACCATGCTAAAAATAATACTGTTTTTTTCAAACTTATACCTCCGGAAAAATCTTCAGGCACTTACAGGTCAGGCTATAGTTCATCTGGCAGAAAATACACCTCCAGCATCCACATGCTGAAGGTGTACTCCTTATTTTTTCATTCCTAAATACTGCTCAATACTATCCACTGCCTTCTTTTCATCCTCACCATCAGCACAAACAACAACACTCTCTCCCGTTCCAAGTCCCAGCGTCATCATTCCCATGATACTTTTGGCATTCACTTTCCGCTTCCCGCTTTCGATGTGAATCTCACTTTCGAACTGGCTTGCCAGCTGAACCAGCATTGCTACCGGACGGGCCTCAAGTCCATTCGCCAGTTCAATTTTGATTGGTTTCTTAGTCATAATACATCTCCTCCTTTAGCGCCTCTGCTATGTTACTCAACTTTCTCAACCTATGATTAACTCCGGATTTTCCTACCGGGGGCGACAACATCATACCTAGCTCTTTTAAAGTTGCTTCCGGATATTCCAAGCGCAAAACAGCGATTTCCTTCAGTCCTGTTGCTAAATCTGACAATCCTGTTTTCTTCTGTATATATTTGATGTCTTCAATCTGCTTAACCGATGCAGAAACCGTTTTATTGATATTCGCCGTTTCGCAATTCACTTTTCGGTTTACATTATTTCTCATTTCTTTGAGGATTCGGATATTTTCCAAATTCATCAGGGAAACATTTGCTTCCATAAGAGCAAGCATATCGACAATCTGAGAACCCTCTTTTATATATACCACAAAATATTTCTTGCGGCTGACAATTTTCGCTTCCACTCCCAGGCTGCCAATAATTTCTCGCAGTCGCCAGGCTCTTTCCTCGGAGATGCAGACAATTTCAAGATGGTAAAACTTTTCCGGATCGCTGATGGATCCTGCTGCCAGAAAACATCCTCTGATAAATGCCCGGCGGCAGCAATTTTGCTGAATCACAAGGTTGTTAACCAACGGAACATTCTCGTCCATCTGCATATTTGCATCCAGCAGCTTAACTGCCTTCAGTACCCGCACCGCCTCTTCATGAGAAGGAATGGTAATGGAATAGGAATTGGTCTTTTTCAAATATTGATTTTTTCTAATTGCAATTTCAGTATCTATCTTAAAGCCTTTTTCAAATAATGTAAAGCACTTTCTTACTACATCAACATTTTCTGTCTGTATTTTAACAGCATATCGATCATCCTCAGAGATCAGGATATTACCACACATGCTAACAATCGCGGCTATTTCTGCAATTTGGCAATGACGTGCAGAACTTAACTGCCTGGATAACTCTTCCTTCACATCACTGGAAAATGACATATCCTACCTCTTTCCGCATCATTTTTTCACAATGCTGTCCTTGTGTATGTCCCTGTGTTCAATCCGAACGCCAAAATCCCCGGCATTTTGCAGCACTTTAAAGAGCTCGTTGGCCAATGTTACGGAACGGTGTTTACCGCCGGTACAGCCAATGCTGATCACCAACTGGTTCTTTCCTTCCAGAATATAATTAGGAATCAGAAACATCATCATATCCCCCAGCTTCCGGATGAACTCCTGCGCAGGTTCAAAACCCATGACATAATCCCTGACCAGCGCGTCATTGCCGCTTAACTCCCGCATTTCTTCCTTGTAGTAGGGATTCGGCAAAAAGCGCACATCGAATACCAGGTCCGATTCACCGGGGATCCCATACTTAAAACCAAAAGATAAAATCGATATGATCAAGCTTTTGAACCCCTGGTTTTTAACAAATATTTTATCTAACTCACTTTTCAGCTCACGAGTCAATAAATGGCTGGTATCGATGATGTAATCAGCAGTTTCTTTTAAAAACTGCAGTTTCTCCCGTTCTTCTAAAATAGCGTTCTCAATGCGAATATCATGTCCTGATAAGGGATGGTTCCGGCGCGTCTCTTTATAACGCTTAACCAGCACTTCATCCTCGGCCTCCAAAAACAGAATTTCATAAGCAAGGTTCATGATCGTCATATTTTCCAGCACACTTTTTAGCTGTCCAATCTCCCAGCCACCGCGTATATCTATCACCAAAGCCACCTTTTCAATCCCACCGGGAACACTTTCAATCGCCAGCTGCGTGAACTTCTCCATCAACGCAACGGGCAGATTATCCACACAAAAATATCCTGCGTCTTCCAACATTTTAAAAGCTGTACTTTTCCCTGCCCCTGACAGACCGGTTACAATCACAAAACGCATATCCTACTCCTCATTCTTGAATTCCCCCAGAAATTGTACTTCCGGTTCCAATTCCACACCGAATTGTTCCTTTACTTTCGCCTTCACATCATTCATCAGGCGAACAACATCTTTGGCACTGGCGGCATCCCGGTTAATTACAAATCCACAATGCTTTTCAGCCACCTGGGCACCACCAACACGATATCCCCGCAGGCCCGCATCCATGATCAGCTTGCCGGCAAAATATCCTTCGGGCCGTTTAAACGTACTGCCTGCACTAGGATACTGAAGAGGCTGTCTGCTGACTCTTTGTCCTTTTAATCGTTCCATTTCCGCCTGAATCACTGTTCTGTCACCCGGCTGTAATTCAAGCACTACTTCCAGTACAATGTAATTTTTCTTTTTTACAACACTGGTACGATACCCCAGCTCCAACTGATCTTTTGATATATATAAAATCTCGCCCGCAGGTGTCATTACTTTCACTTCTGATATTATATTTTTCATTTCCCCACCGTAAGCACCGGCATTCATGACCACCGCACCGCCTACTGTTCCCGGAATTCCCGAAGCAAATGCCAGACCGCTAAGCTCACGATCAAGAGCTGTTTTTGCCAGAGCAGATAACAATATTCCGGCCTGAGCCCGAATTATACTGCCTTCTACCACAACCCGGTTCATATTATGATAAATCTGAATTACAGCTCCCTTAAGCCCCCCATCGCTGACCAGTAGGTTACTGCCATTTCCGATAATATAATATGGCACATTTTCCTCCTTGCAGATCTTCTGCAATTCCTGCAGTTCCTTTGCATCCCCGGGTGTCAAAAAATATTCTGCCGGTCCGCCGATACGAAATGTCGTATGACTTTTCATCAGTTCTCCGATAGCGACATTATCACTTCCTACGCACCCGCAAAATCTACTATATACATTCTCCTTCACTATCCATTCCTCAATTTCTGTAACTGTTCAGTACCTTCACAATTACACGCTACTGCCTGCTGAATAGTTACCAATTCTCATATACTAAAGTATAACAATCCATATTCTTTTATACCAAACACTCACGGCATCTCTATTTTTTCATATTTATTTCCAAAAGTTCCCGGATAACTTCACCGGCAATCATCAGTCCCGCAACCGACGGCACAAATGAAATACTGCCCGGCACCGGATGAGTGGTATTGCCCTTTTGTTCTTCCCGCTTTTTCTTCTGACGCAGCGGCATTTCTTTGGAGTACAGCACCTTAACCTTTTTAATCCGACGCTTCCTGAGCTCCTGCCGCATTACTTTCGCTAACGGACAGACCGATGTTTTCGAAATATCCGTGATCTCAAACCGGGATGGATCCAACTTATTACCGGTTCCCATACAACTGATGATCGGTACCCCCGCTGCTTTCGCCTGTTCAATTAATAATATTTTTGCCGTAACCGTATCTACTGCATCAATAATATAATCAAACGATTTGAATTCAAACAGATCAACGGTGTCTACATTAAAAAAAGTCTGATATGTATGCACCAATATTTCCGAGTCTATATCTTTTATTCGTTCTTTTGCCACTTCCGTTTTAAACTTTCCAATGGTAGAACGCAATGCAATCAGCTGACGGTTCATATTCGTTATCGTCACCTGATCATGATCTACCAGCGTCAATGCTCCGATTCCACATCTGGCCAAAGCCTCTACGGCATAGGAACCAACCCCACCGATTCCAAATACTGCAATTTTCATTCTGCCAAGGCAATCCATTCCTTTTTCACCAATCAATGACTCTGTTCTGGAAAATTCATGCAGCACTTTTATACCCTCTCTTTTTATAAGTGATAACTGCATTATACTATACTCTTCATAAAAAATGCAACTAACCTTTCGCTGACATTTCAAGAATACTTCGGCATGGCGGACGCAGCCACACAAAACTTACATACTACCAAAACCCAGCCGCTGTGTGCGAGGAGAGGTGCGGTGCTGTTTGCAAAACCAGAGCATGAACTGCTAAAGATGCTTACCGAAATAGAGCCCAGATCCCCGGCAAAAACTTGCTTCCCAAGCGAGTTTTTGTATCCACCTGAAATGCGTTTTCACCAGAAAACGGATTGAATGTGGATAGTCCGGGGATTTGGGCTCTATTTCGGTTAGCATCTTGCAGTGAATGCTCTGGTTTTGCAAACAGCACCGCACCTCTCCTCGTACACAGTGGCGTCCTGGCACCCAAAATAATTAATTCTGTTTCAAAATTTGCATTATCTAAATAGCCAAAACTTAATACTCGATTATTTGTGCAACAATATACCAGAAGCTTTAATACTTTTGTCTCAAGCTCCTAGGATTTCATCTTCGGCTGGAAAATCACACTGATCATATACCCAAATATCAATGCCGCCGAAATACCCACAGCACTGGAAGTCAACCCCCCCATAAACAGTCCCATAAACCCTTCTTTCCCAATCGCTTCTTTAACCCCCTTCCACAATACATTACCAAACCCCATCAACGGAACACTGGCACCGGCACCGGCAAATTCAATTAACGGGTCATAAACTCCTATCGCTCCCAAAAAAGACCCCAGACATACCAACATTACCATAATACGCCCCGGCATCATTTTTGTCCGATCCAATAATATCTGAACAAGAGCACAAATTAAACCGCCCACCCAGAATGCATTAATGTAATCCATAGTTCTCCTCCATTCTCTACTCGAGTACTCTACTCTACATATTCAATCACTACTGCCTGTGCAATCCCCGGAACACTCTGTCCTTCATAAAAACTGGTTTTGGACATCAACGCTCCCGTCGGAACAAACAGTACTTTTTTCCATGTTCCACTTTCAACCTGAGGCAGAATATATGATGCAAACACAGATGCCGCACAGCCGCAGCCGCTGCCTCCCGCATGAGTATCCTGGGTTTCCTGATCGAATATCATTATCCCGCAGTCCAGATGCTGCTCAGTAATATCCTGTCCCTGGTCTTTCAGCAGATCAAACAAAATCCGTTGACCTACATAACCCAGGTCACCTGTAATAATCTTGTCATACCACGAAGGTTCACGCATAAAGTCTTTTAAATTAGCAGCTATCGTATCACATGCGGCCGGCGCCATGCAGGCTCCCATGTTCTGAAAGTCCTTCAATCCATAATCGGTAATCTTTCCTGTCGTTAAACCGGTGATTTTCACTTTACTGCTACGAGTTCCCAACACACAGGCACCACTGCCGGTAACTGTCCATGAAGCAGACAGCGGCCTTTGGCTGCCGTATTCCAGCGGATTACGAAACTCTTTTTCGGCACTTGCAAAATGACTGGAAGTCAAAGCCATTACTATATCACCATACCCTCCGGCTACCGCCATACTACCCAGGGACAGTGCTTCACCCATCGTCGAACAAGCGCCAAACAATCCATAAACCGGTCTCTCCAATGATACTATGCCAAAACTGGAAGCGATTGATTGAGCCAGTAAATCCCCGGCAAAGATCATCCTGATCTGATCCTTTAATACAGATGCCTTTTGGATCGCCAGTGCTGCTGCCTTCTGCTGCAGGGCACTCTCAGCCTCTTCCCAACTATTCATTCCCATCATCGGATCTTCTTCAATCCGGTCGAAACAGTTACCCAGGGGACCGTCTCCTTCTTTTTTACCAACTATCGCGCCCCCGCCTAAAATAAATACATCATTTTGAAATTCTATACTCTGTTTTCCTATTGCCGGCATCAGAAGCCACCTCCCCACCATTGAAATATGAGATAAATCAGCCCCAGTACCCATGAGCTAAAGATACCATAGAGAATTACCGGTCCGGCAATCGTAAATATTTTTGCGCCAATGCCGAAAACCTGTCCTTCTTTTTTATATTCAACTGCCGGTGCCGCTACTGAATTCGCAAACCCGGTAATCGGTACAAGCGCTCCGGCACCTCCGAATTTGGTTATCTTGGGATAAATATTAAGTCCTGTGAGCAACGCGCTTAAAAATACCAGCGTCAGGGAACACCAGGCGCCGGCCATCTCCTGATTCATCCCATGGGATTTTGCCGTATTAAGAATCCACTGCCCAAATACGCAGATTAATCCTCCCACCAAAAAAGCTTTTGCCATGTTCACCGGCAGGCTGTGTACCGGTGTTACCTGTTTCACATACTCTTCATATTGTTTTTTTTGTTCTTCACTGTTTAAATTCGCCAACAATATCACCATCCTTTATAAAAAAATATTAATGAACCTATCATTTTACCTGCCGCCATCGAAAGTATCACCCAGGGAATCCCTCTGGTAAGACCAATTCTTCTGGCCAGGATTGCATACAAGTTGACTATTTCGCCCAGCGCAACAATCCAACTGCCCAGAAAAATCCCCGCAAAGCTTCCATACAGCAGCAAACCAAATGTACCAAGCGGTACCCATATATCAAAAATAGCTACAACCGTCCCCACTACCGCACCTGCCATGGAACAATTTTCATACAGCATAATCTTTCCCGCCGTCCGGGTAATCCCGGCATATCGGGGAACAATTCCCAGACTGATGATAAAAGCCACCACGCCGCTGGCAATCACCGCTCCGCTGCAAAGCCCAAAGCCGATCATCCCAATTTGTATCAGCATTTACGATTTCACCTTCCTTATCTCCTGTTCAATAATGGTGGTATCCACCTGATCTTCATACGTACGCATTTCCACTTCCATCGGCGTCGGGTCCTGGGTTAACTTACGTTTGCCAAAATGGTTAAAGAAAAATACTACACCCGCCGCAATTCCAATCGAATATGAGACTTCCAACGCTGTGAAACCGGGATGAGTTTCCCCCGTAAATTGCTGATAAATATGCCGAAACAGATTCGGCACCGATACGTCTTCATTAAATGTCATAATCGAAAACGCCGTCCCGAAGAACGTTACCAGACAGACAAATGTCGTTTTCAGATAATTCCAAAGGCGAATCGGATTTTTCGGTTTTTCAAAAGTTATAACAAATGTAGGTTCACCAATCGGCGTTACATCTACATTTTCTTCCCTTTTCTGAATGTTCTCAATGATATCCATTACCTGCACCACGTAGCGCCCATATTTCTTCTGTGGAATCGTAAGTACCTTCAGCACCTGGTTACGGCTTAATACCTTCGGATTACTGCAGCTCAAGCGGGCAATATCCTGAAGGTAGACGTCTTCACTGGTCACCTTCACATTCTTTTCCACTGCAATATACAGCATGTCACTCAACTGATCACATCCTTCCCCTCATCCCGAATCCGCTCTTTAAGCTGATCGCAAAACACAAGTGTCCCTTGCTGCGGCCGGATATCCCTTTCCTGCCAATAATAATACCCAATACCCAGGGCACCTAAAAGCATCGCCATAAGCAGCAGGTACAAATACACTCTTTTTCTTGTCATACCATCACTCCTATAATTGTTTGCTTTTATTATCTTATTATTTCCCCAAAATATACGGGGAAAGTTATAATAACTTTCCCCGTAAATCCAGTAATATTTTCTTTTCCATTCGCGAAACCTGCACCTGGGTCATGCCCATTTCCTTAGCAATGGTATTCTGCGTCTTCTCCTGAAAGTATCTTTTATAAATCAATTCTCGTTCTTTTCCTTCCAGATCGCCCAAGACTTCCTCCAACAGCATACGGTTCAAAAGCATCTCCTGCTTGTCCTCTTTTTCTTCAATTTTATCCATCAGGGAAATATCATTGCCATCCCCTTTATAAATGGTCTGGTGCAAAGATTCAATCTCCGCCCCCGCTTCCATCGCCGCAACCAGTTCTTCTTCCGACGTCTCCAGCACACCGGCCACCTCCGACAAAGCCGGCTCCCGCCCCAGACGCTTCTCCAGCTGCTCCCGCGCATGATATGCTTTGCCAGCCATCTCCTTCATCGAGCGGCTGACCTTGATCATCCCATCATCCCGCAAAAATCGCCTAATCTCCCCGGTGATCATCGGAACCGCATAAGTAGAAAACTTCACATCATAACTGTTATCAAATTTATCTACCGCTTTCATCAGGCCAATACTCCCAATCTGGCATAAATCTTCAATCTCCACCCCGCGGTTTTGAAATCGCTTCACAATACTGTAAACCAATCCCATATTCTCCTGAATAATTGTATCTCGTGCTTCCTTATCCCCTTTGTGTGCCAAGTCAATCAAGGCAAGGGTACGTTCCATATTACCTCCTACTCAAATATGCCGCCGATACAGCCTATTGTCTTTTTCATATGAACTTCTGTCCCTTTTCCCAGTTCAGAACTCACGAGAACCTGATCCATAAAAGCTTCCATAAAAGCAAATCCCATACCAGACCGGTTCAATTCCGGCTTGGTGGTATATAATGGCTCCATCGCCTTCTCTACATTTTCAATACCGCGGCCATGATCAATAACCGTAATATGCATCTCCCGCTCCGTCACCTGACATTCAATCCGTATCTTCTTCACTTCATTCTCATATCCATGAATAATGCTGTTCGTAATCGCCTCCGATACCGCCGTCTTAATATCAGCCACCTCCTCAAGCGTCGGATTCAACTGCGTACAAAATGCCGCCACCGCCACCCGCGCAAACCCTTCATTACAAGAACGGCTGTCAAACTCAATTGTCATTTCATTGGTGTTTTCCATAGTATTCCCCTTTCTTATTCCCTTTATCACTCCATCCCTGCTCTTTACTGATCGTAATCAGCTTATACACTCCGGACAAATGCAACAGCTTATTAATCCTTTCATTCACATGCACAGCAGAAACATATCCCCCAACCAGGTTAATATTATGATATCTCCCCATAATCACTCCAATCCCCGAACTATCCATAAACTCCGTATCCCGAAAATCAAAAACAATCTGATGAATATTCTCCCTCTCCAAAACCCGATCCGCCTCCCGAATAATTCCTTCCGCATTATGATGATCCAGTTCCTTCGGAACAAATACCGTCATACAAGTGCCATCTACCTGCAATACTTCATCCATATAAACACTCCCCTTAAAATTATTATTATTATTTCCTTACCGCCATTTCCGCAAAACATTACTATGCACTCCATAACCAGCAACACCCTTCGCGAAACAGTCACCCTGTGAACTGCAAGCAAAACTTCCCTCTGCCAACTCCCAGGGTCAAAAGACCATCCTGCCGGAAGGTGTTTGAATCTTTCTGGCATCTGCAGGAATATCAGAAGATCTTAGCGGGTGGGAATTTGCGTTGCACGAAAAAAAGATACTGTCTGAGCGCAGCGAGTTTATCTTTTTTTCGTGCGTTTTTAGCAAATCCCCAGCCGCTTAGATCTTCGATATTCCGAAGCCCGCCAGAAAGATTCAAACACCTTCCGGCAGGATGGTCTTTTGACCCGTCCGCCCCCCTTCACACAAAAAGAGGACCCGCAGTACCCCCGCGCATCCCCCAATTTAGAGGTTTCTCTATTCGTTGTCATAATCCGCATCATCATAGCCATCACCAGCAGAACTCCCGTCATCCGAACCGTTTCCACCAGAATCACCACTATTATCCGCCCCATCATCGTAATTACCAGTCCCGGAATCCCCCGAACCGCTATCATCATCTGTCACATCAGAACCCTGCACCGCCTCTGAACCAGTCTCGTCCGTTTCAACCCCATTGATAACATCAATATAATACTGTGCCGAAGTGGCTCTCTTAGTTCCTTCAAACTGCGCGATAATCTCCTTGAACACCTTAATGGCATTCTCATTATCACCACTGTCCCGATAAGCAAGCGCAAGATAATTCAGCACCTCATAATCAGTACCATCCATTTCCCTGGCCTTGCTAGGCTGATCAATAGCAGTCGCATAATCCCCATTGTCATAAGCCTCTTTACCAGTCTCAGAATACTTGTTAAACAACGTCGACCGAATATCCTCATAAATACTGTCATAAATCGCCTTAGCATCCACCGAAAGAAGGGCTGCATCAACATTCATCAAGGCATTAGCCGCATTGGTGTAATTCTCTTCCCGATATGCATTAAATGCTTTGATCAGATTCTCATAGCTTTCCACCTGTTTCCCTGCTTCATCAATCTGATCCGCCGCCGTCTTAACCGTCTTTTCAGATTCCTCTATCTCGTCTTCCATCTTGGACAGCTGCGATGCCTGAGAGGCCATCGCATTACTGTATTCGGTAATTTTATTATTCGCTTCCCGATTAATCTTCTGCGTATTCGCCGGTACCACCAGAAACCACACCACCAACGCCCCTATCACCAGGCCAAATCCCAGATTTAAAAGGGTTGCAAACACAGAACTCTCCCGAAACGTCGGCGGGATGACCACCGCCGCTGCACCGGCATTGTATTCTTCTGCACCTTTATCCTTGCCCGAGCCGAAGAATTTACTGCCCCAGCGCGATTCCAGCGAAGTCTGCATCCCGGTACGCTCATCTACCTCCCGCAGAAAACGCAGGGTAGTTGAATTGGTCTTATCGATTTTAGCCGCTTTCTTTAATATTCTTCTGGCTTTTTCATAGGCATTCTGCTCAATGTAATTAAGCGCCAGTAAATGATACGCCTTAATAAATTTAGGATTCTGGGTCACAATCTTTTTCAGCTGAATCATCGCAATATCAGAACTGCCATTACGGCAGCAGTTCAATGCCTCATTATATTTTTTTATCGTCTGATTAATAATGTCCAGCTTATTACCGTTAGACTGCAACCGATTAATATATTCAGCTGCAATATTATTTTCCGGCATGATATTTTTGCTGATCACCCACTCGCTAAGGGCAGAAACAGCTTCACCCATTTCAAAATAAACCAGCCCCAACAGGTTTCTGGCCGGGATATTGAGCTTGTTAAACTTCAGACTTCGCTGCAACAAATCAATAGCTCCGGACAAATCCCGAATTTCCGCCTTTTCCAGTCCTGCATTATAGAACTGGTTCGACATCAGATATACCTTTTTCTGTACGACAGCATCAAAACCACATTTGGGACAGTGGGAGGATTCATTTAGCAATGTCCCGCAATTCAAACAATTCATCTGTTTTCCTCTCACTCTTTCTCTTTTTGTCCGTCTGTTTCCATCATTTCTTTTAAAATGTCAATAACATCCGTCAAATCACGGCTGTACACTGCACTTTCCACTTCATCCACATCAAGACATGGCTTGAATTTCTTCAGTTCTTCTTCGTAATTAATCATTTATACGCCTCCTTAGGTATCCTTTGATTTCTCCTGCCAGATACAATGAGCCAACACAGAATAAGAGCCCTTCCTCTTTTAGTGTATAAGCCCGCTCGAACGCATTAACCACATTCGGCTCACTATACACTTCTCTGCACCCAAACCCGCCAAAAGCCAGCGCCAGCTCTTCTGCCGGCACAATCCGCCCGCCATCCAGCTGTGTCACAACTACAGCATCCGGCTGAATCTCATCGCAAATCAATCGTATCATATCACGGTATTTCTTATCTGCAACTGCCGAAAAAAGAATAGTGATCCGATAATCCCGCCGAAACGCCATTGCCGTTTCCACGAACCTCAGCACCCCATCTTCATTATGAGCACCATCCAGAATAACCCCTGGCAGCACTGTCTCCATTCTTCCTTCCCATTTCGCATCCCGAACTGCACAGCACAAAGTTTCGGTAGAAATCTTATGCATGTCACGAATTACGCCCATCGTCAATAATGCCAACGAGGCATTTACCACCTGATAAGGAGCTATGTACGGAATAGAAACCGTAATATTATCATAATACTTGCAACGCAAAGAAAAATCAATGCCCGACCGTGTGTTTTGTATTATTTCATACATAGAATCATCAAGTTCATAAGCGGGAGCCCCCACTTCTTTAGCCCTTTTCTCAATAACATCCGCTGCTTCCCGATTGCGCCCATCATAGATCACCGGTACATCCGGCTTAATAATTCCAGCCTTCTCCCCCGCTATCGACCCAATCGTATCACCCAGATATTCCGTATGATCCAGACTGATAGAAGTAATAACTGCAGCCAGCGGCCGCTCCACCGTATTAGTAGCATCCAGCTTACCGCCAAGCCCCGTCTCCAAAACCACAATATCCACACTGCGTTCTTTAAAATATAACATCCCTATTACAAAAACTACCTCAAAATAACTGGGGTGCTCTTTTCCCTCTTTTACAAATGCGTCAATCACCTGCTTCACATCCAAAAAAAGCCGTAGGAATGTTGCATCATCCATCATCTTCCCATTAATTTTGAAGCGCTCATTCATCTGCACAAGATGAGGCGACGTGAATAATCCGCACCGAAATCCCCCTGCCTCCAGCATCGCAGCCAGAAAGGCACACACGCTCCCTTTCCCATTCGTTCCCGCCACATGAATGACTTTACACTCATTCTGCGGATTGCCAACCCGGCGAAGCATCTCCTGTGCATGCCGCAGAGGCTCAGCAATAGCGAATCTGGGAATGTTTTCTATATATTCAACTGCTTTTGTATAATTCAAAAAAACCACCACTTTATCATATTGTATTTGTCCGAAAATTCCTGACTCTTATACATTATAATATCGCGATGGTTTTTTCAAGAAAATTGTGTCGCAACTTTAGACTTTCTTTTCAAACCACACGGGACAGATTATAATTCCACCCAGACATTGCCCAACTGATTACTCTTCACACAAGCATTCACAAAACGCACCCCTTGCACCCCATCATGCACATTGGGATAACGGAACCTCGTCTCCATATCTCCATTCCTCCTGGCAATAACATCCTGACAAAATGCCCGATAAATATTCCCAAATGCCTCATAATACCCTTCCGGATGCCCTGCCGGAAGATGCGACATCTCCAAACTCCCATCATAATTATAATCCCGATTCATCGAATAAATCTGAACCGGTTCCCCCAACTTACTATGCTTCAGCAACCCCGCACTACCATGATACCACTCCAGACTCCCTTTTGTCCCATAAATACGAATTCGTACATCAGCATCATGTCCAATCGCCACAATCGAAGACCACAACGTCCCCGACACCCCATTATCAAACTCCAACATAACCGTACTATTAGTCTCCAGTGGAACATCCTTCGGCGAATAATCAAACCGCGCCAACACCTTCTTCACTTCCATTCCCGTCGCCGCCACGATCAAATGCTCCAGATGCGTTCCAATATCCACCGTACAAAGCGATCCACTCCCTCTCTTAGGATCTAACCGCCACATCTTCTTCCGAGTCTCCTCACTCCGAAGCCCCAACAATAACCAATCCTGCGGATACTCCGTCGTCACATGAACAACATCCCCAATCTCCCCTCGTTCAATCATCTCCCGAGCCTGGCGCACCATCGCATACCCCGCATAAGAATACGTAACCCCAAAACACAAATCCTTCTCCTTAGCAATACGCTCCAAATCCATCGCTTCCGCTTCCGTAATCGTCAGCGGCTTATCACACATCACATGAATCCCCTGTTCCATAAAAGCCCTGGCAATATCATAATGCGTATCATTCGGCGTCGTGATCGCCACAAAATCAATCCCATCCTCACGCTGCCCTTCAGCCTCCGCCATCTCCCGATAATTCCCATAGACACGCCCCTTATCCTCAACATTCCACTCCTCGGCCGTCTCCATATTCTTCTCGCCATCCCGCGTAAAACATCCCGCCGTCAACTTCGCAAGCCCACCAAGAAATGCCCCTCTCCGATGAACATCCCCAATAAAAGCCCCATTACCGCCACCAACCATACCATACTTCAAATACATAACATTTCCTCCTTAATACCTACCGAGCACTATCGCATACAGTAAGTTTCCGACAGCACTCCTACCTTCATTTCACAGTTCTCAACATCAACTACCATACCCAACACATCACCACTTCCACTCCCGCTGCCATCCCCAGGGTTAAAAGCCCATTTCGCCGGAAGGTGTTGTGGAAGGGCGGGGTGCTGTAACGTTGGCAAAACCATAGCACGAGCTGCTGAAGATACTAACTCAAAGGGGGTGCGAATTTGCGGGCAAAAACTTGCTTCCCAAGCGAGTTTTTGTATCCACCTGAGATGCGTTTTCACCAGAAAACGGATCGAATGTGGATAGTCCCACAAATTCGCACCCCCTTTGAGTAAGTATCTTCCAGCGAAGTGCTCTGGTTTTGCCAACGTTACAGCACCCCGCCCTTCCACAACACCTTCCGGCGAAATGGGTTTTTAACCCGTCCGCACCCCCAAAAAAAGCCGCCGCCGGAAACCCTCCCAGATTCCCCAGCCGCAGCCCCATAATCATCAGTCACGCAACGGAAGCATCTTCTTCTTCTCAAACGATTCCTTACACCGATTAGCAATCTCCGACACCGCCGTCCCATCATAAACCGTAACTTCCGGCTTCCGATTTTCCAGCACACAATCAGCAAACTCCGTCATCTCCGACACAAAAGCATCATGCCACCTCTCCAGGAAGTCCTGATAACACTCCCTGCAAACCCCATGCTCACTCATAACTTCCAGCAGATTCTTAGAAGGCACCGAAGCAATCCTAAGCGTCCCCCTAGTCCCAATAATCTCAGTCTCAACATGACTCCCATGAGCCGCCGCACGACCGGCAAACATAAATACCATCTCTTCATTCTCACACTGCATCACAGCACAAACATTATCCCCATCATTAAGCGCCCGATACTCTTCAAATTCAAAAATACCACCTAACCCCCACATATTCACCGGCTCAGACCCAGTAAACCACCGTGCAAGGTCAATATCATGCACACACATATCCAAAAATTGTCCTCCGGACTGCGGCGCATACTTCAAAACCCCTTCAATACCCGCAATTGGATCCTGGGTATAAGAACGAACCAGAATCACCTTTCCAATATCCCCATTATCAATCTTCTTCTTCGCTTCCGCATAAGACTTATCAAACCGACGCATAAATCCCAGCATAAAAATCTGATCCGGATGCGCCTCAACAATCTTCTCCAACTCTCTACATTGCTGCGTATCCGTAGCCAACGGCTTTTCACAAAACACATGCTTCCCGGAATTCAAAGCAACCTCAATCTGCTCCCGATGCATAACCGATGGCGAAACAATCGCAATCGCATCCAACTCGGGATTCTTGCACATCTCTTCCAGCGAACTGTATGTATATGGCACATTCAATTCCTCAGCCACCTGCTTCACCCGTGCCGCATCAATATCACAGATAGCCGTTAATTCAGCCCCCGGAACTGCATTCGCGATGTTCTTCGCATGCTCATAACCCAGTCGTCCTAATCCAATCGAACCAATCTTCACTTTTTGCATTTTAAAATCCTCCCTAAGATAAAATTTGTTTACACTTTGTTACTTGTTACTGTTCACTCCGTGACCAGCAACACGCTTCGCGATGCACAGAAATTATGCATACTGCATAATTTCGCGCCTTGCATGTCTCGGGATTTCCGTGCATAATGCACGGAAACACCTCGCGGAATAGTTGGGGAGTGAACAGTAACTGTTACTTTTCACTTTTTGTTTAATTTCAGTTTAACCCTTGTTTAATATCTGTTTTTATTTTATAATATAAACAAAGCTTTGTCAATTTGATTTTAAATACAATTGACACGTAAAAATTTTATATAAAATTTGGAGATTTCACATGAAACTAACGGTTCGAAAAATCGCGGAAGTTGCCAAAGTTTCTCCTGCCGCTGTATCACTTGTACTGAATGATAAGCCAGGCGTACGGCCGGAACTTCGTGAAAAAATTGCAGATTTGCTAATTGAAAATGGATATACGATCAAAAAGAAAGATGCCGCCGAGGCAGTCATCAAAAGAATCTTGTATCTGTATTACAAGGACAGTTCCTGGATTCCTTACATGCGTAATGACTTTTTAACCCGCGTCCTGAATGGGGTTGAGCGGGCTTGCCGGCTGAATCGTTTTTCCCTCTCGGTTGCCAATGTAGAATACGAAACCCTGATTGGAATGCTGGGCGATGCTCAGGATATGGATTATGACGGCGTTGTCTTCCTGGGCACAGAATACAAACACGCGGAGCACTCCATTTTCGAGAAATTCCCCCTGCCGTTTGTCTGCATTGACCGCTCTTTCAGCGGGCATTTTATTAACAGTGTAACAATTGATGATAACATCGGTAACTACCAGGCCATCTCCCACCTAAAAGAGCTGGGCCATACAAAGATTGGTTATATTACCAGCCAACAGGCATACGGTGCCTATGAACATCGGGAAAAAAGCTTCTATAGCATGATGCAGAAGCTTGATCTGGAAGTTCATGAAGACTATATTTTCAAGCTGGACTTTTTCCAAAAAGATTTACAGAAAAACTTTATTAAGCTGTCACAGACTCGCCGGAATCTTCCCACTGCCTTTGTTGCAGCTAATGATATCATGGCACTCTCAGTTATCTTTGCGCTAACCCAGCAAGGTCTGCGGGTACCGGAAGATGTATCCGTGATTGGGTTTGATAATTCGGATGTCTGCTTTATGACATCGCCGCACCTGACCACTACCCATGCAGACTGGGAACGTCTGGGGGAACTGGCCATCAAGCGCCTGCAGCACATTATCGCCGACAATTCCACCGAGATCCACAATCTCCAGCTGGGAACCAATCTGATTGTTCGCGGAACAACTGCACCGCCACCTTCACATACAGTTTCTTCTTAACTCTAAATAGTCAAAGCAGATATTCCCAAGTAAGTCCCCCACCGCCAAAGAGTCAAGAACTCACTTGGGCGGTTAAACTATCAAAACCCAGCATCTCGTCTCTCACAGCGGCATCCTGGCAACTAACACATTAAAACTCTTCTGGCATCTCCGTAACCACCGGTTCATGATAAATGACAGCATCCGTGTGGCTTAAACACTTGTGGGTTGAACTGTTGCTCTGCTGGGAAATCCGCAGCTCATCCCCTTCCTTAAGCTTCGGATTCTGTACCATCAAGAGCGTTGGACTAATATAATAAGTATCCTCATTAATTTCCTCATTAACCTCCAACTTACTTGAAGCAGTAAAGTTCTTGCCGGTTATATACCAAGTCTCTTCCGTCACCTGTTCAAATCCATCAAATGTGATATCGCTGACCCCCAGCCTCATATCAGTCGGTTGAAACGGATCACCATCCTTATAAACATACTGTTGTCCATAAAGTATATCATATTGAAGCGCTTCTAAGTCCACCTGATAATTCTGGGTTTTTCTCCGGGTCTGATGATACTTGAAAACAGTTCCTTCATGAATCTTCAGACGTTTCATCACCTCCGCTGCCATCTGGTAGGCCGCCAGATTAGTATCTTTTTTCTTCAGCCCAAAATTATCCCACATTACATATTCAGTCTGGAACAGATAACGATTCTTCACATCTTCTGCTGAAAGTCCCATGCTCGGCAAATGATCTCCATACATCACCAGTACAACAGGCTCATCAAAGTCGGCAAGAGTATCGGTTAATTCCTTTATAAATTGATCCATCTGGTATAATTGATTCACATAATACTCCCAGGAATCATTGTTCTTTTCTTTCCCTTCCGCCCCCGTCACTTTAATAACCGGGTCATCCACCACTGGCTCATCAGGATAATCTCCATGTCCCTGCACAGAAATGGTATAAATATAATCCAGCCCTGTGGTCGACTCCAGACACTTGATGATTTCATCAGTCAGGATATAATCTTTTACCCACCCTGTCTCGGTTAAATCCGAGATGTCCGGCATATACTCTTCGGATGTGAACGTATCGAATCCAAGGTTCTTAAATACCGTCTTACGGGAGTAAAAATTTGCCTCATTGTTATGAATTGCATGAGCAGTGTACCCGATCTGTTTTAATACATAAGGTGCACTTTCACAGGTCTCCTCAGTCAGCACAGACTTGTAGGGGTATTCTCCCGGGCCAAAATAGTGGAGGCTCATACCGGTGATCGTTTCAAATTCTGTATTAGCCGTTCCCGCCCCAACCGAAGGAACCCGGAAATACCCGGAAGAATATTCTTTCATCAACTTACGGAAGTTGGGAATGGGATCCTCTGACAGTTCCAGAAATTCCACCAATTCAGGGTCAAAGAAAGACTCCAGCTGGAGGAAAATAATATTTGCATCCTGCACCTTATCAGGGTCAGTACTAACATCCTCACTGGCCAGTATCTCATCCATCAGTTCTTCGCCATACCCATTGGGGCAGTTAATTCCGGTGTTGAAAAAGGTGGTTCCCAGGCAATAGGGAAATCCATAATCCTCATACGCAAACGCAACATTTCCAAAATAGCTGGACAGCACTCGCTTCTCGAGCGCCGTATGAGTTATAAATAAAAACAGAAAACACATACCTGCAACAACGGGAATATTCAGCCGATAATACATTTTACCCTGGTATTTAGGTGCCCGAACAAACAAAACAGCCAGCCCGATTACGGCGGCAACAAGCAGCGCCAACACCAGAATTACCATTAAAGTAGACAGATACTTGTTCAATATCTTCAGAGCTTCGGTCAACAACAACAGATCCGGTCCGGTAAATGGTGTTACCCGGTAAGCCAGGACAGCACCATTAATACATCCCAGCAGCAACCACACCACCGCCAGAACTACTCTTACAAACACCCGCCTGCGAGTCAGGTAAACAATCACCGTGGTGGCGAAAATCAAAAATGCATTATACAAAAATACCAGCGGGCTTTCTATCATGTAGTTTACCGCTGCCAACAGTGAATGCCGGCAAAGAGCCTCGATTACCAGATACAGCAGACATACGCCTAAGAACTGCAGCGGCATCGAAACATAGTTACACAATTTACATACCTTCCCCCAGTTGATTCTTTTCCAGAACTTTTTCATTACTATCGTAACTGCTCCAATCTTGATCTAACTTGTTCCATCATCTGTGTGTACTTTTCCATTTTATCTTTTTCTTCCTGAATCTTCGCTTCCGGTGCTTTGCTCAAAAACTTCTCATTCTTCAGCATTCCTTCGACCCTGGCAAGTTCTTTGCTAAGCCGCGCTTCCTCTTTCCCTAACCGCTCAATCTCTTTTTCAATATCTACCAGTTCGGCAAACGGAATGTAGATAACCGCTTCCGGCAGTACCGCCGATACTGCATCTTCGGCAATTCCTTCCTTGTCAGCCTGAATCAGCACCTCACTGGCAGAACCAAGGGTTGCAAAGAATACTTTCCCATTTTCAAAGATTTCTCTTACGTCTTTCTTCTCCGATACTACGTATACCGTAGCCTTCTTACCTGGTGGAACATTCATCTGCATTCTCACCGCCCGAATGCTTCTTACCGCCTCTTTCATCAACTCCACAGCCTGTTCTTCGCTTTCAAAATTCCATCCTTCGCTATAAACCGGCCACTGGGCAATCATCACCGACTCCTCCCCGGGATTCAATGTACAGTAGATTTCTTCGGTTACAAACGGCATAAATGGGTGCAGCAGTTTCAAGGCCTGACCCAAAACCGTCCTCAAGGTCCATAATGCTGCTGCTTTGGTGTTATCCGTCTCACTGTAGAGGCGAGGTTTTACCATTTCAATATACCAGTCGCAGAATTCTTCCCAGATAAAGTCATGAACTTTCTGCACTGCAATACCAAGTTCGAATTTATCCATATTTTCCGTAACATCAACTGCTACCTGATTGACTTTCGACAGTATCCATTTGTCTGCATCAGTCAAAGATGTCAGATCAATCTTTTCCGGCACCTCTGCCTTTTCCAGGTTCATCATAATGAAACGGGAGGCATTCCAGATCTTATTAGCAAAGTTACGGCTTGACTCCACCCGTTCATTATAGAAACGCATGTCATTCCCCGGCGCATTACCGGTAATTAATGTAAGACGCAGCGCATCTGCTCCGTATTGTTGGATAATTTCCAGCGGATCAATACCATTGCCCAGAGACTTGCTCATCTTACGTCCGCACGAATCCCGTACCAGACCGTGAATCAGGACATGTTTGAAAGGCGATTTCCCGGTCTGTTCCAGACCTGAGAACACCATTCGGATAACCCAGAAGAAAATAATATCATAACCGGTTACCAGTACATCAGTAGGGTAAAAATATTCCAGATCCTCCGTCTGCTTGGGCCACCCCAACGTAGAAAACGGCCATAAGGCAGAGGAGAACCAGGTATCCAAAGTGTCTTCATCCTGGGTCAGATGAGTGCCGCCGCATTTTGGGCATTTCCCCGGCATACCTCGCTGTACCACGGTTTCACCGCAGCCATCGCAGTAATAAGCCGGAATCCGATGTCCCCACCACAACTGGCGGGAGATGCACCAATCGCGAATATTTTCTAACCAATGCAGATAAATCTTATCAAAACGTTCCGGTACAAAGTTCAAATCATCGGTATCAAGAAGCGCAATTGCCTCTTTTGCCATCTCGCCCATCTTCACAAACCACTGAGGCTTGATCAGTGGCTCTACAATCGTCTTACAGCGATCATGGCTGCCCACATTATGGTCATGTTCAACCGTTTTTACCAAAAGGCCCTGATCCTCTAAATCAGAAACGATGGCTTTTCTCGCTTCATAACGGTCCATTCCGGCATACTTGCCGCCCCGTTCATTAATGGTGGCATCATCATTCATCACATTGATTTCTTCCAGATTATGACGTTTCCCCACCTCGAAGTCATTAGGGTCATGGGCTGGCGTAATCTTTACACAACCAGTACCAAACTCTTTGTCTACATACTCATCAGCAATTACCGGAATTGTCCTCCCGGTTAACGGCAGTTCCAGCATCTTCCCAATCAGATGGCGATAGCGTTCATCTTCCGGATTCACCGCTACTGCAGTATCACCCAGCAAAGTTTCCGGTCTGGTCGTAGCAATTTCTACAAATGCATTTTTCTCACCCACTACCGGATAATTAATGTGCCAGAAATTACCCGCATGCTCCTCATGATCAACTTCCGCATCGGAAATGGATGTCTGACAAACCGGACACCAGTTGATGATACGAGAGCCTTTATAGATATATCCCTTTTCATAGAGTCTTAAGAACACTTCCTCTACTGCTTCGGAACAACCTTCATCCATGGTAAAGCGTTCCCTCTCCCAGTCTGCCGAAGAGCCCAGTTTTTTCAGCTGATTAATAATCTTTCCGCCGTACTCTTCCTTCCATTCCCAAGCATGTTTTAAAAATTCTTCGCGACCGATTTCATCCTTATCAATACCCTGCTCCTTTAGCTTTTCAATGACCTTTACTTCCGTAGCGATGGCCGCATGGTCAGTTCCTGGCTGCCATAACGCTTCATACCCCTGCATCCGTTTATAGCGGATCAGAATATCTTGCATAGTATTATCAAGTGCATGCCCCATATGCAGCTGCCCGGTTACATTAGGCGGGGGCATCACAATAGTAAAAGGCTTTTTATCTTTATTCACTTTGGCATGGAAATATCCATTATCCATCCATTTTTGATACAATCTGTCTTCTAAACCCTTCGGATCATAGGTTTTTGCAAGTTCCTTGCTCATGGCTTCTCCTCCAAATCCACAATGCCCTCTGCACATTGCTGTACAAAGGGCTTTACTGCTATCTATAATAAACCATTTCTAATTATTTTGTCAAGACTGGCGAATTTTAAATAAAAAGTCTTGTGATTGCGTGTTACTGCCAGTACAAGCAGGGTAGTCCTTTTCCATGAGGACGGCAGTCCCTCTGTTTGCTTCGCACCGGGGTGCAGGTGGGGCAAAAGGTAATCCAGCACCATGAGAAAAGCAATACCTAAGATGAATCCGCCCACCGCCGGTATCCAGCCGATCCCGCCCGCACTTTCCGTTTCTTCAATGGCCGGTATAAGGAGGCTCCAGACGGAAGCCGCTATCATCACGCCCGCCGCAAACCCAAGCAGTATCTTTTGCACACCCGCATTGATTTGACGCCGGAACAGGAACACCAGCGCTACATCTTCCATTCGAATCATTTAAAACACCCCCAATCTTTTCAGCCAGATTATTACTGCAAGTAAAAGATACAAACAGAGAAACAGTGCATCCTGCGCTCCAAAACGCACCTGATAATAGGAGGTTCGTTTGGTCTCGGAATCGATCCCTCTTGCAATGGCGGCAGCAGAAAGTTCCTCGGAAACGACGGAAAGCCGCTGTATCATTGGAACCAGGATATATTGTGTGGTGGCGGCAGGATGAAGCAGCACATTTTTGACGTTAAGTGCAATCCCCCGGATTTTCATGGCTTCCCGAATACAGGAAAACTCTTCTTTAATCGTTGGGAAAAAACGCAGAACGATAGTAAGCGCAATCACGATTTTCTTTGTTATATGTATTTTCTGCATTCCGTGAACCTCACACGACTAAAGTCACGTGCTTCATGGATCACTCCACAAATTTCCTGCTTCCCAGACCTCGCAACCTACTATCTCCACAGGCGTTAATTTCCGTAGTCCCTACGGTATTTTCTT
>Ga0153928_1000293_pt1 | contig 25686 bp, 19 predicted proteins | sample TSNJ012MetaG_FD_106656 | JGI IMG/M metagenome (GOLD analysis project Ga0153928, IMG submission 106656) | Attine ant fungus gardens microbial communities from New Jersey, USA - TSNJ012 MetaG | ecosystem: Host-associated > Fungi > Mycelium > Unclassified | place: USA: New Jersey, Wharton State... | reverse complement strand
TCTATCGCTCCCTGCTGCAGACTGTTCACGACAAACAGATCGGAGTATCTTTTCGCCTGATCCTCAAAAACTGGCTCTATCAAACCGTCTTTTTCTTGAAATCCAGTACAACTGCCGGCAGTTTCAGATAATATATGCTCTCTCACAAGCCCTGTCATATTAGGATGAGCATCATAAAATGATGCAATTTTAAAACCACTGTGATTCTTTAATCTAATAGAGCTATGATAGTCCTCATGAACAAACAGTGCATCTACCGCCTCACCGCACAACTCACATATCGCAGCATGTATCCGTCCGCTATAGCCTATATCAAAAACCAGGCTGTTGGGGACCACCCGGGCATAGTACTGCCGGGCCTTTTGGTACTCTATCCGATGCTTTTCTTTAGAATATATTGCTCCTAAAAATACATTTATAAACTTGTAATAATCACTGCTGTCTTCAAATGGTGCATCAGCTTTCATTTCATTTTTCTTCAGCAATTCTCCCCACTCACTTGAGGAGATATCCTGTGCTGCAAAATCAAGCATGGACAGTAATGTATTGGGTGTATGCCCTCTATATTCAATCGGCAGCTGGTAAAAATTAATTTTTTCTTTTACAATTGCCGGTAAGAGCGCTCTTCTGGAGGCTTGCATGTAGGAAACAGAAACATTCGTACCACTGTTCTGCTGATATTTCTTATATACTTTAATTGGCAGATAGCCATCCCTTGCCAAGAAGTATACATTTTTGCAATTTCTCTTAATAATCTCGTCATCAATCCATTTTGCCATCCCCAGCATATGCATGCCCAAGGTGTAATAACCAATAAAATATGGGTCGATATTAAAATCACTGCCGGCATGAAAAGTCCTGTATGGATTATCAAAGTATCGATTCAAAACAAGTGCCCGCATACATCGAAAGCCGATATTTTCCGTCGCTTTTTGATAATTTAATATGTCTCCATAAACACCTTTTCCAATATCAGCACAACGGTTCGTAGAACAGTTTTGTATTTTATTTTCAAATATTTCTCGTGCCTTTGGTAAGAAAATGCTTTTTATATTTGCTTTTTCACTACCTTGAATATCACTTTTCCAAGTATCCCCAATATGCACAATGTTATCTTTGACATCCGGCATATTGGCCAGCACTCTTTTAAACAACCCGCTATTATACTTAAGTTTTCTTTCTTCACAAGAAACAAAGATTTGCGCATATCCAACATATCCATTTTTCTTTAGAATTTCTTCAATAGTAGTTTTTCTAAGGTACATATCAGTAATCAGTAAGACCTTTTTTCCGGTATCAAGAGCCAACTCATAAAGTTCTTTCCCGGCTTCCCTGGCTCTGCAAAAGTTTATTTCCAGTTCTGCTTCCTTTATGAGCATCTGCTTTATTACCTGATGTGGTAAAGCATACTGTGTTTCTATATATTCATATATTTCATCAATATTAATATCTTCAAACGACGGATGTGTTTTTCCATATGCCAAACGAGCTAATCTTTCTCCTTCTTTTCGCATTTGTGCAAATGACACTGTGCTTCCCGTCAATTTGGAAAAATAACCGTCTAATAAAGTAAAGATATCCTCAGGCTGATAAAAGGGACGTGTGATCAATGTGTCGAATATATCAAAACTGATATATTGTTCACTGCCTAATGCCACCTGTTCTTTCATATATTCCAGGCCGCCATTCCATGTCGTTCTTATCGATTCGAAGAAATGATCATTAATATTTTCATTCAAAGTTGAACAATATCTATCAACAATAGCCATAGCTTCTTTTCTTTCTTCTGCTTTAAAATTATCATTCGCCAGATTTCTCCACATCCTGGCATAATGCTTTCGTGCATTTAAGAAATGATCTACTATCTCCTGAGAAGCTTTCTTCGCTTGCAAAAACATATCAACCTGGTTAAATACAAATGAAATATCACTCATATTTTTCTTGAATTTACTTAAGGAAATTCCCATCGAATTAGTTGATGCATTTTTATTGGTACAATAAAAATATGCATCATTATTCACTTTTGTCAGTACTTCAGCTTCATAAAATAGTATCGAAGAAAAGAAAATATCTTCGGTCATAATGATATGTTCTGATACCTCCCTAAAAAACGCCATACATTTATCCCATAACTTTTTGCTGTATAGCTTGTTCCATATGGTATGCCATGAATAACAATTCGTTTCCTGGGCAAAATATGCCTTTCTTATGTCCATCCCAGTCAATCTGGTGAAAGTGAAACAATTATCATGATAATTATAAACACTACATTCCCCCTCATCTTCCCAGACAGTTTTGCCAATAACAATATCCGACTTGGTTGCTTCTGCCCTTCGAATAAGTGTCCGATAAAAATCGAATGATAAATAATCATCACTATCAACGAATGCAATATATTCTCCCTGCGCAATTTCTGCACCACACACCCGTGCTTTTAGTAATCCTTGATTCTCTTTATTATCAACAAACTTTATTCGGGGATCCATTTTTAAATAACTATGGATCATTTCGCAAATATTTCCTGGTGAACCATCATTTATAACTATCACTTCGATATTTTTATAACTTTGTCTGAGAATACTTGATATGCATCGTTCAAAATACTCTTCTGTATTATATACCGGAACAATGACGGAAATTAATTTCTTATTCATTTTTGTTTCCCTCATCTGCATTCTCCAATTTTTTATAAATATATTTACCAAACGGAACCTTATTTAATGCCGCCTCTAAAATTGAAATATGCCGCTTCATCTTCGTAATTTGTTCTTGCTGTTGTGCAATATGCGTTTCTCGCTCCACAAGTAATCCCTGACCGGTTTTCAACTGTTCGTTAAGCATTTCTCTTCCAAGTTCAAGTTCGCTGATATATGAGTCCTTGCCTTGAAATGTTTCGTTATACTTCTCAATATCGTTTAATAGCTCTTTGATGTAGCTTTCCTTACTATTAGAAAATTTTTCCCATTCTTCAGCCTGCACTGATAATTCTCTAATATAGATTTCTTTATTTTTTACATCAGATTGATAACGTTGGATTGTCTCTCCAAGTTCTATAATGTAAGCATCTTTTTCCGCGGTATCCTTTTGATAACCGGCGATGTCCTTCTGTAAATTTTCAATATATCCCTCTTTTCCCGATATATTCATTTGATAGTGCCGAATTGTTTCCCCGAGTTCTATAATATAGGCATCTTTTCCAAAGATATCTTTTTGATAACTCGCGATGACCTGTCGTAATTCTGTAATATATCCATCTTTTCCCGATACGTCCGCCTGATAGTCCGCAATTGCCTGTCTTAATTCCGTAATATATCCATCTTTTTCTGAGTTATCTGTTTGATAGTCTGAAATTGTCCGCTTCAGCTCGGCAATATATTCATCCTTCCCGAAGATATCGACTTGGCAGCCTTCCAAGGCCTGCTTTAACTCGGCTATATGCTTATCTTTTCCTAAGATATCAGCTTTTCTTTGTTTCTCTAATTCATCGATATAACAATCTTTTCCCGCTATTGTTTTTTCAAATGCTGTCACTGTATCCGTTAGAGTGTTGGTTAACTGTTCTATTTCCGCCGTACAAATATGATATTGCTTTTTCAAGTTTCCTTGCTCTTGTTCAATTCTGGCTATATATTGCTTTTTTTCATCAACGTCCTTCTGGTATTTGTCCAGATGTTCACTATTAATTTGAATCTGCTCTTTTAAAAATGCATTATATTTTTTTAATTCTCGTATTTCAAAATAATATTTCCTGATTACATCCTTATTTTTTACATCAGCATAATTAATTAATCTCTGGTAAGAAAGCAGGTCTGCACCCGCAACCATTTTTTGATATTCTCTTTCAGAAAAGAATAGTACCCCCAGACCGAAGCTAAAAGGAAACTCTATCGTATGTGCATATTCCTGCTTCACTTCTTCCCAAAAGATATGAGACCCCATTACCTCACCAAGAAGCTCATCTTTCCCAATGTCATGTAAAAATACAACACCATCTTCTTTCACTTTATCTTTCCAGGATAAAAAATCATGTTTGACATTCTCATATGTGTGTGAGCCATCAATATGCAGTAAATCAATTGATTTATCCGCGAACAACCCGATTGCCTTATCAAATGTCATTCTCATCATATTAGCATTCTGATTGTTAAAGCAACTATCCTGAATCCTTTTATACTGGGTGTAAATATCCTCTTGATAATCTTTTTGAGTAAAACTGTCTCCTTGCCATGTATCAATTCCATAAAACTCAGAATCCAGACTTTTATCTTTTATTGCCTGCAGAAAGGCAAACGCGGAACAGCCATAATAACTACCAAGTTCTACAATCTTCTGCGGTTTTTTAAAACATACATAATCATAAGCAAAATTCCTATGACCTGACCACGGAGAGTATACCATCATTTCTTTGTTATATCTATCACTGTCGAAGAACGGCAAGTGATATACCCAATTTTTCTCACTCATCTAATCTGATCCTATCTACTTTAAAACACTCCATTGTATTATTAAAAACACCATAAATCAGCTTATTATGTGTCGTATTGATAATATGGATGGCCTGATTGATCCAACACTGTTCCACTTGCTTCAGCACGTCATAACCTTCGCCTATCCCCAGTGTAATAAAATAATCCCCTTCCCGCACTTGGGGCCACCGCACTGCAAATGAAATAATACTCTTACCCTCTTCAAGCGGAGTACCTGCCGCTCCTGAAGTCATCGATGTTTCTCCAAAAGTTTCATTGCCAAATTTATCTCGTACTTGATAACCCACGATAATGCTTTCTATCTCTCGGCTGCTCTTTACAACCATTCGCACCGTAATCATCTTACCTTGCTCACAATATTCCGCAAAAGGGACTTCATCTATCTGATAATAGAAACTTTCTATTATCACATCCATCCTCCCACTATATTGATTCACCGCCGGCTTCACAAAATTATCTCTTAAAATCAAATGATATGTATCTTGAAGCTGTCGCTTCATACTTTGGTTCAAAATACTTCCCTGCTTAACCTTGTAATATTCCGTAATGGCTTCTTGGGCATCACCATCATATATCATGACCCCGTGATTCATTACAAATATTCTTTTACAAAACTTCGTTATTGAATTCAGGTCGTGAGATACAATCAGCACTGTTGACTTCTGAGAAAACTCTCGGATTTTGTTATAACATTTTTGTTGAAAAAAAACATCTCCAACACTTAATGCCTCATCAACAATAAGAATATCCGGCTCTACTGTGATCGCGATTGCAAAGGCAAGTCTTACGAACATCCCCGAAGAATACACTTTAACCGGTTGATGGATAAACTCTCCGATATCAGCGAAATCAATGATATCATCTAATTTTGCCTGGGTTTCTTCTTTGCTATAGCCCATTATTAGAGTGTTAAGATAAATGTTCTCTAATCCAGTATATTCGGGATTAAAACCGGCGCCTAATTCTAATAAAGCCGCAACTTTACCTTGTATTGCTACTTCTCCCATAGTCGGCTTGATGACCCCAGTTAATATTTTTAACAATGTAGATTTTCCTGAACCATTTAAACCAATTATACCGATGCATTCCCCTTTTGAAACAGTAAAACTGACTCCTTTTAACGCTTCAAAATCCTTATGATATCTTTTTCCCGTAAGTGAAAAAGCTTCCTTAATCTTATCAGTCTTCTTGCCATACAGCGGATATCTTTTTCTTATATTAGATACTTCTATAACCGTCTTCATAACTATACCTCATCAGCAAAAAAGGGCTTGAGCCTTCTAAAAACCAATACCCCCATAATGAAGATGATAATTGTTACCGTCCAAAAATACAGGGTCCCACTGCTATTTTCCCAAAACCATTTATTAAAAATAAGACTATCCCGATAACCGTTAATAATGTAATGCATCGGATTAAGACTCAATACTTTAGCTACATTCGCATCAACCATCGACTCTTCGTTCCATAAGATTGGTGTAATCCAGAATCCAATCTGAATACAGACATTCACAATCGAAATCGTGTCTTTAAAAAATACTGCCGATGCCGATAACAGCCACACTAACCCCAGACCATAAACAGCTGTCGCCAAAGTATAATAAATAATCTGCAGATTGCACAAACTAAAACCATATCCATAAACCCCAAACATAACAATTAAAAATACAATAAAGAACAGATGTACAAAAGCTGAAGACACCAGCTTAATAATCGGTATAACTTCAACATTAAACTTGATTTTCTTTACCAAAAAACTATACTCAATCAAAGAACCACTCCCGGAAATAGCAATATCAGAAAAGAATACCCAAGGGATATATGCTGCTGAAAACCACAATATATATGGGGCGTTTCCAACTGGCAGATTCTTAAATCCCATCTGAAATACATACCAAAATACTAAAATCGTTATTAACGGCATTACAAACGCCCAGATTATTCCTAAAAATGAATTGGCGTAACGAGCTTTAATATCATTTTTTGCCAGCTGTATAATTGTTCTAAAAGCTCCTGATCTATTCTCCATTGTTTATGAATACTCCTGTAAGATTAATTTATAAAACAGATCTACGAGCTGGGGATTATTAATAAAGTCTGACATAGGCAGCCATGCATCTTCTGCCTGAATCTGTAAATCAAATTTAATGACGAACGGCATAAAATCATCTGCAAAATCAGTAATTCCTCTATGTATTTCCTCTATCTGCTTTAGATAACGATTTTTTTCTTTAAATTCAAACTTTACTTCCTGATCTGCTGTCAAAGTATAGTGTTTAAGCGACGCTTGAGGGGATGAAAACATCTTTTCAAAACAAAATACCTGCTTAGTACCAAGTGGAATACCGATATTTTTATCCCTTCGAATTTTGTCATCTGCGAATAAATATGTAAACACACCACCTAAATGGATATAATTAGAAATTGTCTCATCACCTGTTGCTGCTACCAATGCACCGACAAGCTCATTATCCCAGCCATATTCCCGCGAAATATTTTGTAAATATCGAAAGATTGTCCCATGCCATCCCAAGTCAAAAACCGCTATTTTCTCCCGATGAGCCAGCATCTTCTCCATGTAGGATAAACCGGCTGCTTTATACTGCTTCAAATGGACCAGCACTTCTTCTTGGTGTTCCAGAACCATCCTTTTAATCTTTTCATATGTCTTAGGTGTCAAATATTCCCTTGGGTTAATGTCATAACTTTCATAATACTTACTCATAAAAGCTAATCCGAAATCTTCCAACTCTTCGCCAGTCAAAAACCTAATATTACGATTCATTGCCCGGTGAAGCCAATAATTATTGATATATTCTTCCGGATGATCTTCAAAGGTTATTTCTGATACAGCCCTTCTTGACACATATAAATAGTCAGTTACTGATGGGAAAAATTTATTATAGATTTTATAAAACATCTCTCCGTCCCGAGAGCAGAATAATAATTTATCAATTCCTTGTCCCTGTACTAATTGCTTTAACCAATGGCAAACCCCGCAGCACAATATTCCTGCATATTTATATCCCATTTCATAAAAAAAACTCATATCTGATGTGGGCAGATGAAATTTGCAGGCCATTAAGGCATTGTAATATTTCAAGACTGGTGAAGTGCCCAAATAGCTGCGATAATATCGACTGCTTGATTTTATGTTGGGGAAAATCATATCCGCTTTAACATCTTTAAATCTATTGCTGCAGCGCAGGACAAAAGTTTCCTCTGCCGATGTCCATGCGGTGTCGTCGATGCATACTCGATAACCACTCTCTTTTTCATATTTAATTGGTGTTCCCAGATGGCAAAATCTTTCGCGCCATACAGACTTCCACTTCTTCCACTCATTTACTGTGAATAAAATGTATCTATCAATCTGTTGATTCTCTTTAATAAGATTCAATAATTGCTTATTATAAATGTAAAAGTCACATAAATCCTTTGCTGCGTCCCCCTTTCCACATGCTTTTGCTATAGCCAGAAAATAATTTTCCGGCTCTGCATGATCGAACACTGAAAAAACAAATACATCCTGCCATTGAATCAGTAACCTTTTCTCTTTGCTGATTTTTTCATAACACTTTGTAACTTCTTCAACTGTATGGTCCTTCCACTCCGGATAGCTTAATCTTAATCTTTTCTTCTCCCATATATCCCAGGGAGTATTTCCCATAATATGAATCTGAAAACATAATTTTAGTAGTATGATCAGCTTTTGAACATAAGAATATTGTCCGGATTGAGCCAACGAATCTAATTCTTTTGCAAAAGCAAACTGTATGCCATTGTCATCCCGGAGCAGATGTTTATACCCCCAATTTTCCAAATTCCATCGTAGATTCATAATTCTTTTGTTACCGTTCACTTCCTTTTACAATAAAGTCCATATTCGCTATCCGGATATAATCTCCGATCTTTATCGCTGCTGCTTTACCCGATTCTATTCCAGCTCCATTCAAATAGGTACCATTTGAGCTATTCAGATCTTCTACATAATATTGACCGGCTTTAAAAGACACTTTACAATGTCTGCGGCTAACCGTTCTATTAAAATCAATTACTCCGTCTACAAGTTCTGCCTTCTGACCAATAACAAATTCATCTTCACCAATCCGGAACATTATCGGCCGCTGCGTTTTAACACCTTCCAGAATAATCTCATGGTTAGACTTTGGTGTACTATCAAGCACGCTTGAAAAAAGCGGTGTCACCTGTTGTGGAGGTGTTTGAATCCCTTGCTGCTTTGGTGTCAGCAAAGTTTTGTTTGATGGTTGTTTTGCCACTGGCTTTTTTCCCACTGACTGTATCTCTGCACCGAATACATCTATATTTGCTCGTTCAATATTTGTTTCTTTTTGATAATTACTGTCTGCTGCTATTTTTTTGTTTGTTCCTAAGTTTTGATGTTCTGCATGTTTTCCCATACGCCGCCATATGATAACTACTATCATAGCCAAAATAAGACCTGCGCCCACTGATATCTCTACACTATTAGATATATCAATTACAATTATCATAGCCATCACAGCCAGAAAGACTACTATCTGACGGTTTTTCTTGAGTTTCTTTTCATCTGTATTATTTTTTTTAATCGGCTTTTTCTCTTTTCTTTCCTTTTCTTTCCTTCTCTTTCTTTTCTCCTTCTTTTCCTTCTCTTCTTTTTGCGTAAGAATCGGCGCTTCCTCTGATTTCATAGAGCGAACAGGCATCTCCGGAATATAGGGTTCTACATTTCTGGCACTTGTATGACCATCTAACACTTCTTGTAATTTAGCCAGGGTAAAGTCTCGACTATTCAACAGTTCCCATATGTCCCTGACCATATTTTGAGGATACATATGAATTCCCTGATATACGAATGCAAGAATTGCCTTCACTGTATCTTCAATTGGCTCTTTTGTATCTGCCTTAGCATACGGTACATAAAGAAACTCTACCTTTTGTGACGGCTGAACAATATAGATGTACTCTGGCTCTAAAATCATATGGGTTGCTAATAACATGTACTCTTCCAGACGTTTTATTTCCTGCAGTAGGTTTTTCAGAATATGTATACCCATTTCCACAGTTAAGCTTCCACTGCTCTTTAACAGCTCCTCTAAGCTTGTCTTACCTGCCACATCATATCTGATCGTAACCCAATCATCGATTTGCTGCAGGGTCATAGGTACTAATTTCGGGATATTATTATTCTCAATGATTCGTCGCTCCATTGGATTAACTTCATCTACTGTCAGACGAATAGTTCCATCTTCTGAAATCATAGTTTTCTTTTCCATCTTCCTCTTCAGTCTCCTTCTATTAACTTTTCAACTATCGTATCCTACGCCAAATACACATAGTAAAATGCTATTATCGCACCTGGCAGCACGGCTACCATAAAAGGCATCGTCTTGGCCTGGGTTACTTTAAATGTTTCCATTGGCGCTGTGCTTTTTAAGATAATGGAACTCCAGATGGAATACAGAACATTAACCATCCTGGAAAGGAATGTTCTGGTGAATAAAAGAATCAGTGCACCGATTATACCACCCACAATAATGGTATAAAACATACAGTATAAGACAAACTCTATATTGGTAATCAATCCAATAATCGCGAATGCTTTGACATCTCCGGCACCGATCGCTTTTAAGATATATAAAAACATCATAATTGCTCCTGCTATCAGCATTGCTCCAGCACTAAACAAAAGTCCTGTCACACCACCCACCAACAGCGAATTTATCACTGCTATGGGGGCGAATATTAAAATTAATTTATTCGGTATTTTTTTCGTTTTAACATCAAAGTAAAAAGCTAATATAATAAATATACTTAAGATAATGATTGTCGACAATGTCACTTTTTCTTTCGCTCCTAACTATAATCTCTCGAATCCTGAACCTTATCTCTTGCGGTCTTCAGATCCCGTTTATGATTCTGTATATGATGCAATACTTTATTACGTATACTGCCAGCCATCACCTTACCGGAAGCCACCGCCGCTGCCGCCACCTGAGTATCCCGTATCTCCACCGCCTGAAGAGGAACTTCCACCGCCGCCCGAACTTCTGTCGCTGCTAGAGCTTTTTGCTTTGGACTCAGCAGAACGCATCGCACGGTAGCTACTTCGGGAGATGTCATCGACAAAGTCATGCGTTGCAAAAAAATCCATGTTGTTCTGTGTATATGCACATGATTGAACATACTGCGGGTTCAATTCTTTAAACTGCCTTGCAACTACGTCGGCACAATTCAATAAAGCTGCAAAGATCAAGTAATCATCCCATAGATGAACATCCCTCGCCACACGCTCATTTATCAGCGTGAAATCCTTCAAATATTTTTCAAACCCAAGCAAATTCCGGCTTTGCTGACGTCCATTGGCATTGATATCCGCTCCATAGGAACTATAAGGTCCTCTTGGTGCTGCCCATCCGAATTTAATGAATTGATTATAACCATTCTCTTTAACATTATAGAACCAAGATGTCAGTTGCTTGTAATTTTCTGTAATCCAATTCTTCAGTTCTTTTTCCTGAAGAATATTATCATCGCCAGCAGCCAAAACTATAATCTTAAATAGCATTCTTTCCACAGGATCTGCTGTGATCATAGTAACATTAAGAATTAAAGAAGTCTCCTGCTTCTTCCCTGGACCGCCTTTAGCTTCTCTTGTATCTATAGTGATATAGCCTTGCTTAATCCACTTGAGAAGATAAGCACTGATAAGATTGCTTTTCTTCGCCTTGCGCCGATAATAGTCTAATGCATAATAGCAGGCGGGTATCTCTCCATTCATCGGAATATCACGATAATATGCAATTTCTTTTGATTTTATCCGTTTAGCCTTCTTTGCCTTAGCATTTTCTTTAAAGGATTTAATAATACTGTAGACAATGTAGAATACAAACGCAAGCAAGCCCAATTGATAAGGAATCGGAAGGGTACGGAACATGTATATCCAAAAAGAAACACTACCGCCTTCGAACGCTTTCAAGAGCTCGCTGTCGTCAAAGTCACTTCCCTTTTTCGCCACCGCTTCAACTTTTTCAAATGTCAGGTCGCTTGAAGCAGAACCAGAGACAATATCTGAGTTCAGGCGCATCAAGACAGTAACATGATTACTTTTGGTAAGGGCCTTTGTATTCCTGGCAATAACACTTCCGTCGATAAATTCGATATCACCGCTATACCCAAATCCCCATATGCCGGCATTTTCACTACTAAGTATGACATCCTGCCGCTGAATGGTAACCTGGATTTCCTCTGGTGGATTGGATAACTTACTATTTACAAAGCGAGAATAAAATCCATATGTATCATCGGCATAGTGTTTAATAAAATTGGTCATAGTATAGGTTAACGTATAGATATGTTCACCATAGCTGCCAATTCCCCAGCATAGTTCCAATCCATCGGAAGTAGTGTTAATCCCGCATTTGTTCGCTTTATCTTCTAAAGATGCCTTCACGTTCCAACTACCAATATTCTGATAGATAGTACCCGTTTCATCCGATACACCAAAGTTAATAATTTCAATATCGCCTAAATTGGTCTGTGGAATATAACCTTCCGTACCGCTGTCGCGTGAAGTATTCCAGACTTGTGTAATCTGAGCTGAACCATCATCCATGAGCTGCACGGTAATGTCAATACGATGAATATTATCGCTGGCAGCCTGAACGATAACTACAAAAGAGAACAGTCCTAAAATCAGAAAACAGCTTAGTGTAAGAAAATATTTTGCCAGCTTTTTCGTACCCCTCATCGTTTTACAGAAGGTATTTGATCCTTCTTGTCAGTTTTTTTCAATTTCCACATAGTTTATCCTTTCTATTGTTCCCCTGGAACATAGTCTCTTATTTCACTTTCATCAACGGTGTATGCATATTGGGTTGTGAGGACTCCACTCTTCTCAACCACAAGATTATCTTTAACCCACATAAGAGCTATTCTTCCAGTGACTTTATCTCCTTTGGAAAGAATTCCATCTGGATTTGAAAATGTATTTAGACTATACTCTGATTGATGTTCTGGGTAAAATTGAAACCCATCAATATACATTTGCGAAAAAACAATCCCATAACTCACATCTGGGCCAGCACCTTCCAATGTAACATCTATCACTGTAAATCCTTCTGAATCACTATCTGCCGGGAATCCATTGATTTCACCATTAGCAAATTCAACCGAATTCAACGTCAATTTATACTGGTATGGTTCTTCTACTCCGGATGTTGCTACACACACTGTATCTCCAATCCGTAAATCCGGAAATTCTGCTTCAACATCAAACTTATCTCTTTCGGACTTAACTTCACTCATTATATCCTGTTCATTCGTAGTTGTTTTCTCACTCGTAGCCTTTCCTTCATTTGCACCACCCGCCTCATCAGTACTATTCTTGCCGCAACCTGTCATACACATTGCTACCACTAATAAAATTGCCAAACATTTTATTTTCATTTCTAACTTTCTCCTAATATGGTGCATGTTTTACTGTTTTTCTATTCAATTCATTTGATGATTCCGTTCCGCCTCTATCATCTGCCGGTGACTTGGTGATTCAGATACAAATCTGAAGAGTGACTGATTTTCTCTCCTTATATAGAGAGCAGTTATCCACACTAAGTGCCAAAATCAATTAACAAGTACCTATAGACCATAAGTTAATACTCCATTTTCCATATATAGTTTTTTGCCGTGCTCGAAAGTTTTATTTTATAGTCTTTCACCAATGGAATATTAATTGGCACTTCACAGATTACCTTAATGTTCATAAATTCGGAGCTCTTTTCGGTATATTTTACTACAACATTTTGAGCCCATTTCCCACTAATCGATTCCTCTAAATCCTTTTTTATCATTGATTGTAATTGCTTTTCGCCAAATAAAATTCCTTCGGATCCATATGCTTTATCATATGAGAGCTCATTAAGCTCAATTTTACTAACAAAACCCTTTACGGCATCCTTAATTATTGAATAAACGGTCGTATTACCCATGCCACTGCCAACTTTTTCATCTACTACTTCTTCTATTTTGTCTTCCAGCGCATCCTTCATTTTGTCACCTGCTGAACCGATATAACCTATCACATAGCCAGTCTTACAAGCTCCTTCTACGGCATCTTTTGTCGCTCTATCTAAGTTCATCTGAGCGGCAGAAACCATGATTAATATCCATAAAAAGAAAATAAACAACATGAAAACCGGCGCTATGATGGCAGCTTCCAAAATCATATTTCCATCTTCTTTTTTCCACATCATCCTCTGCATCTGACTCTCCTATCTGTTTTCTCTTATGTTGGTCTGAAAACTTTAATAACTAATGTAATCTAAGTTTCTATTGTTCTCCTGGTATATAGTCTTTTATTTCATTCTCTGCAACGTTATATATAAACTGAGTCATGAGTATACCTGTCTTATTAACCTCGATATCTGTTTTAGCAAAGTTAATAGCAATTCTTCCAGTGATCTTCTCCCCCTCGGAAAGCATCTCATCCGGGTTTGCAAAGGTATTCAAACCATAATCCGCTTGCTCTTTTGGATAAAACTGAAGCCCTCCAACGTACAACTGCGAAAACACAATCCCATAACTCACATCTGAACCAACACCTTCCAGAGTAACATCTATCACTATGAATCCATCGGAATCACTATCTGCTGGAAACCCATTGATTTCACCATTCGAATATTCAACTGCATTTAAAGTAAACTTATACTGATATGTCCCTTCTCCTCCCATCCCCTCTACGCATACAGAATCTCCAATCCTCAAATTGGGAAACTCTGCCTTAATATCGAACTTATCGTTTCCAGTCTCATCTTCACCTTTTGTTTCTTTTTCATTCAGGGGGCTTTCTTCACTTATAGCATCCTGAGTATCTGTAGTACTTGGTTTTTCCGTGGAATTCTCGCCACATCCGACCACACATACTGCTATTAATAGTAATATTCCCAGATATTTTTTTTTCAACTTTAATTCCCTCCTAATACGATGCATATTTTATAGTTCTTAACTGCAATTCACTTGGCGAGATCGCCCCCCCCTGGCTTGCCAATGATTTGGTGATACCAGGAAGAAACCAAAGCTTTACTTTTGCCGAGCTTTCTATCCTCACCTGAGTTGGTTTGCTGGCAACTCCTTCTACATCAGTGTCATTCTCCATAACTGCCACCAGCCGTTCATATTGCCCTCCCCTTCGGTGGTATAATAAGATAAAACGTAAATGATCTTTATAGGTCCATTTGACTTTTTCAAGTATATTAGGAATTAGCGCAACGGATCTATTTTCTCGCGATTCTTTATCACTTTTTCCTAAAATAATAATATCTTTTACTGTATGAATTACTGAATATAATAAAACCATTTTCAAGTAAGCAAGCGGGAAGACCTTAAAGGAAGCTACCACGGGATCTTTTACTGCACCTATTGCATTCATAACCATGCGTGTCAATGCAATTTCTGTCAGTGATAATCCATAATTCACTCCACTCACATATTTCCCATATATAACAAATTCCAGCTTTTTGTTTTTAAACTGCATATTTCCAGTTAAATCGGTAAGCAAATCCCTGGGCTGTTTAGATCCAACCTCATTTAATAGATACTCATTGATTAACCCCTTATCCCTCAGGTTCAAGATTCCCGCCAATAATTTTTTTAGTAAATTGTTGCTCTGCTCATACATATCTTCTTGGCTTGTTGCATCAAGTTTGGTAATATCTCCGCTTGAATCTTGCATCGTTGCCACAATTTCATGCAATCTATTATAAACCACTTGATCTTCGGCAACACCCTGTATGTTATTAATGAAATCCAGTAACTCAGTAAAACTTGCATTAGCTTCTGCTTGATACTGTTCTTGTGCCTGCTTTTGTCCTTCATCTAATTCTTCTTTATATTCCTTATCCTTTGCCCACTGATAGACTTTGGTGATTTCATCGGTCATTCCTTCAAACTTACAATTTTTCCCTTTTCCCACCGCCCCTGCATAAGCACTTAAAATTCCCGAGAACTTGCTCATGATAGTTCCGGCCATATGTACCATAAAATCTTCCATATCCCTCTCAAGCGCCTTTTGAAACTGGTCTGACGTGGCTTCATCTGGATCTAAGAAACTCGTATATGTATACTCGAATCCCGGTCTTGCTATCTTTGCGGTTCCATCAATTACTTCTCTTAGGTTGCGTTCAATAATCTTTACATTCGCTGCATATTTTTCATAGTTTTCTTTCACACTGAGGAGTTTCTGTTCCATGTCTGAAAACTCTTTATCTTCCATAATGATTGATTTCAGAGATGCCATAAGATCTTTCGTTTCGTCTGTCTCTTTCAATTCTCCTATGATATCACTGATTTTTTTATTCTTCTCTCTAGCCTCCTTTATTTTATCTATTGCCTTATCTAACTCATCCAGTGTCTGATCTGTTTTTTCTGATTCTTCATTAAATGTTTTCAGTAAATCCTTTACTCTTTCTGTGCCTGCAGCATCAATTTCTTTCACACTTCCAATTATAAATTCCATAACCGAAATATGGGCTGCATATTCTGCTGCCTTTTCTGTATCACCAGCATCTTCATATATTCCCTTTGTTTCTCTAAGCCAATTCAGACCTAATTGTAAGGGACCCCAATCCTTTGTACCCGATCCCACAAGCATTTCTTCCAAACAACTCTGCGCACACTCTCTTTTAATCGTCCCCATATCAAGCTTTATTGCATTTTTTTCTATTTCATTCTCTAATTCCTGCAGTTTTCCCGTTTTTTTCTCTATATCCTTTAAGGCTTTATTTCTCTCCTCAACAAGTTTCTTGAGTTCATCTTGCTTATCAACCATTTCACTGAAGTTTACCATTGCATCCTCACTTTTACTCAAAAAATCCAACGTTTCCAACATTCCTTTTCCTAATGTATAAACACCCGTGTATTTAGCACTTTCCAGTAGCTGGTCTTCCAAAATTTTCGGATTAACGGTTGGGTTTAATAGATTCTCAGTCGCAAGTGTCACCTCCACCTCTTCTAAAGTCACTATATTAAAAGTATCTGCTGCACCGCTTGTATAAGCTTCCACAACCCCCTTCACGCGTGCTTTTGATTCTTCTTCCTCACCTGAGTAAGCCAAAATACCGTATTCATTCGCAAGCTTATTGCTATACTCAGCCAATACAGAATCTGCTGCTGCCTCTGTAGCTAATGCCAATCGCTGCTTGGCAGTACGGACTCGAATTCCGTCTATCAAAAGCCCCCCCAGTGATACAAAGCAAAATATAATGACCAACAGAAAGATAGAGACTGATCCAGTTGTCCCATGAACAAACCTTGTCATTCTTCTCATCTCATTGTTTCTCCTTTCAAAACCCAATCTTTTCCAATACTTTGTCTAGTTCTTTGAATTTTTTTCGCAACTCATCTACTGCGAAAATTGCTACCCTCACATTACGTATTCCTTCGACTGGATCACTCCACTTTGCATAAGCTATTGCTTTTACATCTGATTCTATGTTAAAGTTTTTCAAGATATCAGGAATCTTAAACGGACTGGTTGCTGTCACTTTGATACGACAGGATCCATCTGTTAACAATTCTGCCTTTATTGTTGTATTATACTTTGCTGAGTAATATGTTTCTCCTTCTCTCAGCTTACTACCTGTTGCTCCTGATGATTCAACGCTTCTAACATTAAAGATTTCTCTGGTAATAATATTATCTTCAAACAACTTCCAGTACAGGCCATCTTCGCCATTCGTATTATAAGTAGTGACTTTTCCATTATATCCATCATCATCGCCTAAATTACTAGTATCATTCAACCAGGTATGCGCTATCCCATCTGCTGCTGTATGAGCTACATATGAGACTACTGCTTTTTGATATACGACAATCGTCATAAATAGTAAAACCATCGCCATAATCAATATTGACGGGTACAAGAAGGTAGCTTCCATAATTGCCGAACCCTTTTCATCTTTATGAAATTGCCTTATCTTATTGCAAAATTTTCCTATCACTACGTTCAAACCTCTTCTTTAGTGGTAGTATGAAAACTTGCTTGCACAAGCTTTCATACCAAAGTTCAATCATCCGCCTGTGATTGTTTTCATCTCTGTATCACCTTTGTTAATCAAACTCTGTACCCACTCCATAATTTTACCTCTAAATAAAACAGCAATGACTACAATGATTGCAATAACCATTAAAACTTCTAAAGTCTCAATTCCATCTTCTTCATACCAGAAACTTTTCAGAAATTCTCCCACTTTTCTCACCTCCTCTCATATGTTGTAAGCTTCATATTCTTCGATGTACTAGAATAAAGAAAGTGCCGGATAGCCAACAATAATCATAACAATCACAAACACGATCATTAACGGTGCGACCATCTTTGATGCCGCTTCTTCCCCGCGTATTTGTGCCTGAGCTTTACGCTTTTCCCAAAGAACTACGGATAAATCCGATAAAGCTCGGACTAAATCATCCCCACCTTTCCGATAATTCAAAAGAAGGGTGGTGGTAAACATTGAAATTTCTTGGATTGCACATTTTTTACTTAACTGATTCAATACCTCCGAAAAGGGTATATTGTTCTCAACTTTAACCATCGCTTCATGAAGTTCATGATATAGAGGATTGTTATCCTTTTCATGCTCCTTTGTTTTTATGCATCGAATAAACGCTTTTTGCACGGTCTCGCCAGCATTAATCAGTAAAACCATCTTGCTCAGAAATTCTGGTAATTCATAAATAATCGAAACCCGGCGTTTCTTTACCTTTGTCCCCAGATCTTGAATCATAAAAAGTGGAAACATAATCGCCATAACCCCTATGACTACCATTGTCAAGGTGTCTCCATTTTGAGCCAAACCAACTAGCAGAACAAATGCAACGCCAAAGAACGCCACCGATATCAGACGCGCCATAAAAGCAATCGTCTGGTTCTTCGCCTCTTTCATGCCATACAAACTAATCATCTTTTGCTGTATTTCAGCCACCTGGGCATGCAGACGCGACATAAGATCAAAACTTGCTATCATTTCCAAAGCACAAGGTGCTATCATGGGTATCATAAGTTCTTTCTTATATTCTTGAATGAATACACCATATTTTTTCCCCGCTCGAAGCTGAAAGAAAATGAGCAGTCCCAGCACTGCCAACAACATTATCATTAATATCAGCATTTCCCTTCCCTCACATTTCAATATTCATAATCTTCTGTCCCAGCAAGAGTGCTCCTATCAGCAACATCAGACATACTGTCATCACAATTGGTCCAGCCCCGTTCCAATCATATAAGGGGTCTAAGTAGTCACCACTTGTTACCTTTAACAGTAATACCATTGCCACCGGCATAACATTTAATATCTGTGACTCGAATTTCTTTTGTGAAATCTGTACCTGGATATCCTGTTGAATCTCTAACTTATCACCAATTATGGTCGCTGTCCGTTGAATAACTTCAACCAAACTTCCACCTGTTCTTTTACAAGTAATAAATACATCGGCAAAGTTTTGAATATCTTCAACATCTGATCGCTGAGCAAAATCTTCAATTGCCCGCTCCAAGGTATCACCATTTTCCACTCTTCGGTTAATAATATCGAACTCCCGCAGAATATAAGTATCCGGATCGGGATATAAGAGCCTTAAATCACTTGCCACTTCTTTAAATGCACTTTCGGCTGAACGTCCTGCTGCCAACGAGGATGACAGCGACTGTATCGCCTCTTTAAATTGTAAATTCAAAATATGTTTCCGGTTATTCAACAATTTTTTCCGCCGCCAGATAGGTGCCAATAACGAAAATAATGACACAATTAGCACAACCCACCACTTCTCATAAAAAATATACCCGATAAGAGCAAATACAGCACCCACCATGATCACCGTGGTCAACCACTCTCTTAGACTGAGTGTATAGCTGCCATAATCAATTAATTTTCTGTCCGTATTATTTCGCCCGGCAATAATCTTCAGCCGTGTATCACGTACTTTTTTCTGATGTGCTGCGGCGCGTTTTTCTTCTAATTTTTCCTTTTCAATAGCTGCTCTTCTTTTCCATCTACGAAGAATTAATACTGCTAATAATGTGATGATAATAACAATACCAACGACATTCTCTATAATGTTCAAACAATCCCTCCCCGCACTGCTTTATCAGTTATTTCTATAACTTTACTCCTGCCATCCGTAATTTTGACATATCATGCAACTCGTTTTCCGTCTTCTTTAATTCACCTAGGACTTTGTTTCCCTTTTCTCCCGTTTCTTCAAAAAAATACAACGGGTTCAACTTAATTTCTCCTGTGACCGCATCATACCCGAGTACTTCAGTAATCTCCAGAATCTTACGCGAATGATCACGCATCCTTGACAAATGCACCATGATATCTATGGCCGATGCCACCTGTTGTCTAATAACCTGCACCGGCAGTTCGGCACCAGTAAGAACCATCGTTTCCAATCTGCTCAGCATATCCCGGGTGGAGTTACTATGCCCGGTCGACAAAGACCCATCATGTCCGGTATTCATGGCCTGCAACATATCTAAGGCCTCAGGTCCACGGACTTCTCCCACAACAATCCGATCTGGTCTCATCCGCAAAGAAGACCTGATCAAATCCCGGATACTAACCTCTCCTTTTCCTTCTGTATTAGCATTTCTAGTCTCGAGACTAACCAAATTAGAAACTGCCTTGATTTGTAATTCTGCTGAATCTTCCACCGTAATAATCCTCTCATTACTTGGTATGAAGTTGCTTAATACATTCAGAAAAGTGGTCTTACCAGAACCTGTTCCGCCACTTATAAAAATGTTGTATTTGGCTTGTACCAATTTTTTAAGAAAGCTTGCGGCTTCCTTTGTAATACTGCCAAACCGGATATAGTCATTAATTGTCAAAGGCTTATCCGGAAATTTACGAATGGTCATCACCGGACCTTTAAGGGCAATCGGCGGCAATATAACACTTACACGAGATCCATCTGCCAATCTTGCATCTACAATTGGCGAAGATTCATTTACAATACGATTTACCTTTGATACAATCGTCTGAATAATATCTTCCAGCTTCTCTTGTGATTCAAACTTCAATTCACTCTGCCGTACCTCACCTGCCTTTTCAATAAATATCTCTTTATGGTTATTAATCATTATCTCGCTAATCTCACGATCATCTAACAACGGCTGCAGTGCATCCAAGCCCCGAAACGAATGATAAATGCGATCTACAATAAATTGCACATCCTTTGACTTGATCGCATTCTTAGATGCATATTCAAACACTGCTTCTTCTATGTATGTTAAAATTTCATCATCCTTTAGCGAATGCATAAAATCCAAAGTTTCTCTTAACTCTTCCATTAACGACTTTATTACACTATCATCAACCATTCATCTTCTCCGTATCAGGTAATACATTTTCCAAACTATGTAATACTGCCTGTGCAAAACCACGATGCTCCAACTGTTCCTCAACCCTATCGGCAAACTGCCACTCAGCAATATACGGCAATGTCCCCTGAATTGGTAGTTCTGTGTCAAGGTAATCACCATTTATACAGTAGCTTGTCACAAAATGCACCTTCGCTTCATTGTAGCAATCAATGCTCAATAGCTTTTGACTATATCGCGCCATATACTCTGTCTTAAAAATACTTAATCGATCGTTGCGCATCAACCATACAATTTTATTACTTTTACGCAAGATACTTTGATTACGTTCATGCATCTGCGAATCCATGTCTACAATAATATAATCATAGTCTTCTCTACCCTTTAGCATTTGCAGCAAATAATCCGCATCTTCTCCTGTAAACTCCTGCATCTCTTCGGGATTGTTAATAAAGTCAAAATACTCAAATCCGCCTTCTATATCTTTCCTCTTACTGCCTTCAATCTTGGACAACAATTTATCCGAACGCTTTTGGACATAATAGATAATCTCAGAACTTGCCTGGTTATTATTCTCATCTTTCAGAAATAAAGATGTTGAGTGAATTGTCTCTAAATTCAGGAAAAAGACCCGATGTCCGCGACGTACTAATTCCTTTGCCATAATAATTGCATATAATGTTTTACCTACCGATGAATTCATTGAGAACACCGATATCACCTGGGTCCTACTCGTTTCCTCGATATACTGTTCATTCAATCCTACCGCATCAAAATATACTTCTATAATGTCTTTTTCTAGTTTAGACAAGGCCTGATATTTTTTAATAGTAGGATAAGTAAATTCTTCGCTGTAACTTTCATCATTCAGCAGCGCAATCACTCGTATTTTCTTAATGTCGTCTTCGCCCAAAAACTTTGGACTTATAACCAACATATCAAATTCCATTTCTTCGATTCTTTTTCTTAACGAACTTTGATTGCTCACCAATCTTATATCTAATTTGGAATTTCCATTTCGATTAGAAAAATACGTCATAAATCGCTGCAAATATTCTTGTTCTTCATCGCATATCAATACCTTGATTTTTTTCATACTATCTTACTCCCACTGTTTTAGCTTCATTTTAAAAGAAATTCATCTTTTCAATTATATTAATAAGAATTTTAAATACCTTATTCAAAAATAGCATTTCATCAAAAGTTGCGCATACTATTAACACCATTCTACCATATTTTCATTGGAAGTTCAATGAAATTACGCATTTTCGCATATTTTCGCATATTTTTCGTTACTGTTCACTCCGTGAACAGTAACTATTTTTCATTTTATGTTACAGTCGTAGTTGGGGAGTGAACAGTAATTATTGACCCTAATTTTGCATGGATATTCAATTATCCTAATGTTTGATAGTTTTCCACGCACGCAAAGAGGGTGTCCCAAAGTCATAAATAACTTACGGGCACCCTATTGCCCCACAGTTTTCAGGTATTCCTCAACCGTGGGATCTTTCATCTGATATACACGGGAATATTCCTTCGTTGACTCATCTTTTACCGTGGTGCAGCGTTTCTGAGTCAGGAATTTGGTCAATTCGTAACAGTTGACCCAGATTTCACTGCTCCCCTCTTTCTGGGATTCATCGAAGATCAACTGCAGTCCCCAATGCAGATGGGTAAGCTCAATATTATTCACATTTTCCTTATCGCTGTACCCAGTGTGCCCCATATAGCCAATTACATCTCCCGCTGTAACTACACTTCCTTCTTTTAATGATTTATTATAAGGGAAGTTCTGCCGCAGATGGGCATAATAATAATATCTCTTCTTATCAAAGCTGCGGATACCAAGCCGCCAGCCCCCATACTTATTCCAGCCAATCGCCTCCACATATCCCGACTCTACCGCAATGATCGGTGTCCCAGTCTGCCCGAACATATCGTGTCCCAGATGTTTCCGCTTATAGCCATAAGTTCGGGAATTACCAAAGTCATCACTGTCACCATACTCATAACCTCTGGCAATAGGATTAAATGCCTTCAATCCATATTTCTTCTCCCATACCTTCTCAACTGTTTTTTCCTCAGACTCTCCTGTAATTGCATCACCTATCGCCGCATCATTCTCCGGCGTCCCCGTAACCCCGGCATTATCCCCTGGGCTTTTACCTGATTCCTGCGTAACTTCATTCTCAGACCCTGTGCTGTCACCGATTTTTTCTGTATTTTCTTCCACCAGCGTCTCTATTTCATACTCCCCCACAAGACCACCCAAAACAGCCGTATACGCTTCGAGAAAATAAGCATAATACTTATTTTCGGCCGTCAGTTCTTCTATGGTAGTGCTTTTATCCGTCAGCTTAACTGCCAGCTCTTCCATGTCCTTCGCCTTATATTTCGAAAAATCCCCGCCATAAGAAGTTGCCAGATATGCCAGCAGTTCAATCCAGTTCAGATGAACATCCTGCTCATACGTTGAGACATCCAATTCATACGCTTTCTTTAGCGTATCGGATGGGACATCAAACTCAACCCACTTTATGTAATCCTTCTCGCTTCCATCTTCACTTAGAGCTACTGCCTGGCTACTCTGAAAATGACTCCCCAGAAAATACGCGCCTGCCAAAAACAGCATGATCATCTCAAGCCAAATACCATACTTCAGGAAAAAACGTCTCATAACAGAATACTACCTCTATCACTTGTGGTCTTGATAGTTTATGTTCGTTCTTTACCAAATAATACTAAAATTTCCCCTAATTATTCTTAGCTAACTTCTTAACCAGATAATGAAATTCATCTTTATAATCATCCTGATTCAAATCTTCAACCTCATTCAACTGCTCCAATACATTCCGATAGCTGCTGCTCCCTACATACTCTGAGTCCCTAAGCAGCATCCCAGTCTCGGCAACACAAGCAGCAAATTTCAGATTATCCGATATCTTATCAGTACACATTTCCTGTCCAACCGGATAGGATAACAGCCTACTCTCACTTCCTGCCGATTCTTTATAACGCACATTAACAGTGAGCCATTCATCACTCTCAATATTCTTCGCCTCCTGATATTTCAGATCTGTTTCATTTTTACCGTCACCACTGCCTGTCTTCACAATTTCATATAAAACCGTCACCCGATGCCCAGCTCCGATCTCGCCGCCATCTTTGGTATCATCAGCAAAATCCCGGTCAGCCATCTTACGATTTTCATAGCCGATCAACCGATATTCCGACACAATTGCCGGATTAAATTCCACCTGGAATTTCACATCCCTGGCCACCGTAAATAAAGTTGCATCCATTTCCTCAAAAAGCACTTTCCGCGCTTCCGCCACCGAATCAATATAGCTATAGTTACCATTTCCTTTATCCGCCAATGCTTCCATCTTATTATCTTTAAGATTCCCGGTCCCAAACCCCATCACCGACAAATCCCCTCCACTTTTTGCTTTTGCTTTAATCAGCTCAGCCAGCTGGCTTTCACTGGAAATCCCCACATTCAAGTCCCCATCAGTAGCCAAAATAACCCGATTATTACCTCCCTCAATAAAATTTCTCTCCGCAATCTCATAAGCCGTCTGAATCCCCGCGGCCCCGGCAGTTGCCCCGCCAGCTTCCAGTTCCTCCACTGCTTCCATAATCCTTCTCGTCTCATCTCCTGAAGCGCCCTGCAGTACTATCTCATCCGTAGACGCATAGGTAACAATAGAAATCCTGTCATCTTCCCCCAAACTCTCGCACAAAAGTCTAAATGCCTGCTGTACTAAAGGTAACTTATCCGCTGAACTCATCGACCCAGAAGTATCAATCAAGAACACCAGATTCGATGGCGGAATTTCATCCGGATCCATCTTAGCTGCCTGCAGCCCCACTAACAAAAGCTGGGAATTCTCATTCCAGGGGCAATCTGTCACTTCCGTAGTCACTGAAAATGGCTCCCCTTCCTTGGGTTCTGGATAATCATAGTGAAAATAATTCAACATCTCTTCAACCCGAACGGCTCCGGTGTCCACTGTCTGACCTGCCAGGATCATCCTTCGGAGATTAGCGTAGGACGCTGTATCCACATCCGCTGCAAAGGTGGATAAGGGATTGGTCTTCACTGACAAAAAACCATTTTCGGTCACTGCATTATACTCCTCTGTATTAAACTCTATTTCCTTTGTATCAAATTTGTAAGGTGTCCCACCAGCGGTTACTGAGTCTTGGGCGGTAAAGCATTCCGATTCCGTTGTGGAATTACTTGCTGAGGAGTACTCTGCTACCGTTTCGGTATCTGACATTGCATCTTTGGCGCTGCTGCTCAGGCCGCAGGATCCTAATACCATACCTGCACCAATTGCTATTGCTAAAAACTGCATTACTTTTCTTTTTCCCATAAAAATTCCTCCCTTTTTGCTATATTAATATAGTGTTAAAAAATAGCAATTCTGTTGCAAGGGAGGAAATTTATTCAAAATTTAGTGTTGCCAAAAGCTTAAATATCACTTATAATTGCTACAAATGGAGATATAGCTCAGCTGGAAGAGCGTCTGCTTGACGTGTAGAAGGTCGCAGGTTCGAGCCCTGTTGTCTCCATGAACAAAAACCACCGAGAACGCGCTGCTTTCGGTGGTTTTCTTATTCTTTTCATCAATAATATTAATCGTGATATGTGACTTTATATCAGACCGCTCAAGTCAATCGTTTTTTGGAATCTCCACACTTGCTCCGTTTTACCCTTTACCTCAACAGAAGCTTGGACATAATTCCAGCCCTCAACTTTTTCCGGGCCAACCCCTGCGGCAATTAACGGTTCTGGATTCAATGTGAACACAATAC
>Ga0153928_1000291_pt1 | contig 25746 bp, 20 predicted proteins | sample TSNJ012MetaG_FD_106656 | JGI IMG/M metagenome (GOLD analysis project Ga0153928, IMG submission 106656) | Attine ant fungus gardens microbial communities from New Jersey, USA - TSNJ012 MetaG | ecosystem: Host-associated > Fungi > Mycelium > Unclassified | place: USA: New Jersey, Wharton State... | reverse complement strand
TCCACCGTCTTCGGCACCATGAAGTCCTCGAGGTGACGCGCGCAGTGACGGATAACGTCATGGGCGGTCAGCTTCGCGTGCGGATCGGCCGCGACCACCGCCTTGATCGCGAGCCCGAGCACCGGATCCGGCACGCCCACCACTGCGGCCTCGCGGATGCCGGGCAGCGCGTAAAGCACGTTCTCGATTTCCTTCGGGCTCACCTTCTCGCCGCGAGTCTTGATGATGTCGTCCTTGCGACCGACGAAATAAAGAAACCCCTCCGCGTCGGTGCGGAACAGGTCGCCGGTGTAGAGCACCTTTTCGCCCGGCTGCGGGCCGGGCCGCAGCGCGCGGGCGGTCGCAACCGGGTCTTCCCAGTAGCCCTGCATCACGTGCGGGCCGCGGATCACCAGCTCGCCCACGACGCCGGGCGGCACGCGCGCGCCGTGCTCGTCGGCGACGTAAGCCTCGGTGCCCGGGATCGCGATGCCGACCGAGTCGGGGCGGTGCGCCAGCTCCGCGGGCGGCAAATAGGTGCAGCGCTTGCACTCGGTGAGCCCGTACATCGAATAGAGCCGCGCCGTGGGGAACAGCTCCTGCAGCCGCGCGATGTGGGCGGGCGGCAGCGCCGCCGCCGTGTTGGTGAGATAGCGCAGGTGCGGGAACGCGCCGGGCTCAAGGTCGCGCATCTGCAGGATGATCGCCGCCATGGTGGGCACGAGCGGCAGGCCGGTGACCCGCTCGGCCGCCATCTTGGCGAAGATCGCCTGCGGGAAGGCGAACGATTGCTCCAGCACCAGCGTCGCGCCGAGCTTCGCCGTCATGAGCACCTGATAAAGCCCGTAGTCGAACGAGATCGGCAGCACGGTGAGGATGACGTCGTCGGCGGTGTTTTCCAGATAGGTGGTGATCGAGGTGGCGGCGGCGACGACGTTGCGATGCGTCATCATCACGCCCTTGGGAAATCCGGTTGAGCCCGAGGTGTAGACCAGCATCGCGAGGTCGCGGTCGCCGCCGGCATCGCCAAGCGGCGCGGCCTCTGCGTCGAGCGCGGCCTCGAAGCTCAGCGCGCCCGGCAACGTCGGCGTGCGCGTGCCGGCGACGACGGTAACGTCGACCGAAGGCGTCTCGGCGAGCGCGGCGCCTGCCACGCCGCGCAGCTTGTGTTGCGTGACGAGCCCGCGCGCGCGGCAATTGTTGATCACATAGGCGAGCTTCTCGGGCTTGGTGGACGGGTTGATCGGGCTGAACACCGCGCCGGCCTTGAGCGCGGCGAAAATCGCCACCACCGCCTCGCGGCAATTGTCCATGAACACGATCACGCGGTCGCCGCGCGCGATGCCGCGCGCGACCAGCGCACCGGCCAGGCGATCGGAGGCGCGGTCGAGGTCGCGGTAGGTCACGCGCGCGCCACCGGCCACGAGCGCGACCTTGTCGCCGTGGCAACGGGCGCTGTGGGTCAGGAACTCTTCGACGCGCATGCGATCGAACTCTAAATCAACTCGGACTCGTCATGCCCCGCGAAAGCGGGGCATCCAGTAACCACCGGCTGCGGTACGATTGAAAGATCTGTGTTTACCGGATCGCCCGCTTTCGCGGGCGCTGACGATTGAGAGTTATTCGCGCGCTTGCTCTCGACATAGGCGACGATCGCCTGGATGGAATCGAGGTTCTCCGGCACGATTTCGGCATCCGCCATGCGCAGGCCGAACTCGCTTTCCAGGAAGGCGACCAGCTCGAGCACGCCGGTCGAATCGATCAGCCCTGCCTCGATCAGCGATTCGGATTCGCCGATGTGCGCGCGGTCCTCCCGGAACAGAAAATTCTCCTCGATGAACTTGCGCACCGTGCGCTCGGTGTCTGCGCGCATCACCCTTCCCCTAAGCGACTGCGGATGTGACGGTCCCGGCTGCGGCGCCGACGAAAGCGCGGTGCCAGAGCTGGGTCGACAGGATGCCGACGAACGCCATGTTGTCGCGGAAGCCGATGAATTTCTGGTTACGGCACTTGGCGACCAGCCGCTCGACCGCCTTGGGATCGAAGTATCCGGCCGCTGCAAGCTCGGCCCCGCCGAGCCGCCGCGCCACGTAGTCCGGGCCGCCCGCATCGACGAACGCCTGGGCATCCGGCGCGCGGTAAGGCTGCTTGGTGCGGTTGAGGATTCCCGGCGGCAACAGCCGTTCGGCGCTCTCGCGCAGGATGTGCTTCTCGCGCAGGCCGTTGAGCTTGAGCTGCGGGGGAATGCGGGCGCCCAATTCGACCACGCGGTGGTCGAGGAACGGGAAGCGGCCCTCGACCGCGTGCGCCATGGCGACCCGGTCGCCCTGCGAGGAAAGAATGTAGCCCGGCAGCAGATAGGCGCTCTCGAGATATTGCGCCTGCGAGAGCGGATGCCAGTGGGTAAATTCGGTGGGCAGGCTCTCGCGCAACTCGGCGAGCGCATCATAGCCGGCGACCGTGCCGCGCAGCTCGCGCGAGAAAAACGCCTTGGCGCCCGCCGTGGTGCGAAAGCGCGGCAGGTGCGAGAACAGCGGATCGTCGAACGGGCCGACGCCGGCGCCGAAGAAGGCCTCGAGATATTTCGGCGATTGCGCCTGCAGGCCGGGCAGATAGGGGTAGAGCTTGCGGAACAGGAGCGGCCGCAAGCGCGAGTGCGGCTGGCGCGCGCAGAAGCGGCGCAGCTTCGCCTCTTTGAAAATGTCGTAGCCGGCGAACACCTCGTCGGCCCCTTCCCCGGTGAGCACCACCTTGAATCCACGGCGGTGGGCGAGCTCGGAGAGCGCCAGCAGCGGCGCCGGCGCGCTGCGCAAAATCGGCTTTTCGCCGTGGCGGATCGCGTGCGGAAACAATCGCGCGATGTCGGCGGAGGTGCAGGCGACGCTCTCGTGCGCGGTGCCGAGCGCGCGCACCATTTCGAGCTGGTGCGCGCTTTCGTCGAACTCGGGGCTCTCGAAGGTGAGCGAGAAGGTGCGCAGCTGTTCCGGCACGAAGCGCTTGGCGGCGGCGGCGACGAGCGAGGAATCGAGCCCGCCGCTGAGATACGCGCCGACCGGAACGTCGGCGCGCAGCCGGATGCGGGTCGCGGCGGCGACGAGGTGCGCGACTTCCTCGGTGAGCGCGGTTTCGGCACGCGCGTCGTGCGGACCTTCCTCGCCGAGGCGCGGATAGGCGAGCGTCCAGTACGGCCGCACGGCGGTTCCCGCCGCGTCGGCGATGAGCACGTGCGCCGGCGCCAGCTCCTCGATCCCTTTGAAGATCGTGCGCGGCGCGAGCGGGAACCAGAAAGTGAAAATCTGGTCGAGGGCGATCGGGTCGAGCTCGACCGGGACGCCCGGCACTTCCAGCAGCGCCTTGGCTTCGGAGGCGAAATAGAGCGTGCCGTGGTGGCGCGTATAGAACAGCGGCCGCACGCCCATGCGGTCGCGCGCCAGCATCAGCCGGCGCCGCCGCGCGTCCCACAGCGCGAAGGCAAAGTCGCCGTTGAGCTTGGTCACGCACTCCGGGCCCATCTCTTCGTAGAGATGGAGAATGACTTCCGTGTCGGACTGGGTGGCGAAGCGGCGGCCGCGCGCGATCAAATCCTCGCGCAGCTCGAGGTAATTGAAGATTTCGCCGTTGAACGAAATCCAGATGCTCTTGTCCGCACTGGCCATCGGCTGCCGGCCGGACGCGAGGTCGAGGATACTCAGCCGCGCGTGGGCAAGGCCGACGCCATCGCCCAGGAACAAGCCCTGGTCATCCGGTCCGCGATGGGCGATCGCGCCGATCATGCGCCGCAGCAGCGCGTGCGCCGGCATGGCGGGGTTGGGCGGTCCAAAGAATCCGGCAATGCCGCACATCGACGCCGCTCCCGCACCACTTCTCGTCGTAGCCCGCGTGGAGCGAAGCGAAATGCCGGATTCGCCTTCCCGGATTACGCTTCGCTACGGACTGCGACTGTTAGCAAAGAGGTTCGGAGATGGCGTAAACTTTTCGATGAAAATTTGAATCGTTGTGCTTAACAATAGGTTTTTGTTTTAGGTGAACGTATCGCCAATGAGCCGGGTCCAGGCGTCGCCCGCCAATCCGGTGACCAGCCCCTCGCCGCTGCGGATCGCCGCGACCAGCTCGGCGTCGTGCGAATGCACGATAGTGGCGGAGCGCTGAAAGAACAAACAGTGCCGCCGCTGCAGCGGATCGAGCAGGTGCGCCTGGCTGCGCCCCCGCACGGCGACGCAGCCGAGAGCAAAAGCGCTGGCAAACAGATGGTCGAGCACCGGACCGATGGCGTCCGGGCGCACCAGGAGTTGCAGCACCCAGGCGATGCCGCCGCGCCGGCCGTAGTAGATGTAACAGCCGAGCGGGCGGCCGTCCTTGCCACGCACGATGCGGCGCACCATCGGGCCGTGCCGGTTCTTGTCTGCCGCGTGAGCGAGGATCCACCGCAACGTCGCGGCATCCCATGCCGGCCTGACCTCGTAGCCCGCCGCGAGTTCGGGGATAAGCCCGACCAATCCGTCCACGCTTGCGTCGCGGTCCTGCGCGGCCGCTTCGATCTGCTGAAGTCCAAACAGGTCGCGACTGAAGAGGCCGGCAATACCGTCGCCGGCGGCGCCGATCGGCCGCGCGAATCGTGCCGCCGGGACGATCTCGGCGGCCAAGGCCACTGCCGTCGTGAACGGCCGAAAAGCGCGCACCCATTCCATGCTCTGCGCGGGCACGACCTTGCCGCCGAGGCGTTCCCACATCCCGCGCGAGACCGCATTGGCGCTGTCGCTCAGCGAAACGTCCTGCGGGCCGGAGAGATAGGCGCGCAGCAAGCGCGCGCCGGCGAGCGGATTCTCCTGCGGCTTCTCCACCATGAGCGAACCCGCCACCGCGGCGCGCAACGTTGCGCCGCGAAAGGCGAGCCGCAGCGGCAGGATGCCGATAAAACCGCGTACCGCGCTGTCCGCCACGAATACTTTCGAGACCAGCGCCGGATCACGCCAGGGATGCGCGAAATAAAGCTCGCGCAGATAGGACGTGAGCGAGGAGGGCGCTGGAACGCGCGCGTTGCGGAAGGTGCGCTGGAACAGCCCCGCCACCGCCGGCATGTCGTCGGGCGTGCAGGCGCGAACGTGGGCGGCGTCGGTGGTGGCGCGGACGTTCATCGCGCCACCATAGCGGACATTATTTCACAATGGGTTACGCGCTCTTATCCCTCCCCCTGCGGGGAGGGATCGGCACCACCGCCGTGGCCTCGATTTCGAGGCGCGCGTCGGGCTCGACCAGGCGGCGCACCTCGACCAGCGCCATGGCGGGGAAATGGCGGCCCATGGTCTCGCGGTAGACCTTGGCGAGCTCCGGCCGGGCCGCGAGGTATTCATCCATGTCGCGCACGTACCAGGTCATGCGCACGACGTGCTGCGGCCCGGCGCCGGCCTCGGCGAGCACCGCGAGAATATTCACGAGCGCCTGGCGCGTCTGCGCGACGAACCCGGCGGGAAATCGCTCGTGCTCGTCCCAGCCCACCATGCCGCCGACGAACACCATCTCGCCGCGCGCCTTGATGCCGTTGGCATAGCCCCTGGGGGCGGGCCAGCCGGCCGGTTGGAGCACGGCGTGGGCGGAGGATTTGTTGGTGGATGCGGACAAGAGTAGCCTCCTTCTCTTGTTCCGTCACCCTGAGGAGCCGGCCGAAGGCCGGCGTCTCGAAGGGCGACGGCCCGGGCCGCTCATTTTTCGAGACGGCCGCGCGCAAGAGCGCGCGGCCTCCTCAGGATGACGGATTATCAGTTCTCACGACGCGAGCTTGTGGCCGGTCCCTGCAGCAGCGAGTTGGCGTAGCGCGAAGCGCTGCAGCTTGCCGGTTTCGGTGCGCGGGAGGGCGGTGACGTATTCGATCGCGCGCGGATATTTGAACGGCGCGATCGCTTGTTTGACGTGCTCCTGCAACGTGCGGGTCATGGCGGCATCGCCGGAATGGCCGGCGTGCAGCACCACGTAGGCTTTCACGATATGCCCGCGCTCGGCGTCGGGCGCGGCGACCACGCCGCATTCGGCGACCGCCGGATGCTCCAGCAGCACCGCCTCCACCTCGGGGCCGGCGATGTTGTAGCCGGCGGAAATAATCATGTCGTCGGAGCGCGCCTGGTACCAGAAGAAGCCGTCGGCATCCATCACATAGGTGTCGCCGGTGAGGTTCCAGCCGTCCTGTACGTATTTGCGCTGGCGCTCGTCGGCGAGATAGCGGCAGCCGGTCGGGCCGCGCACCGCGAGCCGTCCGATGGTGCCGGGCGCAACCTCGCGGCCGCTCTCGTCGATCACCTTCGCCTCGTAGCCGGGCACGACGCGGCCGGTGGCGCCGGGACGAAGGTCCTCCTCGGGCGAGCCGATGAAGATGTGCAGCATCTCGGTCGCGCCGATCCCGTCCATGATTTGCAGACCGGTCGCCGCGTGCCAGGCATCGAAGGTCGCCTTGGGCAGCGCCTCGCCGGCCGAGACGCATTTGCGCAGCGAGGAAATATCGTGCTGGCCGACCTTCGCCACCATGGCGCGGTACGCGGTCGGCGCCGTGAACAGGATGGTCGGCTGCCACAGCGCGATCGCGGTGGCGAGGTCGTCGGGCGTGGCGCGTTCCAGTAAAACCGACGACGCACCCACGCGCAGGGGAAACAGCAGCAGGCCGCCGAGCCCGAACGTAAAGGCGAGCGGCGGCGAGCCGATGAAGCGGTCGGACGGGCCGGGGCGCAGCACGTGGCGGCCGTAGCTGTCGCAGGCGGCCAGCATGTCGCGATGGAAATGCATGGTGCCCTTGGGCTCGCCGGTGGTGCCCGAGGTGAAGGCGATCAAACAAACATCGTCGCTCGCGGTGTCGCAGGCGGTGAAAGCCTCGTAGCCCGGCTTGCGCATCAGCTTGTCGAGCGCATCGGGCGCACGGCCGCCCCAATAGACCACGCGCTCGAGCGCGGGCGCCGCCGCCTTGGCCTTCTCCATCTCTTCGGCCAGCCGCGCATCGCACAGCGCGAAGCGGATTTTCGCCTTGGCGAGTGGATAGCCGATTTCCTTCGCGCGCAGCAGCGGCATGGTCGCCACCGCGACGCCACCCGCCTTGATGATCGCGAGCCAGGCCGCGGCCAGCATCGGATTGTTGGCCGCGCGCAGCAGCACGCGGTCGCCCGGCCGCAGGCCGAGGTCGCGCACGAGCACGTTGGCGATCCGGTTCACGCGCTCGGCGAGTTCCGCGTAGCTGAGATTCTCGAAAATCGAGAGCAGGCATGGCTCGCCGCCGCGGCCGGCCGCGATCCAGCGGTCGACAAGCTCGGTTACGCAGTTGAGGCGCTCGGGATACTGCAGCTCGGGGAGAGCAAAGACGAAGTCGGGCCATTGCGCACGCGGCGGCAGGTTGTCGCGCGCGAAGCCATCGACATGGGCCGAGCGGATCATCGCGCGCCGGCCTTGCGGGCGATCGCGCGGCGCGTCGATGCCTTGGTCTTGGCGAGAAGGCGCATCAGCGCCTCGATGTCGGCCGGGCTCAGGTCGGCGAATACTTCGGCGACCCAGTCGGCGTTGGCGCGCGCCATGGCGCGGAAGAAGCGCCGCCCCTCGGCGGTCAGCCGCACGATCTGGACGCGCCGGTCCTTGGGCGAGGACCGGCGATCGATCAGGCCCTGCGCGGTGAGCCGCTCCACGAGGCCGGTGACGTTGCCGTTCGACACCATCATGCGTCCGGACAGCTCGCCCAGCGTCATGCCGTTGGGGGCGCGGTCGAGCTGCGCCATCAGGTCGAAGCGCGGAAACGTCACATGGAAGGTGTCGCGCAGGCGCCGGCGCACCTCGTCCTCGATCAGGGTCTTGCAGGTGAAGAGGCGCAGCCACAGGCGCAGCTCCGCCTTGTGGTCGTGCGGGCGCTCCGCGACCCGCGTCTCGGCATCGAGCGGGATCGTCGTGGTGTCGCTCATGGGACCCACAAATGCCGGGTCGGCGGCACGCCGTCAAATCTCCCCGCCGGCAATCGTCAGGGTCGCGCCGGTCACGCCGGCGGCCTCCGGCGAGCACAGGAACAGCACCGCCGCCGCCACTTCGTCCGGCCGGATCAGCCGGCCGAGCGGATTGTTGCGCACCATGGCATCAACGGCGTCCTCGGCGGGGCGGCCGGTCTTGGCGGCAATGCGCGCCGCGCCTGCGCGCACCATGTCGGTGTCGGTATAGCCGGGACACACCGCGTTGACGGTCACGCCGGTGGTCGCGGTTTCGAGCGCAAGCGCGCGCACCAGCCCGACGAGCGCGTGTTTGGCGGCGCAATAGGCGGACACGTAGGCATAGCCCTTGAGCCCGGCCGTCGAGGCGACCGCGACGATGCGCCCGAACCGGCGCGCCGTCATCCCGTCGAGCACCGCCCGGACGGCGTGGATCGAGCCCATGACGTTGAGCTCGAACATGCGGCGGAACAGCTCGGGGTCGGCCTTGGCGAAGGGCGCGCTCTCGGCCCCGCCCGCGTTGGCGATGAGGATGTCGACCGGCCCGCGTTGCGCTGCCGCCGCGGCGATCCCGGCGGCGAGCGCGGCGGCATCGGTCACGTCGGCGGCGATGAAGCCGTTGGCGTCACCACCGGCGACGGTTTCCGCAAGGGTTGCCGCATCGCGGCCGACGACCGTCACGCGCGCGCCGGCCTGCGTCAACGCGGCCGCGACCGCGCGGCCGATCCCACGGCTGCCGCCGGTCACCAGTGCATGACGCCTGGCCAAAGCCGCCATGTTCGCCCCTCATTCCTTCCCGAACGCGCGGTCGTCTTTGGCGTCCGCGCGCGGGCGCCAGTCGAGGGAATAATATTCGCCGCGGTCGCGCGCCCATGGGTCGAAGGCGTTGACCACGTGGGACAGCTCGGGCGCCAGCTCGGGCATGGCGCGCAGCAGCACGCGCTTGAGCGGCGAGACCTCCTGATGGGTTTGGCCGTTGATCTCGCCCGGCTCGTATTGTTTGTCGCCCGGCCCGTTGTTCATCACCCATTGGTAGCCGAGCGTGCTGTAGAACTCGGGCCTGAAGCTCGAGGTGAAGAACCGGTCGCTGAACAGCCGGCGCGACGCGTTGATGATGAAAATGTGAAACTGCGTCTCGGAAATGGCGAAGCCGTGCGGCCGCGTCGATTCCGCGAGGAAGCCGACCACGATGTCCACGTCCTCGATGTTGTCGACCATGCTGCCGTCGGGGTGACCGAGGCAGTCGTTGATCGGGTTGCCGTTCGCGTCGCGCTGCGCGCCGGTGATGATCTTCGAAGCGTCGCATTTGTGCTGGCCGTAGACTTCGCGCAGCGCGTTCACCAGGTCGCGCTGTTCCGCCAGCCCCGGAGAGCCGTCCGCGAGATGATGATCGATGAAATCGTCGAAGCTGGTGAGCTCATGCAGGCCGATCTGCCGGCGGAACTCGTTGAAGCGCGGAATGCCGCGTTCGCGGTCGCGGATGATGTCGAGCGCGGGCACATCGATCGTGCTGTCCATGCGCGGGCGCAGGTCGAGGTTCTGCAGGAACTGCGGATGGTTGCGCAGCGCCAGTGCCCCGATCCGTTGGCGGCCCATGGTCAATGCCCAGTCGCTCAAACCGCCTTGACGCATGGCGGCCGTCGCGTTGCCGCGGAACGTGTCGACCACCGCGATTTTTTTCCGGATGACGTTCGCATTGTTGAAGTCGCGGAACTCCAGCAGGTCGGGCACGAGCGGATGCAGCCGATAGACCGAGATGAATTCCTCGGGGAAATTGAACGGCGAGCCGAAGTGGTTCGCAGCCGGGAGCCCCACGATCCCCGAACCGGCGGCGAGGGCGGAAAAGAACTCGTTCGCCTCCTTCGCGTCGGAGCCGGCGAGTCGTTTCACCAGATCCCGCGTCACGCTGGACGCAAAATCATTGTCGGCGAAAAAGCCGGACCAGTTCGCGTTCATGCCGAGCCGGAGCGGCTCGTCGTAGAGGAGCTGCGTGGTCCATTCAATGGTGTGGATTTTGGCGATTTCTGCCGCCACCACCAGGCGCGCGATTTCGAACAGCTCGTCGTTCGAGAGCTCGGCGTACGTGATCGTCTGCTCGGGACTGGCGGGATTGCGCAGCCCGGAATCGGCATTGGGATCGGTGCGCGCCTTGTCGCGCAGCGCATCCACGATGATATTGTGCTCGCGGACGAACAGGTTGTGAAAGAAGCTCGGTCCGATCGACCAGTTGTCCGGGAAGGCGGTTGCTTCCTGCCCGACCCATTCCGGCTGGATCGGATCGCATTGGTCCGCCGCGACGCCGGGCCCGCACGCCGGGCGGAACGTGGGCAGATAGCCGTAGCGGTCGCCCGCCGCCGTGCGGCCGTCGACCCGCACCGTCGCGAGCTTCGCCGGATCGGCGGGATCGCGCCGCATGCGCCGGCGTGAGCGGTCGTCATAGCCGTATAGCTGCGAGGCGTCCCACCACGCCGTCACGTTGTTCTGCGTGGTTTTGTAGGCGCGGGTCAGCCGCTTCTCGCCGTTGAACATGAAAGTCGCCGGATCGGTGCCCTGCGCGATCAGGGCCGCATCCATCTTATCGTTCTGGCGGCAGCCGAGTTGCGCCGCACGCTCGGGCGAGATCGGGCGCACCACGTTGTCGACGCGCTCGCTCGCGCAGCCGAGCGATATCGTCTGCGCGGGGTCGTTGCGCGCTTCCTCGAGATGCGAGAACCAGTCATGGGTCATGAACTGGATCCAGAAAGCCGCCAGCACGTTGAAGAACGGCGCCTTTTTGTAGGAACAACCGCCGTCGTTGGAATTGGGCGTCCCGCGGCCTTGATTGCAATTCGGGCTGGCGGTCTGATCGCGCGTAAATAATTTTCGGCTGATCACCTCGGGGTCGGGCTGCATGAGCGAAATGCGGCCGCCGTGGCGGTTCTTGGCGTATTCGTTGCGCTCCAGGTCGGGGAACGTCGATTCGAACTCGACGTTTCGGGCAAACAATTGCCCGGTCGATCCCATGGCGGGATTCTGGAGATCGTTGCAGACGCCGCGCACGGTGCGGAATCGGATCAGGCCGGGCGGGCAAGTCTGGGAACCATCCGCCTCGATCGTGAGCTTGGCGAAATCCGGATCGTCGGCGTCGAGCCGCATCTCCTTCCATGATTTGATGGTCGGCCCGTTGGCGGCGGTCAAATATTGCTGGAAGGTGCCGCTGTTGTCGAACAGATTGAACCTGATGAGCTCCATTCGCTGCCGTTCGAGGTCGAACAGAGCGGCGCTGATGCCGCGCGTGTTGCGATCGACCAAAGCGAGACCGGTCTCGACCCGGTCGGATTTGGAACTCTCATCGCCGGTGGCCCAGTAGTTCCCCCAATCGACCCATGGCGTGTTCATGAAAGCAACGGCGTGCGCACCGCCATTGCAGCGCAGGTACGCCTCGCTGCCCTTGCCGAGGAACCGGTCGGTGCGCTCCTGGGCGATCAGCGGCAATCCGGAGCGCGCGACGTCGAGGCACGCGCGCAGGACGGCGATGTCGTCCTCGGCCCGCACCCCCATGGGGGCCGAGGCCGCGCACAGCACGGCCGCAACGGCGACGACGAAGACGGCCCGGCTCGACATCGGCGGCCCTCCCTCAGGCACGTGACGAGCGGCCACTCAACCACCTTTGATCGATGCTCGGCAATATATGTAGCAGAATAACCCCTCTTGCGCCCGAATTAGTTTAAGCTTAAACTAATTCCAGGATCGAGTCGCTCTCCAGCGCGCAGCCGTGGGCCGGCTCCCCTGCGGCCCGCGCGGCGACGGCAAGCGGAGAGGCCCATGAAGATCAACGTGATCGGCGGCGGCCCGGCCGGCCTCTACTTCGCGATCCTCATGCAGAAGGCGTGGCCGGACCTCACCATCACGGTCTACGAACGCAACCAAGCGGACGACACATTCGGGTTCGGGGTGGTGTTCTCGGACGAGACGCTGGAGCACTTCGAGGCCTACGACCGTAAGAGCTACCAAGCGGTCATCGACCACTTCGCCTATTGGGACGACATCGAAATCCACTTCCGCGGCACCGTGCACCGGGTCGGCGGCAACGGCTTCTGCGGCTGCTCGCGCCGCACCCTGCTGCGGATGCTGCACGAGCGCGCTCGCGCACTGGGCGTGGAACTCAAGTTCGAGACCGATGTGACCGACAGCGGCGAGCTCATCCGCGACGCCGACTTGGTGGTCGCAGCCGATGGCATCAATTCGCGCGTGCGCGAGACCTTCGCCGAGCAGTTCCAGCCGCAGATCGACTTGCGCCCGAACAAATTCTGCTGGATGGCCTCGACCCGGCCGTTCGACGCCTTCACCTTCTTCTTCCGCGAGACCGAGGACGGGATTTTCATCGCCCATTGCTATCAGTACGAGGCCGGGCGATCGACCTGGATTTTCGAGACCGATCCGGAGACCTTCGCCCGCGCGGGCCTCGATCCTCAGGACGAGGCTGCCTCCGCGCGATATCTCGAGGGCGTGTTCAGCCAGGAACTCAAAGGCAAGAGGCTGATCACCAATCGTTCGCTGTGGCGCAATTTTCCCACGGTGCGCTGCGCCCGCTGGACCGCCGGAAACGTGGTGCTGATCGGGGACGCCAAAGCGAGCGCGCATTTCTCCATCGGCTCGGGCACCAAGCTCGCCATGGAAGACGCCATCGCGCTTTACGAAGCGTTCCGAAAGACCGGCGGTCGCAGCGTGGCCGCGGCGCTCGCGCGCTTCGAGACCGACCGGCGCGAGGAGGTGGAGAAGACGCAGCATTCCGCCGACGTGTCGCTCGTGTGGTTCGAGCACGTGCGGCGGTTCTGGAACATGGACCCGACGCGCTTCGCCTTCGGGCTGATGACCCGTTCGAAGGCAATCACCTACGACAACCTCGCGCTCCGCGCCCCGGATTTCGTCAGGAAGGTCGACCGGCTGGTGGCGCGCGAGGTGCGCGAGCGCGGCTTCGCGGTCGATGAGCTGCGCCCCGCCGCGCCGATGTTCCAGCCGTTCCGCCTGCGCGGCATGACGGTCGCCAACCGGGTCGTGGTTTCGCCCATGTGCCAGTATTCGGCCGAGGACGGCCTGCTCAACGACTGGCACCTGGTGCACTACGGCTCGCGCGCGGTCGGCGGCGCCGGCCTGATGTTCACCGAGATGACGTGCGTGTCCGCGCATGCGCGCATCACGCCCGGCTGTGCCGGGCTCTATAGCGACGCTCACGAGGCGGCGTGGAAACGCATCGTCGACTTCGTCCACGGCCACTCGGCCGCGAAATTCTGCCTGCAGCTCGGCCACTCGGGCCGCAAGGGCGCCACCAAGCTCATGTGGGAGGGCATCGACGAGCCGCTTCCCGACGGCGGCTGGCCGACGCTCGCGGCCTCGCCCATCCCTTATTTCCCGCACAGTCCCGTGCCGCGGGAAATGTCGCGCGCCGACATGGACGAGGTGATCGCCGACTTCGTCGCGGCGACGCGGCGCGCCGCACGCGCCGGCTTCGACATGCTCGAGCTGCACGCGGCGCACGGCTATCTGCTGGCGAGCTTCATTTCGCCGCTCACCAACAAACGCAGCGACGAATACGGCGGCTCGCTCGAGAACCGCGCACGCTTTCCGCTCGAGGTGTTCCGCGCCATGCGGGCGGTATGGCCGCAGGACAAGCCGATGTCGGTGCGTATTTCGGCGACCGATTGGGCCGACGGCGGCCTGACCGGCGAGGACTCGGTCGCGCTTGCCCGCCTGTTTGCCGCCGCCGGCTGCGACCTGATCGACGTGTCGACCGGCCAGACCGTGCCGGATGCCGAGCCGGTCTATGGGCGCATGTTCCAAACGCCGTTCTCCGACCAGATCCGCAACGAGGCCGGGCTCGCCACCATGTGCGTCGGCGCCATCACCACGGCCGATCAGGTCAACACCATCGTGGCGGCCGGCCGCGCCGACCTCGTGGCGCTGGCGCGTCCGCATCTCGTTGACCCGTCATTCACCATGCGGGCGGCGGCCTGGTACGGCGCGGACACCATCCATTGCCCGCCGCAATACCTCGCCGGCAAGGAGCAGATTTTCCGCAACGCCGCGCGCGAGCGCGAGGAAACAACCGAACTGCGGCTCAAGGCCAAGCCCAAGCCGCACGCCGACACCTGGAAGATCGCCGCGGAATAGGTCCGCTGTCATTGGGAGCGTTGCGAAGCAATCCAGGGCAACGCACGCCGCCCTAGATTGCTTCGTCGGCCTTCGGCCTCCTCGCAAATGACGATTATTCTGCTAGGCGGCCTTCGGCTTCACTTCAAGCCGCACGCCCAGCGCGTCGAGCACGCGCCGGATCGTGTCAAATTCCGGTTTGGTGTCGCCGGAGAGCGCGCGATACAGATTCTCGCGGGAGACACCGGCTTCACGCGCGATTGCGCTCATGCCGCGAGCCCGGGCGGCCGTGCCGATCGCCTTGGCAATGAAACTCGGATCGGCCTCTTCGAGCGCGTCGGTGAGATACGCTGCGATTGCCTCGGGTGTGTCGAGGTATTCGGCCGAATCGTAGATACGAGTCCTCACCTTTGCTTTGGTCTTGGTCTTTTTGCCCATGGCTCACTCCAAATCGCGCGCGAGTTGCTTGGCTGTCTTGATATCCTTGACCTGACTGGACTTATCGCCGCCGCACAAAAGGACCACCACCGCTCGACCGCGAGCAACGAAATAGACGCGGTATCCCGGCCCAATGTCGATACGCAATTCGCTCACACCCTCTCCGACTGGAGCGACATCGTCCGGATTACCCTGAGCCAACCGATCGATGCGCGCAGCGATCTTTGCCTCTGCACGGATATCGGCAAGCCTCTTAGCCATCGCGAGAAAATTTCGGTTTGGCGAATTTCTGGCACGTCCCGTATGTAGCGTGTACGCTACATACGAGCAAGGCTTTGTCGGGCTTGTGCGAAGCAATCGCCGTCCGTACATTCCGCCGCGCGGGGACTTGTCCGACCGGCGCCCACGCGTGCAACGGCCGGCACAAACGGGAACGATCTCATGCCATTTTGCTCTGTGAAGCCGCTCGGCCGTGCGCTTGCCGCGGCCGGGTTTGCCCTGGCGCTGCCGTTCGCGGCCGCGCCTGCTTTCGCGCAGACCGGACCGTTCGGAGTTTTGGCCGGCACCTGGTCGGGCGAGGGAACGATCACCACGTCGAACGGCGGCAGCGAGCGCATTCGTTGCCGCGCCAAATACACGGTGGGCGAGGGTGGCCGTGCCTTCCAGCAGGCGCTCACCTGCGCGAGCGACAGCTACAAATTCGAGATCAGCAGCAACGTCGAGACCGACGGCACCAAAGTGACCGGGACGTGGTCGGAGGCGACGCGCGGCGTGTCCGGCAATCTTTCGGGGCGCATCAGCGGGCCGAACATTTCGGCGATCGTCGAGGGGGCGGGCTTTTCCGCCGGCGTCGCGGTCAACACGCGCGGGCGCTCGCAGTCGGTCAACATCAAGCCCGGCGGCACCGACGTGACCGACGTCACGGTCAATTTGCATAAATAATTCGGCCGCGCCTCCCCACGGCCGTCATCCTGAGGAAGTCGCGCGCACTTGCGCGCGGCTGTCTCGAAGGATGGAGGCACGCTCCGTGTTTGTTTCCACCCTTCGAGACGGCCACTCGCTCTCGCGAGCGGCCTCCTCAGGGTGACGGTGGTATTTGTTGCAAGGCCGCGCTCAATCAGCTCGGCTGCCCGCGCAGGCGGCGGCTCAGGCGCCGCAGGTACATGGCGGTCGGCCGCAGGATCAGCATGTCGGCGGTGAGCGCCGCGAGCATGGCAAAGCTGCTGAGCCAGCCGAACAGCCGCAGCGACGGCAGATCCGAGAACACCGTCACGGCGAGCCCGCACGCGAGCACCACCGAGGTGAGGATGAGCGCCGGGCCGACCAGCACGGTCGCGCGCTCGACCGCGACCGCGGGATCGTCCTGCGGACGGTCCTCGAGCCGCTGGCGGTTGAGGAAGTGGATGGTGGCGCTCAGGCCCAGGCCGAACGACACCGTGAGTGCCACGATGCTGGCGAACTGCAGGCCTTGGCCGAGCAGCCACAGCAAGGTACCCGAGAGCAGCACCGGGAAGATGCCGGGCATGGCGCACATCAGCGTCACGGCAAACGAGCGGAAGCAGATGCCGATGAACACGGCGACGAAGATGAACTCGATGGTCAGGCCGCGGTTGAGCTTGCCGATCATGAGCGCGCTGTTGCGCGCGGCGATCGCCGCAAGCCCGGTCACCGACATCTGATAGCCCGGGTGCGCCGCGCGCACCGCGTTGAGCGTTTGGTCGAGCTCATCGACCACCGGCAGGAGCTGGCTTGCGTCCTTGTCCGGGATGCGGCCCGACACCACCACCGCGTCCTGTTTCTCCGAGATGAAGCGACGCACCAGATGCTCGGGCAGCATGTCGACGTATTGCTTGAGAGTGGCGACGTCGGTCTTGCCGGCTTTTTCCGCAAGCCAGCGGCGCAGCGTCTCGAGCGACCACACGTTGCCGACGCCGGCCTGTTTCTCCAGCGCGGAATGTACCGCCGCGATCGTCGCGAGCGTCTCGGGATCGTAGAGCGACTTGCCGGGTGGAAACTCGATCAGCACGTCGATCGGATTGGCGCCGGTGAGCTTGGCGTCGAGCCGGCTGCTTGCCTCGACCGCCTGCTGCTTGTCGGGGACCTGGTCGGCGAGCCGGTAGCGCGGCTGCAGGTTGGCGTAGATGGTGCCGAGACCGGCGACCACCAGCACGGCGACGAGGCTGTAGAGCCCGGCGTGCCGCACCATGCGCGCGGCGATCCAGGCGCAGAAGCGAGTGAGGAGATCGACCGCGAAATCGGCGCCCTTGACCTTGGCGACGAAGGCGGCCTCGCGCCGCACCAACAGCACGCCGAGCAGCGGCACCAGGGTCAAGACCGCGACCAGCGCGATGATGCAGGCGATGAGCCCGGCCTCGCCGAACGTACGGATCAAATCGGAATCGGAGAACAGCAGCGCGACGAATGAGAGGCCGGCGGTGCCGTGCGTGAGCACGCAGGCAGGCCCGATGACGAGAATGGAGCGCCGCATCGCCTCGTACCGGCTCACCCCGTCGTTGAGCAGCCGCGAGCGGAATCCGAACGTGAGCTGCATGCTGTCGGCGAAGCTGATCACCATGATGAGCGGCGTCATCACGTTGAGGAACATGTTCAGGCTGAAGTCGAGCCAGCCGAGCGTGCCGAGCGAGAGCAAAATCGCGATCAGCGGCGGCGCCGCCGCCACGATCATGAACGAGATGCGGCGGAAGAATGCGATGGCAATGAGACAGCCCGCGATCAAGCCGACGGCGTTGTAGACGATGCTGTCGCGCTCGACCGCGTTCCGGATCTCGAGCTGCATCACCGGCACCCCGGAGAGCTCGCCCTTGAGCCCGGTGCCGGCGAGGTCGTCCGCCACCACCTTGCGGATTTCGCCGACCGTGTCGTTGAGCGTGTTGGTTCGGACGATGCTGGGATCGAGCGCGAGCACGATCAGCGCGAGCGTGCCGTCCTCGGAAAGCAGCTTGCCGCGGATGATCTCGTTCGAGAGTACGCGCTTGACCAGTTGATCGTAGTCGGCGCCCTCGGGCAGCTTCTCGGGAAACAGCGGCGCCGGCAGCTTGTTGCCCTCGGGGGGCTCGCGCGCCGAGAACAGCGAGACCAGCCCGCGCGTGCCGTCGATGAGCTGCAGGTCGGTCACCACGTCGCGCAGCTTCTCCATCGAGTTTCGTTCGAGTAGGGTCTTGCCCTCGACCACCACGAGCACGTCGTATTCGCTCGAAGGAAAGCGGCGGGTGACCTCCTCGTATTGTTTGAACTCGGGAGTATCGCTCCGGAACAGCTGGCTGAGCGAATCGTCGACCTTGAGCCGCTCGACGCCGAATGCGGCGCCGATCGCCAGCGCAATGAGGATGGCGATGGCGAGGTAGGGGAAGCGCAAGGGAATGAGGCCGATCCGCTCGATGTGGAAGGCGATCGGCGGCAGTTCGCGCGTGCGCGCGACCTGGTCGGCGCCCTCGCTCGTGCCGTGATCGGCCTCTCGGACCGCGTCCATCGGGCTCCCTCGAATCTCCTAACTTATTCCTGGTCGCGCCCGCGTCACAGCCGATTGATCCGCGCGATCATGCGGGTCGTCTCGGCCGGCGTTGCCGCATCGGCTTCCGTGCGCAGCTTCGTCGCCGCACGCGCCGCCGGCCGGTCGAGGCAGCGCCGCAGCCAGTCGGCGAGGTGCGGCGTCGCCGTAAGGTCCATGTCGATCGCGCGGTTGATCACCGCGGCGACGTTGAGATCGGCGACCGTGAAATCGTCTCCAAGCAGATATGGCGTAAGCGCGCCGTCGAGCACGCGGAATGGCGGCGTGAGGATCGCCACGGCCTGGGCGAGGGTTTGCGGATCGCGGTCTTCCGGCGGAAGCCGGACGGCGTGCAGCGACCAGATGTTGACCGCGCGCTCGACCTCGTTCGCCGCCCACAGGCTCCACTGCCAAGCCTTGGCTTCGCCCTCCAGCGTCGCCGGATAGAGACGGCCGGGCGAATGCTTCTTGGCGAGGTAAAGCGTGATCGCCTGGGATTCCCACAGGACGAAGTCGCCGTCTTCGATCGCCGGCACGCGGCCGTTCGGGTTGACGGCGAGGTATTCCGACTTGCGCGCGCCGGCCGGCCCGATCTCGATCGGCACGTGCTCGTAATCGAGGCCGAGTTCCTTCGCCATCCAGATGGCGCGAAACGCGCGCGTTCTGGCGACGCCGTAGATGCGCAAGCGGGCCATGCAGGCTCCCCGACCCCCGAATCCGGCACGTTATTGCGCAGATGGGAGGCAAGGGCCAGCGCCAAATCGGCCGGCTTGCCCGGGAAATGGTACGGCGGCACTATCGTGCAGTTTCAACTATTTGCCCGCCATGGCACTCGCGGATTTCCCCCTTTCCCTGACCGTGCCGGCGCAAGCCGGGGCCGCAGTCCCGCGCGCCGTCCGCCAGGTGCAATTTTATTTCGCCGGCTCCTGCGTCGTGGGCCTCGCAGCCTTCGTGCTGGGGGTGGAAGGCCGGTTCCCGGGCGGCCTGTTCCTCTATCCACCGCCGCCGGTCGACTGGATTCCGCCGCTCGCGCGCGAGCAATGGCTCGTCGCCTTCGCGCTCCATCAGCAGGACACGATCTACGCCGCCTGCGGCGGCTCGCAGTCGCTCGACGAATTTCAGACGCTCTACTGGTGGGAATGGGCGCGGCGGGCAAGCGTGCTGCTGCTCGCGGCGGCGGCGATCGGCGGCGGGGCCGTGACCGCGGGAATCGCCCGCTTCCGGTTCGCCCTGCCGCGCATCGCCGGCCTGTGCCTGATCGTGCCGGCCTGCGCGCTGGCGCACTGGCTCGTCGGCCTTGCCGCCACGAATGTTGCGGATCTCGCGCGCTTCAACGTCGGCCAATACCGCCACGCCGTCGACGTGACCTTTGCCAGCGCTGCCGTTGCCGCGGTCCTTGCTTCGGCGCTCGTTCCGCCGCAGCCGCAGGTCCGCCGGCAATCGTTGCGGTTGGCGGCCTCGCTTTGGGGCGCCGCCATTCTCATCGCCATCGCGTTCGGCGCGCTGTTCATGGCGCGCGACGCGGCGGCGGTGTGGCCGTCATGGTCCGGGTTTGGCGACGTCCCGTTCGAGCGGTTTGTTTCCTACCAGCCGTTCTGGCTCAACCTCGTGTTCAATCCCTATGGCATCCAGATCGTCCATCGCGCCGTGTCGGTCGCGCTCTTTATCGCCGCGCTCGGCTATCTGGTGTGGTCGATCCGGCGCCATTCCCGCGGCGTCGCGGCGGCAGCCGGTTTGTTTGGACTGCTCACGATCGAGATGGCGATCGGCATTGCCGCGCTCGCGAGCGGCGTCCCGGCGGCGCTCTCGCTGCTGCATCGGATCGTCGGCGTCGTTCTGCTGGCGGTGGCGTTTACGCTGCCGTCGTCGCGGCAGCCTTTGTCTTGGCGGCCGCGATCGCCTGCCACACCGCGAAAGGCGTCGCCGGCATCGTGATGTCGCGCACGCCGTAATCTTTGAGCGCGTCGAGGATGGCGCTGACCACGACCGCGAGCGTCGGGGTGGTGCCGCCTTCGCCGCCCGCCTTGATGCCGAGCGGATTGGTGGGCGAAAGCACCTCGACGATTTCGGTCGCAAACGACGGCAACGCGTCGGCGCGCGGCATTCCGTAGTCCATCAACGACCCGCACAGCGGCTGGCCCGATTGCGGATCGATGAAGCATTGCTCCCACATCGCCTCGCCCACGCCTTGCGCGATGCCGCCGTGGGTCTGGCCGTGCACGATCATCGGATTGATGCAGCGCCCGACGTCGTCGACCGCCGCGTAGCGGGTCAGCTCGACCCCGCCGGTTTCGGGATCGACCTCCACCTCGCATACGGCGCAGCCGTTGGGAAACACCGGGTCGTGCATCTCGTTGTCGGCCGCGACGGCGAGGGGGCCGAGGCCATGGCGCGCCGCCTCCTGGGCCAGCTCGATGAAATCGAAGGTGCGGTTGCTCGCAGGCGAGCCGAAGCGCCCATCCGTGAACGTCACCGCGTCCGCCGCGGTCTCGAGCAGCGCCGCCGCCGTCGCTTTTCCCTTCGCGATCAGCTCCGCCGTCGCCTTGGCAAACACCGTCGCCGCGTGGCGCATGGAGCGGCCCGAGTGCGAGCCGCCGCCGACGCTGACCACGTCGGTGTCGCCGGCGACGATGTCGATGCTCTCGACCGGCACGCCCAGCAGATCCGCCATCACCTGCGCGAAGCTTGTCTCGTGCCCCTGGCCGCTCGCCTGGGTGCCGATGACGACGGCGACGCGGCCTGCCGGCGTGACCGTGATTTCCGCGCGCTCGTTGGGCGCGCCGATCGAGGACTCCACGTAATTCGCCAAGCCGAGGCCGAGCAGTCGCCCGCGTCGCTTGGCCTCGCGGCGGCGCGCCGCGGAGCCTTTCCAGTCGGCGATGCGCATGGCGAGGTCCATGTTGGTCGCGTACGTGCCGCTGTCGTAAGGCGCGCCGACCGCGTTGACGTACGGCATGGCGTCCGGCCGCACGAGGTTGCGCCGGCGCAACGCCAGGCGATCGAAGCCCAGCTCGGCCGCCGCGCGGTCGATTGCGCGCTCGATCGCGTAGGTGACCTCGGGCCGCCCGGAGCTGCGGTAGGCATTGGTCGGCATGGTGTTGGTGAACGCCGCGCGCGAGCGCAACGTCGCCGCCGGGATCGCGTAGGAGCCGGTGATGAGGGCCGACCCTTTGCCGAGCGGGGAGAGCGACACGCAACGGGCGCCGACGTTGCTGATGTTCGAGGCGCGTAGCGCCAGGAACCGCCCGTCGGCGCGCAGCGCCAGCTCCACCTTGGTCAGCAGGTCGCGCCCCTGGTAATCGCTCAGGAACGCCTCGGAGCGCGTCGCCGTGTATTTGATCGGTCGGCCGAGCTTGCGCGCCGCCCACAGCACCAGGCCGAACTCGACGTAGGCGCGGTTGCGGGCGCCGAAATTGCCCCCGACGTCCTGCGAGATCACGCGCAACTGCGCCGACGCGATGCCGAGCACGCCGGCGAGCTCGCGCTTCTGCCGCACCGCGCCGCCGCTGCCGGCATAAAGTGTGTAACGGTCGGCGGCGGGATCGTAATGCGCGAGCGCGGCGCGCGGCTCGATCGTCACCGCGGTGACCCGGCCGACGTGCGCTTCGAACCGGATCACGTGGTCGGCGCTCGCGAACGCATGCTCGGTCGCCGCGGCGTCTCCGAACGCGGTGTCGACCAGCACGTTGCCGGGCGCCTCGTCCCACAGCGCCGGCGCGCCGGGTGCGAGCGCATCGACCGCCTCCGCGACCCACGGCAGCTCCTCATACTCGACCGCGACCGCTTCGATGGCGTCGAGCGCCTGCGTGCGCGTCTCCGCCACCACCATGGCAACCGCTTCGCCCACGTGGCGCGCCTTGTCGGCGGGCAGCAGCGCGTGCGGGCCGATGAACACGGCGCCGCCGCCCGGGCCGGTGAGCTTGAGGTCGGTGCGCGTCTTCGGCAGCGGATCGTGCGGAATGGGCTTGAGCCCGTCAGCGCGCACGTCGGCGCCGGTGAAGACGCCGAGCACGCCGGGCAGCGCGCGGGCGCGCGCCGCGTCGATCGTCAGGATACGCGCGTGCGGGTAAGGCGAGCGCACCATGGCCGCATAGGCCTGACCGTCGAGGGAAAAGTCGTCGCTGAAGCGTCCGGCCCCGGTGATCAGCCGCGCGTCTTCCTTGCGACGCAGCGGCTGGCCGATCATGGCGAACTGCAGTGCCTCGGGCCGGTTCATGGACCGTTGTCGCCTCTCACGCGCGAAAGTATTTTCGCCCCGAGCCCACCATACCACGCCAGGAGAGACCGATGGACCATCCGCCCAAGCCCGTTCTCGACAAGCGCGGCGAGCCGCAGGTGCGCCGGTTCAACGCGCAGCGCTGGCTGCTCGATAACGTCATCCGCTCGAACGGCATCGACTGGGACCAGCCGCGCTCGCTTTATCTCAATGCTCCGTGCGGGATCGAAGCCAACGCGGATTTTGCCGGCGTCCGCGAGCGGGTGAAGAAGATGGCGGACATCGGACCGGCGTTCGCGACCGTGGCGCGCCGGCGCGAGGCCAAGGCCAAGGCCGCGCAGGCGGAAGGCCGTCTCGTGACCGCGCGCGACAATTATTTCATGGCGGCGGTCCATTGGGGGGCGGCGCAATGGCCTTACGATCAGAACGACGAGGCCAACATCGCGCTCAATGAGAAGAAGCGCGAATGCTACGCCGCCTATGCGGCGCTCGCGGACCATCGCGTCGAGGCGGTGTGGATTCCGTTTCGCGGCAAGGCCATCCCGGCCTGGTTCCATTTGCCGCCGGGATACCAGGGCGGACGCGTGCCGGTGGTGATTTCAGTTCCCGGCATGGACAGCTTCAAGGAAATGTCGGTCGCGCTTTATGGCGACCGCTGGCTCAACCGCGGCATCGCCGTGCTGGCGATCGACGGCCCGGGCCAATACGAGGCGCCGATGCTCGGGGTTTATTTCAGCACCGACGCGTGGGTCGAGACCGGGCCGGCCGTGGCCGATTGGCTTGCGGCCCGGCCGGAAATCGACGCCCGCCGCATCGGCGTCACCGGCACGAGCTTCGGCTCGTTCTTCGGCACCATCCTCACGGCGCACGAGCCGCGCGTCGCCGCCTGCGCGGTGATGTCGGTTTGTCACGAGCCCGGCTGCCACACGATTTTTCAGGAGGCTTCGCCGACGTTCAAGAAACGCTTCATGTACATGTCCGGCATGGTCGACGAAGACGCGTTCGACAAATTCCGCGAAACGATTACGTGGGAAGGCCACGTCGACAAAATCCGCGTGCCCTATCTGTGCGTCGCCGGTGAAGCCGAGGAGCTGAGCCCGCTCGAACACTCCGAGCGCCTCGTCGCCGCGCTCAGCGGGCCGAAGCAGATGGTGGTCTATCAGGAGTCGCGCCACTCGGTCGGCAACGTTCCGTCCGCGAACCTCGGACCGTTTCCGCCGATCCTGGTCGCCGACTGGATGGCCGACCGCCTTGCCGGCAAGCCGTTGACGAGCGAACGCTGGTACGTGATGGCCAACGGGCAGATCGAGAAGACCCCGTTGTGAACTGTCATTGCGAGGGGCGAAGCGACGAAGCAATCCAGGCAGCATATTCGGCCCTCGATTGCTTCGGCACTGCGTGCCTCGCAATGACAAACTACAACACTTGAAACACGTGATAGGTCGGGCCGCTGGCTTGGCGCTCGCCGGTCGCGACCGCGCAAATGCCGTTGAGCCAGGCGTATTTCTCGGAACCTGTTTCGAAATACGGCGTGGCACGGAAATAATAAAGGCTCGGGTCGACTGCTTCGCCGCGGTTGAGCCGGTCGATCACGTCCTTGGGGCCGTGGCGATAGCCGCGATAGGTCATGTAGACGTGCTGCTGGTCGTCGGTCTCGAGCGTAAGGCGCACGTCGAGCTGCAGCACGCCGTCGCGGCGCAGCAGCAGCCAGTCGCCGCCGCCGTCGAGCACGCGCCCCTTGATCTTCGGCCCCTCGAAGGTCCCGCCACCCACGCGCGCGATGCGCCGGCGCCCGTACGGCGTCTCGCCGAGATCGAGGATCGACGGCACCTCGAGCACGATCTTGAACAGCAGCGCGGTCTTGATCTCAGGCATGGCGTTTCCTCCCTCAACCGGTATTCTAGCTTCGCCCTGGAGCATTTTCCGGAAAAGTGGGTACCGGTTTTCCGCAGAAAATGCGACCAACATCAAACTGGCGGCGAACGGTGGGTACGACGCCGCCTATTCCAAGTCCATCGCCAACACGCGCCTGAAGACTCCATCGGGAGGAGAAACATGCAAGTCGGATTCATCGGCCTCGGCACCATGGGCGCCAGCATGGCGGCCAACCTGCAGAAGGCGGGTTACAAGCTGGTCGTCCATGACCTCAATCGGCAGGCCGCGTCGACCCATATCGCCAACGGCGCCCAGTGGGTTCAGACGCCGCGTGAGGTTGCCGCCGCCTGCGAGGTGGTCTTCACCTCGCTGCCCGGACCGCCGGAGGTCGAGTCGGTTGCGCTCGGCAAGGATGGGCTGATCGAGGGCATCGCCAAGGATGCCGCCTATTTCGATCTCTCCACCAACGCCCGTTCGCTGGTGCAGAAGGTTCATGCCGCCTTTGCCGCGAAAGGGGCGCATGTCCTCGACGCGCCGGTGAGCGGCGGGCCGCGCGGCGCGTTCACCGGCAAGCTCGCGCTGTGGGTCGGCGGCGACCGCGCCGTGTTCGATAAGCACAAGGCCGTACTCGACGCGATCGGCGACCAGGCGCGTTACATCGGGCCGATCGGCCAGGGCACGGTGGCGAAGCTCGTGCACAATTGCTCCGGCTACGCCGTCACCGTGGCGATGGCCGAGGCCTTCACCATGGGCGTCAAGGCGGGCGTCGATCCGCTCGCGCTGTTCGAAGCGATCCGTCAGGGCGCGGGTGGGCGGCGGCGCACCTACGACGCGCTGATCGATCAGTTCCTCCCGGGCAGCTACGATCCGCCGGCCTTCGCGCTGCGGCTCGCGCACAAGGACGTGTCGCTCGCGACCGCGCTGGCGCGCGAAGTCGGCGTGCCAATGCGGCTCTCCAATCTCACCCTCGAAGAGATGACCGAGGCGATGAACCGCGGCTGGGCACAAAAGGATTCGCGGGTCGTTTTGATGCTGCAACAGGAGCGGGCCGGCGTGAAGGTCGAGGTCGACCGCGGCGCGCTGCGGCGCTCGCTCGAAGCGGACCCCACCAGCGCGACCGAGCCGAAAGTTTGATAGCGAGCAGGCGAAAACGCGTCTGACGCGCACGCTTCAGCGCGTGCGCGTTGCGCGCGCCGCGACATTTCGTCCACGAAACTCACCAAATGTGAAGAGCTTCACAGTCCCGCCGCGGTGGTTCGGGCAAGGTCCCCGCGCCACTCAATGGAGGGATCGATGCAGCACAATGTTATCGCCGTCAGCACTTGGAGCCGTGAGTCCCGCGCCGCGAGCGCTTCGGCCTCGTTTGAGAGCGTGATCCTGTTTTCCCTGCTCGGGCTCGCCGTCTCGGCGATCGTGCTGCTCACGTCCTCGGCCGAAGCGACTGCCGCCATCAACGCCGCCCTGATGCGGATGTGACGCGCGCGGGCCTGCGAATCACGGCCCGCACGCCCGACAAGGCCTCTCCGGGCGACCGGATCAGGGATCGGTAGTCAGCGTGAGCTCTTGCCTCATAGGCACGGCTTTTCCGATTACTGATCGCTGATCCCTGGTCAATGCACGTTCTTCTGCATCCAGTCGTCGAGCAGCCGCGCGATCTC
>Ga0153928_1000290_pt1 | contig 25757 bp, 27 predicted proteins | sample TSNJ012MetaG_FD_106656 | JGI IMG/M metagenome (GOLD analysis project Ga0153928, IMG submission 106656) | Attine ant fungus gardens microbial communities from New Jersey, USA - TSNJ012 MetaG | ecosystem: Host-associated > Fungi > Mycelium > Unclassified | place: USA: New Jersey, Wharton State... | reverse complement strand
GATAGCGGTCGAATCCGGGCCGGCAGCGGGCGTCGTGGCGGCGGCTCTCATCGCGCGCCAGCGCGGCCGGCGCGATATCATTTCCTTCGACATGGGCGGCACCACCGCCAAGGCAAGCCTGATCCGCGACGGCCAATACGAGACGACGCCCGACTACGAGGTCGGGGGCGGCTCGAGCCGCACGCGCTGGATGAACGGCACCGGCCATCCGATCCGCGTGCCGGTGATAGACCTCGCCGAAGTGTCGGCGGGCGGCGGCTCGATCGCCTGGGTGGACCGGGCCGGCGCGCTCAAGGTCGGTCCGAAAAGCGCCGGCGCCGATCCCGGCCCGGTCTGCTATGGTCGCGGCGGCAGCGAGCCGACGGTTACCGACTGCAATTTGCTGCTCGGCTATCTGGACGCGCGCTCGCTCCTCGCCGGCGACCTGCCGATCGATCGCGACGCGGCGGAAGCGGCGGTGCGCGACAAGCTCGCAAAGCCGCTCGGCATCGATGCGCGCACGGCCGCCGCGGCTGTCATCGACGTCGTCAACCACGCCATGGCGGAGGTGCTCAGGATCGTCTCGGTGCAGCGCGGACATGACCCGCGCGAATTCGTGCTCGCCCCCTTCGGCGGCGCGGGGCCGCTGCATTGCGCGGCGCTCGCCGGGGAACTTGGCGTCGCGGAGATCATCTGCCCGCCGATTCCGGGCGCCTTCTCGGCGCTCGGGCTCATCGGCAGCGACCTCAAGCGCGACTATGCGCGCACGGTTTACGTCACGACCGCCGGCGCCGACCCGGCCGCCCTCGAAGCCGCATTCGCGGCGCTGGAGAAGGAAGGCGACGCGATGCTCGCGCGCGCCCGCGTGCCGGCCGCGCGCCGGCGCTTCGAACGCGCGGTCGATGCACGCTACGAGCGGCAATCATACGAACTTTTGGTGCCGGTCCCGCCGGGAGCGCTCGACGCGGTGCGGCTCGTGCAAATTGCCGAAGCCTTCCACGATTTGCACCGGCGCACCTACGGGCACGACAACCGCAGCGAACCGGTGCAGCTCGTCAACATCCGTCTCACGGCAATCGGCCTGATCCCGTCGCTTGCGGTTCGAGACAATCCGGCAGCGCCAGGCAGCGACGCGCTGAAAATGCAGCGGCCGTTATGGTTTCGCGCCACCGGCGAGATCGAGGCCGCGGTACTCGATCGCGCGCGCATGCCCGCCGGACTGGTGGCGAAAGGGCCGGCGGTGATCGAGTCGCTCGAGTCGACCCTCCTGGTGCCGCCCGGGTGGCAAGCGCGGATGGATGAAGACGGATTCGTCGTGCTGACGCCTGGTCGCTAAAGCGTGATGACTTTCCTCGAATCGTCATCCCGCTTTAGCTTATTGATTGAGCATGATCTTTTTCCGAAATCCGGTACCCACTTTTCGGGATCATGCTCTGGCAGCCCGGATGAAACGAAGCTGTGGCCTTCGCGCCGAGCACACGCTAGTGCCGCGAACCCGAAGTTCGCACTACAATTGCCGCGAGTCCGATTGCGCTAGCTTGCGGCAGGGCAGGGGGAACCACCATGACCGAGATCGCGGCCGCTAACGGCGCCATCGGCACACATCCGAACGATGGTCACGCCGAAGCGGGCATCACCAAGCTCGACTACCAACTCGACGACTATCCGGGCGCTACCAAAACCCTGCTGTTCGGCCTTCAGCATGTGCTGGTGATGTTCACCGGCATGATCGGGGCGCCCCTTCTGCTGGCACGCCTCCTCAATCTGCCGCCCGACCGTACTGGAATTCTCGTCACCGGCAGCATGATCGGCTGTGGCATCGGTACGCTGATTTCTTCCCTCGGCGTCGGTTTTATTGGCCCGCGGCTGCCCATCGTCATGGGTATCTTCTATGTGTTCATCGGTCCGCTCACATCGATCACCAAGGAAGCTAGCTTGGCTGCCGCCATGAGCGCCGTGATCATCGGCGGCGGCGTGCAACTCGCGATCAGCCCGATCATGGGCAAGCTGCACCGCTTTTTCCCGCCCGTCGTGACCGGGACGGTGCTGATCGTGATCGGAGCCTGTCTCGTCAAGATCGCGATCAACACTGCGGTCGGCTCCAACACGCCCCAATTCGGAAAGCCCCTCACGCTGGCCCTGGCAACCGGGATGATCGTCTTGGTGACCCTGATCAGTCGGTTCTCGACCGGAACACTCCGGGCGCTGTCGATCTTCATTGCCATTGTGTGCGGCTACGCGATTTCGATATTGCTCGGTTTGGTCGATCTCAAGACCGTTGGCGATGCGCAATGGTTCGCTCTGCCGGCACTCATGCCCTATGGGGGCTTCGAATGGCCCGGGGCCGCCGGACTGATCGCCGTGCTGGTCTGCTTCCTTGCCGCAGGCGTGGAGACCACCGGCCACACGCTGGCGGTCTGCCGCATGTGCGGCGTCCCCGCCACTGAAGCGCGTATCCGCGGGGCCGTCGCCAATGACGGCGTGTCCTCGGCGCTGTCCGCGCTCGTTGGCGGCATGGGCCTGACGTCCTATTCACAGAACATCGGCGCGATCACGATCACTGGGGTCGGCAGCCGCTACGTCGTCGCCGCTGGTGGTGCCGTGCTCCTCGCCATGGCGTTGATACCCAAGCTCGGCGCAGTCATCGCGCTGCTGCCCGGGCCGGTGCTCGGCGGCGCGATGATTTTCATCTTCGGCATGATTGCCGCCGTCGGCATCGACATCATCGGCAGCAACATGAAGTCGAAACGCGACGCCCTGGTGTTCGCAACTTCGATCGGGATCGCGCTCGGGATCACATTCGCACCGCCCGGAGCCTTCGACGCGGTTCCCGCGGCGCTGCGGATCATTGTGACCGACGGTATCGTCATGGGCATCCTTAGTGCGGTCGTTCTGAACCTGATATTGCCGGCGGCAGAATGATCGCGGAAGGATAATGCGGTGACGTATATCAATCCGACGCCATCCGCGGTGGCGGAAAAGGCCAAGAAACATAGACTCCTATAGTGCTGCGACACAGTCGATTTCGATGTCGAAATGCCCGGGCCACGCGGGCACGTTGACGAAAACTCTCGCTGGCGGATCCTTGGGGAAATAGCGGGCATAGATCGCGTTGACGGCGGCATAGTGGTCGACCGACGTGCAATAGACATTGCATTTGAGAACGTCATCAAGCGACGATCCCGCCGTTTCGAGACAGAGTTTCATTTGCTCGAGCACAATCTCGGTCTGCCGCTCGATCGGACCGTCGACCACGTTTCCCGTAGCCGGATCAAAAGGCGCAAGCCCGGAGACGTAGATCGTGTCGCCGTGCCGCGTAACTGCGGATATCGGTGCGTTCCACCGCTCGAGGTACGTCGACAAGGGTTCTACGCGAATGGTCAGTCGCTTCCCGGCTAGTGTCCCGATTCCGAAGTTCGCCCTATTTCGCCGCACTCTCCGTAGCGAACTTCGGAATCGAAGGCCACTAGCAACTCATAATTCTAGTGCCGCTTTGAACCCGAAGTTCGCAATCGGACTCGCGGCAATTGTAGTGCGAACTTCGGGTTCCCGGCACTAGTCTCCTCGATGATCGGGGAGCCGAGCGAAGCAAAAAAGGCGATCCATTGCCAGCAGCCGTTTCCCGTCGTTTTCCGCCCGTCGACGGAAATCCGGAAACGAAAGCGAGATGGCAGGCGGGACCTTGCGATTGACCGCATGAACGAGTCGTCTGAGAATGAGCTTAGAGCAAGACGGTGCCTGCATTCGATCCGCAGCAAGGAGGAATTGCCATGCTGAAGGGCTTCAGGAACTTCCTCATGAGGGGCGATGTGATCGTCGTCGCGGTCGGGTTGGTCATTGCTTTGGCGTTCAGCAACCTTGTCAAGGCGTTCACCGACAACATCATCAACCCGCTCGTCGCGTCTGCCCAAGGCGGCGCCAAAGGCCCTGGGCTGGGCTGGCAATTGGTCAATGGCGGCGGCGATGCCACATACCTCAATCTGGGCGCGTTCATTTCGGCGATCATCTACTTCATCATCTTTATGGCGGTCGTCTATTTTCTGATCGTCATGCCCTACAAGTTCGTCATGGCGCGACAGGGCAAGGTCGTGTTTGGTGATCCACCTCCGACGAAGACTTGTCCCGCGTGCCTCTCTGACGACCTGAACCCCGCCGCGACCAAGTGCAAGCATTGCGGCTCGGAGCTGAGCCGAGTGGGCGCCTGAAGGCGCCAGGCAGCACCGAGATCCAGGATAACGATAAATGCACGACGTGGTGTCCCAGGCCGATCCGGCGACCTTCGAGATCGTCAAGAACAGCCTCTACAAGATCGCCGAGGAGATGCGCGTCGTCCTGGCGAAGACCGCCTATTCGCCCATCCTCAAATCGGCCGGCGATTATTCCTGCGGGGTGTTCGACGCCAAGGGCGACATGGTCGCGCAGGGGCCCGACCTGCCGATCCACCTCGGCTCCATGCCCGACGCGGTTCGCGCGGTGGTCGCCGCGTTCGGGACGGACGTGCACGAAGGCGACGTCTTCATCCACAACGACCCGTTTTTCGGCGGCAGCCATTTGCCCGACGTGAACGTGGTGCGGCCCGCGTTTCACGACGGCCGGCTGCTCGGGTTTTCCTGCCTGCGCGCCCATTGGCCGGACGTCGGTTCCGCCACGCCGGGCAGCTACGGCGCGGTCACCGAGATCTACGGCGAGGGGCTGCGGCTGCCGCCGCTGCGGCTCGCGAGCGGCGGCGTCATCAGTCCCGACCTGGAGAAGGTGATCCTCGCCAACGTGCGCACGCCCGATGAGCGCAAGGGCGATCTCGGCGCGCAGCTTGCCGCCACCTTGCGCGCGACCGAGCGCCTCGCCGCGCTCGCCCGCCGTTACGGCGGCGCAGAGTTCGTCGCCTACATGAGCGAGGTGATGAATTATTCCGACCGCCTGATGCGCGCCGCGCTCGCCGATCTGCCGGACGGGGAGGGCACGTTCGAGGATTTCTGCGATGGCGACGGCATTGCCGACGACGCGCGCGGCAACGATGCCCGCTTCCGCATCCGCCTCGCGGTGCGCAAACAGGGCGATCGGCTGATCGTCGACTTCGCCGGCACCGACCCGCAGGTGAAGGGGCCGATGAACGCGCCGCTCTCGGTCACGGCCTCGGGCGTCTATTGCGGGCTTAAAACCGCGATCGATCCAAACAGTCTCATTCCGCCCAATTCCGGCTGCTGGCGCAGCATCGAAATCCGGGCACCGAAGGGAGCGGTGGTGAATGCGGATTTTCCCGCCCCCGTGGTCTACGCCAATCACGAGATGTCGCATCGCGTCGCAGACATGATCATGGGCGCACTCGCGGCGTTCATGCCGCACCAGGTGATGGCGTGCAGCCAGGGCACCTCGGCCATTCTCACCTTGGGCGGGGTCGATCCGCGCAGCTCCCGGCGCTACGTTTCCTACGAGACCGTGAAGGGCGGGTTCGGCGCGCGCCCGAACAAGGACGGCATCAACGTGGTCGCCAGCGGCATTTCCAACACCATGAACACACCGGTCGAGGTTCTCGAAATGGCGTTTCCGGTGCGCATCGAGCGCTACGAAATCGAGCCGGACTCCGGCGGCGCCGGCCTCTATCGCGGCGGCTGCGGCGCGCGACGGGTGTGGCGCATGCTCGACGGCGCTGACGCGACCGGTGCGTTGTGCATGGAACGCATGACCTCGCCGCCGTTCGGGATCATGGGCGGCAAGCCCGGCATGCCCGCGGTGGTGACATTGACCACGCCCGACGGCGCAACGCGCGATCTGCCGAGCAAGGGCGCGTTCGCGGCGCCGGCCGGCTCGGTCGTCGATATGCGCACGCCCGGCTCGGGCGGCTTCGGTGCGCCCGCCGAGCGCGACCGGGCGGCGATCGGCCGCGATCTGCTCGACGGCTACGTGAGCGCAAAGGGCGCGCAACGCGACTACGGCGTTGCCGACCCGGAAGCGCTGCGCAAGGATGCGGAGGATCGTTGATCAAGCTTATCAGAGAGGCATCCCATGACAGGAAATCTCCTCGCGAAGGCCAGAGGCATCGTGGTTCGGGGACTGGCGGTCGTTGCCGTGCTCGTGGCCTATGCCCTCGGAAACCTCGGCACCCAGGTCGCAACGACCGTCGGCGTCTCGACCGTCGCGTTCACGGCCTCGGCGACTCGGGCAGGCGCTTGGTGGCGCAGGGACCGGGGCTGGGGCGGCTGGGGCTGGCGCCGCGGTTGGCGGCGCTGCTGGTGGGGCGATTGGTGCTAGACGATCGAGCGCCTATTCAGCGCGACAAGCGGCAAGCGATCGCACCGTGCAAATCTTCGGCTGCCGCCGTTGAGAGTTCATGAAATCGATCAGCGCGGTGAAATGCGTCTCGAAGGCGCAACACGCCTCCCTGGAGCCGTCGGCACGAACATTCAGCGCCAACGGAATGTCGGTGAAATCATATTCGATCTTGCTTTTCAGCCCCAGGCCATAAGCCTCTTTGGAAAGATTATGGGCGACCAAGGCGAGCCAATCGGGCGGAATGTTTGTGATCTCCACTTGGAAACAGTAATTCTGCGCAGGAGGCTCCGGAGGTTCGGGCGGGGGCGGAGGAGGCGGCTGGGGAGCGGGATGAGCGAGAGCGCGGTCCACTTTGACGAGTTCGCGCGCCTTGCGAAGAGCAGTGATCGCTTCCTCTTCGTAGGTGGCAGGATTAACCGCGATGGCGATGATTTTGTCGAAACGATCTCGGCCCAAGTTGGAACGTCCTCGACAAGATCCGCTGATGCCGTGATGCACCCCAAACCACGATCTGACCCGATCACTGTGACGGCAGCATGTCCGGCCGGTGGCTCGCGTGAGGCAGGCGCGAGCCGCCGGCGACGGACGGTCATTGCGGCAGTTAGAGCGTGATGACTTTATCTTCATATCGTCATCCCGCTCTAACTTCTTCTTTGAGCATGACCTTTTTGCGAAAACCGGTTCCATCCCGGATCGAGTCCGGGACAAGCTTTTTCGAGATCATGCTTTAACTCAGCAGGCTGGCCAGCCGCCGTAGGCGCAGCGACCGGTCCCGTAATAAGGCACAGGTGCGGGCGGCCGCGGCGCCGGATCGGCCGCATAGATCGGTACATCGTAATAGCCGCCATTGGGCCCGTAGAGCGTCGACGTGGGCGCCGCAATGGGTGGCGCGGGCGCGACGACGGCGGGCGGGCCATAGCCATATCCGTAAGTCGGTGCGGCATAAGGTGTCGGCCAATTATTCGGCGCCGGAGTGACGAAGACCGGCCCGCCGCCGATATAGACGCCGCCGGGAGCGACGTAGACCGATTGCGCATTGGCGTCCGCAACGTGGATCGATGAGAACGCGGCGATAGCGAGCAGAAGCGATCGGTGGCCCATTTGCTACTCCTGTACGCGAGCCCGATCCCCAGGTGCGAGAATAAGAAAAATTTGGTCGGCCGCGCAAATGTGGCAACAAGCTCAGCTGTTCCGATTTCGGACAAATAAATGGCGCCGATGCTCGGTTCCCATATTATCCTACCGGCACGACGCAAGCCCGTCATAAAAATTTTTTGCTGACAATTTTCAGGTCATTTTCAGAAACTAGATGTGAGCCGATTGTCGCCATACGGGGGCCACGAACCCGCCAAGATAATTTGCAACAGTGCGAGTCGCTCGACTGCCTCAATGGAGCACGCGCCGCGTGAAGAGCGCTCACGAATATCAGCGCAAAGCCGAAGAATGCCGGCAGCGGGCGAGTCGTGCCGTCCATCCCGCCGACAAAGCCGGCTGGCTGCTGGCCGCGCAGGATTGGCAGAACCTCGCCCTGTGCATCGAGCAATCGGCGGAACAGCGCGGTCTGACCGCGGCCCTATCTGCGGCTGGTGGAGTCGGACGGGAAGTTCGCGATGTGGGCCATTGACTTTTGCGCCCGGCGATCAGCCGATTGCGTGGAGCAGGCCGAGGCCTGCAATGACGCCGAGCGAAGGAAGGCATGGCTTCATCTTGCCAGGGAATGGGCTCAGGTGGCCGAAGGACTGGCTGCGCCCAGACGCGCCAGCGCCACCCGTGTCGGCGAACCTTTTGGGAGCAAACCACCCGCAACTGTCGCTGCCTGAGCAACGCCGGCTCAAGCGGGGGCGAGCCATTTCTCCGCGTTCGGGATCTCGACGTCGATTTCGAGCGTCGACACGGTGGCACCGCGGTCGAGTTTGATCGTCACCTTCTCGGGATCGATCCGGACGTGGCGGCCGATCACTGCGAGGATCTCCTCGCGCAACACCAGAATCAGGTCCCTTTGACCGATAATCGCGCGTTCGTATTCGAGCAGAATGCGAAGCCGATCGCGCGCGACCGGCGCGGAACTGCGCCGCCTTCCGAGCCCGAAGAAGGTCATGCGGCTCTCCGGCGGAACAATTTGTCGAATAGGCCCTTTTTGTCGGCCGGAATGCTCATCTCGACGTCCTCGCCCTTGAGCCGCCTCGCCGCGTCGGCATAGGCGCGCGCCGGCGCGCTCGTCGGATTGCTCAGGGTCACCGGCGTGCCGAGATTGGACGCGCGCAAAACATCCTCGCTCTCGGGAATGATGCCGATCAGCGGAATTGAGAGAATTTCGAGAACGTCGTCGATGCTCAGCATCTCGGCGCGCGCGACCCGCGCGGGATCGTAGCGGGTGATCAGCAGGTGCTTGTCGATGCGCTCGCCCTTCTCGGCCTTCTCGGTCTTGGCGTCGAGCAGACCGATGATGCGATCGGAGTCGCGCACCGACGACACTTCCGGATTGGCGACCACGATGGCGGCGTCGGCGTGTCGCATCGCGAGCGTGGCCCCGCGCTCGATCCCAGCGGGACTGTCGCAGATGATCCAATCGAACCTGTCGCGCAGCGCGGCGATGACCCGGGCGACGCCTTCCTCGGTCAAGGCGTCCTTGTCGCGCGTCTGCGAGGCGGCGAGCAGCGAGAGCGTTTCGATGCGCTTGTCGCGGATGAGCGCCTGCTGCAGCTTGACCGGCCCTTGGATCACGTTGATGAGATCGTAGACGACCCGACGCTCGGCACCCATCACCAGATCGAGGTTGCGCAGGCCCACGTCGAAATCGACGACGACGACGCTCTGCCCGTTGCGCGCCAAGGCAACCCCGAGCGCGGCGGTCGAGGTGGTCTTGCCGACGCCGCCCTTACCGGACGTTACGACCAGAACCTTCGCCATGTCTCACCTTTCTCATGCTGTTTCACTCGATTTCCGTCACGCTCAAAGCGGTGCCCTCGAGCCAGGCCTGCACCGGCCGGCTGCGCAAGTCGGGCGCGATGTCATCGGCGGCGCGGTAATAGCCGTCGATCGCGACCAACTCAGCCTCGAGCCGGCGGCAGAAAATTCGCGCGCGGCGGTTGCCGTTGCAGCCGGCCATCGCCCGGCCCCGGAGGGTGCCGTAGACATGGACCGAGCCGCCGGCGACCACCTCGGCTCCGGAGGCGATCGACCCGAGCACCGTGACGTCGCCCATCGGGAAGAAGATCGATTGGCCCGAGCGCACCGGACTATCGAGCAGCAGAGAGGTTTCCTTTGGCTCCGGGACTGCGGCCGCCGCTCCCGCGGACGGTTCCGCAACGCTTGCCGCGCGGCCGCCGCGCAGAACCGGCGGCAAGCCCGGACCGAGCGCGGCCGGATCGGCCCCCTCGAGGCCCATGATCCGGATGTCGCGCGCCTCGAGTTCCGAAACGAGGTGCGCTATTCCGGCGCTGCTCAGCGAGACCGCCGCAAGATCGAGCACCACCGGCCGGCCGACGAAGAAACCGGCGGAGCTGCGGATCCATGCGTCGATTTCGGCGAGCCAGTCCGCAACCGGCGGCTCGGGCGCGAGCGCAAATGCCACGTAGGAACGGCCGCGAAAGCGCATGGAACCGCGAGGACGCGCAACGGTCGTCACACTGATCCCTCATTGCCGATGCTGGAACGGCACATCTTTCCCTGAGATTTTTCAAAACGCGGACAAGGCGCTGTGGCGATCGCGGCGGAAACTAAGTGATTCGCGATGGCGGACGGCGGCAGCACCGTGGCGACGGCGTGACATTTTGCTGAATCGCGCGGTGGAATGATGTGCGGACACGGCGATCACGCGTAGTCCGCCGGGTAATGCGCCATAAGCGGCGGAAATCAAGAACGCGCGAAGAACAACCGCTTTCGCGAGCAAGGAAATTCAACGCGTCGTCGCTGTGCTTCACGTCCGCGCGACCGCATTGCGCATGATGATTTCGCTCAAGAAGATCACAATCTCCCTGAGTCGTTTGTTCTCGTTGAGCAATTCATCGAGTGCCGCAGCGTTCGGTGTCGCTGCCTCGGGTGATGCGAAGACGGCGCTCTGCGCGATACGGCGTGTTTCGGGTCGCTCGTGTGCCATGACCGTCACTCTTTCGAGGCAGCCGGAACGATCGAGCCCCCTGCGCAGGAATGATGGCGCTTTAGTCCGAGCGCCGATCACATTCGCGAATCAGTTCGTGGAACGGTGAAAGAGTGGCGAGTGATTCTGCCGAAAGTTTGTCTGCTCGATGACCGCTGCGCGCCGAAAGTCGGATTGCCGAAACTAGGTGGAAAGCGGGGAAAGCGGCGCGATGCCAAAAAATGTGCGACAGCCGCCAAGCGTTCGACAAAATGCCCATGGCATAATGGCCCTCCCATTCGGCAGGGCGACACAAGAGACATCGGCGACGGGACTATTGTACTTGACGCCGTTAACGCCCCATCGGCGTTGGCGGCGTCTTTTTGCGTCGGTGGAGGTGCGCACGATCCTAGGAAGCGGTCGCGACCGCAGTCGCGTGCGTTATCGCCTGCCGCCGTCGATGACCTTGAACCAGCTCGCGACCGTCGGGCCGTCCGGATCGTCCGGCGCGGGAGCCGTGCGCAGCATGTGAAGGAAGAGGTCGAGGATGTGGCAAATGCCCCGATTGGTGTCGTCATGCCATGGGGTGCTCTTCTTCGCCGGGTTCAGGATCATGTTGATTGATTCATTCAACGTGCGCTCGGTCTCGTCGAGCGTGATCAACCCCCGTTTCGTGAGCGAATGGTGCAGGGAATAGAGGATCAGGAGAGGGCCAAGGGACAGCGCCTCCTCGGTGAGCTGTTGCGGTTGCTCCATCGTACGTCGCTCCTCGATCACGGGCCTACCAGCCGGTGCTCATGGATAGCGGCGGATCGTGCCGGACCACGTCGCCGCAATGGGCCTCGGCGAAAATGTCGTTGCCGCGCCGCAGCCGCACGGTCGATTTTGGCGCCAGGGTGAGCACGGCGGCGAAGCGTTCCCCGGCCTCCGGCAGGTGGTCCACCGGGCCGCCGACGCGGCAGAACTCGGAGTCGCGCATGATGCTGCGCTCCACGAAAAACTGAGTCCCCGGTTCCAAGGCGCGCATCGGGTCTCGCCGCCCTCGCAAAGTTCGTCGGTGCCGGTAACCGGCACGGGCGGCGCTACAAATGCACTTAACTCACTTTAACCTCTTTACGTTCGCTACCAAAATTTGCGTAAAAAATAATCGACGTCCCGATGGGGATCGGTCACCGTCGGTCAACCACTCCACAACGATCGTTAATCGATCTTCGCAAGATCGCCGTCAAAATCCATTTCGGGATAAGGGCCGCCGTGGAATTGGCGCGAAATCGCGCCTTCGGCATCCGGGGCGCGCATGATTTCCGCGGCGTATTCCTCCGAATTGTCCTGCGGCCGGTAGCCGAGAAAATCGATGCCCACGTTGCGGTAGCGATTGCGCACATTGTTGGACACACCGTAGACGATGACAAAGTGATAATCCGGCGCATCGATGCAGCAGCCGACGAGCGCAACGGCATCGCGCGGGCTCAGCCACACGTGCATCTGGCGCCGGTCGCGCGGCCGTTCCTGAAACGCGCCGATGCGCAGGCAGGCAACGGTCATGCCGTGCTTGTCGGCGAACATGCGGCCGACGGCTTCGCCGAACACCTTGCTCACGCCGTAGGGGCCGTCGGGGCGCGGCGGCACGGTCGCATCGATGAAGCGGGCGCGGCGATAATAGCCGACCGCATGATGGGAACTGGCGTAGACGACGCGACGCACCCCGTGCCGCCGCGCGGCTTCGAACACGTTCCAGGTGCCCGCGATGCTGTTGGGAAGAATCTTGTCCCACGTGTCCTCGACGGAAATGCCGCCGAGATGCACGACGCAATCGACGCCCTGCATGGCGGCGTCGACCTGCGCAAAGTCCGTCAGGTCGGCCGGGACGATTTCCTCGCCCGGGCGCGCGGCGCCCAGTGGCGCGATGTCGGAGAGGCGCAGCACCGGGTATCGACCGCGCAAGCCCTCGCGCAAGGTGCGCCCGATGTTTCCGGCCGCGCCGGTGATCAGGATGCGGTTCATGCGTGATCCTTTCTTAGTTCACTTTCAGCGCAAGGCCTCCCCGCTCTCCCGGTCGAAGAAGTGCAGGCCGCGCGGGTCGAGCGAGAGGCGCAGGGCCTGGTGAAGCCTAAGCTGCGCCCAAGGATCGATTCGCGAAGCGATCACGATGGTGCCGGCGACGCGCACGCCGGCGAGGAGCTCGGCGCCGAGCTGCTCGGTGACTTCGATCGTGGCGTCGAACCCGGTGCCGTTCTCCGGGCGCGGATCGCCGATGAGCACGTGCTCCGGCCGCACGCCGAGGGTGAGGGCGGGCGTCGGGTGGCGCTCGATGACCGCCGCCTGCTCGTCCGGCACGCGGATGCGCAACCCCTCTGCCGCGACGTTCAGGCGGCCGTCGACGCGGGCGGCCGTCACGTCGAGAAAGTTCATCGCCGGCGCGCCGATGAAGCCGGCGACGAAGCGGTTGCGCGGCCGGTTGTAGATCTCGAGCGGCGTTGCCTGCTGCTGGATGCGGCCATCGCGCATCACCACCACGCGGTCGCCCAAGGTCATCGCCTCCACCTGATCATGCGTCACGTAGATCGAGGTGGTGGCGACGCGCTCGCGCAGGCGCTTAAGCTCGATGCGCATCTGTGCGCGCAGCTTGGCGTCGAGGTTCGAGAGCGGCTCGTCGAACAGGAACACCTGCGGGTGGCGCACGATGCAGCGCCCGAGCGCGACGCGCTGCTGCTGCCCGCCCGAGAGCTGGCGCGGCTTGCGCGCGAGCAGGTCGCCGATGCCGAGGATTTCCGCCGCGCGCGACACTTCGCGCCGGATCGCGTCCTCGGCGACGCGACGGTTGCGCAGCCCGAAGGCGAGATTGTCATAGACCGTCATGTGCTGGTAGAGCGCGTAGTTCTGGAACACCATGGCGATGTCGCGGTCCTTGGGCGCGAGGCCGTTCACGACACGCTCGCCGATGCGGATCGTTCCCGAGGTCACGTCCTCGAGCCCGGCGACCATCCGCAGCGTGGTCGACTTGCCGCAACCCGACGGGCCAACCAGCACGACGAACTCATTCTCGGCGATGGCGAGATCGACGTCGACCACCGCCGGCACGGCGCCGTAGCGTTTGTTGAGGTTTTCCAGCGCGACTTTGGCCATGGTGATCAGATCCGCAAGCCGCGGATCACGTATTTCTGCGCGAATACGGTAATGAGCACCGCCGGCACGATGGCCAGCACCGCCATGGCGCTCATCAGGTTCCACGCCGTGCCGAGCTCGGTGACGAATTGCGCCATGGTCACGGTGATCAACGCGGTATTGTGACCGGTGAGGATGAGGGCGAACAGGAACTCGTTCCACGTGTAAAGCCAGGAGAGGATGGCGAGCGCCGCGATGGCCGGGACGGCGGCGGGCAGCGCTACCCGGCGGAACGCGCCCCAGCGGGTGCAGCCGTCGATCATGGCGGCGTGCTCCATCGACGGATCGATGCCGTCGAAGAAGCCCTTCATGATCCACGAGAAGAAGCAGATGTGCACGGCGATGTGCGGCAGCAGGATGCCGGCGAAGGTGTCGTAGATGCCGAAATAATAGTCGACCAGATAGAGCGGCAGCACCCAGGAAATGTAGGGGACCGTGCGGAACAGATAGATCGTGCCGAACCACGCGCGCGGAATCGGTCCGTCGAAGCGCGAGAGCATGTAGCCGCTCGTCACCGTGATGCCGAGCGAGAACACGGTTGCGAGCGTCGCCAGGATGAAGGAATTGACGAAGGCGCGCACCACCTCGGGCCGCGCGAAAACGTCGAGATAGTTCTGCAAGGTGAACGCCGTGCCGCGGTAGATGTAATAGACCGCCCAGCCGGGCCGCAGCGAGGTGACCACCAGGATGGCGATCGGCCCGAGGAACAGGAGGACGATCGCGGCGGCCGCGAGCAGCCCCAGGACCGCGCGGCCGCCGGGCGCCAGCGCGCCCACGATCCGCGGCGGCGCGCCGGCAGCGATGATCGACGGCGCGCTCATCGCGACACGTTGGCGAGGCGATCGACCGCCCGGTACATGATCCAGGCGACGATGAGGATGACGACGGCGCCGATGATGGCGGCGGCCGAGCCCCGCCCGAAGTCGAGGTTCACGAAGGTCTCGATGTAGGCGTAGATGCTGAACACCTCGGTGGTGCGCGCCGGGCCGCCGCCGGTGAGTACCCAGACCTGATCGAAGGTGCGGAACGCGTCGATCGAGCGGATCAGCACGCAGACGCCGATCACCGGGCGCAGCATCGGCAAGGTGACGTGCGTGAAGGTGCGCCAGCGCCCGGCGGCGTCGATCTGCGCCGCCTCGAACGGCTCGCGCGGCAGGGTCTTGAGGGCGGCCAGCAATATCAACGCGAACCACGGCGCCCAGATCCAGACGTCGGTGAACAGCACGATCAGGAAGCTCGGCCAGCGCTGGGCGAGCCAGGAGATCTGGCCGTAGCCGATAAAACGCAGGAACGCGGCGACCACCCCGAACTGATCGTTGAAGGTCCAGCGCATCGAGGTCGCGGCGATCACCGGCGCGATCATCTGCGGCAGCAGGATCACGGTCTGCACCAGTGCGTGGCCGCGAAAGTTCCAGTTGAGGAAGTGGGCCAGCGCCATGCCGAGCACGAGCGAGATGGCAACCGAGGCGAACATCAGGAGGAAGGTGTTCGGCAGCACCACCGTGAGGAACATCGGGTCGGTGAGGATGTGGCGGTAGTGCGCGAGCCCGACCCACGTTTCCTTTGGATCGTAAAGCTGCCAGTCGCGAAAGCTGGCGTTGGCGCCGATCGCGATCGGCACGACCTGGAACAGCACGAGCACGGTCGCGGCCGGCGCAATGAGAAGGAGCGCGAAGCGTTCCTTCTCCCCCAGACGGCTTAGCCATCCGCCGCTGCGCGCGTTCATCTAATCATCCTCCTCGCGCGCCTCTTACCTCTCCCCGCTTGCGGGGAGAGGTCGACGCGCGCAGCGCGTCGGGTGAGGGGGCCTATCGATAGGCCCAGACTCGCTGAAATGCCCCTCACCCCGACCCTCTCCCCGCAAGCGGGGAGAGGGAGTTCACTGCGCCACGGCCGCGTCGTGCAGCGACTTGACGCCGTCCTTGAGCACTTGTGGGATCGCCTCGCGCGGTCCGGTCAGCGCCTTGATGGCGACATCTGAATAGGCCTTATGCAGCTGCGGCCAGTTGGCGAAGTAATAGGCCGAGTGCACGTGGTCGGTCTCGAACACCGCGTTCTGCAGCGCGCGGAACGTCGGGTCTTTCTGCTTGAGCGTGTCCCAGGTTTTGAGATTGGGCGGCGGGCCGCCGGTCTCGTTCCACATGCCGATCTGGCCGTCGAGGTCGGTCAGCATCTCGCCCAGCAGCTTTTTGGCAAGCTTCTGATGTTCAGGCGAGACCGCCTTGGGAATGGCCCAGCCCCAGATGTCGATCCATGAGATCGGCGAGGTGCGGCGCGGGCCGTACGGGAACCTGGCCATGCCGACCTTGCCGGCAACCAGCGACTTGTTCTTGTCGTTGAACTCGCCCCAGAAGGTCGAGTCTGCGACCGTGAATGCGGCGTCGCCCGCCTCGAAGATCGCGTTCGCCTCGTTGCGGCCGTAGCTCGTCATCGCCTCCGGGCTGATCTTCGATTTGTGCAACGCGTCCCACCAATAGTCCACGATCTCCTGGTGACACGGCTGGTCGATGATCGGCGTCCAGTTGTCGGCGGCCCACTCCTTCACGCTGCGCGCATAGATAGGCTTGAGAATGTCGCATTGGTTGTTCCACATGGTCCACCACAGGCTGAACCACGTGTTGTTCATCGACATGCCGCCGACGTAGCCCCATTTGACCTTGCCGGCTTTCTGCAGCTTCTCGCTCACCTGCACCAGCTCATCGAACGTCTTCGGCACCTCGTTCTCCGGCACCAGATCGGTGCGGTAGAAGAACGTGCCGACCGTGTGCACCATCGGCACCACCGTGAGCTTGTGCTCGTCGTTCCAGAAGGCGTCGAGCGGCTGCTTGTCCACGTCGCCGACGCCGGCCACGTCGTCGGTGGTGACGAGATATTGCTTCCACAACTGGCCCCAGTCGTCGTTGTGCCAGATGATGTCGCACTGCGGGCTGTTGGTGGTCAGCAGCTGGGTGATTTTCGGAACGAAGATCGCGTAGGCGATGGTGGTCGAGTTGATGTTGACGCCTTCCTTCTTCGCCCACTTCTCGATGATCTTGATGTTGGACTCCATGATCGGATGGCCGCCGTGGCAGATGGTGAGCGTCTCCGCCGCCTGCACCGGCGTGGCGAGCGCGGTGAGCGCCAACGTCGCGGCCGCCGCGACCAGATATCCGCCGATCCCTCGTCCTGTGACCATTGTCGTTCCTCCCGGCCGATGGTTTTGGCGCCGCGCGAGCGGCGCAGGCATTGCAGGATAGCCCAGGTATCGATAGGGTACAATATAGTTTTCCGGATTGTATACAATCCGTATGTGCGCTAAAGCACCGGGGCGCAACAGCAGGGTAGGCCGCCGTGAGCGCCAATAGAACAGTCCAAAGAAGGCCGGCTCGCGCGGTTGGGTCCCGTGCGTCGGCGGGCGAAGCACCGCCCGCGCCGGCACTCGCCCATGTGGTCGCGACCCGCCTCGAAGAGGAAATCGTGCTCGGGCGCCGCCACCCGCGCGAGCGGCTCGTCGAGCAGGATCTGTGCGAGCGGTTCGGCACCCACCGCGGCGACGTGCGGCTCGCGCTGTTCGAACTGGAAAAAAAGGGGCTGATCGAGCGCATTCGCAATCGCGGCGCCACGGTGCGCGATCTCACGCCGAAGGAGGTGACCGAGGTCTACGCCGTGCGCGAGGAACTGGAGGTGATGGCCGCGCGCATCCTGCCGTTTCCGGTCGCGGCCGCCGACCTCGCCCGCCTCGAGGCGATCCAGAAGAAGCACAGCGCCGCGGTCGACGCCGGCGACATGCTGGGCGTGTTCTACGCCAACCTGCATTTTCATCAGGTGTTGTTCGGCCTGTGCGGCAACGCCTGCCTGATCGAGACGATCGAGCAATTGGCACAGAAGGTTTACGGCATCCGCTCCTACGCCAACGCGTCGCCCCAGGTGCTCGAGCGGGCGCGCCGCGACCACCTCGACATGATCAGGGCGCTGCGCGCCGCGCGCCGCGAGGAACTGATCGCGCTCACCCGCCGTCACCTCAAGCCCCAGCCCGAAGCTTACATTCGCGCCTACGAGCGCCGTTTCGGTAATTCGACGGCAGATCGGGCCGGTTAACGCGAGCAGTCTCGTCTACAAAAATACCCCACTCGCAATTCCGCAGCCCTGCCATGATGTTTGCTACCAAGGGTAATTCGGACGAGATATGCTCAATGTGAGTTGTTCGCCTGGAGCATGATATTTTCCGAAAACCGGTACCCGCTTTTCGGGATCATGGTCTAGCCAGCTTCCGGGTAGCAGTAAGGGCATGCTTCCTCCGCATTGCGGCCGAGCGGGTCCCAGTCCGGCAGCGTGGCCCATATCGTTTCACCCGCCGCCTGCGCCTCGGCGCGCAATTTGGAAAAATCGACACCGGGAATGATGCCGTTTTCCATGCATACCTTGCCGTCGACAATCACGGTGTCGACGTCATCTCCGACACCGCATTCGATGAGGCTCTTGACCGGATCGCGTACCGGGCCGTAGCGCAACGTACCGCGGCCGGAGAGATCGATGATGATGATGTCTGCCAGCGCGCCTGGGGAAAGTCGTCCGAGGTCATCACGTCCGACCGATCTGGCGCCGCCTAGCGTGGCGGCTTCGAACACCTCGCCCGCCGGAGCGGCGAAGTATGAGTGACTCATGACCTTACCCATGTAACAAGCCGTGCGCATGTTCATGATCATGTCGCGCGGGTAGGTGTCTGAGCCGATCGAGATATTCACGCCCGCCTCGCGATACGATTTCCAGTTATCGAGCACCCGCGCCCGGCGCACAATATTGATCGGACAATGCGAGATCGTGGCGCCGGAGCGGCCCATGAGTTCGAGATCGCGCGGCAGCGCGTAGTTGAGATTGGGATTGTCAGCGATGAAATTGCCGTGGCCGATATTGAGCGTCGGCCGCAGCAGGCCAAGATCGTCGAGAAGTTCTATCGGTGTCTTCATGTACTCGCGCACGGTGTCGTGAAATTCGAGCACACTATAGGCGGCGTGCGTCGCTATCGGCAGGTTGCGTTCGTCGGCGGCCTCGCGGGTACGCCGCAGCAGCTCTATGCTCGATGTCTCGACCTCACGCGGCACCAGAATGCCACGCACCCGGCCTTCCGCCGCACCGTCATACTTCTCTATCCACTCAAGCGCCGTCTTGAGTCCGCTCAAACCCATCTCGTCGTTGCGGGCACGCTTGAGCCGGCCCAACTCATCGCCGACCCAGCGGCCGCAATCGTAGCCCGGCGCCAGATAGGCGCGGGTGCCGAGTCTGGTAACTTCGGCAAGCAGGGCGTCCTGCACGCGAAGCTGGCTGCCAAACTCGATCATCGTGGTAACGCCATTGCGGAGCAGTTCGGCGATCGTGAAGAGGGCGTTAAGCGCGAACGCGCCCTCGGCGCCCGCGTCGCCGTGCTTGAGATAGCGCGGATCGCCTTTAACCACCTGGCCTTCCTTTGGCACGCTGATCTCAAGGAAAGGCTGGCCGTAGTACATTGGCCGCCCGGTATCGGTGATCAGGCGGTGCGACGCGCGGTGGCCGGTATGAACATGGGTATCGATGAATCCGGGAGCGACCAGTTTGCCGGTTGCATCAATGATCCTGTCCACCGAACCTTCGAAAGACTTACCGACATGGATGACCTCGTTGCCCTCGTAGACGACGACGCCGTCGTGTAGGAGCCTATGGCGGCCCGCGTGATGGGCGACAATCCAACTTCCGTTAATCGACGTGCGCACGTGGATCTCCGCTGGTTTTTTGCAAGCGACGCAAATCGGCCGGTTCAGCCGCGGGGCGTGTATCGAAGCCGCGCCACCCGGAAATCATTCCCTAGCGGCAGCACGCGCTCGGTGCAGGCTCAGTATGCCGGCACATGCAGGACGAGGTGATCGGCACATCGGCCAGAGCAAGCGCACGAGTTAGTTTGGCGCGTATCGCCGCCAACTCGTCGTGCTCGCCTCGTCTCTTCAGGCACTCGGCAAGTCCATGCAGCGACCAGACATTGTCTGGATGCTGGGCGCAGCGTTGAATTTTCCCGGTCAGGCCGAGATCGTCCCGATAGATCTCCTCGGCCTCCTCGCAATGGCCCCGCTCAAGAAGCAGGGCGGCCAGTGCGTGCCGGGGCGGGTGCATCCAAGCCCACGGCTCGATGTACTCGAGGTTGTCGTCGCGGTTGATGCTTTCTCGCAAGTCCTCGTATGCGCGCTCGTGATTGCCCTTGTGATATTCCAATTCGCCATCGAGCATCTTCTCGCCGACTGCCAGGATGCGGTGCGCCGGGTTGTTGAAGAATCTCCGCTCTTGCGGGATTTGGCTGAGCGTCTCGTGAAAGCGCCTGCGTTCCTCGTCGGCTTCCGGGAAATTCCTCAGGAAGGCCTGGGATATGCCTTTCGCATAGTGGTGCATGGCCGTTGTGACCGGATACAAATCAGCGTCGTCGGGCAGCGGTGTGTCGATGATCTCTCGCCAGCGGCCGAAGCGCACCATCACGTGCATTTTCGTCGAGTAATAGCCTTCCAGGCTCATTGCGAACTTGGGGCGGTCCCGAGCCGACAAAACCTCCCTCGTGAGTAACGTGCAAATCTTGTCGGCCGCGTCCACCGAATCCTTGTACCGGCCAAGCAACATGCACGTATGCATCATCAGGTGAAGATCGTGGCAGCAGGCGACCGTGTAGAAAGTGAGTGACCCCGCATAGGCCAGGTATTTGTCATTCGCCGCGATAGCCTTCTGGCTCGACAGCCGTGCCCGCCAGTAATCTCCGCAGAGCACGTAGATGTGGGCCGGCATGTGATTAAGGTGGCCGGCGTCAGGGCACATGTCCGATAGGGCGTCCGCCGAGCGGCTGGCCCGCTCGGGAAAGTTCGACATTTCCAGAGCATGGATGTGCAGGTGCAAGATCGCCGGATGTGGCGCTTGGCCCTGCCGGTCCGTCAACGCGACCGAGCGCTCACAGACATCCAATGCTTCCAGGATATCCGCACCCTTCGCCGGTTGGCCTGTCTTGACGTCCCACAAGCGTCGCTGTGTGCGAGTAATCAGGGCTTCGACGAGAAGAGCCGCCACATCATGATCGAGCGGATGGCTGAAGTGAACCCTGCGCAATTCCGCCGCGTAGGCATCGTCCCAGCGATCATACTCGGTTGGCGAGACCGAATGCGGCTGTTGAAAGCGGCGGGCCAGCGCCTCTACGAGCCAATTCTCAAGCGCGGTCGCGCGATGCGAAAGCGATCGCGCTTTTTGCAGGTGCTCGTAAGCGACTTTGGCGCGGACAGCGGCCTCCTGCTCGCCCATTTCGCGCCACGTGAGATTATAGAAAGGGCTTGACCCATAGGCGACGCCCCAATGGGCCATCACGCATTCAGGGTCGAACTCAAGCGCCCTTTCGAAGCACTTTCGTCCTTCTCCAAAATTGAAGCCGAAGCACCAATTCAAGCCCAGATCAAACCAGCGTTGCGCTTCAGCCGAACGGGTTGATACGGGCCGCGTGTGTTGTCCCAGATTAAAACCTTCCATCGCCGTGGCACCGTCGCCGGACATGCTGTCGATCACCATTCGACCCTGCAAACCATAACGCATTCGCCGCTATGTTGCGGTCGCTCGCATCCATTCGCCCAAGTCAACATCTCCGCCGATGGCCCAATTGAGACCCACCCCGGCGGAATGCGCCATCGCGGAATCCGATATTCTGACAGTCGCTTGACACAGGACCTTCAATCTAGTTGGCTCGTCACGGCCGGGAAAAGTCAGATAGCATTCTGCAAGGAGGGTTGCGATGACCCGACGCCGATATTCGCGTCGTACGGTTCTCGGTTCTGCCGGCGTCACGCTTGCCGGGCTCGCGGCTGGGCTGGCAAAGCCACGCTTGGTCTTCGCACAAAACAAGACGCCGATCAAATTTACGCTGCCCTGGGTGCCGGAAGGCAGTGACTTGTTTGCTTTCACCGCGAAGGGCATGGGCCTGTGGGACAAACACGGCCTCGACGTCTCGTTGGCCCGTGGCACCGGATCGGTGGCCGCCGCGGAAGGAACTGGCACCGGTCGATTCGATTTCGGAATGGCCGCCGCTCCTGCGGCGATTTTGCAGAACATCAAAGGCTTGCCGGTCGTGGCATTGGGAGCGTGCCAATACGATGGGACTATGGGGATCGGCGTCCGCAACGACGGGCCCGTCAAGAACCCAAGTGATCTCGTCGGCCATAAGCTGGCCACGACCGTGACCTCAGGCGAGCATCCGCTGCTGCCCGCCTACGCGGCAAAGGCAGGTTTCGATCTGTCAAAGGTTTCGATCGTCCAGACAGAGCCCAACGTTCGCAACCGCCTTTTGGGCGAGGGCAGCGTGGACGCGATCTCGGGCTTTGCCGTCAGCATCATGCCGATCTACGCTGCGACCGGAGTGAAAGCGCATTTCCTGCTGTTCAGTACCGTCGGTCTCGTCAATTACGGCTATGTCTTGTTGACTAAGCCGGACCGCGTCGCGACCGCGCCGCAACTGTGCGCCGCCTTCGTCGACGGCATGCTCGAAGGTCTGAAGGCGACGATGCTCGACCCGGCCGAAGCAATGAAATTGTTCTTCCAGCAAGTGCCGGAAATGGCGCTGGCCGCGCAGGCGAAGGAGCAGATTCGCGTTGGCACCGGCATCATGGTTTATGCCGCCACTAATCCGGTCATAAAAGCGAACGGGCTCGGTTGGATCGATCCCAAGGCCTATGAGACTCAGACGGATCTGATCATGCGTTATGTCGCAAAGCCCGACGACAAGCGCCCTACAATGGATTCGCTGATGACCAACCGCTTTGCCGGCAGCGTCAAGATCTCCGCAGCCGAGTTTGACGAGGCGCAGAAGAACTCCGAGGCATTTCGCACTTACGTCACCTGATGCCGCGACCGTGCACCCCGCACCGGCGCCACGGGAATAGTCATGTCAACTGACAAGGTGGGGCCGAGCATCGAGGTGAGCGCGGTCAGTAAAGTCTACCGCGCTGGCACTGCGGCCGCAGTCGAGGCGGTGAGCACCGTCAGCTTCACCGTACCGCGGGGCCAGTTTGTCGCGATCCTGGGACCCAGCGGCTGCGGCAAAAGCACTCTGTTGATGATGGTCGGCGGTCTCGAAGCGGTTTCCTCCGGCCGCATCATCGTCGATGGTAAGCCGATGACCGGCCCGCGCACCTCCATCGGCGTGATGTTTCAAGATCCGACGCTGCTGCCATGGAAGAGTGCGCTGGACAACGTATTGTTCCCGGTGCGAGTCCTGAAACGCTCGATCGAGGATCATCGCGAAGCTGCCAACAACCTATTGCAGCAGGTCGGGCTCGACGGTTTCGAGCACAAGCGACCACACGAGCTATCGGGCGGCATGCGTCAGCGCGTGGCGATCTGCCGCACGCTGATCTACGATCCTGACGTGCTGCTGATGGACGAGCCGTTCAGCGCACTCGACGCGATAAGTCGTGACGAAATGAACGAATTGCTGCTCGATCTGTGGCAGCAATTCACCAAAACCGCCTTGTTCGTGACCCACAGCATCCGCGAGGCGGTGCTGCTCGCCGACCGTGTACTGGTCATGACACGGCGCCCGGCGACAATCGTTGAAGACCTGACCGTGCCATTCGCGCGCCCGCGCTCGATGGCGCTGGGCGAGGACCGCGAATTCAACGAGATTTGCCGCCATCTGCGCGAGCGCATCGAGGATGGCCACGGCCGCTCGCGAGCACCTCGGCCCGGAACTGGCGCGGGGCGGCGCGAGGCGGCACAGTGAGCCTGGAGACCGTAGCCGCGCCGCCGGGCAGCGTCCTTGCCATCGGCCGGAGCGTGCGCCGAGTCCGTCCGATCATCCTGCCGATCGCTACGTTGACGGCGGTGCTGCTGCTTTGGCAACTGGCCGCGGTTCGGCTGCACATACCGACCGTGCTCTTGCCGGCCCCGAGCGAGATCGCCCGGGAGATGTGGCATGCGCTACCTCTGCTGGTCGATCAAGCGGTGCCGACCGCGCTTGACACGCTGCTGGCGTTCGCCGCGGCTGCGATTCTCGGCATTGGGCTCGCGATCGTGATTACCTATTCGCGGCCGCTGCGCGACACGCTCTATCCCAATCTGGTTTTCTTTCAGCTGATACCGAAAGTGGCGCTGGCGCCCCTGTTTGTCATCTGGCTGGGCTATGGCAGCCCCGCGCGCGTGGCCTTCGCCGCTTTCATAAGCTTCTTCCCGGTCGTTATCTCAGCAGCCCTCGGCTTCGCCGGGACTGACCCGGCCGTGTTGCGGCTGTGCCGCTCACTCACCGCGTCGGAATGGCGTTCCTTCCTGTTGGTGCGGTTTCCGTTTGCATTGCCGGCGATCTTCAGCGGTTTCAAGGTGGCGATGACGATGGCGGTCGTCGGCGTCATCATCGGCGAATTCATTTCCTCCGAGGCTGGGCTCGGCCATTATATCCTGCGCGCCGGCTCGCGCCTGGACACGGCGGACGTATTCGCGGCGCTCGGCGCATTGAGCGTGTTGGGGGTGGCGCTCTACGGTGCGGTGGCGCTTGCCGAGTTCGGCGTTCGCCGCGTTTACGGCCGGCGTTAGCCGCCCATGGCCCTCCTTGACACCAGTTCCGGCGTCGACGAGGCCGTGCCGAACGGTCGGATACTGCGCCTCGTTCTGCTTCCGGTCGGCTTTGCCGCGGTAACGATCGCACTGTGGCAGATCCTGTGCCAGACGCTGCAAGTCCGGCCGATCCTGCTGCCGCCGCCGTCTGCCGTCTGGACAGTGCTGCGCGATAATTATGGAATCCTGCTTAATGAGACGCTGCCGACTTTAAGCGAAAGCATCTTGGGATTTATTGTTGCCAGTGTGCTCGGCGTCGCGATCGCGGTGGCCCTGACCTTCTCCCGGTGGATCCGCGAGGCCCTGTATCCCGGCATCGTGATGTTTCAGCTCATCCCCAAGATCGCCCTTGCGCCGCTGTTCATTGTCTGGCTTGGAGTTGGCGAGACGACCTCCGTCGTCGTTGCTCTATTCATCGCGTTCTTCCCGATCGTGGTATCGACCGCGACCGGCCTTGTCAGCGCCAAGCCCGAGGTTCTCCAGCTGTGCAAATCGCTGACCGCAAGCGAGTGGCAGGTCTTCCGTCTCGTGCGCTTCCCTTACGCGCTGCCTTATATTTTCGCCGGCATGAAAGTCGGCGTGACGATGGTGATGATCGGCGTCGTCGTCGGCGAGTTCATCACCGCGCAGCACGGTCTTGGCTACATCATCATGTTCGCGGCGGGAGCCGGCGAGACCGCAACTGTGCTGGCGGCGATTGTTCTGCTGTGCGTGATCGGACTTGGTCTCTACGGCGTCATTGGGCTCGCCGAGCTCCTCGTATTGCGTTGGTTCGGCGGCGAGGCGCCGATCAGCGGTGTTATTTGATGAGCAGGCTTGCCGACCCGGAACACCGGGATCACGATAAATTATTGCAGCGCCAAAACAAACGCAATTGGCACCACTCGGACGTCCCGAGAGGTCCGCGCAATGTTCGTTATTGAGGGCATATCGGACGTGAAATACTCCTGCGAGTATTTCGCATGTTGACCCATCTCAGACATCGCCGGACCGCTCAACGCCCTGGCCTGAACTCATACCCGCCCCCTTTAACTGCAACTCGCCCAGGACCTCGCCAATGTCAGCCGCGTCCTGCAAGCTGAAGGGCTATTCCCGCCAGCAGTTCTGCGGGATCCGGCGCAACTTCCAGCGGAAGGGTTTGATCGACCGAGTGCCCGGCGCCAAGCGGCCGCACCCCAACCGGGTCGCGGCCGAGGTCGAGCAGACGATCCTCGACCATGCGCTGGCGCATCCCTGCCACTGCTCGACCCGGGTCGAGCATGAGCTGCGGCTCAAGGGCGTCCAACGGTAAGCACCGGGTAAGCAAATGGCTCGGGATAGCACCGTGAGGAGTTCGTGAAGCAGCCATCCGAGACGGTGACAAATTGAAAATGCTCTACGCCGGCACGACCGGCACTTTCTCCTTGCGCAGCGTCGCCATCACCTTGTTGTCCACGCCCAGCGTCCCCTGCACGAGTTCGGGCGGCGTGAGCGCCATCCATTGGTTCAGCGACACGTCGGCATAGTAGTCGCTCTTGAAGATTTCCAGGAATCGCAGCGGCGTGGTGCCGGTATTCTCGATGTAGTGGCCCATCGCGAACGGCACGAAGCCCACGTCGCCGGCGCGGAAGTCGAAGGTACGCGCCTGTCCGGCTGCCGCGAACACGCCCATGCGCGCCCGGCCCTCGATGTAGTACTGCCATTCGTCGGTGTT
>Ga0153928_1000289_pt1 | contig 25779 bp, 20 predicted proteins | sample TSNJ012MetaG_FD_106656 | JGI IMG/M metagenome (GOLD analysis project Ga0153928, IMG submission 106656) | Attine ant fungus gardens microbial communities from New Jersey, USA - TSNJ012 MetaG | ecosystem: Host-associated > Fungi > Mycelium > Unclassified | place: USA: New Jersey, Wharton State... | reverse complement strand
GAACGCTCTCCTGCGCGTGAAGCCAGTAATCTTAACAAGTAATTACTTAATCATGATTTTAATAAAGATCCTACCTCTTAAACTACCTTTTTTTTACATCGCTTCTCTCCCACGTACCACCATCGAAAATGGTAGCGCCTGTAGGAGAATTTGCGAATATACATAATTTCCCCCCCCACACACAGCCTGCAGACTTATCACGCACTCCAAATCCCAATACTAATGCCCCTCCTAATACTAACCTTAGAGGACATCCCCTGACCAACAATGGCAGCAACAACTTGCCAAGGCACCCTTCAACAGAATCCAATATCACCACCTCATCACTGGACTATGCAGAAAGAATGGAAACCCAGCCCACCAGCACTTCATGGGCAGACCAAACCAGTATGGAAGAAGACATCTCCCCTCCACCCCCAAACCAGTTATAGGAACAAATCAACAAGACTGTAGTCAATCCTAGCCAAATTTTGTTAAGACTCTAGACCACAAGGGTGAATTTTTGCTTCAACCTTGAGCCTATGTCAACACTTGATATCTCTTCACCCCTCTACAAAGGGTCCAGTTAAGGTTTTCAGAAGAGTTATATTGAAAGAGTGAATATTGAGACTTTTAGTCACACTCCACAAGTTAGTCCAAAGACTGGAGAGAATGTAGGGTTCCAAGAGAAGTGTCACAAACTTCATTTAGACCATAACTCTAGGAATACTTGACTGATTTTGACAATCTAAATAGCCACCAAAAGCCCTTAAGAAGACCTTTCAAACAGTACCAAAAATGTCTCAAGGAGATCAGTATTTACCAAGTTATCAGCAGATCAGTTGGTGATCACCAAGTTACCAGACACTAAATCGCTGATATCTCAGGAACTACTTGACATAATTGTTTGCTTTAACAACTACTGTGAAGCTCTCTTCAATGTGCTTCTTTTGGCTATAAATAGAACCCAAGGTAATAAGATCCCATGGAGATACAAGATCCTCAATGTTTGTATATGACACTGATCTTTATCCATAGATTATTATCTGTTCTTGAATAGAACAAAGGACTGCCCTAAGATAGTTAGGTTATCTCTATTTCAAGAACAATAGCACTCCTATATGTAGAACAATAGGTATTGATCATGTGATAGACTGTTCTATTGCACAGACTACTACAATCATGTATTTAAGAACTGTATATCTGAGAATAAACCTCAGACTTAACAACATTGCTTTGCTTTTTTGAGCCTTTTGATTATTTAATCATTAACTCACAAATCAGTAAGTGGCCATTTGTGATAAGAAGTAGGTTTTCAGATGAACCATAGAAAGAAAGAACTTCCTGTTCTCTTTTCTTTCTGGATTATATTTACCCTAACTAGTAATGTCACAAGAACTACTATTCTAAGTACTAGTGAGTAACAGTGAGTAACTAGTTGAGTCAGAGTCTATAAATAGGTTAGTCCAAGGTTTCCCCATTTATTCTAAAGTTCCTAACTATGATAAAATTTGTCTATAATTACCCTAAGGTTTTTTCAATATTTCTTTTTTAGTCCAATATCTATAATTAGTCTGATCAAGTCTGAAGTCCTAACCTTGGTATGCTGATATATCATCTATTACATTATTTTTGTCTCTCTCATCTCTTATTGCTATTATCTTCTCTACTATCCACTCGTTATCAGTCTAGGGCTGATAATAGTTGTAATCCCAATATAATTCCATAACATAATCCTCTTTCTTTAATTTAATGTCCTTATTGAAATTAATACCTGATGGGTTCTCCAAGGATATTGGACCAGGCCATATCATTGATGTTATAGTAGTAGTTTCAATTATTGTCCTTCCAGTTTTGTTGGGTGTTTCGGCAAATAGGTCATATAAAAGAGTGTCAGAGGATAGGTCTGTGATTTTCTGGAGTAGAGGGGAATGGGACAGTTCAACTAATAGGAAGTCTATTTCTGAAGAGTACTTATTTGCAATACTTTTGAGTAGTAGGACAATGTTGAGTTTCTGGGGTCTTGATGAGAAAATGTTCCAAGAACTTTTGTTATATTAGAGTAAGACTAATAATGAAGGTGGAGAGTGGTTCATTGTGGAACAACTCTAGAAAATCAATTCTGGCTTGTTTAGCTTGTTGTTTAGCTATGAGGAATTTTGGTTGGGGTTATTATTGTTAAAGAAGGCAGAATTTCTCATAGTGATCTGGATTTCTCCTGTTACACTTTTTGCAAACATAGTTGGGGCATTGGTCAAGGAAATAATCACATTGACTATAGACAAAGTATTGTATGTTGTCTGTAATGAAGGGGGTTCTATTCCTAATGTCTCAAAGTTCTAGATCTCCACAAGTATCATCCAGATCTCATCTAGTTCCTGTTAAAAGATTACCAGTCTCCAGTTGTCTAGCACTCCTTTTATTTCTTGTATTATTTTCTTGTGTATCGTCAAAAGAGTTTCTAGCATCAAATCCAGTTGGTAAGTCAGAGTCCTAATTGTTTGTATTTGATTAGAACTGTACTTTTCTTGTAGCAGTGCATAAGAGTCATCAATGGATTTCAGGAATTGAAAACTCATTGAGATTTTTGAGATTGCTCTGAAGTTGGTAGAAACATTGATCTGCTATGTATTAAAGATATAAGTATAAAGCCTAATTCTCCCTAAATGTGTCCAAATCAGCAAGAGCCACTAAATTCCTGATGAGAGTGGACTACAGCTGGGCCAAGGAATTGTTAAATAACATATATTACTAAATGGAAGAAGTTTCATCAGCAGCAATTTATTGATAAGGCACATAGTAGGATAGAAGTATGTCAGTTCCTTATGTATAGACAAACTGTTCAATAGATAGAAAGAAGTTGTTGACTTGTTTATTGTTAACTGGTGAGAGGGTTAGTGGAGTAGTAATGAGAGTTGATGAACTAGAGGACAAAGACATGAATGTGAGTTTCTTTATTATTATAGCTTTGCTCTTCTTTTATATGTATCGAGAATCTGTTTCAAATTCCCAAGGTTTTCTTCTAGTTCCCAGATGCATTCCAAATTTGGGTATCCTTTCTAGTGAACTAAAAATTCCTTTACCCCATTTTTGGTTCTTAAGTTAATAATATTTTCAATTTCCCACTTCTCTTCTCCTGCAATAATTTTAGGTAGGGGTTTCTCCAAGAATTTGCTATATTGGATGTTCTCTTCTGTAGGCCAAAGTAGATGAACATGGAAAATGAAATGTATCTTCTAGTATAGTGGTAATTTTAGCTTGTAGTTCATAGGTCCTATTCTTTTGAGTATTTCAAAGGGTCCTAATTATTTTGGTACAAGCTTCTTTGAAGGTCCTTCTATTTGAATATACTGAAAGTTTAGCCAAACTCATATTCTAATTTTGAGATTTGAAAGTTTGTTTTTGATTCTTTGATTAATAATGTTCTTGGCAACTTCATGTGCTTGTTTGGCATTTGTCTAAACATTTTCTATATGGTTAATTCTGTTGTTGGCTGTGATAGATAAAGTTTCTAGAGTATCAACGTGTTGTTTAGTAGAATGTCCAAATATGAGTTCAAATAGGGTATATAATCTTCCTCCATAGAGTTTTGAGTTATAAGCATATTCAGCTATTGGTAGTTTGTCTGCTTATATTTCAGGGTTATTAGCACAGTAAATAATGAGGTAAAGTTTAATTTCTTGATTAAATTGTTCAGTGTTGCTATCTGTTTGAGGGTAAAAGATAGTAAATATTGCTTGTTTAATCTCTAGTCTCTATAGGAATGCTTTCATAGACTTGGCAATGAATTGAGGGTCATTGTCAGATATGACCTTATTGGAAATACCAAACCTTTGGAAAAGATTGTCCATTAAAAGTGTTGCAATTTCTTCTGAGGTTATTTCTTTTGTCATTGGTATTAATATTATCCTCTTTATTAGGCCGTTGTCTACCATAGACAAAATAGAATCATATCCTCTCAATTTGGGAAGATTTGTAATTAGATTCATAGCAATTTGTGCAAAAGATCAATTAAACTGTGGTACTAGAATTTCTTAAAGTGGTGGTTTTAAGAGATGTTAATTTATCTTGAATCTTTGGCAATTTTCACAATCTTTTATGTAGTTGGTGATGAATTATTTGAGTCCAGGCTATGAGTGGTGTTCTGATACTTTTCTGAGTGTCTCCTTGATACTAGAATGTCCAGTAGTTAATGAGTCATGATATTGTTTGAGTATTTTTTGCTTTTTTTGTAATATTGGTTCATTAGTTAATTCTTTTGCTAGGAATATTGATTTGTTGATTAATTCATCTGGTATCACCTGTTTTGGTTCATCCTTGTCTTTTTCTTCAATGAATTTTTGAGAGAGGATGTCTACTGAAGTATTCTTATTACTGGCTATATGTTTGATCTTGATTTTATAGGCACTAAGTGTTGTAGACTATCTTGTTATTCATTGTAATAGTTTAGTAGAGTTTGTTCAGTGAATGATATTGTTGTGATTGGTCCAGATGATGGTTTCTTCTGGTACTCTATTAATATAGTATCTTCATTCTTGAATAGCTTAGATAATAGCAAGAAATTTTTGTTCCAAGGTATAATATTGTTTTTCCACTGGTAAGAGTAGTTTTGAATAGAAGAAACAGAGATATTGAACTCCATTATCATCTCTTTGTATGAAAACTGCTTCTGTTGCATGATTTGATGCATTGGCAAATATTTCAAAAGATTTTGTTAGATTGGGAGTAAATTCATATAGTCCTTGGTGAGTTCTAAATGCTCCTTTTTATTAATTCTGTTTTCAGATATGGACATTATTATATCAAAGTCATATGTTGAATGCTATGAAATATTTTGATCCTTGTGATTTGTCCAGGATTGACTGAATATTGGAGATTGGATAGGCATTTTTGACAGTATATTTGTTAAGATAACAATAATCTTGGCATAGTCATAGTTTTCCATTTTTCTTTATAACAAAAAAAAAGAGTAATACCATTGGTGATTTTGAGAGTTTAATATATTCTTTTTATAAGTTTTCTTTAACAAATTTCTCCTGCTTCTTGATTTTTGCAAACAATAATTTGTAAGGTTTGGAAGCTTTAGGTTCAAATATTGGTTTTGTTTTATTTTGTGATCCTATGTTCTTGCAGGTAAGAAACATTTACTTTTCTTCTTATCAAATAATAAGAGATATTCATAATATTCTTCTAGAACAATTTCTTCAGTAGTATGATTATTTTTCTTCTTACTTTTCTATGCTAATATCTGTGAAGCAGAGGTTTTAGTATTTAATTCATAAATCTCATGGTTTATTAATCATAGATTCTTCTATTGTAACTTGAGTAATTTACTATAATTCTTTGTCAGCTCAGGATCTCTCCATTTTATCATACTTGTTTTCCAATTAATAATTAGATTATGTGTCTTAAGCCATGGAATGCCTAATATGATTCATAGTTTTCTAAGATCAGCAATTACAAGTTTGAGTTTGAGTTTTTGGTGATCAATAATAGTGTCTATTTTTACAAAGTTAGTAATTCTTTTGTTTTTGTTAATACTTCTGTTTTCATTTCATATAGCAAGTGGTTTCTTGAGCTTTTTCTTGGGTAGTTTTCAGTCCTTGATAAGATGTTTGTTAATTAAATTGAGTTTTGCTCCTGAATCTATTAGTAATAATACATCTATAGTTTTTCTTCCTAGAAGCACTTGGGTTGGGGAGTAAAGAGTATTAGATTGACACAGTTTCAACTGTATTTCTACAATGTCTCTTATATATAGTCTATTTACTTGCCTGTCATTGTCCATTGTACTAGAAGTTTTGAGTGAGCTAGATGTGGTTCCTAGTCGCTTTGGGAAAAATCCTCCTCTTTTGTCTCATCTGAGTCAAAGTCAGTTGAGACTTCTTCTGGGATGTTTTCTATAAGGTCTCTTTTCTTGTAAGTCTTTTTGGTGAATTGATTCTTTTTAGCCTTATAGAATTTGTTATAGAAAAGAGCTTTGAAGTTTGATTATTTTGGACATTGGCAAGTGAAGTGTCTAGGTATTCCACAACTAAAACATTTCCCTTGTTTGAATAACTTTTTTTGATCTTGGGTAAGAATATTGTTGAAAGCCTAGTATACCAACTCCTGGATACATTAATTGGTAGTTTCTTGTTTATTATCAAAGTCTTCTTGATTCTGGAGAGTATTTTTGTAGTTTTCCAGTATAGTTTGTATATTATCAATGTCTATAGCATCTGGGTCTTTATAGTTACTATGGGGTTGAAGCCAGTCTAGATTTATGTAGTGTTTTTCTTTGGCCAGAATTCTATAAGGGTGTTTTCTTTCCTTTTCTCCCAGATAGATTTTTTTATACAGATAATCTCTTCTTCTTATTTTGCTGCTTCAATCCATACTTGGAGATTATTATTGGATCCTTGGCAAATAGCTTATATTGCAATATTGGAGTCCAGACCTTATTTGAATAGATGGATGAGTTGCAAAACATCTGTAAGACCTACTCATATGGCAAACACTCTAAATTCAAAGACGTATTTATCTACTAGTCTTGACAATTGTTTGAGAGTATACAACTGCCACAAGACATCTCTTGCTATATTGAATAGTTGAAATACTGAGTCAAGGGCTACAAGAAAGTTTTCTATAGTTCTAAGGTATATTCCTTGTCCTAAGACTGTATAGACTGCCATGAATTTTGTTCTCCAGACCAGGACCTTCTTGTTCATGTAGTAGAGTATAAATATAATAGTTGTATGTTCATCTGGAAAACTATGTTTCTGAACAAGCATATATAATAAACAGTTTTCTTTCTATTTTTGATAATTTCTTGGATCTCTATCAAATTTGTCTGGTTAAGTATATTTAGGTTGATGTTCTTGCTGGATTGTTGATGTTGCTACAGAAATATCTAGTGATTCCATTAGTGGCTTTCCAAAGACATTATAGAATGAGTTTTCTTGGTTTTTTGCTGAAGATCCAAAAGTTCTGTGTTCAAGAATTCCTGCTGGATTAGTAAAAGTTGAGAAAGCTACTTGTGTACTTGTAGAGGCTATGTCTATTGCTTTGGACATTTATATATTAAAGTTTTGTTCAAAGGTTTGTTATTGGATTTCTGATTGTTTGATGGCTTTTTTAATTTCTTTTTCTGGTTTGCTTTCTGAGTCTGTTGAAAAGATTCTGGATCCAAGTTGTAAAAAGGAAGATTGTTGAGAGGTAGTTTGTTCAATAAAGATAGTAGAATAGTGTCTGCTTGATTGTCAAGAGATGAAAATGGGTTTTCTGTTGTATGATTTTGATATATACTAAAATGACGTCTCAAGATTTCTTGGACAATTCTTTCTTGTGTTCTTTCACTAATAGGTCTAGTGAAAATAAGATTGCTGGTGTTAATAAAGCTAGTGTCTTCTATGAAGTTACTATCTTCAGTGAACCAAGTATGTCCTAAAAATATTGAGGTTGTAGATTCACTATCTATGGTTACAACAATGTTCCAGCTATAGTATGAAGCAATGAGAACTTAGAGACTCCATACAGTACAGCACAAGGTAATGAGAACTAGTAGAGTGTCAATGATATAGTACAAAGCAATGAGAGTTGGTGACTACAATTTTGGTGAGTGTTATTACTTATAATGATGAAGAAAGTTCTTTATTAATTGTTAAGACCCTAGACTACAAGAGTAAATGTTTGTTTCAACCTTGAGTCTATGTCAATACTTGATATCTCTTTGCTCCTTTACAAAGGGTCTGGTTAAGGTTTTTAGAAGAGTTATATTGAAAGAGTGAATATTAAGACTTTTAGTCACACTCCACAAGTTAATTCAAAGACTAGAGAGAATGTAAGGTTCCAAGAGAAATAGGTTTTTAGATAAACCACAGAAAAAGAAAACTTTCTGTTTCCTTTGCTTTTTAGACTGTATTCATCTTAACTAGTAATGTCACAAGAACTACTATCCTAAGTACTAGTGAGTAACAGTGAATAACTAGTTGAGTTAGAGTCTATAAATAGGTTAGTCCAAGGTTTCTCTATTTATCTTAAAGTTCCTAACTATAATAAAATTTGTCTATAATTATCCCAAGGTTTCTCTATTTATTCTAAAGCTTTTAACTATAATAAAATTTATCTATAATTACCCCAAGGTTTTTCCAATGTTTCTCCTTTAGTCCAATATCTATAATTAGTCTGATCAAGTCTGAAGTTCTAACCTTGGTATGCTAATACATTATCCATTATATTATCTTTGTCTCTCTCATCTTCTACTGCTATCATCTCTTCTACCATTCATTTATTATTAGTCCAGAGCTGATAATAGTTGTAATTCTAATGTAATTCCATAACAAATTTCATCTAGCCTCCAGCCTCTGAAAATCAATTCTAATGATCTATACTCTAGTACTGAACCATTGGTCATTCCCTATTAAGTAAACAAGCCCATAGACCTGAACCTATAGGACAATAACTTTACTCCAGTCTCTTTACTAGGTGTTAACAAGTACCTCAATGACAATGTCAAGAATATATCTTGTTCTCTTCAAAGAATAGCAATCTTTATAAGACTAAAGTCACTAGCTAATAGAAACATCAACTAGTTCTTCCAACTCTTAAAAATAGGATATGCTACTTAGGAATTTATATATAAGGCTAGGTGGGACAAACTTCTAGCTAAACAACTGCTATCTATCAGAGATATAAGCTCAGATGTTATGAAGTAAGTGAAATGACTCAATATATATTATATTATATACTAGAAAATTTGGTATAAATTAATATTTTTATTTATTTTCTTTATTATTATTATTTATCTTCTATAGGAGTATTGTATTTCAGACTAGAAGTATTATGTTTCAAACTAACTCTCTCTTACTCCAGTTATAGTATATATAGAAAGTAAATATATAATAGCAATCTAGTTCATAGATTAAAGTCTTAAAATCATAAAGCCACTTTCTCTTATAGTATTCTCTGCTATATAACTTCTTACTTTCAAATTTACTACTCTCTTAGACAACGTTCTACTATTCTAAGATAAGTGACTACACATGTAATAAAAGATTGAGGTACAGTACACAAGCTAAGGCTAAGGTTATTCTACTCCTGTATTGTTGTTGTATTCCCTCCAGACCAGTGGTAAAACTATAGGACTAGAGAGCAACATCTTTTATTTCACTTAGTAGCATATTTCCCTCTCCGACTCCACTTATTGTGTTACTTTCCAGAACCCAGAGTATATACCTATAGTATATTCATAGTAATTCACAGTATATTCTAGTCTTTCTATACTACTATTCTTTTCTTACTTGACATATCAGAGATATAAGCTGTATATATTAGTAATTTATATTGATACTATTGAATATAATAGAGTTCTTACCTTAGGCATTATAGAGTAAATTAGACAACTGAGAGAGAAAGAAATAGATCTAGGCCTTAAGTAGCATATCCAACAAAGGTATAGAGTACTATACCAGTAAGTACCAAAAATAAGAAAATGGAGTTACCATATCAGTCTAGTAATAACATCATAGAAAGAATGTGCCAGTCTTATCTGGTAGAGAACAATATAGATATAATACTAAACCACTTTAATATTCTCTACAACAAATGATTGCTTCTCAATTCAACAAAAACCAAAAAGAGCAACATAACTACTTTCTCTTGATGTCTCAGAGCACTTATAGAAAGGTCTCTAAGATTCCACCCTCTATCCTTTCTAGACCCAGTACAGCAATACTTGCCAAATCAAAGTACAACCAAGATACTAAAATATTCACCTAGATTACAAAGAATAATACAGCAAGCATACTAAAAATTAGGGAAGCTTTCCCTTTTCTTTTATCTAAAAATATCATTAAAATATACAATACAGGTTTTAGTAACAAGCTCCACAGCTGTCCAAAACTCAACATAACCACCAAAAGGCCACTGCAAAAACATATTCTCATTTCAATAAGCAAGGAAAACAAAGATACTATATTGCATTGGGCAGATGTTCATGTTGGAATTATCAATAGCTATTTAAAACTTGCAAATCTATCACATCAATTGACTGCATCTGTACAATATGGAATAGCATTATAGTCACTACTAGCAAAGTCACTTTATTTTTAGACCTAACCATTATAGAAAAGTACTTCAAAGGTTTGAAAGAAATTAACACTAACAACAATATAACACCTTATCTTTCCCAATTAAAGTCGTATTTTAAGATCTTAGGGGTTTTCTTTTATAGAAGCAACTTGTTTGTCTCTATTAGCAACATCTAAGTCAAAGGAATACTATCATAGCTAAGTATGTTCACTAATATCATTCTGGTATTGCATTCCCAGATAGTTAGAGTCTTTCCAAAATCTGATATAGCTGTAATATAGCTCAATATCTGGGACTCACAAAATAGAACAAAAGCAAAAACTCTCATTAACAGAAGCTTTAACTTTGGTTGCTATATAGCTACTTTCCAAGACACTAACATAAATCCTAGAGTATTGCAGTATAAAAATTGTTGGAAGTAAAAATATACTATCTATGTATGCCAAGTACATAAAGCCAAATACTAACAGTACAGTAGATCTCACAAGCTTGAGCACTACTAACAAATAGTATGGTATTGTAGGAGAAACCCTCAAGTAAATTTACCTCTACTAAAAACCAAACAAGACAAATCTTGTTTACATGTATTTAGATGTATTAACTACAAAAATAACCACTTTGCTGACAGTACTGAATGTCCCTACTAGAAATACTAATTCAACAGGGAATAGCACACAAAAAAGTTCCAAGAGCTCAGAGAAATCCAAGCTAATTCAATCTACTCTAGTGTAAGTAGCAAAAAACAATGAATCTTAAAATTCTAAAGATCTACTCACAGAATATATACAGGAATAAACTACTTACAGAAACTATCCTAGAAAAGAAAAAATATAAGTATAACATAGTCTTTATACAAGAACCTCCTTGGTACCCTATTAGATAGATTCCCAGCCATATATCAGTAGATAACAAGCTTGTCATAGAAGCTCTATACCATCTAACATAAAACCTATTCACTTATGCACCAACCAGCAATAATGAACAGCCAAGAGTATTTATCTATGTTAATAGTAGAATAAATACTCTAAGATCCATATTGCATACTAATATACTAAACTACTATAATATAAGCCTTATTTCCTTTTCAAATATAAATATCACTTATTTTTTATCTAATATCTACTTAGATGACCATCAAAGTACCCTGATACACCTCAAGAATACTAAAACAAACCTCAATAAGATGCTTATCATAACAGAGAACTTCAACATCAAAGGCTTTAACTGGGACCTTTTTTTCCACTATTATTCTCTTTATATAGAAACTTTTTTTGAGATTGCAGATAGTCTAGGACTCCAGATATCAAATCCTATCAATCCTGGCCCTACATAATATACTGATAATCTTTCTAATATAGTGACTTAGCCTAAGATGACTTAATTATACTTCAAGTCCAAGTTAATAAGAAGAACTCAATAGAGTTTTTATTCAATTCCTGTATACTACTTATATGACTACTATATGGTCTATATACTACTTTTCCATACTTATTATGTAACTCTATTATATAATATCACACTGACCTATAACATGTTATATAATACTTTTCTATACTTCTTTCTTATATAATAAGTCCAAATAAGAAAATAAAATAAAAGTAAAGTAAAGTAAATAATGACTTAACCATTTTGCCAAGTCATGACACTACTCTTCTCTTAAGATTTCTTATCCTGAGAATTTTTCACAATTTATTATATAGATTCCTAATATTTTCCATTTTATTATTATCTTCTTTTATCTATTCTTTAAGTTCTGAATTTTCCTAGTCAATTTTTTCTTTTTTCTTTTTAATTGTCTTTATCGTTCTTCACTCTCTAACTTTGTCTCCTTTCCAATGTCTCCAATTCCTCTCTAGTTTTGCCTAATATTCCTTATTATATTTTTTGTCTGACTACTTGAATAACTTTTTTGCTATAAATTTTTCTAGTAATTTTTCTTTTCTAAATGTTCCTTTTTTCCTTTCTTGTTTTTTAACATATAGCTAGTAGTTTTAATTCTACTGCATTTAGTAATACTATTCTTTTGATTTTGTAAGGTCCTATAAACCTTTTTATCAGCTTTTCTGTTCTTCTACCAACTATCAGGTACTTTAAATCCTTGGTGCTAAGTATTACCAAGCTCTTCATTTTGTACTTATCAGCTTCTCCTCTCTTTCTGTCTGCATATTTTTTTATTTCTTTTTGTGCTTTCTCTAGTACTACTTTTGCTTCCTCTTGAATTTTTCTCATTTTTGTCATAAATTTTTCTATATCTTTATATTTTTCTTTCTTTCTTATTTTGAACTCTATCCTAGGATCTTGTCTATAATTCACTTTGAAGGGCAATATTTTTGTACTAGAATATATCTTGTTGTATACAAACTCAGTTGTTCCCAACCAATTTAGCTACTATTTCTGTTTATGGTCTATAAATATTCTTAAGTACTGCTCCAATTCTTGGTTGACCCTTTTTGTTTGCCCATTTGTTTGAGAGTAGAATGCTATTAACAATTTACTTTTAATCTCCAACATTACTCCTGGCTACCAAAAATTGTAGATGACTAACTTTACTGTCTTTCACTGCCCTCTATGTTTTCTTACTGACATGTTATGGTGTAGTCTAATGATTTTCATTCTCAATTTATCACCTTTAGGTACGTATACCTTTCTCTTTTTGTATATAATGCCATCTACTTCTATCTACTCCTTATCTCTTAACATTTTTACCTCTGTTTACTTTGTTTCTTTAACTACCTTTACTACTTTGTTATCTATCACCTTTAACTATTTTATTTCCTCTAACAAATCTACTCTTTCTATGATAATTTTTATCTTTTTTGTCCTTTTTACTTCTAGCCATTCTAATTTTATCAATATTTTATTTTCATTGTTTCTTTTTACCTCTACTTTCTAATCTAGCCTTTTATTCAGACTATCTGCCTTTTCCATTCTGTTTCCTGGAATATGTTTCAATGTAAAGTCAAACGTTAATAAATATAATGTTCATCTTATTTGTTTATAGTTTAACTTTTATATCTTTATAAAGTATTTGAAATTTTTATGATCTGTTCAAATCTCAAACTTAATTGTTGTTTCTTCTAGGAATTGCCTTTATGCTTCTAAGCATTTAACTACAACTAGCATTTCCTTATTATGTATCTTGTAGTTTCTCTTTGTATTACTTAGAGATTTTGAAATAAAAGCCACTGGTCTCTATAATTTATTAGAGCACTTTATTAACAGTACTCTTTTAGTTATATAGTTTAAGATATCTACCTCTACTCTAAATTCTTTGTCTAGATCTGGAGCTATTAATACTGGCTTCATTGTAAAAATTCTTTTGAGTTCGTTAAATGCTTTTTATTATTCTTGCCTCCACTGCCACTTTACATCCTTTTTTATCAACATGTTTATTGGTCTAGCTACTCAAGTAAAATCTTTGATAAACCTTCTATAATAATTTATGAGATCTAAAAATTTTCTGATATTTTTCACATTCTTTGGTTCTAGTTAGCTGAGTACTTTATCTATCTTCTTTTTCTTTATCTCTATTCTATTAGACCCTATGACAACACCTAGGAATTCTATCTTTCTTACTTTCTACACATATTTTTCTGGTTTGACATACAAGTTATTTTCCTCTAGTCTTTTTAGTATTTTGTTTACAATTTTATTATATCTCTCTTTTGTTTCTATTTTTACTAGTATATCATCTACAAATGCAGTAACCTTTTCTTTATTTATTAGGTCTCTTAAGATTTCATTTATTATTATCTGAAATGTGACTAGCAAATTTGTCATCCTAAAAAATATTACTGTTAGTTCAAAAGACTCTATATGTATTATAAACACTCTTTTCTACTTATCTCTTTCCTTAATCCTTACATTGTTGAACCCCTACCTTAGATCTAATTTAGTAAATACTTTCTTGTTTCCTATTAGGTCTATAATTAATAGAAGCAGGTAGTTATTTTTTACTATCTAGTTATTTAGATTACAGTAGTCCATTACTATCCTCTTGCTTCTATCCTTTTTGTTTACAAAGAATACTGGTGACATCTGAGGAGATTTAGATGGTCTAATGTACTCTTTTCTCAATTGGTCATTTACAAAGCTCTGGACCTCTTCTCTTTTATTTTTAGATAGAAGATAAATCCTTTCCTTTTGTGGTTTGAATATCTCCTTGAGATCTATAGCATGATCCCAAATCTTCCTTGTTAGTATTCTCTTTAACTCTACTTTCCCAAATATCTTTTTTCACTTTGAAAATTTCTTTGAGACCATCTCCTTAATTTTTCTATAGTCTGTTTTGACTTTTTCCTCTCTTCTCCAGTTTTTTTTATCATCTACTATCTATTTTACTATCCTTTTTTCTTCTAGGGTAGCTACTTTCTTTTTTCTTTTTGTTTTCTTATTCTTTTCCTTTTTATTGCTCCTTCTACACAGTGGTGGATATCTCGTTATTTTGACCTCTCTAGTTTCCTAGTTAATTTCTAGGTTATAGACCTGCAACTAGGGCATTTCTAATACCACCTCTGTCCTTTCTAAGTCATATATGTCTATCTTTATCCTTTCTACATAACTTTTATAATACACATTCACTTTTACTTAATGTATAATTGTTTCTATACTATTATTTGTCTCATTTATGTTTCTAACAATCACTGGCCTCTCTAGCTTTCACAGCCTAAATTCATGTTTGGCTACTATCTTTTTGTCTACAAATATCTCTGTAGCACCATTGTCTAAAAGTGGCTTTACTGTTATGCTTTTATACATGTCTACTTTCTCTATTCTGATATTCAGCTACACCTCTTTTAACATCTTAAATATTCTCCCTACTTTTTTCTGCTTACCTCTCTCTCTTGCTGTGCCTTTCAGAGCCTTTGCCTATGTGTTACTCTACTGTGCTTTTCTCTGTTCAGAGTACACTACCATCTTCTAGTTCTACTATGGTTGCTTTTTTCTTGTCCTATACTCTAGACATCAAATATTTCTTCTTTTCTCCTCTGATATTTCTTTTCTACTATTGTATCTTTTCTCTTATACTTTGTATATTTAACCTTACTTCCTACTTCATTATTTCTCCATTTCCATACCTCTAAACAATTTTCACACCATATATTTCTCAGTCTCTCTCTAAAGACAAAACTCTGTTCTTGGTTCTCCTTTGTCTTAGTACTTTCATAGTTGCACTCACTACTCTCTACAAATATTACCACCTCCTACCTTGTCTTCTAACCTTTCTCCTCTAACACTATGCCTCTCAGAGGTATGCCCTGCATGCTGCTGTACTCTTATACCTTTTTCTATAGGGGACATACTAGCCTTTTCTTTTTCTGCTATGTCTTTTGTAGTTTCACCACATATACTGCTTCTTTCTCTTGTTATCTCCTTTTTTTTTTGAATCAACAATTCATAATACAGGGCTCACTGGCAGTCTACAGCAGCACTACAGAAAAGGTAGCTATATATTCCTGGCATGTGTTGTAAGCATACCCTACACTACCTAAGCACAAGGTCCAAGCAAATAGATAGAGAATAGAAAGACTAATGTCTAGGAAAAGACAGGATCTAATTTTCAAATTATACTCACAATGTCTCCTATACCTTCAATCAGAAAACTATACTCTATTACCAGACTAGTTCTTAGTGTATACAATATATGGTAATGAACACCAAAACAAGTACTCCAGTCAAACTCCTTTTTAGAAAGATACTAGTAACTTCTTAATAAGTTAATACTTTATAAAAAGAGCCTGAGCCAGTTCATTCTATCTGTAATTATTCAATTGTCATGCTCCAGTATAACTCCCTAAATGGTTAAGATAAAAGGTAAGACACTTTATCTATATTGCAAGTACTAAGTTTCTATTATATAGGTTGTGGAGAACTACAGCTGTCCTAAATATAGTAGTCTCAGTAGTATTATTACACTGTCCTATAAGCAACTATCTGGTTGATCTAGGACCTCTGAATAAGAGAACACCTAGCCAGATAGTGTTCAAGATGACTATCTGTACTAAGCAACACTGTCAACCTAACTCTTCAACCAAAAGAATTCTTAACAAGATAAGCCTCTGCCAGGTCAATGTGTTCAATATATATTGTAATGATTATATATTAAGATATAAGTAAAGGAAGTATAAACATGAATGGTGAGTTATAACAATATTAATATAGGGAATTTAGTAGTATAGTAGCCCTCCCAAGAGAAATTACTCCTACTGTAGGAAGGGGATGGTAGTTGTAAAAGAAAAAAAAAAGAATGCTCATTGTCTTCTTTCTATCTTAAAGTTAGGACATTTTCATTTATAATGTCCTATTTCCTAAAATTTGAAATATCTTACTTCTTTTTTCTCTACTATCTTTTGTCTTCTCACTTTTACTTCTTCTTTTATTCCACATTATATTACCCTACTTGCTATCACTTCAAATTTATTCTAGAGAATTGGTTTTTCCTTCACCTCCTCCTTTTTATTCCTACAGTTATGAACTAGATGCCCAAGCTTTTTATAATATTGACATATTCTTTCTCTTCTTCCTTCTAGTTCTATCCTTAGTTTAGCGAAGGTGTGCTTTTGGTTAAACAGACTACTCATGAGAAAATTGTATTGGAATTGAGACATCATGTTGATGCTTTACTAGTATAGAATAAATAGTTAATCTCACTAGTTATACTACATCTGTTGGAGTACAAGATCTTTATCTAGCTAGAGTCCTACTACCCTACTAATTACTGCCCTAATAGTATAGTTAGACTATTACCCAACAAATGGGATCCCTAATCTAGACAATCTCCTAAAAAATAATTATCACTTTCTTATATAAACAGATGGCAATATATCTGTAGCATAAAGTTTATACTAAGAAAGCAGTATAAGTAACTATACAGTCCACTCAATTGTGAGATCAGGTCTTAGTAGTGATGTCCAAGCTTGGCACCACACTTCTACCTATAGTCCCTAACTGACTACAAAGTTCTCTTAAGCCAAAGGCCCAGCAATATATAAAGATGACTAGTAATTGTAGTAACCATTAGCTGAGAGTCAATGAGATTATAAGAGTAAAGAGAAACAAGGTCCAAGGCAGATGGTGCTCTAGATATGGAATTGAGTTCTAGTATAGTAACTTAGTCTAAGATAACTTAATTATATTCCAAGTCCAAGTTAACAAGAAGAACTTGATAGAGTTCTTGTTTAGTTCCTGTATACTACTTATACAACTACTACATGGTCTATGCACTACTTTCCCACACTTATTATGTAACTCTATTATGTGATGCCACACTGACCTATGATATGTCATGTGATACTTTTCTGTACTCTTTTCTTGTGTAGTAAGTCCAAAAAAGTAAAGTAAAGCAAATAATAACTTAGCCATTTTGCCAAGTTAAGACATCTAACTTTAACTCTGTGATTAACTTAATATTCCTTCAGTACAACAGTACTGTATTCCACAACTATTACTTAATTTTCAGTGAGCACAAACCTTTAGATCATATTTCTTTTATAGTTGATATCAACATACAAGAAAAAAACTATCAAAATGTCAGAAATATATTAGTAAGAGACAATAATAAAGAAAACAATTTTCTTTAGGAGCTTTCTCATATACTATGTAACACCAGTATTACCAATATTTATATTACTATAGACCTCAAGAGTGCAGTTGATGAATTTATGACAGTTACAGAAAGTCTATAGACCAACTACTCAAAGTATCTCAATATCACTAGACATTTCAAAGAATAGTGGAATACTGAGTACATCAAGAACATTGTCTAATACTATCTTACAAGCAGTCTTTAAGACTGAAAAATATTTATAAAAATACTCAAAGATATAAAACAGAGATATTTTAATAAGAAGATTGAGAAAATTGCAGCAACCAAAAATAGACTATAAAACTTAATGAATTGGATAAAAAAAAGGTAACTTCCAATAAATAAAGTTATACAATTCAATAGACAATTATACATTGACCTGAATGACTTCTATAATGTCCTCTATTCTTTCTATAACTTCATCCAAAATAGGCCAGTAAACCTAAGCATTTTCCAAGAAATACTAACTGCTTTTGTTATTAAATGGCCTTTTTTCTCTATTGTTGAGCTATATGATATATTAATCAAGTGCAACAATAACTCAATTACTAGACCCAATTATGTATTCTAGCGATATCTAAAATCTATTCTCAGTAATCCTAAGTGTGCCACTAATGTAGTCAATATAGTTAACTCATATATTAGACTCAAGTACTAGCCTAAGTACTTCAAACAATCCATCTCCATTGTCATTTTCAAGCTTTATAGAATGAATTACAATTTACCAAAGTTATTTTGCTCTATTGTTCTTTTCAGTACTATTAGTAAATTAATAAAAAAAGCCATCAGCAACTAACTTTGAATATACTATTGCTTTAAGATTTCTTTATTTATATTAACTAGGTAGTATCAAGCAACAATCCTCTACTAATACAAATATCCCCTTCATCCACAATATCCATGTAGAATAAATAAAAGGTTTAAGAACAAATGTTCTTGCCTTTAATATAACACAATTCTATTTATTTCTTAACCACTAGCTTTTTTCTATAATTGTTGTCAAAGTTAGTTTGAATACCAACATTGTAGAATTTCTCTTTTACTACTTTATAAACAAACATATCCAGTAGTAGAACTAGACTCTATATAAGCTTGCTTTATATTTTTTAATATTAGCTTGTGGCCCCAGGTGATAGGTATTATTATATTAATGATAAGTTAGCTAAAATAGTAGTGTTGGAAGAGTGGAAAGGTAATAGAAGGATAATAGTGTAAGTAGAATAGAGGAGTTAATAGAATAATAAAAGAATTAATAAAATGATGTTTGAGCTTGGATATATCTATTGTATCAGTTCATTGCAATACAAACAGATATAAAAGTCAAATAAGGATCATTCTTGTCACAGTTGTACTAAAGACTAGTAGTTACATACTGTATAGTATACCACTATACCAAAAGAGCAACATTAGCAAAACTACTTGTTAATAAAGGTTTAGTTATTTATGTAGTTCTTTGAACAGGTATTTTATCATATCTCTATGTCACTATTTAGTAGTTACTTTTTTGTAACAATCCTTATCACTCATCTACCTTGTCTGTAGCAACTTAACCTGAGATAATTTAATCACACTTCAAGTCTGAGTTGACAAGGAGAATTTGATAGAGTTTCTATTAGATAAGGTTTTCACCTATATCTTTAGTATGGGCTTTAGCATTTACTAATTCTAAGTAGTAATAACTAAACTTATATCTGAATTATATAATTTTTTTATTTTCTCATTACTTATGTCCTAATATTATTTAAAGTGTTTTTAAGTCTATTGCAACATATACAATACAATTTTTACTATAGTCTAATACTGTTAAATACTTCTTTATATATTATATTGAGTGTCCTTCTGCTTTTTTGGCTCTGTTCTGGAAGAAGTACTGAAATGTTCAATGGTAAAGTACATCTTGAAAATGTCATATAAAGTTGTCCATATAAAAACACTGATACTTTGAGATTAATTCCTATATATTCTACTAACTATCCTTGAGACTTGTTGATGGTCATGGCAAAGGCTAGTCTAACTAGGAATTGAAGTCTTCTGAGTGGTACAAATAATGTTTTTGTATTGGGTAATAGCCTAATTCTTGGAATCAATATAACCTCTTCTGCAAACCTTTTGTCTTTGTTAATAATTCTATACTGGAGCACTTTTCTTCTCATATTCAACACTACCATTCTTGTCCCATTACAAAGTTTTTCTCCTGGATTCAAGTTTCTTAACAAGATAACTGGACAGCCAACTTTGAGACAAAGTAAAGCAAGAGACAATCTATTAGTATTAAGTTGTTGAAGGAATTCTATAGAATAAGCATGGTACATTCTATTTTCCTCAAATACAGAGTCTACACTTCTCAGTATATGGACCTCTATATTTGGCCCTGGATTAAACTGTTGAAGAATAGTTTCATTAATATTGTGTACTTTATTATTTCTAGAACAGAAAATGATATAATCCAAAAAGTACTGGTCATCTTTAACCTCTTGATGGCTAATCCTTGGATAGACTCTGTTAATGAGAGTGTTGAGATCAGCACAAAGCATAAACTGAGGAACTTGAACTATATTACTATCATCTATTGTTATACTAGCACTAATTTTCAACAACCACTGAGTATGATGATCATTAGCTTCAAAATGGCCTAGATGTATATTATGTCTGAAATAAAAAAAACTTGATGTTTCTCCACAAATTTCCTCTACAAAGAGATGCTACCACTACTTGTTGACATGTTTCTTTAGGTACAACAGGCAAAGTTTGACAAAAATCCCCTCCAAATACCATAGTAATTCCACCAAATAGATGATCATTCTCTAGATAATATGTCAATTCAACAGCTATCAAGTGCAAGTGATCATTTACTTCAAGTAAGTCTCTCAGACATTGATTAACAGCATCAATGTCATACTTGTACTGCATAGGAACTTGATCCCAAATAATAACTTTGGTTTGCTAGATAACTGGAAACGTGTAACTATTCTGTTTAAGTCTAGCCATAGAGTTCTCATTAATAAAAAAAGGAATCTTAAAGTACAAATAAGATGTTCTTTCTCTATCTAGCAAAAGAGCAACAATTTCAGATGATGCTACACACAGTACCACCTGTTCTCTTTTTCTAACCTCAACAGCAATAGTATCACAAAGAAATGTCTTCCCACAACCACTAGCAGTATGAATAAAGAAAAGGTGACCTTGGTTGTTGGTAACAGACTCTAGAACAGCATCAAAAGCAGCAGTTTGTTCAGGGTTGAAAATTGTCCTTTGCTTATTTACCAAAGTTGCTATTTCATTTATATTATACTGCTCAGTCTGTAAGAAAGAATTAGGTATTCTGTAATTTCACTGTTGCTGTAAAAGAGGCATGGATGGAAACTTAGCAAGACTTTTTTCTATTCCTACTAACATTTTGTTCAGATTCCAAAGACCATAATTATAAATATCATCCTTTAGTATTTTCTAGTCAGCTTGGTAGTAGCTCATATAACATAGTTTGTGTTTGACATCATCACAAAGTCCAGCCTTGAATTCATCCCAGAGAATATGAGGCTCAACCACTTTATTAGTCAATAAGATCACTGCTAATAACCAACAATATACTACTCCAGGCTGCATTGCAATTGCTTCCTCCAAGCAAATTCTCTCTCTATGATCATCTTCCAGTAATTCTCTTACCATATATGTCTCCTTGAATGTGACAAACACTTGGCTATTCCAGGTCTTCAGATGTTTCTAACTCTTTCTATCTTCAAATATAGTCAAAAGAAGTTGTAAAAAAAACTACTCTCTCTTGGATAGTGATACAAAGTATATTCTTCCAATTATCTTGGCATACTGTCTTAGATGCCATGACTTGGCTTTAGTATTCTAGGTATAGTATTGAAAGAACTGCCAGTAGGTAAGACCCAAACCATTGTTACATGTAGAGTTGTAGTCAAACCAAGCAGTCAGCTAAGTCTTCTTCATATTTTGCCTAGCCAATATTTTATTGATAGTCTGGTATGTATGAAAGTTGATATAGTGCTCATTGGAAAGATGGACAAGAAGATATTGGACAGCTGGTGACTCTCCATACATGTTGAACTCAAAGATTTTCTAGCAAGCTTCAGTTGGACCAATAAACTAACCATTTAAGTGTGTTTTGATCTTATCCTACACCCTACTACTAATCTCCATAGTTGCTCTATCAGAACTCTTGTAGATGTACTTTCTAAAATACTTGACAGCTTCCAATCTAGTAGAGACCTCTATATTAATACAATAATCAAAGAGAAGAAGAAGTTGAGAACAGTAAGAAACTATATATTGATTGTAAATCTAGCTCTATTATGTTCAAAAACCAAGCCATTATTAGGTCTAGCATAGAGTGAATAACTATTTTCAGTCCAATCTATTTCTATAGTCTTTGGGAAAGTGTTTACTATATTGTTTATTGACTATACATTTGGCTTGGAGATTGTCAACACTACATAGACCATGCAACATATACTTGGTGACTTTTGTATAGAAAAGAGGATTAAGCTGAGGATCAGGTAGTTGAGCTAAGATCATAGAGTTTATATAATGAAAATCTCAAATATAATCTTGAGGATGAAGAAAGATAAGCAAGTAAATATGGGAAAGACCTCTTTTTTGAAACTCAATAGTATAAATATAAGCCACAAAGATACCAAAGAAACCACTATCAATGAGTTTAAGAAGTGCTTTTTTTTTTGCTCAAAAACATGTAATACAATATCAGAACAATCAGTGGCTGTTTATCTAGGGAAAAGACTGTAAACAGCCATAGCATCTTGGAAAAGCTGGGTCATAAACCTAGGACTTCCTACATGAGAGGAAAAAAGAATAAATTTGTGTCCCAAAGGCCTAGTATCTTTACCATCATATCTATTATATCTATTATATATAGCAGTATGCTGAAGTCCTTGATAAAGCTTAGATCTAAGAGTATACTGATATGTTCTAGTCCAGTTGAGTTTTCTTTGCTCACAATTTACCCATGCATTAATAACAAATTGCTGGAATAACTTTTTACTATAAAAGAGAGGTGGCTGAGAACCTTCCCTAATATATAGATGATAGATATAATAGCATGTATCAGATACATACTGTGAGCAAGCTCTTTCTTCTCTTTGTTTCATATTTTCATCTCTCTCTCTAAGTTGAGCTTTACAAATAGAAATTCTTGGATACCAGCCATTTTTACCCTTGGAAAAGAGCAGAACATAGTAAAGAGCAGTATATGAAGGACTATTTTGGCTAATTCTTGGAAGTTGTCCTCCTCTTGTTTGTAAAACTACATCTCTATTATCTATTGTATGATATATTTCTTCTTCTGGAATAATAACTGCAATCTTTTCAGCAGTAGGAAGATTATAAGTTCTTTGATCTTGTTGTAAGTTCACATATAGTCTAATTGTGATCTTCTCTTGTTCCTCTACTAGCTTTTCCCTGATAAGTTCATAGATATGACAATAATAACCAATATATAAATGACTATTCAAAAGCATTATTTGAAGATCCTCTATTACCATAGGATTAAGATTACAATTGTTATTTCTCTTAACACTGAGCTGCTCTGCTATATTAAGGATATAGATTTGTATATAAGTAAAAGTATGATTATCATATGGTAAAAGAACACCAGTGAGATAATGAAGTGTACCTTGAGTTTTAAAATAATAAAGTCCTAACTGTTATCAAGAGACAGTGAGTGTTCTTAGTGATCACCCTAGGTAGATGTTCAAGAAGAACTTGATGGAGTTCTTTGTTAGATTGAACTACTACTTATACTACTTTTACAGTAGCTATAATACTACTAGTCCACGATTACATATTTCTCCAGAATGTTCTACAATCTTGTGACCTTATCACATGACTTGGCTTCTTAAGTTCCTCTGCTATTTATATCTTAACCCCATTATATGCTTTTGAGATTTTGGACTAAGTATTTGAATGCACAGGAGACTTTTTTCTGCTTAGGGCTCTCATAACACTAACTATCTAGTAATAAAGTTATTGATCTTCACTCCTACTGAAGTTATTGCAAATGTTATATTATACTGTCTAATATTATTATGGAAATTCTTTGAGCAATAATTATCTTCTGTTAAGTAGTTTTGTAAAACTCCAGTAAAAGCTTGAAGAGATGGTAACTGGATCTATTTTTAAAGACAACACATATCAAACTTGGAATAATTGCAGCATGAAATTTTAAGCTTTTCACAGTTAAAGTAAAGTGCATAGCAGTATGGACAAATAATAGATAAAATACCCAAGTTAATATATTGTATATTAGTTTCTGAAAATAGTTGACCAGTAAGAAAATAAAGAATTGGTAGTAGAGCACTATTATCTTTTTCTAAAACATTGTTTTAACAAAATCCTCAGTAATCAAAGTTATATAAGCAAAAAATTATCATACTATATCAACAACTTTATTATTGATTTAGTATATTTGATTATTTTTATCAATAATATTCTACAATATCTTGTAAGAATTTATAATTAGTAATATCAAAATCTGTTATTTACTACTGTTTAAATTCTATCAACATTTTTTACCATTATTTTGTTAACATTTTGATCACCATTCTTATTTACTAGTTGTTCTTTATAATCTAGACCATTTTTTCTTTTATTTCTTTTATTTCTTTATCTATTTATCATTTTATTTATTTGAGCCATCTATTGTCTTTGTAGATCAGCTATAACATCCTTAAGATTTTATGAAACATCTAAACTTCCTTTTTCTTTTCTTTTTTTATTTTTTCTAGGAGTAGAAGCATTTTGCAAACCATCAGCAAAAGATATATAACATCTTCTTCTTTTTCTTTTTCTTTTACAAACTAGAACAGAAGAAATATTTTGAAGGATAGAGTTTGTTCCTCAGCTCTCCTAAGTTGACACTTTAATTTAGCCAAATCTATTTAGAAATGATACCTATATAGTCAAATGGTCAATATAAAACATAAAAGAAGTCCAGGCATATTGTTAGATACTCCTTCAGGAGTGTCTTTGCTACTGAAGACTCTAGAAAAGCATCTTCTGAGCTCTCTTTTATCTTTAAGGAGGAAAAAGTGATGAGAAAGAGGTTAGTTCTGGCCCCAGGACGTCTACTGCCTCAAGAGTTACTATAGCCAAGCTCTCTTATAGAGTTGTCCCTTTCTAGCTCTTTGTTGCCCTCTCTCCTTCTACTCCTGAAGGGAAAACACATTCTATGAGTTGGAATAACCAGGTTATATCTAAGAAGAGCAGGGATATTGCTTTTAGGGTGGTCTTTGCTTCCCAGATCCCTATATTAACTGGTTTGATGCCTCATGGCACAAATCATAGAACAACTGAGTCATTGTCTTGATTGGGAGGTGGCAGTGTAGGGTCAGATACCTGTGATATAACAGATGACTATGATATATTAGTCACCCATAACAGTGACAGCTTATCTTAGGTGTCACAACAAGTGACAAGTAACATTGTCATATCTGATATTACACATAATGGTGACTTCTGGGATAATGACTATTGTATTACATCTCTCTCTGGTCACCTTAGCTATTTAGAGATTGATGCCAGAGTTTTCACTTTGTTTATTTTGTATATTGCACGCTTCATTCAGAAGCATGCTATTGAAAGCCATCTAATTAAACAGTTCTCTCTTATTATAGGAGTAGGTTTCCTTATGTAGCATCTGTTCCAGACTGTATCTGCAGTGGAATGGGATTACTTTAAGATCTTACCACAAGCTAATGCTCCTTCTTTTGTAGAGACAATAAGAACTCTCTATGGTCCTAAATTATCTCAAGAGCTATCTCCAGATGTGGAAATGATAGTTGATGAACTACTAGTAGTAAAAGAAGCTCCCTTTACTACTGTAACTAACAAAAAGAGCAAGGGCAAAAAAAGACCCTCTTCCTCTACTAACACTCCTGTACCTTCTCAAAACATGCCTCCACCAGTATTGGTGGTCTCAAGAGCACCTCCTCCTTCTTAGCCAGCTACAATGGCTACTGTTAAGCCCACCTCCATGAAGGTAGATTGTTCTACTCAACACACTGGGCAAGCTCATTGAGAAGATGATTGCTTGGCAACTTCAATTTGATGCTATCAAGCATAGTGTTCTTCATCCTAACTAACTTGGTAGTATCTCTCAGAGATCT
>Ga0153928_1000288_pt1 | contig 25781 bp, 21 predicted proteins | sample TSNJ012MetaG_FD_106656 | JGI IMG/M metagenome (GOLD analysis project Ga0153928, IMG submission 106656) | Attine ant fungus gardens microbial communities from New Jersey, USA - TSNJ012 MetaG | ecosystem: Host-associated > Fungi > Mycelium > Unclassified | place: USA: New Jersey, Wharton State... | reverse complement strand
CCGACATCCAGCGCCATCTTGGCTTCTTTATAAGAACGGGACACTTCCTTAATCTCATTCACAATCGTACCGTATGACACATGAACTTTGGTCATCGCCTCTGTATTCAACATGTCCAGAATCATGTTGGCGGTTTTTTCCAACTCATCGTAGCTTTCCGTAGGCTTTACTTCTTTTACCAGGATGATATTCTTCTCATCAACGGCGGTAATAAAGTCTTTGGTCTTCGCGGCAAACAGGCTTCTGACGGTCTCCAGTGCATTCACATCTTTCTCATGCTTGGTCTCAATCAGAAATACGACCCGCTTTACATTGGTCTCAATGTGCAGCTTCTTGGCCCGGTTATAGATATCTACCAACAGCAGATTGTCCAACAGCAGGTTCTTGATAAAGTTATCTTTATCAAAACGCTCTTTATAAGCAACCAACAGGTTCTGGATCTGGAATGCTGCCAGCTTACCTACCATATACACATCATCACTGCCACCCTTTGCCAGCAGAATATACTCTAACTGATGCTCATCAAACACCTTAAAAAACTGGTATCCCTGAATCACCTGGCTGTCAGCCGGAGAATCAACAAACGACAGGATGGAGCTTTCATATTCTTCTGCATCCGGAAATGTCGATGCCAATATCTTCCCTTCGGTATCACAGACACAAAGATCAATTCTTGTTATTCCCTTTAAACCATCAATAGTTGTCTGAAGAATTTGATTCGAAATCATAGTATACGCTCCTTAGTTTAAATTTAACCCTAGTATATATCTTATAGCAAAATTCAAAAAAAAGCAAGCGAGTATCGTGCTCACTTGCTTTTTTATTATAATTAAAATTTAGTTTGTTACAATCAGCTCGGTTTCTTTATCAAATACATGGATCTTGGATAAATCCATCGCCAGCTTAATGGTATCGCCAGGTCTTGCGGTGGTACGCGGATTTACCCGGGCAGTACAGTTAGCTTCATTGATGTCAAAGTACAGATATACTTCTGCGCCCAGCAGCTCGTATACACGGATGGTTGCTTCGAAAACGCTCTTTGGCGAAGCCTCTAAGTACGCCGCTTCATCATGCAGATCTTCCGGACGGATACCAAATGCTACGCTCTTGCCAACATAGCCGCCTGCTTCCAGGGCTTTTGCTTTGTCCTCCGGCAGAGCGATGGTATGTCCATCAAAACTTAGGGTTATATCCGTACCGCTTTTACCAACCGTGGCATCGATCAGGTTCATCTGCGGAGCTCCGATAAAGCCGGCAACGAACTTGTTCTGTGGTCTGTCATACAGATTCTGCGGAGAATCCACCTGCTGAACGATACCGTCTTTCATAACAACGATTCTGGTACCCAGGGTCATCGCCTCGGTCTGATCATGTGTTACGTAGATAATGGTAGCATTCAGTCTCTGATGCAGCTTGGAAATCTCAATACGCATCTGGCCTCTTAACTTAGCATCCAGGTTGGATAACGGCTCATCCATCAGGAATACCTTCGGGTTACGAACGATTGCACGACCCATGGCCACACGCTGTCTCTGACCGCCGGAAAGAGCTTTCGGCTTACGGTCTAACAGATGAGACAAGTCAAGGATTCTGGCTGCTTCCTGAACCAGTTTGTCGATCTCATCCTTCGGCGTCTTGCGCAGCTTCAGACCAAATGCCATGTTATCGTATACGCTCATATGCGGATACAATGCATAGTTCTGGAATACCATAGCGATATCTCTGTCTTTCGGCTCAACATCATTCACCAGTTTGCCATCAATATACATTTCACCGGAAGTAATGTCTTCCAGACCGGCAATCATACGCAGGGTGGTTGACTTACCACAACCAGACGGTCCGACGAAGATGACAAATTCTCTGTCAGCGATTTCCAGGCTAAAATCTTTTACTGCTACAAACCCATTTGGATAAGCCTTAGTTACATTTTTAAGTGATACACTAGCCATTAATAATTCCTCCTATGATTGAAATATACTTATGTTCTGATTCCTTTGCTCTTTGTAATGATACAATAGAAAGGCGATTTCTACCATATGTCAAATGCCCAAAATCGTTTTTGGGTTTTTGGCTAATCTGTACATCCCTCAAAAAAAGTGCTTAAAATCACAAAAACGGACACATTTTGGCCCATTCTTACTGTTTATATTCGATAAACCCCTCGCCTAAAACCTCTCTGGCATCGCTTACAATCACAAAAGCTTGTGAATCATGCCCAACTACAAGCTCTTTTAATTGTACAATTTCCTTCTTGGATACAACACAAAACAACATATCCCGTGTCACGCCGGAGTACATTCCTCTGGCATTTAGTGCTGTCACGCCACGGTCCATCTGATCCATGATCGCCTGGGCAATCTCTTCTGTCCTGGGCGAAATGATAAACGCCACTTTCGAGAATTTCATACCTTCAATGAGGTTATCGGACACCCTGGTCACCGTATAAATGGCAATCAAAGCATATAAAGCATAGGTGATGCCAAAGACGGAAGCGCCGATCAGGACGATCAGTGCATCCAGCACCTGCATAATCTGGGCCAGACTGTAATGCGGCAGCGCCCGTTGAATCAAAGCCGCCAGCATGTCTGTGCCGCCGGTCGTCGCCTGGGCGATAAACACCATGCCTACTCCGGCACCACTTATAATTCCGCCAAACAAAGCAACCAGCAGCAGTTCGTCAGTCAGGAACGTAATCTCCGGAATGATATAAAGGGAAACCGAAAGAGATACTGCTGCCACTAGTGTCCGCTTGATGAACCGCCAGCCTTTCAGCTTGACCGAAGCTAAAAACAACGGAATGTTCAGCACCGTATTGGTAACCCACAAAGCAATCCCCAGTTGCTTTTTCAAGATGATGGCGATACCGGTAACCCCACCGGTAACCAATCCCACCGGATCATAAATATTCTTAATTGCAAACCCAATAATAAAGGTACCCAGGATAATCATAATATAATCCCGCAACACCATTTTCTTCTCCCTTGTCAAATGCTTCCTCCTAAATCTGTTCTATTGTTTTTTCCGTTATCCGGATTTTCCCCTCTTTCAACAGCCGTCCGACTGCCCGCTTAAACGCATTCTTGCTCATATGAAATTCCCGCTCAATCACTTCCGGCGCCGCTTTGTCATTAAATGGCAATACCCCCTGGTAAGACGCAATCGCAGTTAATACTCTCTGGGCATCGGCATCCATCTGGACATGGGCCTTTTCCCGTGGACTCAGATCCAGCTTGCCGTCTTCCCGGACCTTCGTTACCCTGGCTTCCACGGTATCACCTTCATGATAACGGCCATATAATTCCTTTTGCGGAATCAAACCATAATAACGATTGTCAACTGCAACAAAAGCCCCCAGATTTTCGTTGATCTCGTAGACGGTTCCCGTTACCTTATCATCTTTTTTGTAAGGCGATTCAGCGCTCATATAGGAATAGACCTTCATCGTCGCCGCCAGCCGCTTGCTCTTATCAATATAAAGCGCCACAAGGCAGGCTTCTCCCTGGCTGACTTTGTGGTTCTGTTCTTTAAATGGAAGCAGCAGGTCCTTTTCCAGACCCATGTCCAAAAATGCACCGATTGGGGCCACATCCTTCACGGTCAGCAATGCTACCTCGCCCACCTGCAGCATGGGCGTACTGGTGGTGGCAATCAGGCGGTCTTCCGAATCCTTGTAGATAAATACCGGCAGTTCATCGCCCACCTGGACTCCCTCCGGCACCTGCTTTTTCGGCAGCAGCACCGAATGTTCTTCATCTCCCTTTGGTCCCAGGTAAATGCCAAAATCTTTTATTCGCTGGACCGTCAGGGTCTGCATCTTTCCTAACTCAATCATATGTTTACTTCTCTCTTTCTAGTGCAGCCAAACCACTGCATACGCAGTTCCATCGCTTTGCGTCAAAGCAATGGTAATGCCGTCTTCGGTTCTGCTGATCCGGGGATAGATCATATCTCCCAGAACAGCCGCTTTCTTATATTCAACTCGCAGCTCCTTCACCCGAACATCCGCCGGCAAAGCTTCTCTGGCAATCTCAACATACATCGCATTATTGACATGGTGGTTGGTATCAATATGATGCCGTGATACGGCAATCGGTTCTGCTGTTTCGTATTCTCCCGGCAGCACGATCCGCCGCGGCCCATAATCCATCGCCAGGCGTTCTTCTGCACCAATCCGGTAGCCCCTGATATCTTCTTCCTGCACCTTGACGGGGCGGCCTGCGGCCGTGTCAAAGAAGAACCAGACGGAATTGGCTTTCACCAGATGGTTGCCGGCCATGTCCTGAATCATAAAGTTACGGTAACCGTACATTCCTTTAAAGTCGTATGGCCAGGTACTGATGCGGACCTGCTCGCCCATCTTGGGGCGGCGGTCAATCACGATCTGCCAGGTGGAGAGCCACCACGCCCGCTGACGGGCGGTGAGGTAGTCAAGCCCCAGCCCCAGATCTTCGGATTGGAAGGTGGAACAGTCCTGAAAATAATTAATGATGCCGGTGATGGAAAGGTCCTGGTGTTCATCTACTTCACTGTACCGTACCCGGCTTTCAATTGAATACATTTTAGGGGCTCCTCTCTTAACACAAAAGTATGTTTATTATATAGTATTTATTGGGTCTTGTCTAGGGTGTTGGCGAAAAAAACGGATTGTGGGGAGCGTCGCAGAAGTGTGCCGGGGCGGGCCGGGAATTATCCGCCGCCGGACACAGGCAGGGACCGCTAACGGCTTCGTCGTTGGTGATTTCTAAGGCTTTGGAATATGGCTAAAAACGTGAAGGGGCTCCGCAAAACTCGCTGCGCTCAAACAGTTGCTGCGCCCCTCCACAACGCCAGATTCCAAAACCTAAGAACTCACACAACTCCTGTAGATGTTAACGGTCCCTGCCTGTGTCCGGCGGCGGATAATTCCCGGCCCGCCCCGGCACACTTCTGCTCGTAACTGACTTACGCCCGTAACTAACTTATGGTTGTAGCTGGTTGTGCTTATTTTTCACAGATTTTTATAACGATCTTCTTTACTTCGGAAGGAGCTCCGCTGCATGCTTTTGGTTTGTGGCCATCCCAGGGGGCAAAAATCATGTACTCGCCGGCATTTACTACGACCGGAAGGCCCGGGTTGGCGTTGTCATAGAAGATTACGTCTTTTTCCGGGTTGTATGGTACTTTTACGTTTAATGCATCGATGGGTGCATAGGTCAGAATCTCGGTTCCGGAGATCATATACTGGATATCTGTATAGTTCTCGTGGGCTTCATACTTTGCTTCTTCCCATGGAATGGTGGTATAAGATATTACGTTGGCAAATACATTTTTGCCGTCAATCTCATACTTGCCGTCGGCTAAGGAAGCCAGATCGGTATTCTTTAAAAAATCAACTGCTTTTGCATAACGGTCGCCGATGCCTAAGCTGCGGTAGAAATCTAAATTTTTTGCCTGATCAAAAATCATCTGCTTGTCCTCCTGCCTGGTCTGCCTGGCCGACTATCTTAAGTCGGTGGTGGGAATCACATCCATATCATCAAAGGCCTGGTTCTCGCCGCCCATCGCCCAGATGAAGGTGTAGTTGCTGGTGCCAGCGCCGGCGTGGATGCTCCAGGACGGGCTGATGACGGCCTGCTCGTTCTGCATGACGATATGTCTGGTTTCATTGCCTTCGCCCATCATATGAAAGACTACTTCATTTTCCGGTACTTCGAAGTACATGTATACTTCCATTCTTCGCTCGTGAGTATGCGCCGGCATGGTGTTCCATACACTGCCCGGGTCTAAGACCGTCATACCCATGGATAACTGGCAGGTCTCCAGGACGTCCGGGTGGATGAACTGGTTGATGACACGTTTATTGGATGTTTCCATGGCGCCTACCGGTTTCTTGGCCGCGTCGGCAATGGATATAAAGGTTGTCTTGCAGGCTTTGTGAGCCGGGGCACTGACCATGTAGAATTTAGCCGGATTGGCCGCATCATCACTGGCAAAGTGTACTTCCTTGGTTCCCTGGGTAATGTATAGGCAATCCTTGTAGCCCAGCTTGAAGGTCTCGCCGTCAGCGGTAATCGTACCGGCGCCGCCGATATTGAAGATACCAACTTCTCTTCTTTCCAGGAAATACCGGGTGCCAAAGTTTTTCCAGACATCAATGCCTTTATCGATTGATACCGTCTCCTTAACCGGCATGCATCCCAGGGTTACCATCCGATCCACGTGGGAATATACGGCAACTACTTCATCAGCTGCGTACAGGTTTTCAATCAAAAATTCATTTCTGGTTTCTTCGGTGGTGTAGCGTTTAAAGTCTTTTTGATTTGCTGAATAACGAATATCCATGTTCTTTCTTCCTCCATATTATACAAATTTCGGCAAGCCGAATCTTGGCGAAAGGAACTCACCTTATTATCATTATAGAGCGTTTCCAGAAATATGCAATTGACAAAATCAACAAAACCTGTGCTATTTCCGTACTATTTACGTTTCTGAATAGGATTTCTATTTGCCGTAAATAATGGTATCCTCATCTGATAGTCCACTCAACTTCATATGTATATCCTCCTACACCAGCCCTAAATACTTCTCAAAAAAGGCTGTCAGCTTTCCAATCACACTTTGTTTCTTAGCCGCCCGGCTGTTACCGCCACCGCTAAAGCGGGAAACCGGCGGCAAAATTTTATCAATATCCGTACCGGTGGTTTTCAGAGTGCTGTCACGGAAAGCATTCTCTACGAACCTCTGGGTTTCCTCCGGCTTCAGCTTTTCTTCCTCAATCAGCGCCGCTAAATCCACTTCTTTTTGTTCCAGCACAAACTTCTGCCAGTCGTCATCCACCTTGGTGGAAACATTGACCCTGGCGATAAAGCCCTTGATAAGTTCTTTCTTGCTCCGCAGTTCAATACTGGAGCTGACCGCTTTGTCAATAGCGGCAAGAATTTCTTTGTCAGTACAGTTGGATTCATGGTATTTTGCCACCAGCATGAGGATATAGTCAATGTTGACCTCAATCTGCTTGATCAGTTCAATCTCAAAAATAATGTCGTCGTTGATGTTTTCCTTGTCAGCATCCTTGTTTTTGCTGAACATCTGATAAAGGTCAATATACATGCTTTGATAATCCTGAAAAGCACGTTCGGACAGTATTTCATTTCCGGTAAATGCATCAAAGGATGTCAGAATATTTTTCAGCCGCAGGATTGCACCAAATAAACGGATAAAATCCTTCTGTGCTGTCTCGCCAATGATGGCGGCACCTAAAGGATAGCCTGACACTAAAAGCTCAATCATCTCTTCATAGCCCTTATGGTATTTGCCTTTCTCATCCTCATACCCATAATAATAATCATCATAGGTTTTCAGCAGCACAATGCCGCCGGCCTCACGGTCGCCGAATAAAGCGATGGCGTCGTCTGTCGCTTTTTTCAGGTTCCGGAAGCAAACAATATTCCCAAAGGTTTTGACCGAGTTGAGAATGCGGTTGGTGCGGGAAAATGCCTGAATCAAGCCGTGGGATTTGAGATTCTTATCTACCCAAAGGGTGTTTAGCGTGGTGGCATCAAAGCCGGTAAGAAACATATTCACCACAATCAGCAAATCAATCTCCCGGTTCTTCATCCGAAGAGAGATATCCTTGTAATAATTCTGAAACTTGTCTGCTGAGGTGTCGTAGGTGGTGCCAAACATACGGTTATAATCATCAATCGCCCGATCCAGAAATTCACGGGAAGACCTGTCCAGCTTGCTGTTATTAAAATCCTCATCGGGAATGGTCGTATCGGGTTCCTCCTCATTGGCTACAAAGCTGAAAATCGTTGCTACACGCAAGCCGCTGTTTCGCTCAGTAATCTGCTTCTGAAACTCATCATAATAAAGCTGCACAGGGGCAATGCGATGCCCATTAATCACCGTAGCATTGGACACGGCGAAAATAGAGTTGAAGCCGCTGACACGAACCTTATCTGTTTCCTCTTTGATGCGTTTTTCCAGTGTTTGGGCTTTGTCCGCTGCAACCTCCTGCACATTGGTGATGCGCTTGTGGGTATAGAAGCTCTGCCGTTTGGTTTTCTGGTCGAAGTGATCCAGCACATATCTGACAATGCCTTGAATACGCTCCGGTGCAGCCATGGCGCTTTCGGTATCGATTGCACGAACCAGAGCATCCTTCACTTCCGGAGCCACATGCATGGTGTCCAGATAGTCAATGCGAAAAGGCAGAACATTACCATCGTTGATGGCATCGACAATAGTGTAGGTATGCAGTTTGTCGCCAAAAGCCTGCTCTGTTGTACGGAGATTTGGATCACCGCCGTGTCCTGAATTGGCAGGGAAAATCGGGGTACCTGTAAAGCCAAAGATATGGTATTTCTGAAATACTCCGGTAATGGCCTTATGCATATCGCCAAACTGGCTGCGGTGGCACTCGTCAAAAATCAGTACTACATGTTTATTGTAGATTTCATGGTTTTTACTCCTGCCTATAAATACAGCCAGCTTTTGAATTGTTGTGATAATAATACGAGCATTTGGGTCCTCCAGCTGCTTTTTTAAGATGCGGGTAGAGGTATTGGAGTTAGCCGCTCCCTTTTCAAAGCGGTCGTACTCCTTCATAGTCTGGTAGTCCAGATCCTTTCGGTCCACTACAAACAGCACCTTGTCAACTCCTGCCATGCCACTGGCAAGCTGGGCGGTTTTAAAACTGGTGAGGGTTTTGCCGCTGCCAGTGGTGTGCCAGATATAGCCGCCGCCTGCGACACTGCCATATTTTTTATAGTTGGTTGCAATTTCAACCCGCCTGAGAATTTTCTCGGTCGCCGCAATTTGATAGGGACGCATGACAAGCAGTAGTTCCTCGGATGTGAATACGCAGTATTTTGTCAACACATTCAATATCGTGTGCTTTGCAAAAAAGGTCTTAGTGAAATCCACAAGGTCGGCAATGACCTTGTTTTTGGCGTCCGCCCAGTAGCTGGTAAATTCAAAGCTGTTACTGGTTTTCTTTTTGCTTTTGCGCCGGTCGCCGCCAGCTTCTTTAATATGCTGGTGGCGGGTGGTGTTGCTGTAATATTTGGTAAATGTACCGTTGGAGATGACAAAAATCTGGACATACTCAAATAAGCCTGATCCAGCCCAGAAGCTGTCCCGCTGGTAACGGTCAATTTGATTGAATGCCTCACGGATGGCAACGCCCCGCCGCTTTAGCTCAATATGCACCATGGGCAAACCGTTGACCAACACCGTCACATCATAGCGAGCAGCATGAACGCCACCCGCCTCTTCATATTGGTTAAGCACCTGTAAATGGTTGTTATGAATATTGCGCTTATCGAGAATGGCAATGTTCTTAATCAAGCCGTTGTCCAGCCGGAAGCTGTGCCGCTCGTCTATCTGAACCTTGCGGGTTTTCTCTACGATGCTTTCATTTTGGTTGATGAGATATTCACTGCAAAATCGTGTCCACTCGCTGTCGTAGAACTGATAATCGTTGAGTCGTTCGATTTGTGTACGCAGATTGGCAAGCAAGCCTTCTTCGTCTGTAATCCTCAGCTGCTCATACCCCTGTCCCCTGAGCAGCTGAATCAATTCATTCTCCAGCATGGCTTCGGATTGATAAAAATTTTCTCTGACGAGAGGGGTGGGGATGTATTCCGCCACAACGGTGGATTCATGGTCGCCGTATATTATGTTGTATTCGCTCATGTCTCAACCTCCTTTCGCTCAAAGGTCAGCAGCTTGTCACGGTAGTATTCGTATTGCTTGCGCCGTGCTTCGATTTCGACAAGAATACCGCTGGCGATGTCGGTGGTTAGGGTGTCGAACTTGTCGAGTATACGGACAAGTTCACGCTGGATAGGCAACGAGGGGAGGGGGATTTCAGTTTTGCTGATGTTATCGTTATAAAGCCGCGCAATGGTGCCACCAGATGAAACATGCCACGGTGATAACTGATAACAGTAGTACAGATACTTATTTATCACTTGGCTTTCATCATGTTCAAGCCAAACAATGTTTGAATCTTGATAGTAGGAGGCTTCGCCATCATAAATGACCGCTCTGCCGATTGTTCCTGCCGCCGAGATTAAAATATCGCCTTTGTTTGGGAATGAGTAATCGCGCCTATATCTCTCATAGGTTTTGGCAGAAATATATGCATCTGGCGATTTGCCAAAGGTACCTATTTTGTAAAAAGGGACATCTCCATCAGGTGAAGTTTCAGCTTTCATTATCCGCTTGCACATTGCCACGCGTCCTATCTCGCCCAACGACACTCTCGGCGCATTAGGCAAAGCCAACAATTCATTACGATAGTACTCATATTGCTTTTTTCTCGCTGTAAGCTCCGCTGTAAGTTTCACTGTAAGTTTCGCTGTAAGTTCCGTGAAATTGTCCAGTATACGGACAATTTCACGCTGGATTGCAAGGGGTGGGATGGGGATTTTGTATTTTTTTAACATAGGTAAAGTTAGCGATGGTATACCTGTAGTAACTCCTTCCAAACCTACAACAGAAAGAGCATAATTCAGAAACTTTGTCGTTATTTTACTCTCATCGGCAATAAGCGTTATGAGCCTAACTATCGGCGTGAATTTCCCACTCCTAATAGCGTGAAAACCTATAGTACCTCTCGCTGATATTGTTATAGCCTCTTTTTCAATTCTATAGCTTTCTGTGTAACCATATAAGGCACTCTCTTCTGTGCCGTTGGAGTATATTGGATATGGAAACTCTTCACTTGGTGATTTTTGTCCTTTTGCAAAATTTTGAGGTAAATCTCCTCCAACCAACAAATCGGAACAAACATCCTTAATCGCAGCATACTCCACTCCATCCGGGCAAAGCTCGGCAACCAAGCGGTCAAGTTCACTCATCGTCCTGCCCTCCGTTCTCTTTTTTTGAGAGCAGTTTCACTGCGCGGTCAAAGTCGCTCTCAAGCTGCTTCATTTCCCGGTCTCTGTAAAGCTCAAATTCCTTTTCAGCTTTTTCCAACGCCTGTTTGTGGGATATTTTACCCGAATCTTGCAGGACTTTTCTTTTAAGGCTTACTATCTGATTATCCAACGCGTTTATCCAATCCTGCATTGTCATTGGGTTTTGCTCCAATGCTTGAAATTCTGCAAAATCCAAGAATTGCGACACCAATAAATTCAGCCGCTGCAATTCCAACTCTGAAAGGTAATTCTTCGCTATCTTCACATCATCTTTCGTTATGTAATCACCCTTGAAATTTGTCATTCCAACAAGCGGCTTTTCGTTGTCTACCCTGTCATAAATGACCTCGGCGGCTGTGTGTTCGTGAACCGCAAAATGCAGCTTGTTTTGGACGGTCGCAAAGAATTTTTTCGTTAAATCGGCACGGGGGTCATAATCGGTCGCTGTCGCGTAAATATCTGTAACCTGCTGATAGAAGTTCCGCTCACTGCTGCGAATATCGCGAATACGCTGTAACAACTCGCGGAAATAGCGGGAACCGCCTTGTTTCAAGCGTTCGTCGTCCATAGCAAAGCCTTTTTGAATATACTCATGCAAGCGTCTCGTTGCCCACTGGCGAAAACGTGTGGCGATTTGCGATTGAACACGATAGCCGATTGCGATAATCATATCAAGGTTATAATGGCCGACTTCTCTTTTTACCTGTCTTTTCCCCTCGGTTTGAACTAACAAGAATTTCTTGTGAGTTGCCTTGGCCTGCAATTCTCCGTCTTTGAAAATACCGTCAATATGCTGACTAATATTTTGCTGAGTGGTATCGTAAATTTCCGCGATTTGATTCTGCGTCAGCCATAAATCTTCGTCGGAAAAGCGAACAGTGATGTTTGTTATCCCGTTTTCATCTTGATATAGGATAATTTTATTTTCGTCTTTCTTACTCATATAACCGCGTCTCCTTCAATCTCTGCAATAATAGCAGCAATCTCATCCCGCAGAACGTCCTCACGTGCAACAATCTGCTCAATCTCCGCATTCAGCTTCTTTATATCAATAATTTCCCGAGTGTCCTTCTGCTCCACGTAGGTAGAAACAGACAAATTATAATCTTCTTTTTCAATTTTTTCATTATGAACCAACTTAGCAAAATAATCAATATTCTCCCGGCTGATATAGGCAGACAGGATTTTCTCCATGTTTTTCTCAGTCAGCTTATTGGAGTTGGTTACCTTGACGCACTCCTTTGACGCATCAATAAACAAAGTGCTATTCTCGCTCTTGCTTTTTTTCAGTACCATGATACAGGTTGCAATAGAAGTGCCGTAAAATAGATTATCAGGCAGCTGGATCACGCAGTCAATATAGTTGTTATCAATGAGATATTTACGGATTTTCTTTTCCGTTCCGCCCCGATAAAAAATCCCTGGAAAACAAACGATTGCTGCTGTGCCATTGGTAGCGAGCCAGCTCAGGCTATGCATGATAAAAGCAAGGTCTGCCTTGCTCTTTGGTGCCAATACACCTGCTGGGGAAAAACGCTCATCATTAATCAGCAGTGGATTGTCAGCCCCTTCCCATCTAATGGAATAAGGCGGATTGGAAACAATAGCTTCAAAAGGTTCATCATCCCAGTGCATTGGCTCGGTCAAGGTGTCGCCGTGTCCAATGTCAAATTTATCGTAGCCAATGTCGTGCAGGAACATATTGATCCGACACAGGTTATAGGTGGTAATGTTTATTTCCTGTCCGAAAAAACCTTGGCGCACATTCTCTTTCCCTAATATTTTGGCGAACTTCAGCAGCAGAGAGCCGGAGCCGCAGGCCGGGTCATACACCTTATTGACCGCTGTCTTTCCTACCAGTGTAATACGGGTGAGCAGTTCAGAAACCTCTTGAGGAGTGTAGTACTCACCACCACTTTTGCCTGCATTGCTGGCATACATACCCATTAAGTATTCATAGGCATCGCCAAAGGCGTCAATGGTATTATCCTGATACGCTCCTAACTTCATCCGGGCAACACCATTCATCAGCTTGACCAGCATCTCATTGCGCTTGGCTACGGTGCCGCCCAGCTTATTACTGTTCACATCGAAATCATCAAACAGCCCTTTGAAACTGCCCTCGCTGGCAGTGCCTTGTGCAGATGCTTCAATTCCCTTAAACACTGCTTCCAGTGTTTCATTTAGATTTTCATCATTTGCCGCCTGCTGATGGACATTGACAAACAACTGAGTGGGTAAAATGAAGAAGCCTTTTTCCTCGACTAAGCCTGCACGGGCACCCTCGGCATCCTGATCAGGCAACTTTGCATACTCAAAGTTATCTTCGCCAGCCTCCCGCTCGCCTGCATTGATGTATCCTGCTAAATTTTCTGATATGTATCGATAAAACAACATGCCCAGCACATACTGTTTAAAATCCCAACCGTCCACACTGCCACGCAGATCATTGGCAATGCCCCAAATGGTGCGGTGCAACTCTGCACGCTCCTGTTCTTTTCTGTTATCCGCCATCGTCTATTTGTCCTCTCCGCTATCTGTAGTTTTTTCCTCTTTCACAGCTTTCATAATAATTATACACTATCTTTCCCGATTTGAGAAGTTTCCTGGAAAGTGAAAAAATTCAAAATTTTCCGTCACCGAATAGAATTTCTATTGACTGCAAATAATGGTAAGGCAACTTTTCACTGATACCAGAATCAGGAACAGGATATGGAAAATAAAACCTTAACTCATTATCTGCAACAAAACGTCGAGCAGCTGGAAGTACTCTTTCTGAACTGCGGCGATATTGTCAAACGAAAGATAACGGTCGGCGGTGATTATAAGACAGACATCTTTATTTCCTATGCCGACAACATGGTCGACCGCCAGTTGCTGCAGGAACATGTGATACAGAACCTGGTTAAATTAGCACAGCTGCCGGCAGAAAAGCAGTTTGCTTATATTAAGGATCATGCTCTGGAATCTGCTGATATTAAGGAGCAATACACCTTCGATGCCATTACCCAGGCGATTATGTCCGGGGATGTGGCATTGCTGATTGATGGCTTTGACAAAGCCCTGATCATTTCGCTGCGTTCTTATCCTAATCGGGGAATTGCGGCGGTGGAGACGGAAGTTACCGTGCGGGGGGCAAAGGACAGTTTTACCGAAGTGGCGGCTTTTAATAAAGTCCTGATTCGCCGCCGCATCAAGGATACGCACCTGAAAATGGAATCCCTTCAGGTGGGAACCCGCAGCCGGACTGATATTACGGTCACATATATGGATGGAATTGCCCAGCAGCCAATGGTGCAGGAATTGAAAAAACGGATAAGCAGCTTTACCATTGACGGTATTTTTGATATTGGCATGCTGGAACAGTTGATTGAATCAGAATGGTATTCCCCCTTTCCCCAGTTCCAGTCGACGGAACGGCCGGATAAAACTGCGTCGGCTCTTTTGGAGGGGCGGATTGCCATTCTGGTGGACAATTCTCCCATGGCGCTGCTTCTGCCGGCTACTTTAAACAGCTTTTTTCAGGCTTCTGACGATTATTACAACCGCCGGGGAATTGTTGCTTTTATTCGGGTGCTGCGGTATCTGGCGGCTTTTTTATCCTTTTGTCTGCCGGGACTGTATGTGGCTGTCACCAACTATCAACCGGAGCTGGTTCCGACCTCATTGGCTCTTTCCTTTGCGGCCGCAAGGCAGGGGGTACCATTTTCGATTCTGCTGGAAATGATTATTATGCTTATTTCCTTTGAACTGCTGACGGAAGCCGGGATCCGGCTGCCCAGTCCGATGGGGAATACCATCGGGATCGTCGGCGGGCTGATCATCGGGGATGCGGCGGTAAATGCCAACCTGGCCAGCCCCATGGCGGTTATTATTGTGGCTGCGACCGCTATTGCCTCGTTTACGATTCCTAATGAGACATTCTCTTCAGCATTTCGGCTGATTAAGTATCCGGTTCTGCTGTTTAGTGTTTTTTTAGGGCTATATGGCTTTGTCATTGGGGTGATGCTGGTGCTTATCCATCTGGCTGATTTAAAAAGCTTTGGTATTCCCTACCTGTCACCTTATGTGGCTGCCGACCTGGAGACTTCCGGCTCCAGCGGTGATACCATCCGCAAAAAGCCGATCTTTTGGCTGATATATCGGCCGATTTATGCGGATCCGGGGCAAAAGCGCCGATTATCCGGTTATCGAAAAGAAAATATGAAACAGACAGGCAGGTGAGAAATACGTTTCCTAATAATTCCAAAATATCAACCAATCAATTGAAGAAAATCATTGTCTTTGACATCCTTAGTATTTCCATGCTGGTCATTCCCAATCTGGCGGTGGCCGGAGCCGGCAAGGATGGCCTGATCGCCCTGTGTGCAGGTACTGTGGGGGCAGTATTATATGCTTTGCTGCTTTTATTTTTCAGTGACCGGCTGGAAACAGACTATATGTCCCAGTGCCGCCGTACCTTGGGACGGCCTGGTGCCCTTTTGTTTGGACTGTGCTATCTGGTCAGGTATTTTTTCAGCAGCGTCTTTGTTCTGACTTTATTTACCACCATTATTCATGAGACCATTTTACCAAATACGAATCTCAAGGTGATTCTGTTATTTTTGTTTTTGATCTCCATTCACTATGGTTCCAGGCAGTTTGAGGTGCGGGCACGGCTGGTGGAGGTTTTATATTTTATTATCCTGATTCCTCTGGGCCTGCTGTTCTTGTTAGGGATTTTCAACATCAATCTGGTGAATTTGTTTCCGCTGATGACTGCTCCGCCGGCTGCTATTACCCAAACCGGTTATCTTGTGCTGCTGACATACTCGGCTCTGGAAATGCTTCTATTTACCGCCCCATCAGTTACTGATCAGGAATCAAAGGAAACAAAGCGTAATAAAGTACTTCAGGCAATTCTGCTTTGCGGCGTTTTTAATCTGTTGATCTATGTTGTGGTAGTCGGGCTTCTGGGCACGGCCGGTGCCACCCAGAATGTCTGGTCGACGGTTTGCGTGATGCAGACAATTGAGATTCCCGGGGGCTTTGTACCACGTCAGGATGCCATCATGCTGGCCCTTTGGATGGGGAGTATTTTTACCATTATCAGCACCCTGATCTTTTATCTTTGCTTCATTACGAAAGCAATCACCGGCTGCCGCCAGCAGCGTTATATTCTCTGGTTTTATACGATCGCTTTATTTGTCTGCACGATGAAGCCGCTGCCACTGCAAATGCTGTATCATTATTATGGATTGTATCTGGCTTATATTGGTTTTCCGCTGTCGATCCTGCTGCCATTGCTGCTCATCTTAGTGGCCCGTATCAAAACCAGAGAGGAGATGTCACATGAAAAGAACCAGCTTAAGGCTTAGGGGCCGGTTGGCCGCCATCATCCTGCTGTTTGCCTTTACATTAACCGGGTGCGCCGATATGGTGGAAATCCAGGAACGGGATTTTGTCATGGCCATGGGCATCGCCTGGCAGGAGGAATATCAGTTTACTTTTGCGCTGCCCAATCTGGATGCCGTGACCGGTCAGTCGTCCGGCAGTGACCAGAACCGTCTGGTCCGGACAATTCACGGTGCCACCTTCCCGGAAATCGAGGAAACTTACAACCGTACTTCTAAGAACCGCCTGGATTTGCGTCATCTGCAGGCCATTGTCTTTGATGCTTCGGTATGTACCAACCCGGCTAAGATGAAGGAAATTCTGGAGGCAATGAACGACCATTATGAACTGTCTCACAATGTACTGGTCTTTTATTGTCTGGGCAATACCAAAGATCTGATCGGGATGGAAGGCAAGCTGGATAGCAGCATTGGCGATTATTTAAGAAAGATAAATAAGAATAATCAGCGGGACGGGGTGGACAAAGTGACCATTGGACAGTTGATTACCGCTCTGGAAAACAACACTACGATTGCCATTCCGGTGATTGATCAAAGTGAAGCTTCGGTATTTTTAGATGGCAGTGTCCTGTTTCAGAACAATCAGACGGTGCGGTATTTAAACCAGCCGGAAAGTGCTCTGTATCACCTGATGAAAGGAGAAGGAAACGGCTATCTGTTTCAGTTGTCGGGGAATACGGTTATCAAGGTTACTGCGGTTCGCGATAAACTTTTGTATGAGAACCGGGCGGAGGGGCCTTATATAAAGCTTACCCTTTCGGGCACAGGACAGGTTATGCCGAAATCCCATGGGGATTCACCGTCTCTTGCCGGAGAATTTAATCAGTTGCTGGCTTCACAGATTCAGGAAGCGATGATGCCGATTCTGCTGGAACAGCATCTGGATTTTTTGAACCTGTATGAAAAAAGCAGTTATCGGCAACGGGATGTCTGGATGCGGTATCAGGGGGAGACGGGGAAATTTACGGATGAACTGACGTTGGAAATTGTGGTTGATTTTACATTGGAATAATTTTTGATTTTGCCAATATTTACAGTTGATTTTTTCGTACCCTCCGCATATAATGAAAGTAGGGAAAACCCTATTTTCCATATTTTCAAGGAGGTGAACGACTATGTTAACAAATACATTTGTAGACAATGCCAAAGTCATGGCAAAGGGGCAGATTACAATTCCGAAAGATATTCGTAAAATTCTTGGCGTGGAAAGTGGTGACCGTATTACATTCATCGTAGAGGGAAACTCCGTCCGTATTGTTAATTCTGCTGTCTATGCTATGCAGGTGCTTCAAAATGAAATGGCAGGAGAAGGGGAACGCGTTGGCTTAAATTCTGATGATGATGTTATGGCACTTGTAAAGGAGTTGAGAAATGAGGACGAAAAGGCATGAGAGTTTTGATTGATACTAATGTTCTTATATCTGCTGCACTAAGTGCAAACAGCGTTCCTTTTCAGGCATATGTAAAAGCGGCATCCTATCCAAATCACGGGTTAATTTGTGAGCAGAATGTGGATGAAATGAAACGGATATTTAACAAGAAATTTCCCGACCGCCTTGTGGCACTGGATAAATTTCTTTCCGCCGCACTGCTGACTTTAGAATTAGTCCCTATTCCGACAGACGAAGATGTTTCAGAAGCACAAATTAGAGACCTGAATGACCGTCCGATTTTACGGGCTGCTATTAAAGCAAAAACCGATGTATTACTTACCGGCGATAAGGACTTTCTAGAATCTGGTTTAGAATATCCTGCGATTATGACACCGGCTGAGTTTCTCAAATACTGAATTTACACGCTAAAATAAAACTTTACTTTTTGGTTATCCAATGGTATAGTAACCTTGGAAAAGAAAAGCACCCACTCCGCCTGCCAACGGGGTGGGCATTTTTTCCACTTATTCTTCCTGCCTATTTCTGCAAATCCTTTCCACAGCCACTGCAATAGCTGTTTTCTACCGGTTGAATCATCTGACACTCCGGACATTTCACCTTTAACACCATCCCACATTCCGAACAGTACACAGCATCCTTTTTCTGGATCTTCCCACAACTCTTGCATTTGTGGCGAAAACTTACGTATATCCAGAGACATATCACTCCGGCCATCCTTAAGAATAACACCAACAGACCACAGGCAAGTGGATTCATTCCAGTTCTCCATGCCAGCTGCATTGCATACACAATCAGAGTAAGTTGGAACAGCAGACACAGAATTATTCCAATGATTCCAACAGCCGTAAACAGAACATAATCGGTTGTACCATATCCCGATACGCTCTTCCAGCCCTGTTCCATGCCGTAGCCACCTGCCCGGCTGTGCCACCCGTTGGTTCTTCCATATCGGTCGCTTCTCCATCCGCCGAAGCCGTCTTCCCGGCTGTCACTTCTTCCCAAACGGCTTCTGTCCCAGCCGATACCTCCTGCTGCTGTGTCTTGTTCTGCATCTTTCTCACCCTCCTGATTTTCATACCACTGCTCTCTCATTGCCACACGTTCCTGATAAACCTGTGAAATCTGACTTCCGAAATTGATTCCTACATAAGCAACTGTCACCAGAATGGTAAGCAACCCGGCAGCCACGGTTCCGATCAGTACCTTGCGGACCGGGTAACCAGCTATCCGTTTTTTCCATTTTTCTGCCATAATAGTTAAAACCTCCTGTATTTTTATTCACCTTTATTATAGCGGGGTGAAATAAATACCCAGGAGGTTTTTTCTAAACAAATCATAAACAATTGATTTCACAAGTTCAAACGATAACCGGCGCCCCATACCGTTTCAATAATCCGGGGATTTTTGGGATTCTCTTCAATCTTTTCCCGGATCCGGTTGATATGCACGGTAACGGTGGCACTGTCGTCGATATAATCATATCCCCAGATTTTCTCAAACAACACATCTTTCGAAAAGACAATATTGGGATTCATTGCCAGGAATTTAAGCAGCTCAAATTCCCGGTTGGGAAAACGGATTTCCTCGCCGCCCCGAAAAACCTTCCAGCTCTTAACCATAATCTTTAAATTACCAATGACAATCTCATCGCCGCCGGCAGACTCTTCCCGGTCCTGAATACCTTTACCAGTCAGTCGTTCGTACCGGCTTAAATGTGACTTTACCCGGGCAACCAGTTCGGCCGGATCAAATGGCTTGGCGATATAATCATCCGCCCCCAGACCCAAGCCGCGGATTTTATCCACCGATTCGGTTTTGGCCGTTACCATCAGAATCGGAACATCGGTTACCGTCCGGATTTCCCGGCATATCTCATATCCGTTTTTCCCCGGCAGCATCAGGTCCAACAGAATCAAATCTGCTGCTTCGGCCTTTAATGCAGGGGCAACCTGGCGGCCATCCTGGATTACCCGGGTCTCATATCCGTTGATTTCCAGATAATCTTTTTCCAGCATTGCAATCTCGGTATCATCTTCCACAATCAAAATCTTTGCCATAATTATCGTTGTTCCTTTCCCGGAATCCGTATCGTCAGGCACAGACCGCCTTGACTTTCCGCACCTTTCGCATTCTTTGCCGTAATGCTTCCGCCGTGGGCCTCCACAATGAATTTGCATATATGAAGCCCCAAACCGTTTCCTTTGGTACTGCCGCCTCTGGATTCATCGCACCGGTAAAACTGTTCAAAGATATAGGGCAGCTTTTCCGCCTCCACCCCTGGGCCCGAATCACAAATAGTCAGTTCTTCCATCTGCTCAACCCGCCGCAGCCGAAATTGAATTGCCAATGGTTCAGCGGTGTCCCCGGCATATTTGATACTGTTTTCCAGAATATTATCAAGGACTCTTCGCATCTGTTCCTGATCCACTTCCACCAGGTGAGTACTTTCATCACAACCTTCCGCCGAACGCAGGTGAGGGGGACTTTCCGTTTCCAATGACAGAATGACCTCTTTCTCCTTCCATTCCTGACGGCAACTGTCCAGATAGTTAAGAAGCCATTTCCGCCAATCGGTCTCCTGAAAATAAAACGGCATATTCCCGGTTTCCATTTTCGAAAAATAAAACAGCTTCTGCAGCAGCACATCCATATCACAGGCTTTCCGATAGGCAATCTCCAGATACTGCATCTGCTTTTTGGGTGTCGTCGCCACACCGTCCTTCAATCCTTTAATATACCCTTTAACCGAAGTCAACGGCGTTCGTAAATCATGGGAAATCCCGGCAATCATACCGGTTCGGGCCCGTTCATAAGCCTCTTTTTGCTCGATTCCTTCTTTCAGATGCCGCTGCATCAGATCAAAGGTCAAGCAGACCTCATAAAATTCATCTTTTCTTTGATAGCCGATGGGAACATCCAGATTTCCTTCATCCACCCGCCTGGTTGCCTGGATCAGCTGTTCCACCGGAATCAGAATCCACTTAATCAAAAGGCCGGTAAAGAACTGACTGCACAACAGCAGGATCAGAATCGCCAGAATCCCAAACAATTTAAACATCCACGGTCCGGAATCACGGTTATACCTGCGCCCCCCGCCACTCACGGCAAACAAATCCAGGCCATCTCCGGCACTGTGATCCGCCCGGACAATCGTAACCCCATCGACATGATAAAGCACCGGGGATCCTGATTCTTCGGAGCTGCACATTATTTCTGCTACACAATCCCGTTCTCCATGACTTACATTGGAATAAACCGGACGTATTCCGCCATCCGAGATATACAAGTGAAAATCATACATCGCTAAGTCGTTCGCCAATACTTCCCAGTCGCCCTTGTACCCACCGGCCTGTCCCATCATTTCCTGAACCTCACCGGCATAGCCGGAAACCTTCCGGCTTTTGCTTGCTTCCTGCCAGAAGTCCTGGACAAAAAAAACATACAAGCCACCGCTAACGATAAATAGAATCAGCAGGGATACCAGCACCATCAAGGTATTGGAAATAAAAATCCGCTTTCGTATCGTCATGGCAAGGCCTCCTGTCTGGTAAACGTCCGGAAACACTTACTGACAAGGACAGCAATCAGGATACCGCTCAATGCTCCGCCGATTACATCACTGGGATAATGCACCCCCAGATACAGGCGGGAAAAGCCGATACCTGCTGCCAGAATGAGTGCCGCTATCCCATACCGGTGCGGCAGCTCCCGATAAATGATCACCGCCGCTGCAAAGGATGAGGCGGTATGTCCGGAGGGGAAGGAAAAGTCCGATTGCCGTTCAATCAGCAGGGTCAGTCCCTGAAGCACCTCATAAGGGCGTGTTCTCGCCACCAGGTTTTTCAGAATCAGATTATTAATCAAGAAAGAACTTGCCAACGCCGTCAGCGACATAATGCCGACAGCTCTGGTTCTTTTCGATATCAGCAGCACACACGACAGAACCAGCCAGATTCCGCCACTATCTCCCAAATGAGTCAGAAATGTAAAAAAGGAAGTCAGAAGCGGGGTTCGGCAATAATCCTGAATCCATAGCAGCAGATCCCCATCCAGCTGCAGTAAAGCTTGTAGTATGTGCGTCATCCTGTTCCACCTCCAGATATTTTGTACTTTTGCCCCAGGCATCCCGAGGGGAATTTCCATATTTCATACAGTATACCATTCATTCATAAACAGTGGTATGAATTTTTATAAACATTTTATAAACTAAGTTCGTCCGCCTCACAGTTTGGCAAAACAACAAAAACACCAATGCACATTTTGCATTTTACAATGCATTATTACCAATCTATAATTTTAAATAATGATATAATCTGCAAAAATGACGAACAAAGGCATGAGTTTTGTTTCCGCATTTATAATATTTTCACCGATAAGATGCCGTTGTGAAGACATTAGGAGACAGGAGGTTCTCTATGATTACAGGATATGAACATGTCATGAACCCGATTCGGGTGGGAAAACACTTGCTGAAAAACAGAATCATTGCGGCTCCGGTTACCATGCACTCCGCTTCCAATGGAGAATGTTATCCCACCGAGGCAGCTATGAATTTTTTTATTCAGAGAGCACAGGCCGGTGCCGGACTTGTGACATGCGCAGGTGTGAAGCTTTTACCGGTTGTGGATGACGGACAACATGCCAGCTGGGATATGTATCAGCACAATGCGCTCAACCGGTTAGCGGAGCTTTCGGAGCGGATCCATTTTTATGGTGCGAAGGCCTCGATGGAACTGATCGGCATCTTTGACGAGGGATACACGGCCTCGGCCAGCGGAACATTGATGGATGGCGTAACGCCGGGACGGGAAATTCCGATCGGTGAGATGATGCGGTATAAAGAGGGTTATGCACATTCGGCAGAAAAGCTGATGGAATTGGGCTATGATGGAATCTTGCTGCACTTTGGCCACAGTATACCGGTTGCACAGTTTTTGTCACCGCTCACCAACTCAAGAACCGATCAATACGGTGGCAGCTTTGAAAATCGAATGCGTTATATTGTAGAAATTCTTCAGGCAATTCGCGGGCGGGTAAAAGACAATCTGATCATTGAGGTAAGGATGTCCGCAAATGAATTCAAAGAAGGCGGTATTGACATTGAGGAAGGAATTAAAATTGCGGAAGTACTTCAGCAGTATGCAGATATTGTACAGGCCAGCTGCGGAATGGTAACGCCGGATCTGATGTGCCGTACACATCCCTGTGATTTCCTGCCGCCAAATCCCAATGTCTATCTTGCGGAGACATTTAAGAAATCAGGTAAGATCACTGCTTTTGTCACCGCGATTGGAGGGATTGGAAGTCTGAAAGATGCAGATGATATCATCGCATCAGGAAAAGCTGATTTTGTTGCCATGTCAAGATCGCTGATTGCCGACCCGGAACTCATCCCAAAGAGTCTGAAAGGAAATGCGGCAGACGTGGTTCCCTGCATTAAGTGTATGCGATGCCATGACAGTACGGTGTACGGACATTTTTTCCAGTGTTCCGTCAATCCGACCATCGGCATTATGCATCATTTGGAGCATATGGTGGTATCGCCACAAGGAAAAAAACGGGTGGCAGTTATCGGCGGCGGTCCGTCTGGTATGTATGCGGCACTTACGGCAGCCGGGCGCGGACATGAAGTTACTTTATATGAAAGAACCAATGCTCTGGGAGGAGCTTTGAAGTTTGCCGACAAAGCAGCATTTAAGTATTCCCTTGCAAGGTTTAAAAATTATCTGATTGCTCAAATCGGGAATTCGTCAGTCAACGTATGCCTTGGTACTGCTGTGGGGCCGGAAGTGCTAAAAGAAGAAGGTTATGATGTCGTCATCGCCGCGGTAGGAGCGGAACCACTCATCCCACCGATTCCCGGTATCCGGGATACGATTTATGCAACCGATACCTATGGTATGGAAGCCCAACTGGGAAATGAACTGGTTGTGATCGGCGGTGGCCAGGTAGGATGCGAGACGGCACTGCATCTGGCAATGTCAGGTAAAAAAGTTACGATGATTGAAATGCAGGAAGCGCTTGCACCGGATGCATCCAAAACACACCGTGACGATATCATTGCCGAAATGGAGAAAGAGTCAAATCTGACAGGGATTACTGCTGCCAGATGTACCGGGATCACATCGGATAGCGTAACTTACGAAAAAAATAATACAACTTATAACCTGCAGGCAGATAACGTGATTTTAGCGGCAGGCATGAAGCCGAAGATGGAAGAAGCTGATTCATTCGCAGCTACGGCGCCGGTTTTCTGGGAAACCGGCGATTGTAAAAAGGCGCGGACGGTTGAACAGGCCGTCAGAGAAGGGTATTTTGCAGGGATTAACATTTAGTCATTTAAAACTATGATCAACAGGAGGGTTTGTATGAAAACACCATTTAAAAGAATCTGGGCACTGATACTGACGGTTGCTTTATGTCTGTCATTGGCACCGGTGACGTTTGCCAGTCCGGCGGACTATGATGAAAAGCTTGTTATTGTACATACAAATGATGTACATTCCCACGTAGATGTGGAGCCTTATGTTAAGGGGTATGCAGATGCGCTGCGGGCACAAGGTGAGCAGGTTTTACTCTTATCAGCCGGCGATGCATTGGCCGGAACCTCTTTTGCAACATTATCTGACGGTCTGGATTCAATTACGGTTATGAATATGGTTGGCTATGAAGCGATGGTTCTGGGCAATCATGAGCAGATGATGGCGGCATCAAAACTTGCCGCTGCGGTGAAGGCGGCGAATTTCCCCGTTTTGGCGGTCAACCAGCCGGCAGGGTTTTCTGGCTCCGGTCCTTCCTCCGCGATACCGACGCTTCCTGGCTATATCATATATGAAGTAGGTGATATCAAGATTGCTGTCATCGGACTTAATGCGATTGGTGCGCTGGACAACCGATATGCTGATGCATATACGACCGGCGATGAATTTGTGGCAGCGGCAGAAAAGGCGAAAGTGCAGGCACAGGCGGAAGGTGCAACTGTTTTTATCGGCCTCAGCCATCTGGGCGTGACTGACCCGGATTCAACCATCCGAAGTACTTATATAGCGGAAAAATGCCCGTGGTTCAGTTTGATTATTGACGGACATTGCCATACCGCTCATGAAAACGGGCTGAGTTATAATGGCGTTTTAATCGTGGAAACTGGAGAATATGGTGCCAACATTGGCGTAACCCAGCTTTATTTTAAGGATGGAAGTGTCGTCGACCGGTCAGCCCGTCTGATTCCGGTTAAGGGAAATGAAGCGAACTGCGGCATCACCCCTGATGCGGAGATTGCCGCTTTTATTGCCGGACGCAATGCCGCAAACGCAATCTATCTGCAGGAAGTCGCCGGACAGATTCCGGAAGATATGACCTCGGATCGCAATGTGATACGCAAGAGTGAATCGGATCTTGGCAATCTGATTACGGATTCCTGGCGCTGGAAAACCGGGGCGGACTTTGCCACTTTCAGCAGCTCCGGTATCCGCATTGATTTGACAAAAGGTGATTTTAGAAGGGATCAGCTGCTTAGTCTGTTCCTGAACCAAAACCCGGTCATCACCGTTGAGGTCAGCGGCCAGTATATTTATGATTTGATGGAAGCTTCGGTTTCCGCTTATCCGGGACTGAGTGCATCCTATAAGCAGGTTTCCGGTCTGATTGTTCAGTTTGACAGCACAAAGGAGGCGGGGAACCGTATTGTTTCGATTACTTTGGATGACGGTACGCCAATTGACAGAGATGGCAAATATACTCACGCCGCTGATGGAGAACCGGATTTTTACCTGGATACCACCGGAAAGGCAAATCCGGTTGAAGGTGTCGACTATCAATCCGGATATGGTTCCTTCCAGGAAATCTTTGAGCAGTATATCAACAGCGGCCAGATCATGAATTATAAGGCGCCGGGGCGTATGATCGAGATAAATGGGCTGTAGAATCGGATAGGCAGGGGCTGTCAAATTAATGACAGCCCCTGTCTGCTATTCACCATTAGCCTTGATACATTGTTTATACCATTCAAAAGAATCTTTTTTATACCGCTTGTTACTTCCTTCACCGGCTTCGTTCCGGTCTACGTAGATTACGCCATAACGTTTATT
>Ga0153928_1000287_pt1 | contig 25828 bp, 23 predicted proteins | sample TSNJ012MetaG_FD_106656 | JGI IMG/M metagenome (GOLD analysis project Ga0153928, IMG submission 106656) | Attine ant fungus gardens microbial communities from New Jersey, USA - TSNJ012 MetaG | ecosystem: Host-associated > Fungi > Mycelium > Unclassified | place: USA: New Jersey, Wharton State... | reverse complement strand
TACAAACGTCATCCTGAGGAGCCGGCCGAAGGCCGGCGTCTCGAAGGATGGCCACAGGCACCGAGCGTGCTTCCATCCTTCGAGACGGTCGCGCGCAAGCGCGCGCGACCTCCTCACGATGACGCCGAGTTTGTTTCATGACCGCGCTTGCCGCCTCGGTGCGCCACGCGCGCTACGTCATCGGCGAGAACCCGGTCACCGGTCTCGCCTTCGCGCTGTTCGTGCTGATCGTGCTCCTCGCGCTCGTCGGCCCCTACGTCGTGCCGATCGATCCGCTCGCGAGCGATACCGTCGAGGCGCTCAAAAGTCCGTCGTTGCGCCATTGGTTCGGCACCGACCAGCTCGGCCGCGACATCTTCAGCCGCGTGGTGGTGGCGACGCGCCTCGACTTCGGCATCGCCGTCTGGTCGGTCGTGCTCGTATTCGCACTCGGCGGGCTTGCCGGCGTCGCTGCCGGTTTCTTCGGCGGCTGGATCGACCGCATCGTCGGGCGCATCGCCGACACCATCATGGCGTTCCCGCTGTTCGTGCTCGCCATGGGCATCGTCGCCGCGCTCGGCAACACGGTGACCAACATCGTGATCGCGACCGCGATCGTGAATTTCCCGCTCTATGCGCGGGTCGCGCGCGCCGAAGCCAACGTGCGGCGCGAGGCCGGCTTCGTCGAGGCGGCGCGCCTCTCCGGCAACGGCGACCTGCGCATCCTCGCCTTCCAGATTCTCCCCAACGTGTTCCCGATCCTGGTGGTGCAGATGTCGCTCACCATGGGCTACGCCATCCTCAACGCGGCCGGCCTGTCGTTCATCGGCCTCGGCGTGCGCCCGCCCACGCCCGAGTGGGGGATCATGGTTGCGGAAGGGGCGGCCTTCATGGTGTCGGGCGAATGGTGGATCGCGTTCTTCCCCGGCCTCGCGCTGATGATCGCGGTGTTCTGTTTCAATCTCCTGGGCGACGGCCTGCGCGATATCGTCGATCCGCGGAGGCGCACGTGACCGCGGTGCCCGCGCTCGCAGTCGAGGATCTGTCGGTCGAGTTCCGCACCCGCGCCGGGGTGGTCAAGGCGCTCGAAGGCGTGAGTTTCGCGGTCGGCAAGGGCGAGACCCTGGCGATCGTCGGCGAATCCGGCTCGGGCAAATCGGTCACCGCCTACGCGCTCATGGGCATCCTCGATCCCGCCGGGCGCATCACCGCCGGCCGCGCCGTGCTGGGCGGGCTCGATCTGATTTCCGCGACCGCGAGCCAGCTTGCCGACGTGCGCGGGCGCGAGATTGCCATGATCTTTCAGAACCCGCGCACCGCGCTCAACCCGATCCGCCCGGTCGGGCGCCAGATCGCCGACGTGCTCATGCGCCATGGCAACGTGCCGCGCGCCGAGGCGCCCGCGCGCGCCGTCGAACTGCTGCGCGCGGTCGGCATCACCGACCCGGCGCGGCGGGCCAAGGTCTACCCGTTCGAAATGTCCGGCGGCATGTGCCAGCGCGTGATGATCGCGATCGCGCTTGCGGCGCGGCCCGCATTGCTGATCGCCGACGAGCCCACCACCGGCCTCGACGTGACCACCCAGGCGGTGATCATGGACATCATCGCAGAGCTCGCCGGCGAGAGCGGCATGGCGACCATCTTCATCACCCACGACCTCGCCCTCGCCGGGCAGCGCGCCGGCCGTGTTGTCGTGATGCACGCCGGCCACGTGGTCGAGAACGCGCCGACGCGCGCGCTCATCGCCCATCCGTCGCATCCCTATACGGCGGAGCTGATCGCCGCGACGCCGGACTCCGCCGCGAGCCTCGACGCGCTCGCCTCGATCCCCGGCTCGCTGCCGGATCTGCGCCGCACCGATCTGCCGCCGTGCCGTTATTCCGAGCGCTGCCCGCGCAAGGTCGCGCGCTGCGACGCGCCGTTGCCGCGCCCGGCGCTCGCCGATCGCTTCGTCGCCTGCTGGAACCCGCTCGCTTCACCTCTCCCCGCTTGCGGGGAGAGGTCGCCGCGCGAAGCGCGGCGGGTGAGGGGGACTCTCCCGTGACGCTGCTGCTCGACGTGGCTGAGCTGAGCAAACGTTTCCCGGTGGCGGCGACGGGCGGCGCGCTCGCCAACCTGCGCCGGCGCTTCGACCGCGGCGCCGACGCGCAGTCGCAGGTGCACGCGGTCGACGATGTGAGCTTCACCATTGCCAAGGGCGAGACCGTCGGCCTCGTCGGCGAATCCGGCTGCGGCAAGTCCACCCTGGTGCGCGCGCTCACGCGCCTGCTCGACCCGACCGCCGGCAGCATCCGCTTTTCGACGCGCGACCTCTCGCTCGTCGCCGCGCGCGACTTCGCCCACGATCGCGACCGTGGCCGCATCCAGATGGTGTTCCAGGACGCGGGCGAGAGCATCAACCCGCGCTTCACCGCGTTCGACGCGATCGCCGATCCGGTGCGCCGGCTCAAACACTTGTCCGGCGCGGCGCTGGTCGAGAAAGTCGACAAGGCGGCCGCCCAATGCGGCCTTCCGCTCGAACTGCTCGGGCGCTATCCGCATCAGCTCTCCGGCGGCCAACGCGCCCGCGTCGGCATCGCCCGCGCCATCGCGGTCGAGCCCGAGCTGCTCGTGCTCGACGAGCCCACCGCCGCGCTCGACGTCTCGGTCCAGGTGGTGATCCTCAAGCTGCTCGCGCGGCTCAAGGCCGAGCTCGGCATGAGCTATTTGTTCGTGTCGCACGACCTGAGCGTGGTGCGCCTGCTGTGCGACCGCGTGCTGGTGATGTACCTCGGCAAGATCGTCGAGAGCGGGCCGGCGCGCGCGGTGTTCGACCATCCGCTCCATCCCTACACCAAGGCGCTGGTCGCCGCCGTCCCGCGGCTCGACGGCAACGGCGTCGCCAAGCTGCGGCTTGCCGGCGAGCCGATGAGCCCGATCGATCCCGACCCCAACGTGTGCCGCTTCTACGGCCGCTGCCCGCGCGGCGCGGACCGCTGCCGCAGCGAGATGCCGGCGCTGCGCCGCGCCGGTGACGGCCGCGAGGTGGCTTGCCATTTTGCGTAGGGCGCAATAGCGGCAAAGCCGCGTATTGCGCCGACTTGTAACAAATGGCGCAATACGGCCTGCGGCCTATTGCGCCCTATGACGGTTGAGAGGACACCCCATGCCTTCCCCCGATCCCCTCGACGACTACATCGCCGCCGCGGCGCGCGTGCTCGATCTGCCGATCGATCCTGCCTGGCAGCCGGCGGTGCGCGCCAACCTCGCTCTCACCTTGCGGCTCGCCGCGTTGGTCGCCGAGTTTCCGCTGCCGGACGAGGCCGAGGCGGCGCCGGTGTTCGAGGCTTGAGCCATGGCAGATGTTGTTTCCGACGCACGCGTCGATCTCGCCTGGGCCTCGGCCGCCGAGATCGCCGCCGCCGTTTCCGCCGGCCGCGCCAGCGCCGCCGAGGTGATCGACGACGCGCTCGCGCGCATCGCCGCGCGCAAGGCCGTCAATGCCTTCACGGCGGTTCTCGCAGAGCGCGCCCGCGCCCGGGCGCGTGCGCTCGACCGGGCGCGCGCCCAAGGCGCGCCGCTCGGGCCGCTCGCCGGCGTGCCGTTCGCGGCGAAGAATTTGTTCGATGTCGCCGGCCTGCCGACGCTCGCCGGCTCGAAGATCAACCGTGCGCGGCCGCCGGCCGCGCGCGACGCGGCGCTCGTCGAGCGGCTGGAAGGCGCCGGGGCCGTGCTCGTCGGCGCGCTCAACATGGGCGAATACGCCTATGATTTCACCGGCGAGAACGCGCACGACGGCCCCTCGCGCAACCCGCATGACCTCGCGCGCATGACCGGCGGTTCCTCGGGCGGCTCCGGCGCCGCGGTCGCGGCCGGCCTCGTGCCGGTCGCGCTCGGCTCCGACACCAACGGTTCGATCCGCGTGCCGGCGTCGCTGTGCGGCTTGTTCGGCCTCAAGCCGACCTACGGACGCCTGTCGCGCGCGCGCAGCTTTCCGTTCGTCGGCAGCCTCGATCACGTCGGGCCGCTCGCGCGCACCACGCGCGACCTCGCGCTCGCCTACGACGCCATGCAGGGACACGATCCCGACGACCCGGCGTGTGCGCGGCGCGCGGTCGAACCGGCGCTGCCGGCGCTCACTCGCGGCACCGGCGGATTGCGCATCGCGGTCGCGGGCGGCTACTTCCGCCGCGGCATGTCGCCCGAGACGGCCGAAGCGGTCGCGCGGGTGGCAAAGGCGCTAAGCGTTTCGCGCGAGATCGAGTTGCCGGAAGCCGGCCGCGCCCGCGCCGCCGCCTTCGTGATCACCACCGCGGAAGGCGGCAGCCTGCACCTCGAGCGGCTGCGCACGCGCGCCAAGGATTTCGATCCGGCGGTGCGCGAGCGCCTGCTCTCGGGTGCGCTGGTGCCGGCGGCGCTGGTCGAGCGCGCGCAGAAATTCCGCCGCTGGTATCGCGCGCGCGTGCTCGAAATATTGCGCGACGTCGACGTGATCCTGGCGCCGGCGACGCCCGGCCCGGCGCCCCCCATCGGCCAGCAGACATTCGTGCTCGACGGCGTCGAGACGCCGTTGCGCGCCAACCTCGGGATCTTCACCCAGCCGATCTCGTTCATCGGCCTGCCGGTGGTTGCGGTGCCGGTGCCGCTCCACCCGCTCCCGGTCGGCGTGCAGATCATCGCCGCGCCCTGGCGCGAAGACGTGGCGCTCGCCGTCGCGGCGGCGCTGGAGCAGATGGGCGTTGCGAAGGCGCCGCGGCCGAAGCTGGGCGAATAGCGAATTGCGAAGTTGGCGAATAGTGAGTAGCGAATAGCGAATAGTGAAGCGAGCGCGCTTCTCTTTCTATTCGCTATTCGCAATTCGCTATTCGCGTTTTCAGGGAGCCGGGGATGCAGATTGACTTGCCCGACGTGAAAGCCGAACTCACCGCCGCCTTCGAGCGCTACGAACGCGCCCTCATGGCGAACGACGTGGCGACGCTGAATGAGATTTTCCGCGACGACCCGCGCACCATCCGCTACGGCGTCGGCGAGAACCTTTACGGCCATGCCGAAATTGCCGGCTTCCGCGCGGCGCGCTCGCCGGTCGGGATTGCGCGCACCATCTCGCGTACGGTGATCACCACCTACGGCCGCGACCTGGGCGTCGCCTCGACGCTCTTCCACCGCACGCCCGGCAAGGTCGGGCGCCAGATGCAGACCTGGGTGCGCTTTCCCGACGGCTGGCACGTGGTCGCCGCCCACGTCAGCGTGATCGATGAGGCGTAGGGCGCAATAGCGGCGAAGCCGCGTATTGCGCCGTTAACGGCGTTCGGCACATTACGGCCTTCGGCCTAATGCGCCCTACGGCGCCTACCCCTTCACGGCGCCGCCGGTGATGCCGGCGATGAAGCGGTCCAGGAACAGGTTGTAGGCGATCGCCACCGGCACGCTCGCGATCAGCGCCGCCGCCATCAACTCGCCCCAATAAAAGATGTCGCCGCGGATGAGGTCGGTGGCGACCCCGAGCGTCACCGGCTTCTCGTCCGAGGAGGAAATGAAGGTGAGCGCGTAGACGAACTCCTGCATGGTGAGCGTGAAGGCGAAGATCACGACCGTGAGGATGCCGGGTACCGAGAGCGGCAGCACCGTCTTGACGAACGCGCCCATCACCGTGCAGCCGTCGACGACCGCCGCCTCCTCGATTTCACGCGGCACCGATTTGAAGAATCCCATGAACAGCCAGGTGCAGAACGGAATCGTGAAGGTGGGATAGACCAGCACCAGCGACCACAGCGAATCCTGCAGCCCGACCAGGGCGATGACGCGCGAGAGCGGCAGGAACAGCAAGGTCGGCGGCACCAGGTAAGTGAGAAAAATGCCGATGCCGAGGCTCTCGGCGCTGCGCCCGGGCATGCGGGCGAGGCTGTAGCCGGCGGGCAGCGCGACCGCGAGCGTGATCGCCACCACGCAGGCACCGATCAGCGCCGTGTTGCCGATCCACTGCACGAACATCGTCTCCTCGAACAGATATTTGATGTGCTCGAGCGTCGGCGCCGCGTTGAACCAGTAGGGATTTGACTTGAGATTGTAGAGGTCGCCGTCCGTCTTGAACGCGGTGATCAGCATCCAATAGAACGGGAAGGCAGCGAATGTCACCAGTACCAGCACGGCGCCGTAGAACGAACCCTCGCTCAGCAGTTTCTTGGCGAGACGCACGTCAGATCTCCCGGCGGCGCAGCGCGCGCAGCATGAACACCACGGCGACCAGCAGGAACGGGAACAGGAACAGGCAGATCATGGCGCCATGCGCCACGTCGCCCGAGAGGATGCCGACCTGGAAGGCGAGCGAGCCGAGCACCTGCGTGGCGTTGATCGGGCCCCCCTTGGTCAGGAGATAGACCACGCTCAGGTCGGTGAAGGTGAACACCGTGCCGAAAATGAGCGCGATCACCACAATCGGCATGATGATCGGCAGGATGATCTGATAATTGCGCCGCCAGAAGCCGGCGCCGTCGACGGTCGCCGCGTCGAGCACGTCCTTCGGCACCGAGGTAAAACCGGCGATGAAGATCACCACGCCGAACGGAAACAGCCGCCACGCGTGCACGACCGTCACCGCGAGCATGGCGAGGTCCTGCTGGCCGAGCCACTGCGGCGGATGCTCCGGGCTCACAAGGTTGGCGGCGATCAAGGTCCAGTTGATCACGCTGTAGAGCGAATCGAACATCCATTGCCAGGCGAGCACAGCGAGCGACACCGGCACCGCCCACGGCAGGACCACGAGAGCGCGCGCGAGCCCACGGCCCGGGAACTCCTTCATCAGCAGCATGGCGGCGAACTTGCCGAGCAGCAGGCCGATAACCTGCGCCCCGATGGTGAAAATGAAAGTGTTGGCGAGGGTGCGCCGGAAGATGTCGCTGTGAATGACGTCGAAGAAGTTCTTCAACCCGACGAACTTGTAGCTCGGGTCGAAGATGGTGAAGGCGCTGATGCTGTAATAGATGGCGAGCAGGAACGGCAGCGCCACCAGCAGCAGGACGTAGAGAATCGCCGGGGCGATGAACAGCGGCCCGAGTACTTCAGCGCGGTCGAACAGGAACCGGTGTTTCGCGCGCGGCACAAATTCGGCGATCGCGGTCATGGCTTTTCCTATGGGCGCAGGGCCTGCCGGCCCTCGCGATCGAAATAGCGCAGCTCCCGTTGGCGCACTGCGAACGGATGCCAGGCGCCGGCGCTGATTCCGTCGAGCGCCACGTGCGCCGGCAGTTTCGCCGTCACCTCGCGCTTCGCCTTACGGCCCTCGATGTCGCCGTAGAGGATGCGCTCGGAGCCGAGATACTCCATGCGATCGACGCGGAAATTGAACTCCTGCAGGGCCGAGCCGTTGAGCAGCTCCTTGGGGAGAAAAGCCTCGGGCCGGAAGCCCAGGCTGCCGCCGTCGCGCTCGACCAGGTTCATCGGCGGCGTGCCAAGGAAGGTCGCCACGTACTCGTCCGCCGGGTGCTCGTAGATTTCCGTCGGCGTGCCGATTTGCTTGACCACGCCGTGATCCATCACCGCGATGCGGTCGCCCATGCCCATCGCCTCGACCTGGTCGTGGGTCACGTAGATGGTCGCCGTCTTCACGGTGAGCTGGAATTGCTTGATCTCGCTGCGCGCGCTCGCCCGCAGCTTGGCGTCCAGGTTCGATAGCGGCTCGTCGAGCAGGAAGACGGTGGGCTCGCGCACCAGCGCGCGCGCCAGCGCGACCCGTTGCCGTTCGCCGCCCGAGAGCTGGCGCGGCTTGCGCTGGAGCAGGCGCTCGATGCCGAGCAGGCGCGCCGACCATTCGACCTTGCGTTTGATCTCGTCGCGCTCCGTGCCCTGGGTCTTGAGCGGGAAGGCGATGTTGTTCCACACGGTCAGGTGCGGATAGAGGCCGTAGCTCTGGAACACCATGGCGATGCCGCGCGCGCGCGGCGGCATGTCGTTGACCACGTGGCCGCCGATCACGATGTCGCCCGAGGTCTGCTTCTCCAGCCCGGCGATGATGCGCAGCAGCGTGGTCTTGCCGCAGCCCGATGGCCCGAGCAGCACCACGAACTCGCCGTCGCGCGCCTCCAGGCTGACGCCGTTGACCGCGGTCACCTCGCCGAATTGTTTTTTAATGTCCCGGGCAGCAACCGAAGCCACATCGTCCTCCGTATCCGGAATCAGGTATCGGGAATCAGGTATCAGGTATCGGGCATCGGGCATCAGGTCAGAAAATAAGTTTCAGGGATCAGGTGTCGGCCACCTGATCCCTGACCCCTGACCCCTGATCCCTGGCTAGGTGCGCGTTGCCCACTTCTCGTAGATGCCCTGGACTTCCTTGGTCGCCCATTTGACGGCGTCATCGGGCGTCATCTTGCCGGTCGCGGCGTTCGCCATCATGTCGGGCAGGATGTAGTTGTTCGCCACTTCATCGGCGGCGGGCGTACCCGGTCCCGGATAGCCGAACACCGTGCACCAGTCGCCGGCGCTCTCCAGAATCTTGAGCTTGTCCGGCGGATGCGACGACGGATCGTTGCTGAAGATCGGCATCGGGGGAGGCACCAGGTTCTCGAACAGAGGATGATCGTATCCGGTCGAGGCCTTGAACGCGTCGGTGTAGTGGGCGGCGTAGTAGCGCAGGAACTCGATCGCCGTGTCCTTGTTGCGCGAGAACTTCCACACGATGTACGAGTTCGGCGCGCTTGCCGTGAGCTGCCGCACGGTGCCGGCCGGTGTCTTGAGCACGAAGATCTTGTCCGCCAGTTCCGGGTTGGACTTCTGGATCGAGCGGTAGGCGGAAATCGGATTGTGGATCCAGCTGCCGCGGCCCGATGCCAGAAAGCGGTTGTTGCCGGCGTCGTCCCAGGACAGCACTTCCGGATCCATCGCCTCCTTGTAGAGGGCGGCGACGTACTTGACCGACTCGAGCGTCTCCTTGGAATCGAGGGTGACCTTCTTGCCGGTCTCGTCGCACACCGAGGCGCCGTTGCTCCACAGGATGCCGCTGTAGGAGTTGTTGGGATCGACGCAATGGGAGAGGGCGATGCCGACCGGGAAGCCCTTCTGCTTGAGCTTCGCCCCGCCCACCCGGATATTCTCCCAGGTGTCCGGCGTCATGCCGATCTCGTCCCACAAGTCCTTGCGGTAGAGGCCGGGGAAGTCGATGTAGTAGTCGGGGAACGCGGTCCAGGTCTTGCTATCTTCGTTGTAGGCGATCTTTTTGGCGATATCGAGCGCCTTCCCGTACTTCTTCTCGATCTCCTGCACCAGCGACGTGAGGTCGTGCGCGTGCTTGGCGTAGAGATGCGGGCCGCCCGATCCGTTGATGCCGAAGATGTCGTGCCCGGCCTGGGCGGAGACTTCCGCCGCCATGCGCGCGGGGATCTCGAGGTGCGGGATATGGTCGACCGTGACCGTGACGCCGTTCTGCTTGCCCCAGTCCTTGGCGAAGGCGTCGATCCACTTGTCGTATTCAGGGATGAAGTGGCTCCACTGAATGATCTTCAGCGTTTTCGTCTGCGCGAGCGCCGTCGAGACGAACGGCGCCGCGACGGCGGGTGCGAGGCCGGCCGCGCCGGCGAGCGCGCTCGTGGTCTTGAGGAAGTCGCGCCGCGACCACCCTCGTTTGGTTCCTCCAGATGCCATTGAACCGCTCCCTATTTGGCGTTCAGGTTGTCGTTGATTTCGTAGCGGAACCGGCTGAAGACGGGGATGGGCGAAGGGGGGTGTTTCGCTTGTTCCGGTCGTCACGGCTCAGGCGGGCGGGGCCCGTCCACCTATACGAATACCGCATTATGGATATGCGTGCGAAGTATGACAAGCGTCAATCTGTCGCTCAGCCGCATTGGGTAAATGCCCATGGGGAAAGGGAATTTCCTGTTATTTCGCGCCCCGGTTTGCCGCGCCTTCTCGGCTTCCGCCGTCGGCTCGCGCGGTCGCGGCGGCAATCCGATTGCGTTTATTTCGCGGCAGATGATTGCCCGACGTTTGAACGCACGCGCGGCTTAGTGCCGCGCGCTGCATGATCCTACCATCATGTCAAACAAATTGGTTTTGGAACGCGGCGCGGGCCCCTACGTTGACGTCGCGTAATTCAATTTCCTCGCAAGCACAGGAAGGTACCTAATGGCTTCTAACCGCCAAGCGGAGAAAGACATGGCCGAAGCCGGCCACGAGACCACGCGCCGAGCAGCAAGTCACGCGGCGCATACCGCCCGCACCATGTCGGATGCGGCCGAGCGCACCGCGCGCACCGGCGCCGACGTCCTGGCGCGCAATTCCGAGCAGGTGCGCCAGACGTTCGAAATGGGCAGCGACGCGGCGGCCCGCATGGCCGAGCGTGCGTGGGGCCAGTTCGCCCGCGTGTTCGGCGTCGTGACCGGCGACAACGCCCAGCAGGCGGCGCAGCAGTCGGCCCGCAACGTCGAAACGATCCTGCACTCGAGCGCGGTCATCGCCGACGGCGTGCAGACGATCTCGCGCGAGTGGCTCACGTTCGTGCAGAACCGGGCCGAACGCAACATGGAGCGGCTCGAGGCGCTGTCCAACTGCCGCTCGGTTCAGGACTGCATCGCCACGCAGACGGACCTGGTGCGCGATCACCTGCAGGATCTGCTGGCGACCACCAAGCGCGTGGCCGAGGCCTCGACCCGCATGGTCGAGCAAGCGGTGCAGAACGGCGACAGCACCCTCGCCCCGCGGTGACGTGCGTTCCCGGGCGCAGCGCAGCACGAAGTGATGCGCTGCAGACCCGGAGTCCAGGGGCAAAACATACAAAAACCGTCATCCTGAGGAGGCCGCTCGCGCAAGCGAGCGGCCGTCTCGAAGAGCCTGTCCCCGCGAAAGCGGGGAATGGAAGCAGGCCCCGTGCTTGTGGCCATCCTTCGAGACGCTCGGCGCTTCGCGCCGAGCCCTCAGGATGACGTTGTTATTTGTTGCGCTGACACAATTTGTAGGATGGGTTGAGCCGCGCCTTCGCGGCGAAACCCATCGCTCTGTGGCCGCCCGTGGGCGGTCCCTAACTCGCAATGACGGTGGGCGCGCGTAGCTCGGATGGAGCGCGTAGCGCGCAATCCGGGATCTCAACTTGCCCTATTCCAAGTCCACCGAAGTAAGACAGTCGCACTCTGCCGCCGCCGCGATCGACGGTCACGCTGAGCATGTTTTCCGACGCTTGCCGAGGCACGGCGTCTCTCAGGTATGGGATCTTGTTGAGCAGGGAGATTGCCTCGAATGGCGCGAGGCTGAAGAAGTCAAAATCGACGGATTGGCGATGAGCCAGCCGAAACGCGATTGCGGTCCCGCCGTATAGAGTGAAATCAGGAGGCGTGTCGGCCAATTCAGGCCACAGCGCGCGTTGGGCGGGTGGCAGAATATCGAGCCGAGGGCTGAAGGTAGGCACCATGTTGCATTATACCCGGTCAAGGCCGTGCGTTGCTCTTGTCGCACCACGCACCTGATCTGGGCCGGGCCTACGCCACCGCCTCCGTCGCCGCCACATACGCGCGCCAGCCGCCGAAGCGGGTGATGTCGCGCGCGCCCACGGTGGCGGCGGCTTCGACCAGGAAGCCCTTGGCCTGGCCGCCGTCGGCCAAGCGTATCGTGCCGATCGAGAGCGGCGGCGGCACCGCGGCGACGAAGCGGCCGAAGGCGGCCGCCGACAGCGCCCACAGCTCCACCTCGACCGCGGCCCCTTCGCCCGCCGCGACGCGCAGCAATCCGGGCTTCGCCGGCTTGGTGCCGGCGAGCGCGAACAGGCGATAGTCGGGCGCGGTCGCGGTCGCCTGCAGGAAGCGCGCGCCCAGCGTTTTCAGCTCGCCGTTGAGCGGCATGCCGGAGAGATGCGCGCCCACCACGGCAAGCGCGATCTCGTCGCGCCGCGGCGCGGGCGACACGGGCGCGAGCGGCGGCTGCGCCTTCCCGGTCGCGCCGAGCGCAAGGCCGGTGTCGGCGTGAAACAGCCGCCCGATCGAGGCGAGTTCCGCATCGCGTCCGCCCGGCGCGATCAAGGTGATGCCGAACGGCGCGCCATCGCCGCGCAGCGCCGCCGGCACCGCGAGGCCGCACAGGCCGAGCAAATTGACGAAATTCGTATACGTGCCGAGCCGGCTGTTGAGCTGGATCGGATCGGCGAGCACCTGCTTGACGGTGTAGACCGTCGGCATGGTCGGCAGCGCCAGCGCGTCGACCGTGCCGAAGGTCGCGTCGGCGGTGCGGCGCAATTCCTCGAGCTGATGAAACGCCGCAAACGCGTCGGCCGCGGTCGGCCGCGCGCCATCGAGAATGATCGCGCGCGTGACCGGATGCATGGCCTCGGGCGCCGAGGCGATCAGCGCGCGCGCGGTGAGATAGCGCTCGGCGAGCCACGGCCCCTCGTAGAGCAGCCGCGCGGTCTCGTAGAACGGCTCGATGTCGATGTGTTCGATCGCAAGCCCGAGGCGCGCGAGCCGCGCGAGCGCCGCCTCATAGGCGCCGGCCGAAACGTCGTCGCCGAAGAACAGGCGCTGGCCCGCGAGCGGCACGCCGATCCGGGTGCCCGGCGCAACCGCGCCCACCGCGCCGAGCGGCAGCGCGCGCGAATAGGCGTCGGCCGGGTCGGCGCCGGTGAGCGCGGTGAGCGCCGCGAAGGCGTCGTCGACGGTGAGCGCGAAAATCGACGCGCAGTCGAGCGAGCGGCACGCCGGCACCACGCCGGCGTTGGACACGAGGCCGGGGCTCGGCTTGAGGCCGACGATGTTGTTGAAGCCGGCGGGCACGCGGCCCGAGCCGGCGGTGTCCGTACCGAGCGCGAGCGGCACCAGCCCGGCCGCGACCGCGACCGCCGATCCCGAGCTCGAGCCGCCGGGGATGAGGTCTTCGCGCAGGGTGTTGCGCGGAATTCCGTAGGGCGATCGCACGCCCACGAGCCCGGTCGCGAACTGGTCGAGGTTGGTCTTGCCAACGACGAGCGCGCCCGCGCGCTTGAGCCGCGCGACGACGCTCGCATCCTTGCCGGGCTTGTATGCGAAGGCCGGACAGCCGGCGGTCGTCGGCACGCCCGCCATGTCGATGTTGTCTTTGATGGCGACCGGAACGCCGAGCAGCGGCCGCGCGCCCTCGCGCGGCAGCGCGCGCGCCTCCGCGCGCACCTCGTCCTCGCGGCGCAACGTAATGAAGACGGCCGGATCGTCGTGCGCGCGAATGCGAGCGTAGCATTCCGCGACGGTCTGTTCCGGGCTGCGCGCGCCCGTGCGATGGGCGGCGACGAGCGAAGCGATCGTCGGCAATCAACGCTCCTGTCCCGGCACGGCTAAGGGTTTACGGCCCGGGTTGGAGCTTGTCCAATTGTTTGCGGAACTGCCGCGGGGTTCCCCTCCCCCCACGCGAAGCGTGGTGGGGAGGGGTCAGGGGTGGGGGGCTCTTAGAGGCCAGCAACGACGAAGAAATAAGAAAGTCCCCCCACCCGGCGCCGCTTCGCGGCGCCACCCTCCCCACCACGCGCTCCGCGCGCGGGGGGAGGGATGGAGCAAGCGTCTCGTTCAGCGCTTTAGCGCCAATGCCGCGCGGTCGAGGCGAAACAGGCTGGTATCGAGTCGCGTTGCGCCGTCGAGCGCAAGCTCGGTCATGATCTCGCCGATGACGCTGCAGAATTTGAACCCGTGCCCGGAGAAGCCGGCCGCGATCGCGACGTGCGGGCTGCCGGGAAGGCGGTCGATGATGAAATGCTCGTCGGGTGCGTTGGTGAACAGGCACGCCTTCATCGCCATGGTCGGGCCGTTCGCGTCGGGGAAGTAGCGGGCGATGCCCTCGCGCAGGGCGTCCTCGTCCTCGCGGTGGCATTCGCGATCCATGCGATCGGGATCGTCGACGCGCTCGCTCCGGTGATGATACTTGCCGAGCTTGAAACCCGGGATGCCGTAAACCGGAAATCCGTAGAACCGCCCTTCCGGCGCTTCCATGTTGAACACCGGGAAGGCGCCGAGCCGGAAATAGTCCGGCTTGAGCGGTTGGGTCCAGATCATCACCTGCCGCTCCGGCACCGCCAGTTCCTGCAACGCCGGCACCATCGTGCGCGCCCACGCGCCCGCGCATACGACGAGCTTGCGCGCCCGATAGGTGGCGCGGGTGGTCGTGACGGAAACGCCCTGGTCGTCGGCATGCCATTCGATGACGCGCTCGCGCCCGTGCACCTCGGCGCCCAGCGCCTGCGCCGCGGTCACATGCGCGACGATGCAGCGTTCGCAGAGCAGAAAACCGCCGTCCGGCTGGTGCACGCCCACCATGTCGGGCGCGAGCTGATAGCCGGCAAAGCGCCGCCGCAGCGCCGCGGCGTCGAGCACTTCATGCGGCAGATGATGCTGTTTGCACGAGAGCAGCGAGCCCTGCACGGTGCGGCTGTTGGCGCGGCCGGCGTCGACGCTGCCGGTGAGGACCAGAAGCCGCTCGCCCACGAGGTTCTCGAGCTCGCGCCACAGTTCGTACGCGCGGCGGAGCAGCGGCACGTAGCTCGGATGTTCGTAATAGGCGAGCCGGATGATGCGGTTGACGCCGTGCGAGGAGCCCTGCGCATGCGGAATGTCGAACTGCTCGAGCCCGAGCACGGCGAGCCCGCGCCGCGCCGCGTGATAGACGGTGGCGCTGCCCATGCCGCCGACGCCGATCACGATGAGGTCGTGGATCATGCGAATAGCTGCCGTTCTGCGCGCGTATTGCGTTTGCACCACATTCGGGCTTTACCCTCGCCGTTAAGGTCGGGGCGCGCAAGCCGTCGGCCGGGGAGCAAGGCGCATGAGCTACCGCGAGGTGAGCGAAGTCCGCGACGGGATCCACATCGATTGGGACGTGCCGATCGAGATGGAGGACGGCCTCGTGCTGCGCGCCGACGTCTACCGGCCGGTGAAAGCGGGCAAATACCCGGTGATCATGAGCTACGGGCCGTACGGCAAGTGGCTTCATTTCGAGGACGGTTACGAGACCGCGTGGCGGCGCATGGTGGAAAATCATCCCGACGTGCCCAACGGCTCGAGCAACAAATATCAGAATTGGGAGGTGGTCGATCCGGAGAAATGGGTGCCGGACGGCTACGCCTGCGTGCGCGTCGATTCGCGCGGCTGCGGCCGCTCGCCCGGCTACGTCGAGCTGTGGTCGGCGCGCGAGGCGAAGGACTTCGCGCAATGCATCGAATGGGGCGGCAAGCAGCCGTGGTCGAACGGCAAGGTCGGCCTCAACGGCATTTCCTATTACGCGATGAACCAGTGGCAGGTCGCGAGCCTCAACCCGAAGCACCTCGCCGCGATCTGCATCTGGGAAGGGGCCGCCGACTTCTACCGCGACGTGAGCCATCACGGCGGGATTCTCTGCACGTTCCTGCAGAACTGGTACGACATGCAGGTCAAAACCGTGCAGCACGGGGTGGGCACGCGCGGTTATCGCAGCCGCATGAACGGCGACTGGGTAGCGGGCCCGGACACGCTGACCGCCGAAGAACTCGGCGCCAACCGCTTCGATTTCGGCGCGCTCGCCTACCAGCATGCGCTCGACGACGAGTTCTGGCTCTCGCGCATGCCGGACTGGTCGAAGGTGAAGGTGCCGCTGCTTTCCACCGCCAACTGGGGCGGCCAGGGGCTGCACACGCGCGGCAATTTCGAGGGCTACGTGCGCTCGGCTTCGAAACAAAAATGGCTCGAGGCGCATGGGATCGAGCACTGGACTCACTTCTACACCGATTACGGCGTGAAGCTTCAGAAGCAATTCTTCGATTATTTCCTCAAGGGCAAGCGCAACGGCTGGGACAAGGAGCCGAGGGTCCGCCTGCAGGTGCGCCACGTCGACAAGTTCGTCGAGCGCCAGGAGGACGATTGGCCGATCCCGCGCACGCGCTGGACCAAGTTCCATCTCGATCCGGCGGGCCACACCCTCGCCGACAAGCCGCCGCAGGCTGCCGGCAAGGTCGCGTTCGCGGCGCTCGGCGACGGCGTCACGTTTCTCACCCCGCCGCTCGAAAGGGAGACCGAGATCACCGGGCCGATCGCCGCGCGGCTTGCGATTTCGTCCTCGACCCGCGACGCCGACCTGTTCCTGGTGCTGCGCGTGCTCTCGCCCAACCTCAAGGAGGTGGTGTTCCAGGGCGCGCTCGATCCGCACACCCCGATCGCGCAGGGCTGGCTGCGCGCCTCGCATCGCAAGCTCGATGAGAAGCTGAGCGAGCCCTACCGGCCCTATCACACCCACGACGAGGCGCAGCCGCTGAAAGTCGGCGAAGTCTATCCGCTCGATATCGAAATTTGGCCGACCTCGATCGTGGCGCCGGCCGGCTACCGCATCGCGCTTACCGTGCGCGGGCGTGACTATGTCTACCCCGGGGGCAGCGGCGGACGCCTCTCCAACATGAAGAACGAGTTCACCGGCTGCGGGCCGTTCCTGCACGACGATCCGCGCGACCGCCCGGTAGCGGTGTTCGGCGGCACCACCACCATCCATTTCGGCAGCGGCCGCGACAACTACGTGCTGCTGCCGGTGATTCCGTGACGCCACTCTGCCGTCATCCTGAGGAGGCCGCTCGCTTTCGCGAGCGGCCCTCTCGAAGGATGGAAGCAGGCTACGTGTTTGTGGCCATCCTTCGAGACGCGCGCGCGACTTCGTCGCGCGCGCTCCTCAGGATGACGTCGTGTATGTTTCTCGCGCCTACTTCGGCTTAAGCTGCCCTACAGAAACTCACGGAGGAAGCCCATGCCCGCCCAAGCCGCTCCCACCGCCCGCACGCCCGGCGCCAAGCGCGCCGGCCCCGGCGAGTATCTGTTCGACCTCGGCACCGTCAATCACCTGCTCGGCGGCCCCGACTATTCCACCGCCAACGGTTCGGTCGTAGAGGGCGACCGGATGATTGTCGGCCTCATGCGCATGCCGGCCGGTACCGGCGCCGAGCCGCACTCGCATCCCAACGAACAATGGCTCTACGTGCTGGAAGGGACGCTGCGCGGCCAGGTCGGCGCCCAGAAGATCGAGGCGAAGGCCGGCTCGGTGATCTACATTCCGGCCGATGCCGTGCACGCCATGAAGGCGACGTCCGACCACGACGTGGTGTTCTTCACCTGCAAGGATTCCTCCCACAGCCTGCACGGCATCAAGGCCGGTTAGCGTCATTGCGAGGAGCCCGAAGGGCGACGAAGCAATCCGGGATGCCTCATTGCGTTGCTCTGGATTGCTTCGCTTCGCTCGCAATGACGAATTTTGTCGGTGGCCCGAGCCCATCCGAAAGCCGTTCCGCGCATCGTCCCGGGGGATCACATGAAGACCATCGACATCCACGCCCACATCATCTCCGAAGAGACGGTGCGGCTAATGGAAAAGGAGGCGCCGAAAGTCGGGCCGCTCATCACGTCCGTCGACGCCGACACCGCGGTGTACGAGGTCGCGGGCGTGTCTTATCGGCCTTTTCCCCGCGGCGGCTACGATCTCGAGCGGCGTTTCAAGGACATGGCGGCGAGCGACGTCGACATGCAGGCGGTGTCGATAACCCCGCAGACCTTCCTCTACGATCAGGATGCCTCGTTAAACGCGACCCTCGCGCGCATCCAGAACGAGCAGATCGCGAAGCTCGCCAAACAACATCCCGATCGGTTCCTCGGCCTTGCCACGCTGCCGATGCAGGCGCCCGAACAGGCCGCGGCGGAACTGCGCCACGCCGTGCGCACGCTGGGAATTTCCGGCGCGATGATCGGCTCCAACATCATGGGGCGCAATCTCGACGACCCGTCATTCGAGCCGGTGTGGGCGGCCGCCGCCGAGGTCGGCGCCTTCATGCTGATCCATCCGAACAGGGTCGCAGGCGCCGACCGGCTGCGTAATTATTATTTGACCAACCTGATCGGCAATCCGCTCGACACCACGATCGCGGCCGCCTCCCTCGTATTCGCCGGCGTCATGGAGCGCTACCCGAATATCAAAATCTGCCTCGCCCATGGCGGTGGATTCACGCCCTATCAGGCGGGGCGCTGGGTGCACGGCTGGCACGTGCGTGCCGAGCCGAAGAAGTCGCTTGCGGTGTCGCCCGAGGCGTCGCTCGCCCGCTTCTATTACGACACCATCTTGCACGCGCGCCCGCAGCTCGAGTCGCTGGTGGCCGTGGCAGGCCCCTCGCACGTGCTGCTCGGCAGCGATTATCCCTACGACATGGGCACGTTCGAGTGCGTGCGGCAGGTGCGTGCGCTTTCCATACCGGAAGCCGACCGCACGACCATTCTCGGCGGCAATGCCGTCGCGATGCTCCCCGGAAACGGCCGGCAGCGTGCGGCGGTTTAGCCGTGCGCCCTCACGAGAAGGTCGGGCAGTTCGCGGGCTTGAAGGTCACCGCGGAGGACATGCGCGGGACCATATAGATCTGGTCCTTGAGCTGGAGCGTCCCGCTGATCACGTAACCGATCTGCGGCGTGAAGTTATACTGGCTCTCGCCCCAAATCAGGTACGAACTCGGGACAATGGCCGACGCGGGGAGCGTGACCGACGATTGCGCCTGGTGCGCGGTTGCCTGATACGCGCAGCTCCAGTCGATCGTCGCGTTGCCCTTGGAGTCGATGTAGACCTGTGAAACGATGACGCTCATGTTGGTCGCGGTATAAGGCGCGATCACCGCCACGGCGGCGTTGAGCGAGTTCTGCAGATCGGACGTGCTGGTCGACGTCACGCGCGACACCAGGTCGGCCACCGTGCGCGCGGTTAGCGTTGTCTTGCGTGAGATCGCCATCCCTTGGGAAATTTCGGTGCCGCCCACGTAGAGTGCCACCATGAGCGGCAGCAACAGCGCGAACTCGACCGCGGAAACGCCCTTACGGTCGCGCGCAAGCGCGAGCGCGCGCCGGGCAAATCCACGGGCTTGCAGGCGCAAGGTCGCCATCGCCCCGCTCACTGGTACGGCTCGTTGCGAAAAGCGACCGTCGCCATCATCAAATCGTTTCCATTCGCCATGTTGGAAAGCGACTTGTTGAAGCCGAACAGCGACACGTAGACCGGCCATTGATACATCACGCGCACGACCACGATGTCGCCGGCAGAGCCGGGTTGGAAGACGAAGTTGTTTTGCAGGTTGCCGTTCTGATCGATCGGCGACGACGTATTGGCGGAGGAGAAATCGCTGTAGGTGCGCACGTCGATCAGCAGGTTATTACAGCTGAAGAAGCTCCATGCGCGTTGACACACCGCGTTCTGGAATGCCGCTTGGTCGAAGCTTTGGTTCTGCGCCTGGCCGGTCTGCACGAGCCGGCTCGCCTGGGCGGCGGTGGTCTCGAGCGTCTGGCCGGCAAAGAACACCAGTCCGGTTTCCATGATGGCGAACAGGAGCGCCATGAATGGCGCGGCCACCAGCGCGAAATCCACCGCCGTCGCGCCGTCGCTGCGTCCGGCGAATCGGCGTACGAGCGTCGCGGCCCGCCGCCATCCGCGCGGTGCAGTTTGGAACAAGATCGAGCCGGCCATGGCCGAAGAGCCCCCGGAACCTTTATCCAGCAATCGACGCCTGTAACAAAAAAGAGTTGGCGAATGATTGCGAGCAGCGGCCGCTGCGCACGCCCGGGCATTTAGATTCTGCCAACCATTGCATCGGCGGCGGTGACACCAAGTGTACGATCCGTGCGGGGCGGGGGATAAGAAACCGAACAATTGAAGCAATTTTGTTGGACTAATCCGCTCAATTCTGCGACACAAACTAAATACAGTTGAAAAACATGCGGACCAAAATTATCGCGTCTTCCGATCGAGAGGCTGCCGAGATGTCCCAGCTCATCCCCGCCCTCAAGCAACGTTGTGCCCGGTTGTTCCACGATACCGCGGGATCCGTCATGCCGACGATCGCTGTCGCAGTCGTTCCGTTGTTCGCGCTGATGGGAGCCGCCGTCGACTATTCGGCGGCAAACAAGATCCAGAGCAAAATGCAAGCGTCTCTGGATGCCGCCATTCTCGCCGGCGCGCGCGACGACAGCGCGTCATGGTCGGCCAAGGCAACCAACGTGTTCAATGCCACGTTCCAATCGCCGGCCGGCGTCACGGCAACGCCAACATTCCTTATGAACGCGGACGGCAGCTTTACCGGCAACGCAACCGCACCGTTCACCACGTCTTTCCTCGGAATAGTGGGCGTGCCGACGATCAACGTGAACGCCGCGTCGACCGCCATGGTGGCCCCCACCTCGCCGGGCGGACAATATTGCCTGCTCGCGCTCAATCTGACCGCGCAACCGTCGGTCATGGTCAGCGGCAACGGGTCGATCACGATCACCGCGCCGAACTGCGTGATGCAGGTGAACTCGAACGCGAGCCCGGCCGTTTCTCTGTCCGGCAACGCGTCGATCAACTCGAGCGACAACTGCTACGTGGGCACGGTTCAGACCACCGGGAACTCGAGCGTCTATCCGGCGCCCGATGCGACCTGCAAGACGCTTCCGGATCCGTTCGTCAATTATCCAAAGCCGACGGTGACCTGCGATCCCAAGCTGAAGAACTTCAGCACCTCGAGCAGCCAGACCGTCAATCCGGGGACGTATTGCGGCGGGATGTCTTTTTCCGGGAACATCAATGTCACGTTCAGCCCCGGGACTTACATCATCCAGGACGGCGTGATCCAGGAGAGCGGCGGAACCTTCACCGGGAACGGCGTGACGTTTTATCTCACCGGCAAGGGCGCCGGGATAAACATGAGCGGCAAGGCGAACTGGCACCTGGTCGCCCCGACCGATACCAGCCAACCGTTTCCCGGGTTCGTCATCTTTCTCAATCCCAACGGCACCACCGGCACCGCCGCGACCTCGAGCACGCTGTCGGGCCAGTCCGAACTCTACTTCGAAGGCGTCGTCTATATGCCGGGCCAGCAGGTCACCGTCACCGGTACGGCACAAACGTTTGCGCCTTCGCCCTGGACTTCGTTCATCGCCGACACCATCCAGATCACCGGCAACGGCAGCTTCGTGATCAACAACAATACCTCGCTGACAGCCGTGCCGATCCCGGCGGGCCTGCAAATGCGAACGGGCGGGCGTCTGTGGCTGACGCAATGATCGTCGCGCGAATACGATCGCGCTCGCCGCGTCCTGCCATCGAGGCGATGCCGATGTGATGTTCGACGAGCCGGCGGTCGGCGCGATTATTTTCAACAGGCGGGATGCGCCTGTCCGGCCGATGCTGTAGTCAAAACTTCATGAGCACGGAAACCAACGCCGCCGGCGGCGCGCCCTCGGCCGATCCCACCCGCGTGCCGGCGCCGGCGATCCGCGATTTCATCCGCGCTGCGCTCCTCGCGGTGGATATCCCGCCGGAGGATGCGGCGCGCATCGCCGAGCTGATGACCGAGGCGGACCTCACCGGTGCCGACGCCCACGGCGTGTTCCGCCTGCCGCAATACGTCAAGCGGGTCGAGGCGGGCGGGCTCAACCGGCGGCCGAACATCACGGTCAGCCGCACTGCCACGGCCACCGCCCTGGTCGACGGCGACAACGGGTTCGGTCATCTGGTGATGTCGCGCGCGGCCGAGACCGCCATCGCCATGGCGCGTGAGGCAGGCATCGGCTGGGCGGGGGTACGGCGCTCGAACCACGCGGGGCCGGCCGGCCTCTACGCGGAAATGCCGGCGCGGCACGGCATGATCTGCCTCTATTCGGCGGTCGCGAGCGCGAACCACATGGCGGTGTGGGGCGGCGCCGAGACCCTGCTCGGCACCAACCCGCTCGCCATCGCGCTGCCGGCGAGCGACGGCCCGATGGTGTTCGACATGGCCACGACCGTCGTGTCCTACGGCACGGTCAAGAACTACGCGCTACAGGGCCGCACCATGCCGGAGGGCTGGTTCGTCAACCGCCACGACGGCACCCCGCTCACCGATCCGCGCCGCAGCGCCGACGGCCTGCTGCTCCCGATCGGCGGCTACAAGGGCAGCGGCCTTGCGCTCATGCTCGGCCTCCTTGCCGGCACGCTCAACGGCGCCGCGTTCGGGCGCGACGTCGTCGACTTCAACGCCGATGCCCAAACCGAGACCAACACCGGGCACTTCATCGTGGCGCTCGACGCGGCGCGGTTCGTTCCGCTCGCCACATTCGCGGCGGAGGTCGACCGGCATTTATCCGATCTGCGCGCCTCGCCGCGTCTGCCCGGGTTCGACGCCATCCGCCTGCCGGGCGAGCGCCGCGCGCAGTGCCGGGCGGAACGCATGCGCGAGGGCGTGCCGCTCGCGCCGGCGCTCATCGATCAACTCGACCGGCTGGCGCGGAAGCTGCGGCTTGCGCCGCTGCGCGCGCGAATTACTGGGTAAGCCTGGCCGTCGCGACCGCCTGCTCGAACAGCGCGTTCATGGCGTCGCCGATGCCTTGGGTCGGGCTGACCTCGAAGAACAATCCCGGCGACGCGCAGGCTTTCATGGCCGGCGAAACCTGGGGCACATAGGGCATCACGTTCGTCTGGCTCCACTGGTCGCTGCCTTTTGCCGGCGGCGCCGGCAGCGTCAGATAGGTCGTGTAGAGCACGGCGATTCGGATGCCGCGATTCTTGATTGCCGTGCACAACGCAGTGTTGATGGGCTCGATGCACCGCGTCTGCGACGATATGCTGTTGCCGATGCAATTCGCGGGCGTGACTTCATCCGCCATGCCGTCGGAGACGAAAAACAGCAGGGCCTGCCGCGACGTCGACGACTGGCCGGTCCCCGGACTGGGGATCAAGTTGCTCATCGCCGGCAGCATTGAATCGAAATCGGTGCCGCGGTCGCTGTTCTCGTTATTCACGTTGACGGTCATCAGATCGATCTGCGATGCCGCGCTGGCCGCGGCGTTGAGGTCCGTGGTCAGTGCGATCACCTGGTTGGGGGCATAGTTATTGGACTTCTGTTTGGCGATGTCCGAGGGCGGCGACGTGCTGCCCCAAGTGCCGAAGGAGTAGACGGCTACGCGGAACTGCTGGTTCGCGACTTCGGAGTTCATCGCCGTGGTCAGCATCTGCGACGTCGCGCTCGCCAGCACGTCGATGCGCTTGGTGACGCTCAGGGTTTTGGCAGTGGCATAGAAATTATCGAACGCGCTGTTGGTCGGGTTGCTCTGGTTGGCCCCGATATCATGACAGGCAAACGCGCAGCCGAGCCCATTGGTGCTGGCGTATTTGGTCGTGCCGTTGACGAGCGTGTTGATGTCGGTCTGGGTCGCCGGCAAGCCCATCGACGGCGTGTTGTCGAGGAGCAGATAGAAGTCCATGAACGCGGGCAGCCCGTTCACGGCCGTGGAAGAGCCGGTCACTGTCATGTGGTTCCAACCGAGAATCTGCATGAGCACCGTCGGCACGGTAGCGGTGACTTGAACCGTCGAGGTGAGCTGCCAATTCGCGTTGGTGACGACGGCGCTGAAGTTGGTGACGGTGAAGCCGGTGCGGCCCGAGATCTCGCCGTTGAAGATGTTGCTCGCCTGCGTCTGTGCGATCGGCACCGGGCCGTTCGACGGCATCGACAGTGCATAAGTGTAGCCGGGCGAAGCTTGTGCGATCGAGCCGAGCGCGGAGGCATCGGCGGCCGCCTGCACAACGGTTTGGATGCGGGCGGCCCGGCTGTAGTCGACCCCGGCGCCCATCAGTCCGATCAAGGGAATCGCGCAGAAGCCGAAGATGATTGCGACGTTGCCGTTTTTGGCGGAGCGGAACGCCGTGAGGCTGTCGCGCAGCCGGCGCCATAGGCCGTGTCGAAGCATTGGGATCCCCCGGATAGCTGGTCGGTGCCAACACGAGTTAACGCAGGGGCTTGAAGGGGCGATGAAATCGCGGGGTAAGAAGCTATTGAATGCGGCAAGCGACCGTTAACAATCCGCTCAGGCTAGCACGGCGGTTGCGTGAACGACGAGGGGCAGGTCGGGGGACCGCTCACGCTCGAGGACAGGCGCGGCGACAGGAAGATCTGGTCCTGAAGGTTGAGCGTGCCGGAGATGATGTATGCGATGGCCGGCTTATACGCGTATTGCGCCTCACCCCAGATCAGATAGGAGTTGTTGACCGACAGCTGGGGCGGCAGCGTCACCGGATCGCCGATGTTGTGCGGCGTGCCCTGATAGCTGCAGCTGAATCCCCAGATTTTCGCGTTCCCGTTGTTGTCGACGTAGACTTCCGACACCGTGAAGCTCAGGTAGTTCGGAACATAGGGCGCGATCACCGCCGCCGAACCGGTGAGAACGTCGGTCATGTCGGCGGTGCTGATGGTGCTGGCGCGCGAAACGAGGTCGGTGACCGTGCGCGCGGTGACCGTCACCTTGCGGTCGATGGCGATCGCGTTGGAAATCTCGATTCCCGCGATATAGACCGTGAGCATCACCGGAAGTATCAAAGCGAACTCGATCGCCGAGGTGCCTTGCCGATCGCGGCGGAACGTGGCGATCAGACGGGTGAAGCGATGGATCGTGGAACAAGCGTAAGTCATGGCGTCGGCTGGTACGGCTCGTTGCGGAAGGTGGCGGTCGCCATCAGCAGGTTATTGTTGCCCGACATGTTGGAGAGCGCCTGGGACAGGCCGAGCAGCGACACGTAGACCGGCCACTGATACATCACCCGCACCACCACGATGTCGCCCGGATTGCCCGGCGAGAATGTGAAATTGTTTTGGATTTGACCGTTCTGGACCGGCAGGCAGGTATTGGCGGAGGAAAAGTTCGGCGCGGTGCGAACGTCGACCAGGACGTTGTTGCAGTTGAAAAAGCTGGCGAGGCTCGCGCACACCGCCTGCTGGTAGGAGGCCATGCCGTAGCCCTGGTTCTGCGCCTGGCCGGTCAGGATCAGCCGGCCTGAATTTTGCGCCGCGCTCTCGATAGTCTGGCTGGCCAGAAACATGAGGGCGCTTTCCATGATGGCGAACAGCAGCGCCAGGAATGGCGTCGCCACCACGGCGAACTCCAGTGCCACGGCCCCGTCCTCGCGCCGTAGCAGCTTTGCGAAGGACGTGACGGTCGTGAGCCGCCGTGCGCGCGCCGCTACCCTGCTGAGAATGGCAGGAAACATGACCGGAAGCCTCCCGCTCGTGCGGCCCCATGCGCCGGATGAAGTGAACGAGTCTTAGCAAACTAGTTTTGTCGAATGGTTGTGCCGGCCGGGCATTCCGTCAGCTCCGCGTTTAGCTGGCGATAACCATGGTGTTGATGTTGCCGCGGCTGTGACTTTTTTGCATCGGTGCCGGCGCGCGGCCGCGACATCGCGAGAGGCGGAGCGGTCGGCAAATTTGAGTCACCCGTGGATCGTCAAATTGCGTTGTGGGATAAGCACTTGACCGCCTTCGGACGGTTAATGCCCGGGAAGCCATATCATTTGACTAACGGTTTAACATGGCTCTTGACGGGTCGTTCAACATGAATCGACGCGCCGCTTTTGCTTCAGAAAGGATTCAATGGTGACGCGCCACCTTGCGGACAACAAAAGATCAATTCGCCTGTCCGGGTGAGCTTCGTGCGTACCAGTACCCTCGTGATGGTTGGCTTCGCGGTCGTGTTCGGCCTGCTCGCGGTATTCGTCGCGCAGGCGTGGCTGAACCGCCAAGCCGAGCTGCGCTTGCGCAACATGGACACCAAGCCGCAAACCGTCGCCACGCGCACGATCGTGGTGGCGTCGTCGCAGATGCGCTTCGGCACGCATCTCTCCGCGCAGATGCTGCGGGAGGTCGCCTGGCCCGAGGCGGCGATCCCGGCCGGGACCTTTGCATCGATCAATGACGTGCTCGGGCCCGGCAAGCGCATCGTGCTTGCTGCAATCGAGCCCAACGAGCCGATCCTGCGCAGCAAGATCACCGGTCCGGGCCAGCGCGCCACCCTCTCGGCTGTCATCGATGAAGGAATGAAGGCGGTCACCGTCCGCGTCAACGATGTGGACGGCGTCGGCGGCTTCGTGCTGCCCGGCGATCATGTCG
>Ga0153928_1000284_pt1 | contig 25879 bp, 28 predicted proteins | sample TSNJ012MetaG_FD_106656 | JGI IMG/M metagenome (GOLD analysis project Ga0153928, IMG submission 106656) | Attine ant fungus gardens microbial communities from New Jersey, USA - TSNJ012 MetaG | ecosystem: Host-associated > Fungi > Mycelium > Unclassified | place: USA: New Jersey, Wharton State... | reverse complement strand
CGCCGTTGAGCGATGATCCGCTCATCAAGCTGCCCGTCGTGGCGGCAGCTTGATCGATCCGGCCTTGCCGGCGATTACGACGGCTACACCGCCGTTACACCACTCCACGGGACACGATCATAACTCAATTCCCGACGCAAGAGGGCGCCCTGACACGAATGAAGCTAGGTGCCGAAGGCATTTAGAAGGTTAAGGGGCTTTCAGCATGCCTCCGATGTATGGCCAAAATTAAGCTCCTGACAATCAACTATCCCTATAATTCTTCGCATATTTTGCGTCATTTGAGAGCGGATATTGATCGAAGATTCACATTCGCAAAGGCGGAGCAAGGTCTCCGCACACCCGTCATGAGCGTCAACCTTCATGCGCCGATCAATCCTGGCGACGTTGCGGGTCTCATCGGCGGCTACTTCGGCGTTGCCTCTGGCGATCCCCGCATCCTTCGCTTGGTGAGCGCAGTATTGCCAGACATGGAGAGCGCGGCGGCCCGCCACCCGTCTATTTCCTGGAAATCAAGCTTTCCCTCAGTCATTCAGAAATACGAGAGCTTGGCGAAAGACCTCGGACTTGGCGTATCGGCTGCGCAGCGCGATATGCAAACAATCCGCCACGCGAATGCAACGGATGCTAACTTTGCCGGCGCGCTTGGCCGGCTCGGCTGGGAAGGGCTTCAACATCATGCGATGCTCGCTGGCCGCAGGTCGGACGCCAGCGGAGGTTCAGGAAGTGCCGGCAGTGAGCATTCGTCCTCGACGGCCTACACGCGCGAGCTTCCATTAGCCATCACCGGAGCCAATCATTTCGCGAAAGAGCTCGGCATCGGCTCGAACCACGCCGGGTTCTTCGTCGGCATGTCCCATGGGATGCAAGACGCCTTGCGAGACGCCATCAAACACGGCAAGGCCATCAACGACGACCAAGTGAAGAACACCCGCGATGTAAGCGCGGTAATCGGCGCGATCCGCGCCGGCAAGCTGAAACCGGACGACCCGCGCGTCCCGCCGTCGGTCCGCAAAATCATGGAGGACATGAAGGCTAAGGGCATTGATCCGGCAACGGCTGATCCCAAGGCAATCGATAAATATTTCAAGGACAATCCGAAGGCGCTGGAAGCCGTGAAGGCTCAAAACGACAAGGACATAGCCCGAAAGGACGGCTCCCATGACGCCAAGGTCGCCGAGGCCGAGAAGAAGGCGCAATTGGCTCCCGAAGCTACCCCTACCAAAAAAGCTAAGCTCGGAATCTCGTTCAAGTGAAAAAAGCTGGCGGCCGGTCAGTGGCTCGTGCCCGCACCCGTGGTCTTCTTCAAAACGATTAAGCGAACGCGAAACTCTTCGAAGGCTTTTTGATCGACGGGCGTGGCGATCTCCCAATCTATGTCGCTGCAATTTGTTCTTGCGAAGCGGGCAAAGCTCCGGGCCATCGGCGCACTTACTTTATAGCGATCGGTGATCGCATTTCCGATCGCGATGGCTTTCTCGCACAGCTCGCTCGCATGCGCTCGATCAATCAGGATCGGCATGCCCGCGATAATCCCCGCAACTAAATATCGGTGCAGTGGAATATTGTTTGGCACGGCGATTATACTTCCGCATGTGCATTATTGCTAAGCGCTTCCCCAGCGTTCGGCCGCGAAACGACTCCCTACCGGCCGCGCCATTGCGGGGCGCGACTCTCATATTGCTGGGCTGGAGTTGATTTCAGTCGGTCGGCGCGCGCGAAACTGGTGGCGTTGAGCGCGCCATTGACAGCACGAACGGCCTCCTGGGCCTCGGCCTGCTCAAGCAGGAATCGGACGACGAAAAGCAACCGGCTTGCGTAGTGCAGCAACTCCCCCGCGTGGCCCCGCAGCCTCGGGTGCGGCGGCAGTTCCCGGATTGCTCTTGAACTGACGCCACGATCTTTTCGACGTGCGTGAGCGGCAACTGGCTGCCGCCCTCTTTGAACCGCACTTGGCCTCTTGAGTCGCTTTTTCGCGGGCATGGAAAATGTCCGGTCGTGGCCTAAAACGTTGGGCAGTATATATGCGTGTAGACTATGATTGCGCAAGCCTAAAACACGTTGTGCATTGATCTTGAGTTGCGCACATACTAAGCTGTATTTCGGTTCTATTAAATATCTACTGCGGTTGAATGCGGTTTTGCTTACAACAAGCTTCAGCAGTTAGAAAAATATCTCGGCTACACGGTGCGGAGGTAAGCCGAAACGGCTGTGCGCAAATTAAGAATTACGCACACCCCGCCTCGTCCTGCCACGGCCCCCTGGAAATGCTTCTGTACGGCTACGCTCGTGTCAGTACACACGGGCAAACGCTTGCGGCGCAGCTGGAACAGCTAGCGGCGGCCGGCTGCCGGAAGGTCTACCGTGAGAAGGCCAGCGGCGCGCGGGCGGATCGCCGGCAGCTCCAGAGCCTCTTAAAAAGGCTCGACCGAGGCGACACGGTTATTGTTACCCGCATTGACCGCCTGGCTCGATCGACTTTCGATCTATTTGCCATCATCCAGCGCATTGTCGATTCCGGTGCGCATTTTCGCTCCCTGGCAGAACCGTGGGCCGACACCAGCACCAGCACCGGCAGGCTCATGATTGCCGTGCTCGGCGGGCTCGCCGACGTGGAGCGCGACCTGATCCGTACGCGGACCCTTGAAGGTCGTGCCCGCGCCAAGGCGCGCGGCGTCAAGCTCGGGCCGAAGTTCAAATTGTCTTCCGCTGAGCGCACTGAAGCACTCGCGCGACTATTAGCGGGGGAAGCGTCTACCGCGATCGGCCGGTCCTACGGCGTCAGCCACACTACGATTTTGCGGCTCAGATCGCTTTGTCGAACTGCTGTGCGCGCCAACCCATCCGCGCAAGTCCCATCGTCCAAGCAGGCGCGAACATAGCTCTGCCTTATCCTAGCGCGCTATATTGGTGTCGCGACTCACTGACTCAAGGACGCGAGGGATGCATATCGAGAGAAGGGGCGGGCCGCCCGACTTGCAGACGGCCTTCACGCAGTTCGTTTTGACCGACCAGAAGGGACGGGCGCTCGACGATCACCGGAATCGCGAGGCCGCGCTCGGTAAATTCCCTGATTTCGCCTGCTTCCGCGATCTGCTTCTTATCGAGATGAAGCATCTCGAAAGCGACCAAAGCGACCGCATCAACGAAGTGTTCAAAAAGATGATCGATCCCGAGGAACAGCCGTTTTTTTACGGCAGTCGGGACGGGCGGCATATCATCGACCGGGTGAGCAATGGCGCACAGATCAATGCACGGCTAGCCAGTAAACTCGCCGGCACCCTTGAGCGCCAACTTCGCAAGGCTAATGCCCAGTTCCGTGAATACCGCGAGCGGGCGGGAAGAAAGAATAGCGTCTCGCTCTGCGTCATCCTCAACGCGCAATTGCTGGAGTTTACCGCCGATCTCGTATTGTACGCGATACACGGCAAAATGAAGCCGGCCGCAGACGGCAGCTTGCGCTTCCCCGAAATTGATGGCGTCCTTTATATATCAGAGAAACACGCCACGGTGCTTCCTGATGGTCGCTTAGCGTTCCCGATGCCGATCTATACGGGTGCGCCAGCGGCGCTTCATCCATGGAAAGCGGAGATAATCGCCATGATCGCTCAGCGCTGGTCGCGACGACGCACTGGAGACGATTTCGTACCCGGTGCGCTCGACCAGCCGTTTGATGTGATTGAGGACGTCGAGAAACAGATGCCACGACATGAAATGTGGCGGCTTGAATACAAGCGCTATCCCTACATGAGGGGCCTGTCGGATCAGCAGCTCAAAATTACCTTCGCTCGGTGCTTCGGTGCGGCGTGTCTATCATTCCTGCATGGAAGCTGGGCCAAGCCGCCTCAGGAACACGCCACGCAGCAGATGCGCCTATTCACCCACATCATCGAGGAAACCAACAAACGCGGGCTCGACCTTCGCACGGTGGGACCGCGCGCACTTTCCGCCGAAGAGAGCGCGGCGGCCTATCAAGGGCTGCCTGACGAACTTGTCGCGCTCCTCACGCCGAAGGCCGCATGAGCCGTCGCTACTCAAGCTAGCCTTTTCTCTCCCATTCCTTCCAACTCGTCGGATGGCCGTCGTAACTTCCCCCGCGCGTGTCAACTGTACAGAGTCTCCCGGTTGGCCGTCTTCCCATGACAACCGCAACCTTCGCTCCCCAATTGCCGACCGAAGCACAATTTCACACGGATGCCTTATCCCGAAGCTTTTCGCGTCGCCGGGCGTTCCCAGAACGAGGATAAACGGCAGCCCTTGAATATGGAATTTCGCTGCCAACACTATCTTGCGATCTGGCCCTATTAGCGTTTCCATCGCGAAGCTGTCCGTATGGTAGATCGGGGTCGAGCCGACATTTGCGAAATAGAGACCCCACCCCTCGGGCCAAGTCCGTCTCTTAAAAAGAAGATCCACGCATTCAGGCTTCAAGCCGCTCTTGAGGTTGCCTGAAGCGGTCAATCCAATCAGGCACTTTAGAGTCCAACGCTCGATGTCGTTTCCGCTGAATTTCTCCTTCGTCCGCTCTTTTGTCTTTGCGCGGTCAAAATCTCTAATCGCTTGCGTGAAAGCGCCGAACGCCGCATCGAGGCCGCTGAGAGCGCTATTGTGCCGCTCGCAAAGAATCTTCGAGGCCAAACCTTTGATGGGCACTCTCTGAAAGGTTTCGGGTGCCTGCCACGCCAATCCGGCAATCTTGGCCGTATTGTCGCGGTGTATTCTCTCCAATAGCGTTTTCGAAATGAAATGCTCCTTCGATATTTTTGTTGAACAATTGGCGTCCCCCCGAGCGTAGCATCTGGGGTGCTGATATCCGCCCGACCTCGGCAAGCTATTCTCGTTCATCATCGGCCATTGCCACGCATTTGCCCCGAAGATACTCGGCAGCCTTCTTCACGACATATAGCAAGTCAGGAGTATTCTCTCCCCAAATTTCGACGCCGCCGTCGGGATCGGCCACGCGCGATATCCCTGCTTGACCCACGCCGCACCGGCCAGGCGGGCGACCGAACACCGCGCGCGCCATGAGCGGAGGGTTGTCAGGGGATCGCTCATCCCCGCTCTCAACGTGCTTGAAAGCATGGGCGACGCGATCGACAACTGCAAAGTCCGCGCTCTCTTTGCGGAACTGCTCGCGGACATTTCTCGCATTGCGCGGATGCGCCAAATAATCGACGCAATGGAAAGTGACGAGACACGCTATAAACGCATGCCGACGCGAGGCGGAATTCCTCGCGAACTCTTCAATCGTGGGCTCGACCATCTCAGCCATGTAGACAGCGGCATCCATTCAACACCTCTTGTTAAGAACGCGCGAAGGCGAGCAAGGGCGCGAAATCGTGATTGTCCGCCGCGCGCAGCGCGCTGACATAAGCGCGTCTCGTCTCGCCCGAGGTTTGCAAGTTGACGCGCCCCCAGGTGAACCGCTCTCCCCCCAAGCGGCGGATGAGCACATCGGCTGCAAGGCGCGCCCAGCGCCCGTTTCCATTCGGAAATGGATGTACTGAGACGAGGCGATGGTGGAATCGCACGGCGATCTCATCCGGCTCATACGTCTTATGCTCGATCCAGTAGCGCGCGTCATCGAGGATTTGCCGGAGTTCCGTTTGAATTCGATAGACCTCGATTCCGATATTCCGCTCCGTCTCCCGAAATTTTCCTGCCCATCGCCAGACCCGATTAAACATTCGGCGGTGCAGGCCTTTCAGGAAAGGCTCGCTCAGGATGTCTCGATTGCGGCCAAAGGCCCATTGGTACGCTCTGGCGATGTTCTGCTGCTCAAGCTCATTAAGTTCGCTGCGCAGCGTGATATGCGTCGGAATAAAGACCCTTGCGCTCCTCGGGCGCAAGCGGCGTTGCGGCATCATCGGCATCCTCTGGCTCGGTCATTTCTCATCCCAGAGCCGAGCGGGACGCCGCAGCAATTCATCCACCTGGTCTTGAAACAATCTCTTACGAGCCTGCTTGTCCGGCACGGCTTGGTTTTCGAGACCCATGGTGTGCTCGATGGATTCGGCGTTATGTCGCGCGACCGCTTCGGCCCGCTCGCGGACGGTTTCGGCAAGCGGCCGTTCCGGCACCAGCGCGTAAACCAAGCGGCAGCCGAGAGCTTCTGCCGCGCGTTGCAGCGTTTTCAGCGTGACGCTTCCACTGACCTCGGATTGCTCCAATTCCACGACGCGTGGCTGCGAAACACCTAGTCGGCTCGCGAACTGCGCGGTGGTCATGCCGAGTGCGTCTCGCACCGCGCGCAGCCAGCCCTTTGGTGGCTTCGGGGCCTTGGCCAAGGGCCGTAGACCCCCAAAGCGCTTGTCTAAATGGCGAATCGCGTCCTTCATGCGATAACATATACCATATAATCTATGAATATTGCAATAAGATATACCTTATTAAACTCATGCATAGCGATAAGGTATATCTTATCGTGGGAACTCTGGGCTTGGCCCACACCCAAGCCGACAAGATAATTGCGGCCGTTCTTGCCTTGTTCTACACCTTGGTTTGGCCTTTTGGCCAATTCTCCAAGGGCTAAAACGAGACGTGTCGCTTCCCGTTTTCCTTCCGGGACGCCCCATAACCTCCGGATCGATGGTCTCCAGGATGAACGACTTAGCCAAAAGGTCAGCAACAGGCACCGCAGGTCCGACCCTTAAGCTCCTTGAGGATTGCGCCTCCCGCGATCTTATCCGCATTCTGGTTGGAAAGAACGCAGAGTGGGCCTTCGTTGCAAAAACTCAAAGGCTATTTCTGGTCTTTGTATTGACCGGACCGAATGCGCCGCACTGTTTCGATGCCGCGAGGGGAGGTCATCGGCAACTCGGTGGTGTGCCACATCGAGGAAGTAAATGTGTCGGACGAAAAGGTCGCCGCTGCATTTAATTCATGGCTCCAAGATATCAATCAATATCTTGAGTGGCATCGCCAAGCGGCCAGTGAGGCCAATCGGAGCATCGCAGCTGCGGCACATGCGGCTGTGATGCAGCGAGCACAGAAATTTCAATCCGCGAGTAGCGCACTTGCTAAACTCGGCATTGCCTCCCCGAAGCCGATAACCCTCTCTCCTGCGGCGACGGCCGCCCCGAACAAGGTTAGTGCCTTCCCCCAAAAACAATTTGACTGTTTTGTCAGTTACGCCGGAGAAGATCGCGCAATGGTGAGGCTTTTGATTGAAGCGCTCATGGCCCGAACCATTCAGGTTTGGTGGGACAAGGGCCAGATAACCATTGGCGATCGATTGAGCGAAAAGATCGACGATGGTCTGAGCCGATCACGCTACGGCTTAGTAATTGTGAGCCCATCGTTCATCGCGAAAAGGTGGCCAAACGCCGAGATCAGAGCTTTGTTGAACCGCACGGTTCAAAGCGGACAGAAGGTCATCCTTCCGATCCTTGTCGATTTGAACCACGACCAATTCGCTGCTACTTATCCGCTCTTGGCTGACATCGTCTCGACAACATTCAACGGCGACATTGATGGCCTAGTCGACGAAATAATTACTGCCATGATATGAGCTACAATTCGCGAATGAACCCTGACGACACGAAGTATTTCGATGCATTACTTGCTCGGCGGCATCAGGGGGTAGCTGCCACGCGTGAGGACGCGTTGTCAGGCCCTGAAGGCAACTCGAGAGGTTTATGAAGAGGCTGATTTGCTAAGGCTGGCTAAGCCTACAGCCACAATTTCAAACCGAATGATCGGCCAGGTAATCGGCCAATTTGAGCCCGGTTATGCCACTTGTAGCGCCTTTTCAATCATTTAAGGGTTTAATGGACCGGCCAGTCTTGGCTGACCTAGCAATCGAGATGTAGGCGGGCACAGATGCGCATTTCGGGAACACGACTTCGTTGGTTAGCAAAATATTTCTGTTGAGTAACCCCATACAGACTTCTACATTATACGTCTCCATCTATTTTCTGTTAGATGACTAAACAAATTATCGCGGGGTAGAGCAGCCCGGTAGCTCGCAAGGCTCATAACCTTGAAGTCGGTGGTTCAAATCCACCCCCCGCAACCAATCCGCTTTTGCTGTCTCGATTTTCATGCGTGATTGTTACTAAGTTCGGCCAGATGCGCCACCGTATCGTGGCGCCCGCGCTGGCCGCCACTACTGCACAAACCGACAAGAGCAACCAAGGCGGGATATGCAAGCTGATCGACAAATTCAGATCCATCGGGATTATTCGCTAACAAATGCATGCGCGACTTCTGACACAAGCTCGCCCGATGGAAAAAATCCCGCAACGTGAAGCGCGCCTAAAACCGCCTCAAAATCTGGGTATTTGATCAGCCCATCGCGCGCTTTGGCGGCAAGTTCGTCAAGCTTGTCGGCTAAAGCTTCGATACGTTGCCGCCGTTGGGTGGTCTCCGCAGGTCCGAGTAATTGGGGACCGTTTCGGACGAATACGGCCGAATTGGTCCGTACATAGTTGGCCAGGGCCGCAAGCGCCGGAGGTGCCTTCGCACGTTGCTCACATTCCTTGCGCAGTTCCTGCTGGTCCCAGAGAAGTTCTGTCGGGCTTTCCGTTGTGATGAAAGGATCATAGAACCCTGGCGAGCCAATGGCCTTGCATGCCCGGCGAATTGCATCCTGACTCGTGGAAAACTTTTCGGACCGTTGGCTTGCAACCCGTCCCTTGGCCGGTCCATCGTGCACGAACAGCCTGACCGGCCCGAAATCCAGGTTCTTCTTTTTCAACGCCTGCGCGATGCAATAGGCCGCGTCCTCGATGATTTCCCTGTCGCGTCCAACGTCAGGATCACCATCCTTTCGCGTATAGGTGCCCAACGAAAAGCCGCCGTTACGCAGCTTGTAGAACGAAACTTCCATCGGCCCGAGCACGGCTCGTCCATGGTTCCAATCTACCATCCACGGCAATCGGGTGCCGCCCCGAGCCTCCACACGAGCCAGAAGACTATCAAGGTCGATGGCATGCGATCTGTGCCGGGCGATTTGATCCTGATCATCCCCGATGATGGAGGCGCTGTCCGGTCGCCACGGCAAATGCCGATCATGCAGCCGTATCCATGCCCGGATTGCCTGTTGGGCGGGGCCAGGCACTTCCTCTCCCTCTAGCCACCGGCGGACGGTACGTGGGCTCACGCTGAGCAGTTGCGCGGCTTCTCCTGCCGACAAGCCCAGCCGAGCCAAATATTGCTGAAATTCGTCTACTGTCATATCGTCCATATCTACAGGACAAAATGTCCGAAGTCAACATGCCTTCTTGGCCACAATTCTGAGCCCGCCATGTCCGGTCTTTTGAGCTAACGGACCGTTAAACTTTGGGCAGCACGATGGGTTCGCAGCAATTCCTTGAAGAGACTCAGTTCAACAGCCTAACCTGGCGGAAGCCTCTGCTTCCTGGGCGAGCCCTCTGGCTCTGGCGGGTCCCTACGAACCCTTAATAGGACGGGCCCTCTGGCCCATTTCGGCTGGTGTCTCGACCGGTCAATTGGCGTCTTTAGCACCGTGGCTAGCACAATAAACGACCGTGGCGAAAATACAATAATAACATCAAAGTGATGGACGATGGACCTTCGGTCTCATAACCTGAAGGTCCTACGTTCAAATCCTAACGAGGCAACCAAATAAAAAAGTCCGACGCATGTCGGGCCATTTCACTGCGCGGCGTCCTTGGGGCGCTCGTCGGCGCCGTTGCCCGCGTCCTCGCCCTTGAGCGCCGCCGGATTGGGCATGGTGATGACATTGTAGCCGGAATCGACGAAATGGATGTCGCCGGTGACGCCGGTGGAGAGATCGGAGAGCAGATAGAGGGCCGCCCCGCCGATCTCATCGAGGGTGACCCCGCGCCGCAACGGCGAGTGGCGCTGCTGATAGGCGAACATGGAACGGGCGTCGCCGATGCCGGCCCCCGCGAGCGTGCGGATCGGGCCGGCCGAAATGGCATTGACGCGGATCGCCGACGGCCCGAAATCGACCGCGAGGTAGCGCACCGAAGCTTCGAGCGCCGCCTTCGCCACCCCCATCACGTTGTAGTTCGGCATCGCGCGGGAGCCGCCGTTGTAGGTGAGCGTGACGATTGCACCGCCGGCCGGCATCAGGGCCGCCGCGCGCTTGGCCGCCTCGGTGAACGAGAAGCAAGAAATCACCATGGTGCGCACGAAATTCGCGCGCGTGGTGTCGGCGTAGCGGCCCTTGAGCTCGTTCTTGTCTGAGAAAGCGATGGCGTGGACTAGGAAATCGAGCGAGCCCCACTTTTCCGCCAAGGTGGAAAACAACGCGTCGAGCGAAGCAACGTCCTCGACGTCGCACGGCAGCACGAGGTCGGAGCCTAGCGAGCGCGCGAGCGGGATCACGCGCTTGCCGAGCGCTTCGCCTTGATAGGAAAAGGCCAGCATCGCGCCGTGCGCGGCAAGCGTGCGGGCGATACCCCAGGCGATCGAGTGGTCGTTGGCGACCCCCATCACCAGCCCGCGCTTGCCTTCCATCAACTTCATGCGCCGCAAAGCCCCAGGTAAACACTCGCCCCGTCAAGCATCGAGCCGTTTGAACACGACCGATGCATTGGTGCCGCCGAAACCGAACGAATTGGAGAGCACGCAGCCAAGTTCCACGTCGTCGCGCCGCTCGCGCACGATCGGAACGTCCGCGAACGCCGGATCGAGCGTCGCGATATTGGCACTCTCGCAAATGAAACCGCTGTTCATCATCAAAATCGAGTAGACCGCCTCATGCACGCCGGCGGCGCCGAGCGAATGGCCGGTGAGCGATTTGGTCGCCGCGATCGGCGGACATTTGTCGCCGAACACCTCGCGGATCGCTTCGATTTCCTTGAGGTCGCCGATCGGCGTGGCGGTCGCGTGCGGGTTGATGTAATCGACCGGCGGCTTCACGTCGGCGAGCGCCATGCGCATGCAGCGCGCCGCCCCTTCGCCGGACGGCGCCACCATGTCGAAGCCGTCCGACGTCGCGCCGTAGCCGGCGACCTCGGCGTAGATTTTGGCGCCGCGCGCCTTGGCGTGCTCGAGCTCTTCGAGCACCACCACGCCCGCGCCGCCGGCAATCACGAAGCCGTCGCGGTCGACGTCATAAGCGCGCGATGCCTGCTCGGGCGTGTCGTTGAATTTCGACGACATGGCGCCCATGGCGTCGAACAGGACCGCGAGCGTCCAGTCGAGTTCTTCGCAGCCGCCGGCGAAAACGATCTCCTGCTTGCCGAGCTGAATGGTCTCCATCGCATTGCCGATGCAATGGTTCGACGTCGCGCAGGCGGACGAGATCGAATAATTCACGCCCTTGATCTTGAACCAGGTGGCAAGCGTCGCCGACGCAGTCGAAGACATCGCCTTGGGAACCGCAAACGGGCCGACCCGCTTGGGCCCCTTGCTGCGCGTGACGTCGGCCGCTTCCACGATGGCGCGGGTCGAGGGGCCGCCGGATCCCATGATGATGCCGGTGCGCTCGTTCGATATTTCGTTATCTGCAAGCCCGGCATCGCGGATCGCCTGTTCCATGGCGACGTGGTTCCAGGCGGCACCACCGCCGAGGAAGCGCATGGCGCGGCGGTCGATGGCACCTTCGGGCTCGAGGGTCGGCGCGCCGTGCACCTGGCAGCGGAACCCGAGCTCGGCATACTTGTCCGCCCGCACGATGCCGGATTTGGCCTCACGCAGGCTCGCCAGCACTTCCTGGGTGTTGTTGCCGATGGATGAGACGATGCCCATCCCGGTGACGACGACCCGTCTCATGATTGCCTCGTCCGCATCTCACCGGCGCGCAAAGCGCCGTCGCCGAAGCCAATTTGCTCAGGCGCCGCTCGCCTGCAGCATGGTCCCCTGGCGGAACAGCCCGACCTTGAGATCGAGCGCACGGTAGATCACCGAGCCATCGACGGAAAGCCAGCCGTCCGCAACCCCCAGCACGAGCTTCGAGCGCATCACTCGCTTGATATCGATGCCGTACACCACCTTCTTCATGCTGGGCACGACCATCCCGGAAAGCTTCAGTTCGCCCAGCCCCAGCGCACGACCCTTGCCGGGCGCGCCGAGCCAGCCGAGGAAAAAACCGAGCAACTGCCACAACGCGTCAAGGCCGAGGCAGCCGGGCATCACCGGGTCGCCTTTGAAGTGGCATGGGAAAAACCACAGGTCGGGCTTCACGTTGAGTTCGGCGCGGACCAATCCTTTGCCGTGCTCGCCGCCCGCTTCGGCAATCTCGGAAATACGGTCGAACATCAGCATCGGCGGCAAAGGCAGCTGGGCATTGCCCTCGCCGAACAGCTCGCCGCGCGCGCATGCCAGCAGGTCTTCGAAGTCGAAGCTCATGCGCCGAGTTTGCGGTGCGGCCTGAGCCTGAAGCGATGATGCCGGCATGACCCCTCTCCTGTCCGCGTTGTCCTAACACAGCGGTTCGGGCGGCAAAAGCCGTTCCACACCCCGGGTGTCGGCGTTCCTTTCCGCGGCGCCGATCCTGACCGGGCGCCGCGTGCCGCCAGCCGGTACATAGCCATGCCGGCTGCGGATTGCACGGCTAGTGCCCCGATTCCGAAGTTCGCCACCACCTTGCAGCACCTCCGAGGCGAACTTCGGAATCGAAGGACACTAGCAACTCTATGATTCTAGTGCCGCTTTGAACCCGAAGTTCGCAACGCACCCTGCCCCAATGTTGGGCGAACTTCGGGTTCGCGGCACTAGCGATGGGTCGCGGCAGCGTGATTTCCGTGCAGTTGCAAGGGGCCGGCCCTCTGCCTATGATCTTATCCACAACCACCCTGGTTCGATGCGCCGGGCGATAAAGGCATTTCTGGGAATGGCTCAGCACCGCTCCACGGTCTATGCGAGCGTCGCGCCGGCGGCCGGTACCGCGCGGCCGGGCGCGGAGCTGAACGGCTGCCCGTGGCACGACGTACGCGCGATGCTGCGCCGCGTCGGTTTGCGGCCGACGCGCCAGCGCATGTCGCTCGGCTGGATCCTGTTCGCCAAGGGCGACCGGCACGTGACAGCGGAACTGCTCTACGAGGAGGCGACGCGCGCCAAGGTGCCGGTGTCGCTCGCCACGGTCTACAACACCCTGCACCAGTTCACCGAGGTCGGGCTACTGCGTCAGGTGGCCGTCGATGGGTCGAAGAGCTATTTCGACACCAACGCCTCGGAGCACCACCATTTCTTCGTCGAGGGGGAAGACGCCCTGGTCGATATTCCGGGCCCCGAGGTGCTGGTCGACAAACTGCCCAGGGCGCCCGAAGGCTACGAGATCGCCCGCATCGACGTAGTCGTGCGGCTCCGGCGCAAGCAGGCCTAAAACTCCGGCTTAATTTTTTGAGCATGATCTTTTCCGAAAACCGGTGCCCACTTTTCGGGATCATGCTCTATTCGATCTTCTCATTCGGATAGACGCCCCACAGGCGATCCTGCTCGATCCACCCGTCGTAGCCGTCTCCGGCGAGCCGACACCACGCGCCGGTGCAGCGCTTGACCGTTCCGAGCACGCCCGGCTGCAGCCGCGCGACCACGCGGCTGCGGCCGTCGGCATCCGCGTGAAGCGACAGCGGGACTTCCTTCGCGCTGGCCAGCGGGATCACGATCGCCGTGCGCCGGCCGGAAAGCAGGGAGTGGTAGACCCAGCCCTCGGCGCCTTCCCAGTCGCGCACGCGGCGCCAGTTTTCATATTCGGCCGTCACCTCGACCGGCAGCCCGGCGTGCGTGTAGACCCAGGTCACGTCGTTGTCCTTGGTCGGGCCGGCGCGCACGTTGACCTTGCTCGGCTTGAGACTCACGAAGCGCGGCACCGGCAGGCCGCTGATCGAGCCGGTGGCAATCGAACCGGTTACGGCCGGATCGGCCGCCCAGGCGGCGCCCGCCGTTGCGAGCGCGACAAGCGAAGCGATGAAGAGGCGCCGCCCTGATCCCATGATCCGTCCACGGTGCGGTTGATGCGCGCCGCCGGCCGGCAGCGCGCGTCGGCGTCGTTATCGGAGCACGCGGCCGGCGCCGTTCCTGGCCGGCGGCTTTGTGTTGGCACGGCCATCTGATAGACAGGGGCCGGCCTTCCACACCCGCGTCCGACTGGACGGCGCCAGTGTCGGTCGGTCGGGTTAATGGCGCCTCAACGGCGCCGGCGGCGCTTCGATGCGGGCGCGCAAGCGCGCGCGGGGCCGAAGGACGTGGACATGCCGAACCGCAAGCGGCCGCTGGTGGTGGTCACCCGCAAGCTGCCCGACATCGTCGAGACGCGGATGCGCGAATTGTTCGACGCGCGGCTCAATCTGGACGACAAACCGATGGGCCATGCGGATCTCGCCGAGGCCGCGCGGGTCGCCGACGTGCTCGTTCCCACGATCACCGACCGCATCGATGCGGCGGTGCTCAGCCAGTCGGGCGAGAAACTCAAGCTGATCGCCAATTTCGGCAACGGCGTCGACAACATCGACGTCGCGACCGCGCTTCAGCGCGGCATCACGGTGACCAACACGCCCGGCGTGCTGACCGAGGACACCGCCGACATGACCATGGCGCTGATCCTGGCGGTGCCGCGCCGGTTGCCCGAGGGCGCAACCGTGCTTTCCGGCGACAAGGAGTGGAGCGGCTGGACCCCGACGTGGATGCTCGGCCACCGCATCTGGGGCAAGCGGCTCGGCATCATCGGCATGGGCCGGATCGGCCAAGCGGTCGCGCGCCGCGCCCGCGCCTTCGGCCTGCAGATTCACTACCACAACCGCCGCCGCGCCCCGACCGAGGTCGAGGAGGAACTGGAAGCGACCTATTGGGAAAGCCTCGACCAGATGCTCGCCCGCATGGACATCATCTCGGTCAACTGCCCGCACACGCCCGCGACCTATCACCTGCTTTCCGCGCGGCGGCTCAAGCTGCTGCGGCCCGACGCTTATGTGGTCAACACGGCGCGCGGCGAGGTCATCGACGAGAACGCGCTCACGCGGATGATCGAGGCGGGTGAACTCGCCGGCGCCGGCCTTGACGTCTTCGAGCACGAGCCGGCCGTAAACCCCAAGCTGCTGCGCCTCTCGCGCGCCGGCAAGGTCGTGCTCCTGCCCCACATGGGTTCGGCCACCATGGAGGGGCGTATCGACATGGGCGAAAAAGTCATTATCAACATCCGCACGTTCATGGACGGCCATCGCCCGCCCGACCGGGTGCTGCCGTCGATGCTGTGATCCCTCAGCCCCGATCAGTCATGTCCCTGCGCATCATCGTCCGAACTGCCTTCTTGGCCGCCGCGCTGCTCCCCGCAACGCAGGCGCTCGCCGACCCCATCACGGTCGACGAGTTCCGCCGCGAACTGGTCGGCATGCCGCTGTGCGGAACGCCGACCACCGGCCCGCTCGCCGGAAAGGCGCTGTGCACCGTGCATCTGCCCGACGGCACCGCGGTCCTTGCGGGCGCGGGCATGATCGTGCGCGGCGTGTGGGACGTGGACGGCGGCCGCATCTGCCGGCGCAACGCCCACGATCCGGTCGACCGCCGGCGCTGCGTCGACTACGAGCGTATCGGCCAGGACCGCTACCGCAACAGCGACGGCGTCGAATTTTGCATCGGCCCGTGTCCGCCGTCCGAACCGACGAGCGAAGGCAGCGCCGCGAGCCCAGGCGCCGGAACCGCGAGTCCCGCTCCGGCCGGTCCGGGCCCAGCCGCTCCCGAGGGCGCAAATTCTTCCGGCGCCAACCCCGGCACCAAGTAGCGTTTTGCACCGAGGCGCGGTTATCTTCTCCGGAAACGCCTTCCGGGGGAGACGCATTCATGCGCTCGGTGCTTGTCCACTCGGTTCTCGCGGGTATTGCCGCAACCGCTCTTCTCAGCGCGGTCGCCTCCGCCGCCGGAAAACTCACGCCGAACGAAATCCAGGCGACGTTCTTCAACGGCCAGCCGTTCACGGCCGCAACCCCGCAGGGCATCCGTTACAAGATGGTGTTCACGCCGGACGGCAAGATGACGCGCGAGCCGGTCGGCCGGTCGGGCGCCAAGAGCGAGGGCACCTGGAAGCTGTCGAAGGACGGCTATTGTACGACCTGGAAGAACGACCGGCAGAACTGCTTCGGCGTGCTCAACACGTCCGACAACAAATGGTCGGTGATGAAGGGAACAACTGCGATCGCGACATGGACGAAGTGAGATGACAGAGGACGGACGACGGAGGACGGAAAGAAAATTGCGCGCCTATCGGACGTCCGTCGTCCGTCGTCCGTCGTCCGTCGTCAGTCCTCTGATGGTCGGCTGTTTTCCCGAGAGCGGATTATTTTCGTCCCAGCCGTAGCGCAGCGTTTCGAACCGCAGCGAGCGCGCATCGATCATCAGCAAGCGGCCGACCAACCCTTCGCCGAAGCCGACGATCTCGCGGATCACCTCGAGCGCCATCAAAGAACCGACCACGCCGGTGAGCGCGCCGAGGATGCCCGCTTCGGCGCACGCGGGGATTGTGCCTGCGGGCGGCGGTTCCGGGAACAGGCAGCGATAGGTCGGATTCGGACGCCCATCCGGCCCGCGCTCGTGCGCCCGGATGGTCGTGAGCGTAGCGTCGAACGTGCCGACCGCGGCGGTGACCAACGGCCGCTTGGCGAAAAAGCAGGCATCCGAGACGAGATAGCGGGTTTCAAAATTATCCGAGCCGTCCGCCACGATGTCGGCTTCGCCGACGAGATCGAGCGCGTTGGCGGCGGTGAGCCGCATCGCGTGCGCTTCCACCTTCACATGCGGATTGAGCCGAGTGATTGCGGTTGCCGCGCTCTCGGTTTTGGGCCGACCGACATCGAGCGTGCCATGGATCACCTGGCGCTGCAGGTTCGACAGCGAAACCGCGTCGTCATCGACCACCGCAAGCGTGCCGACCCCTGCCGCCGCGAGATAAAGCAGCGCCGGGGCGCCGAGCCCGCCGGCCCCGACCACGAGCACACGCGCGGCCTTGAGCGCGGCCTGCCCGGGCCCGCCCACTTCGCGCAACACGATGTGCCGCGCGTAACGCTCGAGTTCGTCGGCCGTGAGCATTGCAACAAATTCCGGGCGCCTAATCGACCAGACAGATTCAGCGGTTCTCGAATTTCGGCGGGCGCTTTGCGACGAATGCCGTCATGCCTTCCTTCTGGTCGGCGGTCGCAAACAAAGAGTGGAACACGCGCCGCTCGAACCGCATGCCTTCGGCGAGCGTGGTCTCGAACGCGCGGTTGACGCTTTCCTTCGCGATCATCAGCGACGGCAGCGACATGGATGCGATTGTCTCGGCGACTTTCATCGCCTCGTCCATCAGGCTTGCCGCCGGCACCACGCGCGCGACGAGGCCCGAGCGCTCGGCTTCCGCCGCGTCCATCATGCGGCCGGTGAGACAGAGGTCCATGGCCTTGGCCTTGCCGACGGCGCGAGTGAGCCGTTGCGTGCCGCCGATGCCGGGGATGACGCCGAGCTTGATCTCGGGCTGGCCGAACTTCGCGGTATCGGCCGCGATGACCACGTCGCACATCATGGCAAGCTCGCAGCCGCCGCCGAGCGCAAACCCCGCGACCGCCGCGACGATCGGCTTGCGCGCGCGCGCCAGCGCATCCCAATTGGCCGCGAAGTCCCCCATGAAGGCGTCCATGTAGGACTTGGCCGCCATCTCCTTGATGTCGGCGCCGGCCGCGAAGGCTTTTTCCGAGCCGGTGACGACCAGGCACGCGACGCCGGCATCCGCCTCGAACGCCTGCACCGCCTGCGTAAGCTCGACTATCAGCGCGGCATTGAGGGCGTTGAGCGCCTGCGGCCGGTTGAGCCGGATGATCCCGACTTTGCCGCGCGTCTCGACGATGATGTTCTGATAGGACATGGCCTGATGCTCCGGCGTTCGCATGCGGTTTGGCGTAGCGAGCGCGCCTACTTCTGACAAGTCGGGCAGAAGAACGTCGAGCGGGCGCCCTGCACGATGCGTTTCACGGTGCCGGGGCAGCCCGGCGTCACACACCGCTGCCCCTCGCGATCGTAGACGCGGAAATTGTGCTGAAACTCGCCCAGCTCCCCGTCGGTGCGGCGATGGTCGCGTAAGGACGAGCCCCCCGCCGCGATCGCGTCGTTGAGCACCGCCTTGATCGCCTCGACCAGCCGTTCGGCACGCTCGTTGGGCGCGCCGTTGCGGCCCGCCAGGGTCGCGGCGCGGCGCTTGGGCGAAAGCCGCGCGCGGTGCAGCGCCTCGCAGACGTAAATGTTGCCCAGGCCGGCCACGACCCTCTGGTCGGAGAGCGCCGCCTTGAGGTTCGCCTTCTTGCCCGCGCAGGCGCGCGCCAGCATGGCGGCGTCGAAGGCGTTGCCGAGCGGCTCGGGCCCGACCTCGCGCATGAGCGGATGCTCGGTAAGCTTGGCGCGCGGCACCAGCAACATGAGCCCGAACCGGCGCGGATCGTTGAAGATCACCTGCGCGCCCGACGACATGTGAAACACCACGTGGTCGTGCGCGCGCGCCTCGGAGCGCGGATGGTGAAATTTGCCCGGCGTTTTGACGCGCCCGTCTTCCGCCACGCGGAACGATCCCGACATGCCGAGGTGCATCATCAGCACGTCGCCGGACGAGAGGTCCGCCAGCAGATATTTGGCGCGGCGGCCGAGGCCGGTGACGGTCTTGCCGGTGAGGCGCTTGACGAAATCCTTGGGAAACGGCCGGCGCAGGTCGGGCCGGTTCGCCTCGACCTTGACGAAGCGGGCGCCTTCCATGACCGGGGCGAGTCCGCGCCGGACGGTTTCGACTTCGGGAAGCTCGGGCATGGCGGAATGCGTTGACTCTACACGCTGGTTTTGCCGGGACGTGATAGCGCCGATATGGCCGCCGCGCTATGGTCCCCGGCGAGTGTCCCGATTCCGAAGTTCGCTCAACCTTGCCGCACGCTCCGTAGCGAACTTCGGAATCGAAGGACACTCGCAACTCTATGATTCTAGAGCCGCTTTGAACCCGAAGTTCGCAATCGGACTCGCGGCAATTGAGGTGCGAACTTCGGGTTCGCGGCACTAGAACAAAACGAAGGCCGAGCCACCGATGCCTGAGACCCATTTCGGCTTCACCAGCGTGCCGCTCGAAGACAAGCAGCGGCACGTCGATGACGTATTCCGCACGGTCGCACGGCGCTACGATCTGATGAACGACCTGATGTCCGGCGGACTGCATCGGGCGTGGAAGGACGCGCTTGTCACCGCGATCGATCCGCCCAAGAACGATCGTGCGTTCGAACTCCTCGACGTGGCGGGCGGCACCGGGGACGTGGCGTTCCGGGTCGTCGATGCGGGCGGCGCCGGCACGCGCGTCACCGTGGTCGACGTCAACGAGGACATGCTGGCGGTCGGGCGCGCGCGCGCCGTCGAGCGCGGACTAGACGACGTTGTCACCTTCGTCGCCGGGAACGCCGAGGCGCTGCCAGCGCCGGACCGGCGCTACGACGCCTATTCGATCGCGTTCGGCATCCGCAATGTGCCGCGCATCGAGCGCGCGCTTGCCGAGGCATTCCGCGTGCTCAAGATCGGCGGGCGCTTCGTGTGTCTCGAATTTTCCGCGGTGGACGTGCCGGGGCTCGATGCGCTCTACGAGCTTTATTCGTTCAATCTCATTCCGGCGCTCGGGCGCGCGGTCGTGGGCGATGCCGAGCCGTACCGATATCTGGTCGAGTCGATCCGCCGGTTTCCCAAGCCCGAGGCCTTCGCGGCCATGCTGCGCCCCGCCGGCTTTCGCCGCGTGTCGTATCGGGGCATGTCGGGCGGCATCGTGGCAATGCATTCCGCTTGGCGCCTGTGATGCGCAACCTGTTCGTCCCGTGATCGCCGCCCTTTCCCATGTCGTCCGCCTCGGCCGCGTCGGCATCGTGTTCGCGCGCGAGGGCGTGCTGGCGCTGGTCGATACAAACAAACTGCCGCTGCCGGCGCGCGCGGCGGTGCGCTGCGCCCGCGTCATCGAGCGCCCGACCGGCGAACGCGCGGCGGTCCGGCTCGCTGCTGCGCTCACGCGGCTCGGCCCCACTTACGTGAAGCTCGGGCAATTCCTCGCCACGCGGCCCGACGTGGTCGGAGTGGCGCTCGCGCGCGACCTTGAAAGCCTGCAGGACAAGATGGCGCCGTTTCCGCAGAGCGAAGCGGAGGCAGCCGTGGCAGACGGGCTCGGCACGCCGCTCGAGAGGGCATTCGCCAGCTTTGGCCCGGCGGTCGCTGCCGCCTCCATCGCGCAGGTGCATCGCGCCGAGGTCGAGAGCGCGCAAGCACGTAAGGCCGTCGCCGTAAAGGTGCTGCGGCCGGGGATCGAGCGGCGGTTCAAGGCGGATATCGACGCGTTCCGTTTCGCCGCCGGCGCGGCGGAAAACCTCTCCGCCGAGGCGCGCCGGCTGCGCTTCGTCGAAGTCGTCGACACGCTCGCGCGCACGGTCGCGATCGAAATGGATCTGCGTCTCGAGGCGGCGGCGATCGCCGAAATGGCGGAGAACACCAAGGGCGATCCGGACTTTCGCATGCCGGCGGTCGATTGGGAACGCACCGCCCGCAACGTGCTCACCCTCGCATGGGTGGACGCGACCCCGCTCTCCGACCGCGAGCGCCTCGCCGCCAAGGGCTTCGACCTCAAACACCTGGCACGCGCGTTGCTGCAGACGTTCCTGCGCCATGCGCTGCGCGACGGCTTCTTTCACGCCGACATGCATCCCGGCAACCTGTTCGTGGACGACGCCGGGCAACTGATCGCGGTCGACTTCGGCATCATGGGGCGGCTCGGCCCCAGCGAGCGCCGGTTCCTGGCGGAAATCCTCTACGGCTTCATCACCCGCGACTATCGCCGCACCGCCGAGGTGCACTTCGAGGCCGGCTACGTGCCCCCGCGCCACTCGGTCGAAAGCTTCGCCCAGGCGATCCGCGCGATCGGCGAGCCGATCCACAATCGCACCGCTTCCGAAATCTCCATGGCGAAGCTGCTTACCCTGCTGTTCGAGATCACCGGGTTGTTCGACATGCGCACACGGCCGGAGCTGCTGCTGCTGCAGAAGACCATGGTGGTTGCGGAAGGCGTGGCGCGCGGCCTCGATCCGGACCTCGACATGTGGGCGACGGCCGAGCCGGTCGTGCGCGAATGGATGGAGCGCCACCTCGGCCCGGCCGGGCGGATCGAGGATGCTGCCCAGGGCGCGGCCGAAGTCGGACGCTTCCTCGGCGGCGTGCCGGGGCTGCTGGCGCGCGGTGCGCGCATCGCCGATCAGCTCGACGCCGCGACCCGCGACGGCCTCGTGCTCGCGCCCGAGACCGTCAAGGCGATCGGCGCAGCAGAAGCGCGGCGCAACCGCTGGACCGTGATGGCGCTCTGGGTGATCGCCGCGCTGCTGGCGTGGCTGGTCATTTGGGGATTGTGAGAGCGGCGGTTAGAATGGCGACAATGCTCGACGGCAAGCGCATTCTCCTGGTGATCGGCGGCGGCATCGCCGCCTACAAGGCGCTCGACCTGATCCGGCGGCTCAAGGAGCGCGGCGCCTCGGTCCGCTGCATTCTGACCACGGCGGCGCAGGAGTTCGTCACGCCGCTCGCGGCCGGCGCGCTTGCGGGCGAGCGCGCCTTCACCGATTTGTTCGACGCGCAGGGCGAGTTCGACGTCGGACACATCCGCCTCGCGCGCGAGACCGACCTTATCGTTGTGGCGCCGGCCACCGCCGACCTCATGGCCAAGATGGCGGGCGGCCACGCCGACGATCTCGCCTCGACCGTGCTGCTGGCGACCGACAGGCAAGTTTTGATCGCGCCCGCCATGAACCCGCGCATGTGGGAGCATCCGGCCACGCGCCGGAACCTCGCGCAGCTTATCGCCGACGGCGTCGTGACGGTCGGCCCGAATGAAGGCGACATGGCGGAGCGCGGCGAGCACGGTGTCGGCCGGATGGCGGAACCGCTCGAGATCGCGGCCGCCGTCGAGAACCTGCTGACAAACGAGGGCGCGAAGCCACTCGCGGGCAAGCGCGTCGTCATCACCGCCGGACCGACCCATGAGCCGATCGATCCAATCCGTTATCTCGCCAACCGCTCGTCGGGCAAGCAGGGCCACGCCATCGCCCGCGCCGCCGCGGCGGCGGGCGCCGACGTCATTCTGGTGTCCGGACCGGTCAACCTGCCCGATCCGACCGGCGTGAAGACCGTCAGGGTGATGACCGCGCGCGAGATGCTGACCGCGGTCGAGAAGGCGCTGCCGGCCGACGTGGCGATTTTCGCGGCGGCGGTTGCCGACTGGCGCACCGAGGAGACCAAACAAAAAATCAAGAAAGGCAACGGAAGCCCCAAGCTCAATTTCATCGAGAACCCGGACATTCTCGCGACTGTCGCGGGGCGCAAATCGAAACGGCCGAAACTCGTGGTCGGCTTTGCGGCCGAGACCGGCAACGTCGTCGCCTACGCGAAGGACAAGCGCGCCCGCAAGGGCAGCGACTGGATCGTGGCGAACGACGTGTCGGCGGAGACCGGCATCATGGGGGGCGACCACAACAAGGTTCACCTCGTCACGGCCGATGGCGTCGAGTCATGGCCGGATCAGTCGAAGGATGAAGTGGCGCGCGCTCTCGTCGCGCGTATCGCCGCCGCGCTCGAGCAAGGCGCGCGATGACAGAAGTCGAGGTTCGGCTGACGCGGCTGCCGCACGGGGCCGATCTTCCGCTGCCGTCGTACCAGTCGGAGGCCGCCGCCGGGCTCGACCTTGTGGCGGCGGTCGCGCGCGACGCGCCGGCGGTGATCGCGCCGGGCCGCTGGGCCGCCATCCCGACCGGCCTCGCGCTCGAACTGCCGTCCGGCACCGAGGGCCAAGTGCGGCCGCGCTCCGGCCTCGCCGCGCAGCACGGCGTCACCGTGCTCAACGCACCGGGCACCATCGACGCCGATTACCGCGGCGAGGTGAAGGTGCTGCTGGTCAACCTCGGCCCCGAAGCCTTTACGGTGACCCGCGGGATGCGCATTGCGCAATTGGTGATCGCCAGCGTAGCCCGGGCGCGGCTCGTCGAGGCTGCCGACCTGGGGGCCAGCAGCCGCGGGGCCGGAGGCTTCGGCTCGACCGGCCGATAGCCCTTCGGGCGTGGGGGACTCGTCCGCCGCAAACATTCGGATTATGGTTGGCGTGGGAGTCGAGGGCCTTTGCCATGTCGCTCCTGCCTCGCAAAGGGTTGCTGGCGATCGCGGCAGTGGTGGACGTTGCGCTCCACGCCCGCGACCGGCCGGTTTCTGCCAAGGCGATTGCGGAGCGCCACGGCCTGCCTCCGCGCCATCTGGAGCCGGTGCTCCAGGCTCTCGTGCATGACGGCATCCTGCGGGGCGTCCGCGGTCCGCACGGCGGTTATGCGCTGGCGCGCGAGCAAGGGCAGATCGGCATTGACGAGATCGTGCGCACCGCCGCCCATTTGGGCGACCGCGACGAGGATGCGCTTGCCTCATCGATGATCGCCGAGGTGGTTGCGCCGGCGGTCGGCGAGGCGGAGCGCGCGTTTTCCGGGGCGCTCTCGCGCATCAATGTCGACGACTTGGCGCGTCGCGTGGAGGCCGGCGCTCGACGCGAAGGGCCGGCCGAGATAGATTTTACAATATGATCAAGTGATTAGTCGGCCGGCCTATGTGAATAGGCCGACCGCACCCATATCCCCTCGACGCGTTTGTCACCGAGGAGCCCTTCATGGCCGATACTGCGCTCGCGCCCCGCCCATCCGCGACCACGCGTGCCCCCGGTCGCGGACGCATCTTCGATTCCATCACCCAGACGATCGGGGACACGCCGATCGTGCGGCTCAACCGGCTGCCGCAGATGAAGGGCGTGAAGGCGCACATCCTGGCCAAGCTCGAGTTCTTCAACCCGATCGGCAGCGTGAAGGATCGCATCGGTGTCTCGATGATCGAGGCCATGGAGGCGGACGGCGCCATCGGGCCCGACAGCGTGCTGATCGAGCCGACCTCGGGCAACACCGGCATCGCGCTCGCGTTCGTGGCCGCCTCGCGCGGCTATCGCCTCATCCTCACGATGCCGGAAACGATGTCGCTGGAACGGCGCAAGATGCTCGCCTTGCTGGGCGCAGAGCTGGTGCTCACCGACCCCGCGCAGGGCATGCGCGGCGCGATCGCCAAGGCGCAAGCGCTGGCGAAGGAACTGCCCAACGCCGTCATCCCGCAGCAGTTCAAAAACCCGGCAAATCCGGCGATCCACCGCCGCACCACGGCGGAGGAAATCTGGAACGACACCGGCGGGGAACTCGATGCGTTCGTGGCCGGCGTGGGCACCGGCGGCACCATCACCGGCGTGGGTCAAGTGCTCAAGCCGCGCAAGCCCTCGCTGCGCATCATCGCGGTCGAGCCGGAGGATAGTGCCGTGCTGTCGGGGCGTCCGCCCGGCCCCCACAAAATCCAGGGTATCGGCGCGGGCTTCATCCCCGAGGTGCTCGACCGCGCGGTTATCGACGAGGCCGTCACCGTGAGCAATCAGACCGCGTTCGACACGGCGCGCGCGCTCGCGCGCTACGAGGGCATTCCGGGCGGCATTTCGTCGGGCGCCGCGGTCGCGGCCGCGCTCGAAGTCGGCGCGCGGGCCGACATGGCGAACAAGACCGTGGTCGTGGTGCTGCCGTCGTTCGCCGAGCGTTATTTGTCGACGGCGCTATTCGACGGATTGTGAGAAAGGCAATTCGTTTGCCGGGACTTGCGCAACCAAAAATCAATGCGGCGGCGTGCAGGCCTGTTTGCAGGTCAGCGCCTGGGTGTTGCAGCTCAGATAGCATGCCGACAGCGCGCCCGCATCGGGGCGCGTACTGGTGCTCGTGGGCGCCGCAAAGGTGAACGAGGGCGAATTACTCACGCTGCAGGTGCTCTGGCATGTGCCCGCCTTGGTGTCGCAACCCATCAGGCAGCCGGCATAGGTCTGGAACTGGGGAAACGTGGACGGCGGCGAGGCCGGCGGCGGCGGAACCGTGACGGTCTGCTGCCCGTGCCCCTGGGCGACGCTGGCGAGCACGAGGCAAACGGCTAGCCGCAATCGCATGCGCTCCTCCCGTCACTGGTGTCGCAAAAGGCTAGGCATGCGCAGCCGGATTTGTCCAGCCGCCGATCCTGCTGTCGACAGCTTGAGCCTCGTTCCTGGCTTCGGTAGCTTTCATGCCTCCGCGGGACCCGCCGCGTTCCGCGCAAATTCGAGGGCAGGATGAACGAGAGTTCCAAGGCGGGCCTTCCGCTTTCCGGCATCAAGGTGCTCGATCTCACCCATGCGCGCGCAGGGCCGACCTGCGTGCGCCACCTCGCCGACTGGGGCGCCGACGTGATCAAGGTCGAGCCGCCGACGAGCGAACGCGAGGAGGTGACGGGCAATCGGCACGGCTTCGATTTCCAGAACCTCCATCGCAACAAGCGTGGGATCAGGCTCAACCTGAAGGACCCGGTCGGCCATGCGGCGTTCATGCGGCTCGCCCGCGAGGCCGACGTGATCGTCGAGAACATGCGGGCCGAGGTGAAGCACCGGCTCAAGGTGGCCTACGAGGACGTGCGCGCGGTGAACCCGCGCATCGTCTACGGCAGCATCAGCGGCTTCGGCCAGGACGGCCCCTACGGCAAGCGTGCCGGCGTCGATCAGATCGCCCAGGGCATGGGCGGATTGATGTCGATCACCGGCCTACCGGGCCAGGGTCCGGTGCGCGTCGGCATCCCGATCGCAGACTTGAGCGCCGGGAACCTGCTGGCGCTCGGCATCATGATGGCGCTGTTCGAGCGCGTGCGCACCGGCACCGGCCGGTGGGTGCACACGAGCCTGCTGGAGGCGCAGATCTTCATGCTCGACTTCCAGGCTTCGCGCTGGCTCATCAGCGGCGAGGTCGCGCCCCAGGCCGGCAACGATCATCCGACGGGCATCCCGACCGGCGTGTTCCCAACCAGCGACGGGCACATCAACATCGCAGCGAGTTCGGCGCGCATGTGGGAGCGG
>Ga0153928_1000282_pt1 | contig 25945 bp, 27 predicted proteins | sample TSNJ012MetaG_FD_106656 | JGI IMG/M metagenome (GOLD analysis project Ga0153928, IMG submission 106656) | Attine ant fungus gardens microbial communities from New Jersey, USA - TSNJ012 MetaG | ecosystem: Host-associated > Fungi > Mycelium > Unclassified | place: USA: New Jersey, Wharton State... | reverse complement strand
TCGGCCTGCCGATGTCGCAGACATTGAGGAGCCGCACGATGCGCACATGGCCGGTCTCGGTATCGACTTCGACCTCGGCGCCGACCCCCGATATCATCCAGAACGGCGTCACGTTGGTGGTCAGCCCGGTGCCGGGCTCGGGCGGCGTGTAACTCGGCACGAAGCTGCCGACGCCGATCACGTTGCCGGCCTGCATGCCGTACTTGCGGCGGAACAGCTCGGCGACCGGCACGTTCGTTCCCTCCGGCAGCCCGACCTCGCGCGCGAGCGCGCGCAATTTCTCCGCCGCCTCCTCGGCCGCGCGCTTGACCGCATTGCCCATGTGATAGGTCGAGCGCGAGCCGAGCGTGCCCATGTCGTAGGGCGTCACGTCGGTGTCGGAGTGCACGACCGTGACGCTCTCCGCCGGCAGGTTGAGCATCTCGCCAACGATCTGGGCGATCGCGGTGTCCGAGCCCTGCCCCATGTCGACGGTGCCGACGTAGACCGTGCAGCTCCCGTCGCCGGACACGTTGACGACCGCCATCGAGGTGGTCGGCGAGATCACCGCCTTGAAGCCGAGCGCAATGCCGCGTCCGCGCCGCACGGTGCCGCTGCCGCGCTCGAACGGCGCGCCCCAGTTCATGCGGATGGCGAGACGATCGAGAATGCGGTCGAGCGGCGTGTCATGCACCAGGGTGCCGGTCGCCTGCGGCCGGCCGTCGCGCAGGAGGTTGCGCCGGCGAAACTCGATGGGATCGAGCTTGAGCGCCCGCGCCATCATGTCGGTGTGGCTCTCGTAGGCCCAGCACAATTGCGGAATGCCGAAGCCGCGCAGCGCGCCCGCGGGCGGCAGGTTGGTGTAGAGCGCGTAGGAGTCGATGTGCACGTTGTCGATGTCGTAAGGCCCGGCGGCGCTGAAGCCGGACTTCTGCGTCACGCGCGGGCCGACGTCAGCAAAGGCGCCGCCGTTCCACCAAACCTCGCAGCGCCGCGCGGTGATGCGGGCGTCCTTGGTCAGTCCGCTTTTGATCTTCAACGTCGCCGCATGTTTTGTGATGGTGTAGAACTGCTCCTCCATGGCGAGCGAAATCTTCACCGGCCGGCGCACGATCAGCGCGAGCGCCGCCACCAGTGCCTCGAGCTTGATGTAGAGCTTGGCGCCGAACCCGCCGCCGAGATACGGCACCTTGATGCGGACCTTGTTCTCGGGCCAGCCGAGCAGGCGCGCGATCTCGACGCGCACGAACGAGGGGCCTTGCGAGGCGGTGTGGATGGTGATGCCGTTTTCGCGCGGCTCCGCCACCGAGACGAACGGCTCGAGCGGCGTGTGCATCACCTGCTGGGTGCGGAACGTGTGCTCGAAGACGTGATCGGCTTCGGCCAATGCGCGCTCAGCGTCGCCGCGACGCAAATGATAATCGAGGGCGACGTTGGTGTCCTTGCGGCCTTCGAGATGCTTGAGGTCGGCAAAGGCGCCGGCGGGCTTGAGCACGTCGTGCACCACCGCCTTCGACGTGACCGCCTCGACCTCGTCGTAGACGGCGGGCAATTCCTCGTATTCGGCGACGACGAGCTGCACCGCTTGCTCGGCGACGTGCGGATCGGCGGCGAGCACCGCCGCTACCGGCTGGCCGACGTGGAACACCTTGTCGAGTGCGAGGATCGGCTGGTCGTGAAAGGCCGGGCCGTAATAGGGGTTGGGAATGACCGTCTTGATGTCCTCGCCGGTCACCACCCGATAGACGCCCGGCAGCGCGCGCGCAGCCTGCGTGTCGATGCGGCGGATGCGCCCGTGCGCCACGGTGCTGCGTAAGATTTTCCCGTGCAGCATGCCGGGGAGGCGCAAGTTATGTACATACTCCGCGCGTCCGGAGACCTTGGCGCGCCCTTCGAGGCGCGGCAGCGAGCGGCCGATCTGGCTGGCGCCGGCAACCACCTCGTTCATGCCGCTCTCCCCTGCGCGTCGCCCAGGCCGAGCGCCTTGCGCACCGCGCGGGCGACGAACACCCGCACCAGCTCTTTTTTGTAGGACGCCGAGCCGCGCGCGTCGGCCATGGTCTCGACCTCTTGCGATCCCGCTTCGCCGGCGCGCTTGAGCGTCGCTTCATCCGCTTGCGCGCCGCGCAATGCCGCCTCGGCGCCTTTCAGGCGGATCGGCTTTTCGGTCGCCGCGCTGACGAACACGTCGGCGGCGCGCACGTCGCGTCCTTGTGCATCGAGACAAACGGCGATCCCCAGCGCCGGCCAGTCGTCCGCCGAGCGGGTCGTCACCTTCACGTAAGCCGCGCGCTTGCCGCCCAGCGGCGGCACGGCCACCTTGGCGATCAGCTCGTTGCGCGCAAGAACGGTCTCGTAATAGCCGGTGAACAGATGCTCGCAGGCGACGGTCCGTTCGCCCGTCAGTCCGGCGATCGTCACCTGAGCGCCGAGCGCGGCGAGCACCGGCGGCAGGTCCATATGCGGGTCGGCGTGGGCGAGATTCCCGCCGATGGTGGCGACGTTGCGCACGCGCACGTTCGAGAGCGTGCGCAGCGTCTGCGCGATCACCGGAAAGGCATCGCGCAGGCCCTTGGTGCGCTCAAGCGTCCCCAGCGTGGCGAGCGCGCCGAGCTGCAGGCCGCCGTCGGACCCAAGCGCGACCGCGTCCGTTCCCTCGATCCGCCGCAGGGAGACGAGCCGCGTCGGGCGGAACACGCCGGCCTTCATCATCAGCATGAGCGCGGTGCCGCCGCTGATCGGCCGCACGGTTTCGTCCTCGGGGTCGAGGAGCGAAATCGCCTCCTTGAGCGAGCGCGGCTCGGCCAGCTCGAACGGAGTCATCGCGCCTCCTCGGCCGGGCGTTCGGCAAAGGCCGCGCGCAGGTTTTCGGCGAACTGCCGCTCCATCTCCTTGGCCTTGGAGCGGATCACCGGCTGGCCCAGGCTGCCGAGCTTGCCGGTCAGGGCCGCTTCGATCTCGTACTGCACGCGGGTCGCCTCGTCCTGTTCGGTGAGCGTAGTGAGCGAAGTCGCGCTCAGGCGGCCGACGATGCCGTGCGGCGTCCCTTCGATTTTCGCGGCGATCACCTGCGGCGGCTCGACGCGCGTGACCTCGACCGCGACGTCGAACTTGAATTTGATGTAGGCGACCTTGGTCTCCATCACCGCGCGGTAGTGAGTGGCGTCGATTTCCTCGAGGTCGCGCACGCCCGCGACGCAAGCGGCGAACAGCCGCGCGTCGCGCAACGCGTCGAACACCGCCTGGCGCGGCGCCGCAATGGTGAGGTCCCCGGCGAGCTTCATTCCCGCGCCATCTTGCCGGCTTCGCCGCCTGCCGCAAGGGGGCGGCGTTCCCCGGGCGCAGTCCAGCCACGTCCTTCGGACGTGGTTGCGCCCGGGCCTTGCGCGGTCGTAGGTTCGCGGCTCCCCTCCTCGCTCCAATCCTCCGAGACCTCATCCATGGACCTCAAGCTCGCCGGCAAAACCGCCCTCATCACCGGCGCCTCCAAGGGCATCGGCCGCGCCACCGCCAACGCCATGGCCGACGAAGGCGCCAACGTGGTGCTCGTCGCCCGCACCGCGGCCGACCTCGCCGCCGCCCAGGCGGAGATCGCGCGCAAGTCGAACGTGCGGGTCGACGTGTTCGCGGCCGACCTTTCCGACAGCGCCAACATCGACAAGATCGCCGCGGCGTTTCCCGGCATCGACATCCTGGTCAACAACGCCGGCGCGATCCCGGGCGGCAACCTGATCGAAATCGACGAGAAGCGCTGGCGCGCGGCCTGGGACCTCAAGGTGTTCGGCTACGTCAACATGTGCCGCGCCTACTACGCGCTGATGAAGAAGCGCGGCGCGGGCGTGATCGTCAACGTGATCGGTGCCGCGGCGCAGACCAAGGATCCGGACTATATCTGCGGCGTCGCCGGCAACGCCTCGCTTGCGGCCTTCTCGCAATCGCTCGGCAGCGCCAGCGTGCGCGACGGCGTGCGCGTGGTGGCAATCCATCCCGGCCCGGTCGCGACCGATCGCCTGGTCGGATTGATGCGCAAGAAGGCGCAGGACAAGACCGGCGACCCGGAGAATTGGCGCGACCTCGTTAAGCCGCTGCCGTTCGCCCGCGCCGCCCAGCCGGAGGAGATCGCCGCGGCCGTCGTGTTCCTGGCCTCGGAGCGCTCCGGCTACACCAGCGGCTCGGTCGTCACCATCGATGCGGGCATTTCCGCCCGCGCGGCGTCCTGATCGGAGGCCGTCCATGCCGCATCTGACCACCGACGACGGCGTCAAGCTCTATTACGAGGAAACCGGCAGCGGCATCCCGGTCGTGTTCGTGCACGAGTTCGCCGGCGACTACCGCGCATGGGAACCGCAGGTCCGCTACTTCAGCCGCCGCTATCGCTGCATCGCCTATAACGCGCGCGGCTATCCGCCGTCGGACGTGCCCAAGGAGGCGGGACGCTATTCCCAGGACCGCGCCCGCGACGACATCCGCGCGGTCCTCGATGGGCTCAAGATCGACAAGGCCCACATCGTCGGCCTCTCCATGGGCGGCTTTGCCACCCTGCACTTCGGCTTCACCTATCAGGACCGCGCGCGCTCGCTGGTGATCGCCGGCTGCGGCTACGGGGCCGCGCGCGACAAGCGCGAGCAGTTCACCGTGGAAGCCGAGGCCTCCGCGCGCGCGTTCGAAACGAACGGCATGGAAAAACAGGCGCAAGCCTACGGGCTCGGGCCGACCCGCGTGCAGTTCCAGAACAAGGACCCGCGCGGCTGGAGCGAATTTTTGCAGCAGCTCAAGGAGCATTCGACCGAAGGCGCGGTCGGAACCTTGCGCGGCGTGCAGGCGCGCCGGCCCTCGCTCTACGACCTCGTCGACAAGATGAAGACCATCACGTCGCCGGCGCTGGTGATGACCGGCGATGAGGACTGGCCCTGCCTCGAACCCGGCATCCTGATGAAGCAGACGATCCCGACCGCCGCGCTCGTGGTGATGCCGAACGCCGGCCACGGCATCAACACCGAGGACCCCGGCGCGTTCAACGCGCACCTCGCGGATTTCTTCCACACGGTCGATCTCGGCAAATGGCCGGCGCGCGACCCGCGCGCGCTCGTGGCGAGCATATTGGGGAATCGGTAAAACAAACTCGGCGTCATCCTGAGGAGGTCGCGCGCTCTTGCGCGTGACCGTCTCGAAGGATGGAAGCAAGCTCGGTGCATGTGGCCACCCTTCGAGACGTTCGCGCGACGAAGTCGCGCGAACCCTCAGGATGACGTCGGTGTTTGTTGCGCGCGCGGGCAAAGAGCAGCCGAGCGCCCGGGTTCGACAAGCGGCGGCGAATCACGGTCTAGTCCGTGGACAATCCGCAGGGCCGCCGGCGATGAGCGACGATCGGGCATTGCGCGCGTTTCAGAATGCCCGGCTCAAGAAGCAGCAAAAGAAAGGCTATAACGCCGACGAGGCGTTCGCGCGCGCGCACCTGCTGCACCAGAACGGGCGCGTGTCCGAAACGCAGGCGCTCTGCCGCGACATCCTGCGCAAAGCGCCGCGACATTTTCAGGCGGTTCAGCTTCTCGCCATCACGGAATATCAGACCGGCCGGCATCAAGAGGCCGATCGGCTGCTCCGGCAGGCGTCGAGCATCGAGCCGCGCTCGGTTGCCGCTTGGTCCAACCGCGGCGTCGTTCTGCACGAGCTCAAGCGCTTCGCGGAGGCGCTGGCCTGTTACGACCAGGCCGTCGCGATCCAGCCGGATTGCGCCGAGGCGATCAGCAACGGCGCCAACGCGCTGGCGCAGCTCGAGCGTTTCGAAGAAGCGGTGGCGCGCTACGACCAGGCCCTCGCGGTGCGGCCCGGCTATGCCGAAGCGTATGCCAACCGCGCCAATGCACTGTTCCATTTGCACCGCTATGACGAGGCGCTGGCGAGTTGCGACGAGGCCCTCAAGCTCAAGCCGAACGACGCCGACGCGCTTGCCAACCGCGGCAACGCGCTCGTCGAACTGCGGCGGCTCGATGAGGCGCTCGCGAGCTACGACCGCGCGCTCGCGCTCAACCCAAAGCTCTCAACCGCGTGGGTCGGGCGCGGCAACGTCGTGCTCGGGCTCGATCGTCCCGGCGAGGCGCTCGCCGCATACCAAAACGCACTCGCCGCCCGGCCCGATAATGTCAACGCGATGGTACAGCTTGCGCAGTTGCATGCGCGCCACGGCCGCGTCGCGGAAGCGATTTCCTGCTATGACCGGGCGCTGGCGATCAAGCCGGATCTCGTCGACGCGATCTCCAACAAAATTTTCACCCTCGATTTTGCCCGCGAGGTGGGCGTCGAGGAACAGCAGGCCGCGCGCAAATACTGGTGGCGCCACGTCGGCGTTAAACTTGCGGAGAGATGCCGGTTTGTCCACGACAACGACCGCGACCCGGCCCGGCGCCTCGTTCTGGGCTACGTCTCGGCCGACTTCCGGCGGCACTCCGCCGCCGCCGCGTTCCGGCCGGTCCTGCAACATCACGACCGAACGCAGTTCGAAATCGTCTGCTATTCCTGCTCGATGGCACAGGATGAAAAAACCGAGGAATTTCGCCGCATCGCCGATCGGTGGGTAGATGCGTCGCAAGTCTCGGATCGGGTGCTGGCCGAGCGGGTATTTTCCGACAAGATCGACATCCTCATCGATCTCTCCGGCCATTCGTCGGGAAATCGGCTGGGCACGTTTGCGCGCAAACCGGCCCCCGTCCAGGTGACCGCCTGGGGCCACGCCACGGGTACGGGGCTTGCGACCATCGACTATCTGTTCGGCGACCCGGTCACCATTCCGCACGAGGTTCGGCCGTTCTTCGCCGAGAAGCTCTACGATCTGCCGTGCATCATAACGACCGAGCCGCCGCCGACGGGATTGCGGCCGGGCGACCCTCCTGTGCTTACCCAGGGCTACGTCACGTTCGGCGTGTTCAACCGCATGTCGAAGGTCTCGGACGAGGCGGTCGCGATCTGGTCCGACATTCTCCATCGCGTCCCACATTCGCGGCTGCTGATGAAGGATGGCGCTCTCAACGACGGCGCGTTGCGCGAAATGTTTCGAAAAAGGTTCGCGGCGCGCGACATCTCGCCCGAGCGCATCGATTTTCTCGGCTATACCCCGCGCGAAGAGCACCTCGCGGCCTTCGCCAAGGTCGACATTTGCCTCGATCCGTTTCCGCAAAACGGAGGGGTGAGCACGTGGGAAGCCCTGCACATGGGCGTGCCGGTGGTCGCCAAGCTGGGCCGCGTGCCAGTCAGCCGGCTGTCGAGCGCGATCCTCTCTTCGCTCGGGCTCGACGATTGGGTGGCGGAAAGCGCCGACGACTATGCGGCGATCGCCGCGACGGCCGCGTCGATGCCCGATCGTCTGCGGCAATTGCGCCACGCGCTCGCGGCAACGATCGCCAATTCCGCATCCGGCAACGGTGCCCGCTACACGCGCGCGGTCGAAGACGCCTATCGCGCGATGTGGGGTGAATATTGCCGCACTCGGCAAACAGCCCGCCGTTGATCCCTTCAGTACTTGGGGAGAGCCGTTCTGGCTCTGACGAACTGAACCTCTTCCAGATAGGCGCACGCAAGCGCGATGTACCGCGGGATGGGTTTTTCTCCAGAGGCGAAATAAGCCACTAGTCGCCGGCTTATTCCAAGCTGGGCGGCAGCGGCATCAAGGGTTAGTCTGTTCTTGTCGAGCCAAGCCCGAAAATCTGCATTTTGCATCGCTTCACTTGCGAGATTTTCTATCGCGGTGGCCGGCATATCAATTTCATCATTTTTTCCCCAAGCGATGGCGGTTCCATCGTTGGCGACGTGAACGGTGCGGAAAAGCTCAAGATTGTCGCGCAGCGGACGGTAGAATTTGTATGTCAAGATGATCGGCGCAAGGTCGATCCTTGTTGGAAGTGGCGGATCGAGGTCCCCGATCCAAGTTACTCGGACGGAAAACTCATTGTCCGCCTGAACTGAATCAATGCGAGGCAGCGGGGGGCCTACCTGGACAATGTCAGTCTCGCTCATTGCATCTTCTCCATTCCGCCCATAAGACGGCCAGATTGTCTGCTGCCCATGCTTACCGCTTCAGCGAGAGCCTGCCTGGTATATCTTCCTCTCATCACTTGCAGCGTCCGCAAATCGATCAGAACGTCTGTGTCTGGTCCGACCACATGAAAATGCGGAGGCGCGTGGTCGCCGTAGTAGACATAGATGCTGGCCTTCGTGAGAGGCGTGTCCACTCTTGGCATCAGCCGCTCACATTTCAGACACCGCAGCTCTGGTTCAGCGGCGGTCGAGGCCAAGCACAATATAGTGCACGTTGTGCACTATGGCCAGCTCGTAAGTGCACAATATGCACTCTTGCTGTATAATGTTACCGCTAAATATCACTGCCGCCATCAAAATCGACCGCGGTCGTGTTGCCACCGCTGATGAGGACGCCGACATTCTCGTCCAGTTGGGGGCGGTAGCGGCCCGACAGCAGCGCCGAAAAGGCGGCGGCGCCGCCCGGTTCGGCGACGATGCGTATCTTCTCCCACAACGCCTTCTGCGCCTGCCGGATGGCGTCCTCGGTGACGAGCACGACGCCGGCGACGTGGCGCTGCGCGATCGGAAACATCACCGCGCCCACGCGCCGCGGCGCAAGCGCATCGGCCGCGATGCCGCCGACCTCGGCGTCGACCGGACGGCCGGCGGCGAGCGCCCGCGCCAGCGTGGGCGAGGCTTCCGGCTCGACCCCGACCACCTTGATGCGGCCGGCGTACCAGGCGGCAATGCCGCCGATCAGCCCCCCGCCGCCGACCGGCACGAGCAGCGTGTCGAGGCCGGGCGCCTGCTCCTCCAGTTCGAGGCCGACGCTACCCTGGCCGAGCATGGTCTCCGTCTGATCGAAAGCATGGACGGGCAGCGCGCCCGATTGCTTCATGAAGGCTTCACTCGCCGCGAGCGCCTCGCCGTAGTCTTCGCCGCCGACCGTGAGATCGGCCTCGTACTCGCGAATGCGCGCGATCTTCGCCGGCGAGGAAATGGTCGGCAGAAAGATCTTGGCGGCAACGCCGAGCTTCATGGCGGCGTAGGCCACCGCCACGCCGTGATTGCCGCCGGACGCCGCGACCACGCCGGCGGGCGGAACCTTGCGCATCAACAAATTGGCGAGGGCGCCGCGCGTCTTGAACGCGCCCGCGTGCTGCGCCAGTTCGAGCTTGAACGTGAGCGCGACCGGATCGAGCCCGAAGTCACTGCCGTTCGTTTCCAGCACCGGCGTGCGCCGGATGTGCGGGCGGAGAAGCCGATAGGCGGAGGCGATGCGCTCGCGGCTCACCACGTCGTCGAGAACGTCGGTCATCATCGCCGCCCGGGCTGGCGCAAGGCGAGCTCCACAATGGCACGCCTCAGGCCGCCCCTTCCACGATGCGAATGTCACGCTCGGCGCCGTCGCCCAGCGCCTTGAGCGCAGCCTGGTAATCCGCGCTGTCGTGCGCGCCGACCGCTTGGCCGACGCTGTCGAACTCGATCACGACGACGCGCTGGTTGACCCCGGCTTCGTATGTTTTCGCCGGCGTCCCGCGAACGAGAAAACGCCCGCCCGCGGCCTGGATCGCCGGCCCGGCGAGCTTTGCATAGGCCGCCAGCGCGTCCGGATTCTTGATCGAGCGATACGTTGCGATCCAGTAAGCCTTCGCCATGACGATCTCCAGAGTTGTGCGGTTCACTTAGTCCCTTGCGGTCTGTGCGTAGTTTAACGAAGCGTTCTTGTCCATGCGAGGACGAAAAGGCAATTCCATTACAGGCTCTCCGTCTCTTGGCAAACTTTGCCATTGATGCTATCTTGCCGTCGACAAAGGAGTTCCATCATGCCGACTCGGAACATCAGCCTGACGCGAGAGCAGGATGCGTTTGTTGAGAATGTCGTCAAGTCCGGCGAGTATCAGAACGCTAGCGAAGCGATCCGAGACGCACTTCGTGCGCTCCAACAGCGCCGCAAGGAGGATGCCCTGAAGCTCAAGGCGCTGCGTCAGCAGATTAGGGCCGGTATCGATGCGCTCGATCGCGGGGATTTCGTTGAAGTCGACGAAGCCGAACTCGAGAATTTCCTCGATCGGCTGGGCATAGAGCAGGGCCAAACTTCGCGCTGACGCGATGGCGCGTTTTCGCCTTTCCGGCCCAGCCAGGCTGGACATCGCGCAAATCCTCGCCACGAGCGGCGAGCGATGGGGCCCTCATGCAAGGAGCCGTTATGCGAATACGCTTGCTGCGGCGATGAGTAAGGTCGCGGCTGATCCACTCGGGCCTACGACGCGCGAACGCAGGGACCTTCTGCGTGGCATCCGCAGCTTTCACATTCGTTACGCCAAGGCCAGTGAAGCCACAGAACAAGCAAGCAGACCGGTACACATTCTCTATTACCGAGTGATCGAACCCGGATCGATCGAAATTGTTCGTGTATTACACGATCGCATGGACCCTGCCCGGCACTTGATGAGTTAGATCGTCGTGTAGCCGCCGTCGACCAAAAGGTCGGCGCCGGTCATGAAGCTCGCGCCGTCGGAGGCGAGGAACAGCGCCGCCTGGGCAATCTCGTCGGGCTCGCCGAGACGGTTGAGCAAATGCTTCGGCCCGGCGGCGCGGCGCGCCTCGGCCATGTCGCCGTAGCGATGAACGAGGCGGCCCGTCGCCACCGCCCCGGGCGAGAGCGCGTTGACCCGTACGTTGTCGGCCGCGTGGTCGACCGCCATGGCCTTGGCGAGCTGGATGACCGCGCCCTTGGTCGAGCAATAGGCGACGCGCCGCGGCGCCGCCACGCGGCCGAGCTGCGAAGCGATATGGATGATGCTGCCGCCGCCCGCGGCGATCATCATCGGCAGCACCGCCCGGCTCATCAGGAACGCGCCCTTCACGTTCACGGCGAAGATGCGGTCCCAGGCGTCGGGCTCAAGCTCGAGCACGCTCGCATTCGAATCGATCGTCGCGGCGGCGTTGACCAGCACGCGCACGGGACCCAAGGCGTCGCGCGCCGCGTTCGCGGCCGCGACCGTCTCGGCTTCACGGCTCACGTCACAGGTGAGCGCGAGCGCGCGGCCGCCGGATTGTCCGATGCTTTGTGCGACTGCCGCGGCGTGGCCGGCGTCAAGATCGACGCAGGCGACCGCCGCGCCGGCCTTGGCGAAGGTCTCGGCAATGGCGCGGCCGATGCCGTTTCCGGCACCCGTCACCAGCGCGGCTTTTCCGGCGAGCGACGAATTACTCACGACAATCTCCTCCCTTTTCACACGCAAATACTGACCTAACGTTATCGGCGGCGTTCGTCCGATCGCTCAAGCTGCCCAGCCAGGGCCTTGCGGGAGCTGTGCAAAAACCCCCGTTGCGCCGGTATTTTTCACGAAATGTCCCTTTACGCGCCACAAATGCCGGCGACTATTCCATCGTCGGGGTGGGAATAGTTCAGTCACCCGGCCGGGCGGTCCCGGCCGCCCAGGTTGCCCCCTGCCGATCGGGACCGCACCGTTCCGTTCCGGCGCTCCTTCCAGCGAAAGAGTCCGGACTGCACAGCATGCCGTCCGCTCGGCACGGGCTCACAGCCTGCCGAGCTGCGAGCGGCCGACGAACCACGCCACGATGAAACAGGCGGCCGCGACGGCGAGCGCGGCGACGCCGTGCTTGACGTGCACACGCGCGGCCCCCGCCTCAAACCCGGGTGCAAATCCGGGAAGCGAACCGGCCGGCACCAGCCAGTAGACACACGCAATCACCAAAAAGATGACGCCGAGAACGACGAGGGCCGAGCGTATCGACATTCCATCCTCCCCTAGTACAGGTCCGCGAACGGCGCGCACCTAAAGCCAGCCGGCAGGAAGTTTCAAGGGGACGGCCTCACCGGACTTATTTTCTGCCACGATCTTGCCCGAGTCTGGTCCGATCTTGGCGCCCTGATTTGGGAGGGGTGGACATGGAAACGTTCGGCCGGATCGTCGACGAAAGAACGTTCGAGCTGCTGCTGGTGACCGGCGGCGCGCTCGTCATGGGCCTGCTGACGCTCGTGTATCTGATCTGACGCGATCGCTGCGTTAGACTAATCACAGCGTTGCGCGCGTGCTCGCGCCGCGGCCGAGATAGGCCTCGCGCACGCGTGCGTCCTCGCGCAGGGCGGCGCACGCACCCGCCGCGATGATCGTGCCCGTCTGCAGCACGTAACCCCGGCGCGCGGTTTGCAGCGCATAGCGCGCGTTCTGCTCGACCAGCAGGACCGTCGTCCCCGCCGCATTGATGGCGCGGATGGTACGGAAAATGTCCTGCACCACGCGCGGCGCAAGGCCGAGCGAGGGCTCATCGAGGCACAGCAGCAGCGGCTCCGACATCATGGCGCGGCCGAGCGCGAGCATTTGCTGCTCGCCGCCCGAGAGCGTGCCGGCGTTCTGCCCGGCACGCTCGGCCAGGCGGGGAAACATGGCGAAGGCCTTGTCGAGCAGCGCGCGCACGCGCGCCTTGTCGGCGCGATGCTTGAATCCACCGAGTTCCAGGTTCTCGCGCACGGTGAGAAAGGGAAAGACGCGCCGGCCTTCCGGCACGAGCGCAATGCCGAGCCCGGCGCGCTCGTGCGACGGCAGGCGGGTGACGTCGCGCCCGGCAAAGCGGATGGTGCCGCGCCGCGGCAGGAGCGCGCCGGCGACCGCGCGCAACGTAGTAGATTTGCCGGCGCCGTTGGCGCCGATGAGGGTGACGATCTCGCCGGCCTCGACCGTGAACGCAAGCGCGCGGCAGGCCGCAACCTCGCCATAGGCAAGCTCGAGGCCCTCGGCTTCGAGCAGCACGGTCACGGCTCGGCTCCCAGGTAGGCGGCGATCACGCCGGGATGGACCTGCACCTCGGCGGGCGTGCCCTCGAAGAGAAGCTCGCCATAGTCCATCACCAGCACCCGGTCGGCGACGTTCATGACCAGATCCATATTGTGCTCGACGACGATCACGGCGATGCCGCGTGCGCGCAGCACGCGGATGCGGTCGAGCAGCGCGTCGACCTCCGCGGCGTTGAGCCCGGCCGCGGGCTCGTCGATCAGGAGCAAGCGCGGCGCGGTCGCGAGCGCGCGGGCGATCTCCAGCATGCGCTGCTCGCCGTAGGACAGCGCGCCGGCAAGTGTGCGCGCGCGCTGCGTCAGTCCGACGAAGGCGAGCAACTCGGCCGCCTCGGCCCGGCAGCGCGCGTGATCGGCGCGGAACGCGCCGCCGTGCCACACGTATTGCCAGGCCGGGATGCGGTGGCGCCCGTGGAAGCCGGCGACGACGTTGTCGGCGACCGAGAGCTGCTTGAACAACCGGATTTTTTGGAACGTGCGCGCGAGCCCGCGCCGCACGCGGGCGTGCGGCGGCACCCGCGTCACGTCCAAGCCGTCGAACGTCATGGTGCCGGCGTCGGGCGGATGCACGCCGCTGATCAGGTTGAGCAAGGTCGATTTGCCGGCGCCGTTGGGCCCGATGATCGCAAACACCGTGCCGGGCGCGACGGCGAGCGAAACGCCCTTGACAGCGCGCACGCCGCCGAAGTTCTTGCTCAGCCGATCGGTGCGAAAGATCGGCGTATCGCTCATGACCCGGCATCCGCCGTCCGGCGCGGCCGCGAAAGCGACAGGCGATCGCGCACGAGGCGCAACGCCTGCGCGATGCCGCCCGGCATGAACAGTACGACGAGCGTGAGCGCCAGCCCATAAACGATGAGCCGCAGGTCGCCGATGCCGCGCAGAAACTCGGGCAGCACGGTGAGCAGGATGGCGCCGAACACCGGCCCGCTCAAGGTGCCCATGCCGCCGACGATCACCATGGCGAGGATGTTGAAGGATTCGGTGATGAAGAACGCGTCGGGCACGAGGGTGCCGACGAAGCCGGCGTAGAAACAGCCGGCACCGCCCGCAACGGCGGAACCGACGCCGAAGGCAAATACCTTCCAGACGCGGCAGTCGATGCCCAGCGAGGCGGCGGAGACTTCGTCCTCGCGGATCGCGGTGAGCGTCTCGCCGATCGGCGAACGCACGAGCTGGTCGAGCAGCACGTAGGCGGCGAGCGCAAAGCCGGCGACCAGATAGAACAGGTTGGCGAGATCCGTGAAGTCGACCGCGGGCAAGCCGGGAAGCGCGAGCGGCGGCGGCGGCGCAATTCCGTAGATGCCGAGCGGCCCCTGGGTGAGGCCGATCCAGTTGAGCAGGACCTGATAGGTGATGACCGCAAAGCCGAGCGAGGCGATCGCGAGGTAATGGCCGCGCAGGCGCACGGCGAAGACCGACAGGGCCATGCCGGACGCAGCGGACGCAGCGACGCCGGCGATGAAAGCGGGCCAGAACGGCAGGCCGAGCCGCATGATCAGCAAGGTCGAGACATAGGCGCCGATGCCGTAGAACGCCGACTGCCCGAGATTGAGCTGGCCGGCGTAGCCGACGACGAAATCGAGCCCGATCGCGAGCATCACGTTGAGCGCGCAGACGATCAGGTTGGTGCGCCAATAGGAATCGCGAAAGGCCAGCGGCAGGAGCGCAATGATGCAGGCGGCCGCGAGCACGCCCCACCAGCGCGCGCGGCCGGCGCGCATTGCGGGATCGGAGCTAAACATTTTCTTCGCGCCGCTCGGCGATCAACCCGGTCGGCCGCACCGCGAGCATCAGCAACAGCAGCGCGAAGACGACGATATCGATGAGCCCGGGGCCGAGCACCTGGGTCGTGTAGCTTTCGATCAGGCCGACGATGAGACCGGCGATGATCGTGCCCTCCACGTTGCCGAAGCCGCCGATGATCACGATGGCGAAGGCCTTGAGGATTACCGAGGCGCCGGCGAACGGGGTGAGCACCAGCACCGGCCCGAGCATGGCGCCGCCCATGCCGGCGAGCGCGGAGGCGATTACGAAGGTGAGCATGATCAGCCGGTTCGGGTTGATGCCCATGAGGCCGGCGGTCTCTCGGTCCTGGGCGACCGCGCGCAGCGCCTTGCCCAGGAAGGTGAACTTCATGAACAAATAGAGCAGGCCGATCGTGAGCGCCGATACCAGGATGATCAGCGCGCTCTGCGCGGTGAGGAACATGCCGGCGACCCGGATCACCCGCTCGCTGTAAGGCGATTCGAACGCATAGGGGATCGGCCCGAACCACGCGAGCATCACGTTCTCGAGCATCACCGAGACACCGATGGTCGCGATCAGCGGCAGCAGCTCGTTGCCGCGCTCGCGTAACGGCGCGAACACGGCGGCGTTGATGAGGAAGCCGCACGCCGCGCCGACGAGGAGCGCGACCGCGATGCTCGGCAGATATCCGCCGCCGAGCGCATGGGTGAAGAAATAGGCGGAGAACGCGCCGAGCGTGACGATGTCGGCGTGGGCGAAATTGATCTGCACCAGCACGCCGTAGATCAAGGTCAGCCCGAGCGCGACCAGCACGTAGAGGCTTCCGAGGACAAGCCCGTTGATGCCCTGCTGGAGGGCGACGGTCAGCATGCGTCGCCGCGCCCCATTGTCGTCATCGCCCGCGAAAGCGGGCGATCCAGTAACCACCGGACCATCAAATAGGACGATGGTCTCTGGAATACTGGATGCCCCGCTTTCGCGGGGCATGACGAGTTCGTAAGAGCCGAGAGTGACATCAAGCTTAATTCCAGCCGAGCGCCTTCCACGAGAGGTCGGGCAGCGTCTCCATATAGTGGACGGTGTCCATTTTGGTGTTCTGGTTGTGCTCGTCGAAAGCGACACTGCCGGTCACGCCGGAGAAATCCTTGGTGGCGGCAAGCCCGTCGCGGATGCTCTGCGCGTCGTGCGCGCCGCGCTTGACCACGTCGGCGATCAGCATGATCTGATCGTAGGCGTGCGCGTTGAGGTGCGTGGGATCCTGGTTGTACTTGGCCTTGAACGCCTGGATGAAGCTCTTCACCTGCTCGCGCTGGTCGGTCGGGTCGAACTGGACGATGCGGATATAGCCGAGCGCAGCCTTGCCGGCCTTTTGCTCGAAGCCGAACGGCAGCCAGATGGTGCCGAGCTGAATCGCGTCTCCGCCGCCGCCCTTGGTGACGCCCGCCTGCGCCAGCGCCTGCGTGATCTTGAGCCCCTGTCCTTCGAGCGTATAGGTCGGGATCACGTCGATCTTGCCGAGGCCGGCGACGCGGGTGGCGATCGAGGTGAAATCGTTGACGTCGCGGCCGAAGCCGATGTCGGCGAGAATCTTGCCGCCGAGCTTGGTGAAGGTGTCGCCGAACACCTTGGCGTTGCCGATGCCGGCGTTGGTGTTCTCATAGAGCAGCACGGCGCTGCGCGCGTTGAGCCGCTTATAGGCGTTGGTCGCGATGTCGACCCCCTGCATTACCTCGTTCGGCATGATGCGGAAGGTCCAGGGATTGCCCGGCTCGGTGATCTTGATCGAGGAGGAGCCCGCGTTGAGCAACGGTATCTTCGCCTGCGCCAGCACCGGCATTACCGCGAGCGTCGCGTCCGAGCATTCCTCGCCGATCACCACGTCGGGCTTGTACTGGTCGATCAGGCGTTTGGCCGCCTGGGTCGCTGGCAGCGGGCTGCAGGCGGAATCCTCGTATTGGATCTCGAACTTGACTCCGGACTTGTTGAGCGCCTCGAGCGCCAGCTCGATGCCTTGCTTGTCCTGGGCGCCGAAATAGGAGCCGGGCCCGGACATCGGGAAGAGCCCGCCGATCTTGATCGCGTCGGCGGCGAGCGCCGTGCTCGCGCCGGCGGCAACGAGGGCTGAGGCGGCAATCAGGCGCACGGTGGCGGACAACGCTCGCATCGGTTTCTCCTCTGGTCGTTGATGTATTACACCGCAGGCAAACCGCGCTTGGCAATTGCAAACCCGCCGCACCCGAAGCCCGCTTTCTTTGCAACTCAGGCATAATGGGATCATGAATCCACCCTTCCGCGCCGAGCACGTCGGCAGCCTGCTGCGACCGAAGGCGCTGCTCGAAGCCCGCGCCGCCGCCGAGGGCGATCAATACCGGCCGGTGAGTGGGCCGCTCGCCTATGCGGGGCTCAAGGAGATCGAAGACGAGGCGGTGCGCGCAGCCGTGCGGCTGCAGGAAGACGTCGGGCTATCCGTCGTCACCGACGGGGAATTCCGCCGCCGCTCGTGGTTCCAGGACTTCCTGCTCGCGCTGGGCGGCACCCGCATCACCTTCCTCGACGCCGCCCACACGGTCTCGGCGGCGCTGCCGTTCCGCACCGACACATCGACCGAGACCCTGCCCGGCCATATCATCGAGGTGCACGGCAAACTCACGCGCGAGCGCGGGATTTTCACCGAGCACTTCAAGTTCCTCAAGAACATCATCACGCGCACCCCGAAGGTGAGCCTCCCCTCCCCGACCATGCTGCATTTCTGGGGCGGGCGCGCGGCGATCGACGTGCGCGTTTACCCGGACCTGGAAGAATTCTGGGCGGACGCGGTCGGCATCTGGGTCGCCGAGATCGAGGCGCTGCACGCGCTCGGCTGCACTTACGTGCAAATCGACGACGTCACCTTTCCGCTGCTGTGCGACCCGCGCGCGCAGGCGGCGCTGCGCGGGCGCGGCGACGATCCGGCAAAAATCCTCGCGACTTATACCGGCGTGCTCAACCGCATCGTTGCCGGTGCGCCGCCCAGCATGACCATCGCCGTACACATGTGCCGCGGAAATAATCGGGGCAAATGGATGGGCAGCGGCGGCTATGAATACGTGAGCGAAGTCCTGTTTCAGCAGCTCGATATCGCCAATTTCTTCATGGAATACGACACGCCGCGCGCCGGCGATTTTCGCCCGCTGCGCCACCTGCCGGCGGGAAAGACGGCGGTGCTCGGCCTCGTCTCCACCAAGACGCCGCAGCTCGAAGCGAAGGACGACCTCAAGCGCCGTATCGACGCGGCGGCGCGGTACGTTCCGCTCGAGCGGTTGTGCTTGAGCCCGCAGTGCGGCTTCGCCAGCAATTTCGCCGGCAACCCGCTCACCATCGAGGACGAGCGCCGCAAGCTCGCGCTCGTGGTCGAGACCGCGGGCGAAGTGTGGGGGTAAATCCGCGCCGTCCTGACTATTTCCAGAGTTGTTCGGACGCCAGCCGCGCGCCCTCGGCCATCGACTTGAATTTGGCCCAGGCGATCTCCGGCTCGACTTGGTTGACCGTCCGCGCGAAGGTCGCGAAGCCGCAGTCGGTGCCCGCTATCACACGCTCGCGCCCGACGATTTCGGCGTAGCGCACAAGACGCTGGGCGACCAGCTCCGGATGCTCGATGAAATTGGTCGTCGAGTCGAGCACTCCCGGGATGATCACCCGGTCCTCCGGCAGGCGGATCTCGCGAAACACGACCCACTCGTGCTCGTGGCGCGGATTCGCGCCCTCGAAGGACAGCGCCTGAGGCTTCGCTTTCAGAACGACCGGCAGAAGCTCGCGCAGCGGAATGTCGCGGTGGTGCGGCCCTTCGTAGTTGCCCCAGCACAGGTGCAGGCGAATGCGGTCGCCCGGGATGTCGCGCAAGGCATGATTCAAGGCCTCGATGTTGGCGGCGGCGATCTTCAGGAACTCCGCGTTGCTGATCTCGGGGAAGGCGAGGTGCCGCCCCATGGCGAGGTCCGGGCAGTCGATCTGGAGCACGAATCCGGCCCGGTGGATGGCGTCGTATTCCTCCTTCATAACGTCGGCGAGGCGCGCCAGATATGCGTCGCGGCTCGGGTAGTGCTCGTTCTTCAGAAAGTGCGCGATGACGCCGGGCGAGGCTGCCGTCATGAACGCGTCGGCGGGCTTCGCCGACTCCACCGCCGACTTGAAGTTCGCGATGTCCTTCTGGAGCGCCGTGCGGTCCTTCCACTCGATCGGCCCGTTGCAGGCCGGCCGCATGATGGTCGAGCGCCGCTCACCGCGTGCGGCCGCCACGGGAAAGTCGGCCCAGTCGGCGCGCGTCGGCACGGCGGCCTGCCCGTCGAAACCGGTGAGGCGATGGCGCACGTAGGTGGAGTAGCCGACCTTCCCCTGCTCGCCGTCGTTGACGATGTCGATGCCGGCTTCGACCTGCTGGCGCACGATGTCGGCGACGGCGCGGCGCACGCGTGCGTCGAACGCCGCTGGATCCGGCATGCGCCCCGCGTCGAGTTCCTCCAGGGTCGTGGTCAAGTCGTCGGCCCGCGGCAGGCTGCCGGTGTGGGTCGTCAGGATGCGATCGGTGCTGAGCTTCATCGCCGTGTGCCCCTCGATGCGCGCGCCTCGCAGGATATGCCGTTGGCTCCTCCTGTACCAGCGAGCAAGGCGAACGACTTTGCCGTCTCGCGCAATGAGATCAGGTGCGCTTGATACTTGACCCGCACGTCTCGCTCCTGACTATCGATCCCCAACGGGAGGATACGCCGTGGTTGAACCAACGAAGCCGCCGTTCGCGGGGCACATCGGCGCCACGATGAAGGAGTCGACGCCATGGTGGCCGCCGCCGGCGCAAGCGCCCGCCGGCGCGCCGAATATCCTCATCGTGCTGTTCGACGACGTCGGTTTTTCCGATTTCGGCTGCTACGGTTCGCCGATCAAAACACCGACGATCGACCGCTTGGCGGCGCACGGCCTGCGCTACACCGGGTTCCACACGACAGCGATGTGCTCGACGACGCGGTCGGCCCTGTTGACGGGACGCAATCACCACTCGGTGGGCGTCGGCTGCCTGGCGAATTTCGACAGCGGCTTTCCGGGCTATCGCGGCAAGATCGCCAAGGAGGCCGGCACGCTCGCCGAAATGCTGCGGCCGCACGCCTACCGCAACTACATGGTGGGCAAATGGCACGTGACGCCCCTGACCGAGGCGGGCGCCACGGGCCCGTTCGATGGCTGGCCGCTGGGACGCGGGTTCGACCGCTTCTACGGCTTCATGGACGCGGAGACCGATCAATACGCGCCCGAGCTCGTGCGCGACAACTCCAGCATCGATCCGCCGGGAACTTATGAGACCGGCTACCACCTCACCGCGGACCTGGTCGATCAGTCGATCGGTTTCCTCGCGGGGCACGCGGCCGAGCAGCCCGGCGCGCCCTGGCTCCTGTGGCTGGCGCTGGGGGCGTGCCACGCGCCGCACCAGGCGCCGTTCGATCTGATCAAGAGCTACGACGAAGTTTTCGCCGACGGCTGGGACGTCGAGCGCGACCGCCGCATCGCGCGTCAAAAGGCAATGGGGATCGTGCCGGCGTCGACGCGGCTGCCGCCGCGCAACGACGGCGTGCAGCCGTGGGCGAGCCACAGCGCCGACGAACGGCGCTTCTTCATCCGGCTGCAGTCGGCCTATGCGGCCATGCTCGACCATGCCGATCGGCACATCGCGCGCTTGGTCGCGTTCCTGGAACGGACCGGCACGCTCGCGAATACGCTCGTGTTCGTTCTCTCCGACAACGGCGCCAGCCAGGAAGGCGGCCCGCTCGGGTTCGTCAACTCGTCGGGTCCGCGCAACCTCAGACCCGAGCCGTTCGCGGAGAAGCTCGCACGCATCGACGACATCGGCGGCCCGGATACGCACTCGAATTTTCCCCTCGGCTGGGCGATGGCGGCGAACACGCCGCTGCGGCGCTACAAACAGAACACCCACGGCGGCGGCATCCGCGATCCGCTCGTGATCTCCTGGCCGCAGGGGATCACCTCGCGCGGGGAGTTGCGCCCCCAGTTCGCTCACGCCTGCGATCTCACCCCCACGCTGCTCGACCTCTTGGGCGTCGCGGCCCCGGATGAAGTCAACGGCGTGCGGCAGATGCCGCTCGAAGGCACGAGCTTCGCGGCGAGCCTGCGCGACGCGAGCGCTCCGGCAAAAGCCCCGCCCCAATATTTCGAGATGTTCGGTCACCGCGGGCTATGGCACGCAGGCTGGAAGGCCGTGGCCTATCATCCGCCCGGCACGCCTTATGAGAACGACAAGTGGGAATTGTTTCATCTCGACGAAGACTTCTCGGAAACGAACGATCTCGCGGCGGCGCAGCCGGAGCGGCTCGCGGCACTGGTGAAGCTGTGGTGGCAGGAAGCGGAGAAGCACAAGGTGCTGCCGCTCGACGACCGCTTCCGCGAGCGCTTCGTCGCGAACGCCGAGCGGTTCCACGGCGCGCGCAAGCGCTATGTGTTCCACGCCGGCATGGGCCACCTGCCGAGCGACGTCGCCCCCGACTTGCGCAGCCGCAGTTATCTCATCGACGCCGATGCTCACATTTCGGAGGGGTGTGAAGGCGTCTTGATCGCGCACGGCGACGCCACGTCCGGCTACAGCCTTTATCTTAAGTCCGGTTATCTCGTGCACGACATGAACATCGGCGGCGAGCATGTGATCGTGCGCTCGGAACTGCCGGTCCCGCGCGGCGAGCATCGGCTTGGCCTGCGCGTGCAGCGTCTCCAGCCGGCCACGCCGAAGGCCCCGGCCTTGAGCGAGTTCACGCTTCTGATCGACGGCAAGCCGGCGGGCTCCGTCCAGTCGCAGCTCGGGTTTGCCAATTTCATCTCGTGGAGCGGCCTCGATATCGGACGCGATCGCGGCTCGCCGGTCTCGCATTACGAACCGCCGTTCGAGTTCACCGGCAAGCTCACGAAGGTGACCGTCACCATGGACGACGATCAGCTCCTGGACGGCGAGGGCGTCGGCCGCGCGCAAATGGCGCGCGAATAAGAGTGGGGCATGCGGCAGCCGGCGGCCGTTTTCAACGCGCGTTAAGCAAACCGGCGATTCCGCCTTTGGTACACGCGGATTACCCGTAAGGATAATAGCGCCGGGGGTTAATCCGGCGTCACATGCCGTTGTCCCTTCGTCCCTTCGGTGCGAGCCGCGTTCATGGCCGGAAAACGTGCGAGGAAAATCGATGCCATGCTCCGGCACCTCGCCGCCGGCGGCGAAGCGCAGGACTTTCCCGGCACGAAATATGAAAACCTTGCGCTCGCCCGGACGGTCGAGCGCCGCGGGCTGATCGCGTGGGACGGCGAGGGAAACCGCTACGTGCTGACCCCTGCCGGCTGGAGCGAACTTACGCCCCGGCGGTTCGGGCTGCCGGCCCTGCTCGTGAGCACGGCCACGGGGGCAGCCATCGGCGCAGCGGCGCTGGCGTTCATGTGGTTGCCCGGCGCCCAATGGCAGGCTCCCGCACGCGGGCATGCGGCGGTGCTGGCGGCGCAAAGCCCGGCCGCCATGCCGGCTTCCGGTCCGGCCGCCGTCGGCGGCCGCAGCGTGGCACCCATGTCGGCAAGCGCAGCACCGGGAGTTCCTGCCGCACGCAGCACCGGCGCCGAGCCAAGCGCCGCACCTGCCAATCCGAGCGAACCGGCCGAGATCGCCGGCCAACCTGCCGCTGAGCAACCCATCGCACCGGCTCCGACAATAGCCAAGCGGGTTGTGGTGAAGAAACCCCACCGCCGCGTCGCCCGCCCCGAACCGTACAATCCATTTGCCGGCCAATGGCGCGGGCGCGAATCCGCACAGGCCCGCTACGGCCAGGGTTCCTGGTACAGCTACAGATAATCGCCAGCCGCTCGCTTGGCGGAGCCCGACGAATCTCTAGAAATCGCCACGGATCAGGCGCGCATCGACAAAGATGCTGACCGTGCCTGCGCGCCCAAGTCGACGCGGTAAGGCTCAGGATCCGCCGCGGAAGCCTGCGTGTTTTTCGCGCCACTTCGGGCCCGGCCCGCGCATGTAGTGCAGTTCCGGCCTATACGTATTCAACGCGAGCCCGAAACGACGCAGCACTTGCAGGGCCCCGAAAAATAGCACGACTCCGCCGACAAAAATGAAGGCTAGCACCATGTCCGTCCCCTTGTAGGGACGAAAAGAGCGACCGCTCGTGGCGATATCGTGACGAAAATCAGAAAACTCGGGCAAGACCGTGGGTCATTGTTTGAACGGGGAACCAAATCGGTACCATGGTGCCCCTCACGAGTTGGAAATCGGGTGGAACGACGTCGACAACAGCGCAAGATTCGCCAAGTACGGCGCTCATGCGACGTGATAAGTTCAGCGGTGAGTCATGACGGAAGCCGGTTTCGCACTGTTCGACACGGCCATCGGGGCCTGCGCTATCGCGTGGGGCGAAGGCGGCATTGTGGGCGTGCAGCTGCCCGAGGTCGATGAGGCGCGCACGCGTGCGCGGATGCGCCGGCGTTTTCCGCGCGCCGCCGAGGCGGCGCCGCCTACCGGCGTCGAGCGCGTCATCGACGGCATCGCCGCGCTCATCGGCGGCGAGACGGTCGATTTCTCCGCCGTACCGCTCGACATGGACCGCGTGCCCGCGTTCCACCGTCGCGTCTACGAGGTGGCGCGCACGATCCGGCCGGGCGCAACCCTGACCTACGGCGAGATCGCCAAGCGGCTCGGGGTTCCGGCGGAAGCGCGCGAGGTAGGCGAGGCGCTCGGGCGCAATCCCTTCCCGATCATCGTGCCGTGCCATCGCGTGCTCGCGGCGGGCGGCAAGCTCGGCGGCTTCTCGGCACCGGGCGGCGCCCGTACCAAGCGGCGTCTCCTCGCCATCGAAGGCGCGCGCAGCACCGAGGGGCCCGATCTCTTTGACCGCCTCGCACGCGCCGACTAGATTCCGCGTGTCACGGCCCACGTTGTGACGGCATGGCAGCCACCTCCATTCTCGAGCGCGAAGCGCTCTCGGTGATCGACTATCGCTGCGACGCGCTCCCGGCCGAGAAGCCGGCGGTCGAGCGGCACGGCGCCTACTCTCTCTCGTACGTGCGCAAGGGCAGCTTCGGTTATCGCGCGCGCGGCGAGGCGTTCGAGCTGGTGGCGGGCTCCGTTCTCATCGGCCACTACGGGGACGAATACGTCTGCACCCACGACCATGTCTGCGGCGACGAGTGCCTGTCGATCCAGCTTTCGCCGGCCCTCGCCGAAGCGGTCGGCCGCCGGGCCGGCCTTTGGCGCATCGGTTGCCTACCGCCGCTCGCCGAGCTGGTCGTGCTGGGCGAACTGGCGCAGGCGGCGGCCGAGGGGCGGAGCGACACCGGGCTTGAGGAAGCCGCACTGCTGTTCGTGACGCGCCTCGTCGAAATCGTCACCGACGAGAAGCGCGCGGCTTCGCCATTGGGCGCGCGCGACCGCCGCCGCGCCGTGGAGGCCGCGCTGCGCATCGACGCGGCTTGCGACCAGCCGATCGATCTCGCCCGCGCGGCGAAGGACGCGGGCGTGAGCCCGTTCCATTTCCTGCGGCTGTTCGCGCAGGTGCTCGGCGTGACGCCGCACCAATATCTGGTGCGGGCGCGGCTGAGGCGCGCCGCCCGCCTTCTCGCCGACGACACACGTCCGATCACCGAGGTCGCCTTCGACGTCGGTTTCGGCGATCTGTCCAATTTCGTGCGCACGTTCCATCGCGCCGCCGGCGTGTCGCCGCGCGGTTTTCGCCGCGCCGCCAAGGGCGACCGCAAGGTTTTCCAAGATCGCCTCGCCGCAATCGGCGTGGCCTGACGCGCATTCTCACAACGCGCAACGAGTTTGATTCCGCGCGGAGCCAGAGCATGAAGACCGCAAGATATTCCAAGAGTGGCCCGCGTCATCGCGGCTAGGTTCGCCTCCATCGCAGGAGGCTCTCATGTACGACCATATCGGCTTGAAAGTGAAAGACGTAAGCGCAAGCGTGCGCTTCTATCAGGCGGCCCTCGCCTCGCTTGGCCACGTGCTTGCGTCCCAGGACGACGCCGGCGCCGGCTTCGGTCCGCCGGGCGCGCCGGCATTATGGCTCTATCGCGCAGAAAAAACGGGTTTGGGGACGCACGTCGCGCTGGTCGCGCCCGATCGGGCGGCGGTCGACCGTTTCCACGCCGACGGGCTCAAGGCCGGCGGCCGCGATCATGGCCGGCCGGGACTGCGTGCCGACTACGGACCGACGTACTACGCCGCGTTTCTGCTCGATCCCGACGGCAACAACGTCGAAGCCGTGTGCCTGCGATAACAATTCGGGCTCACGCCGCCGCCGCGCCCAACAGCAGGCAGGTGGTCGTGGCGTGGGCGACGAGCCGCCCCTCGCCGTCGAGGAGGCGCGCCTCGGCGGTCGCGGTCTTGCCGCCCATGTGGACCACGGTGCCGATCGCACGCAAAGGGCCGCTGTCGCGTTTGATCGCGCGCACGTAGTTCACCTTGATCTCGAGGGTGGTGTAGCCCGTCCCTGCGGCAGCAGGGAATGCACCGCGCACCCCATCGCCGAGTCGAGGAGCGTCGCCGCGACACCGCCATGAACGGCGCCGATAGGATTATAGAGATGCTCCCCGGCTTCCGCCGTGAAGCTCACCCGCCCTTCCTCGACCTCTTCGAGATCGAAGCCGAGCAACAGCGCGATCGGCGGCGCCGGTATTCAATCCGGTTGCCGGTTGTGCCGCAGGTGCTATAGACGGCAAACCGCGGCAAAAGTGGCTTTCATAAGCCCTCGCCGCTCGAATTTGCTAATAATGATCACCCCCTTAGCGGGAGTAGTCTGCGATGCCTAAGACCTGTTTCGTCATCGGTCCAATTGGTGATGTCGGGAGCAAGATTCGTCAGGATGCTGACGACTTCATGAAATATGTTGTGATCCCCTGCCCCGCATTCGCCGAGTTCGATTACGCGCCCCCCGTCCGTGCAGATCAACTGAATGAACCGGGGCGAATTACTTCACAAGTCATAAAACTGCTTGTTGAAGCCGACTTGGTTATCGCAGACCTGACGGGCAATAATTCTAACGTGTATTACGAACTCAGCCTGAGGCATGCCCTTGGAAAACCCGTAATTCATATGGCCGTAGATGGTACGGCGTTATCGTTCGACATTCGTGATAACCGAACGATATTTTACACAATGCACAGCAGGGTCGCCGAAGCCGCGAGGGACGAGTTAGCAAATCAAATTAGGCATGTACATCAGGAAAAATACAAATCTATGAATCCGATCTTGGAGACGATCGGCATAATAAATCTGGAGCGGAGTGCCGATCCCGAGCAAAATGCTCTGGGCCGCCTCATAAGTATGGTTGAGTCTCTGGACGCGGACATGAAGGCGACTCAGGGTGC
>Ga0153928_1000277_pt1 | contig 26058 bp, 20 predicted proteins | sample TSNJ012MetaG_FD_106656 | JGI IMG/M metagenome (GOLD analysis project Ga0153928, IMG submission 106656) | Attine ant fungus gardens microbial communities from New Jersey, USA - TSNJ012 MetaG | ecosystem: Host-associated > Fungi > Mycelium > Unclassified | place: USA: New Jersey, Wharton State... | reverse complement strand
TTGCCTTGCGCACGATCTCGATGCCGGTCTTCTGATCGTCGTTCTCCGAGCGCAGGCGGCTGAGCGCCTTGGCGGCGCGCAGCAGCGGCACGCCGCCGCCCGGCAGGACGCCTTCTTCGACCGCTGCGCGGGTCGCGTGCAGCGCGTCGTCGACGCGGTCCTTGCGCTCCTTCACCTCGACCTCGGTTGCGCCGCCGACGCGGATCACCGCGACGCCGCCCGCGAGCTTGGCAAGCCGCTCCTGCAGCTTCTCGCGGTCGTAGTCGGAGGTCGTCTCCTCGATCTGCGCCTTGATCTGGTTGATCCGGCCCTCGATGTCGACCTTCTTGCCGGCGCCGTTGACGATCGTGGTGTTCTCCTTCTCGATCATCACCTTCTTGGCGCGGCCGAGCATCTGCACGGTCACGTTCTCGAGCTTGATGCCGAGGTCTTCCGAGATCGCCGTGCCGCCGGTGAGCACCGCGATGTCCTGGAGCATCGCCTTGCGGCGATCGCCGAACCCGGGCGCCTTGACGGCCGCGACCTTGAGCCCGCCGCGCAGCTTGTTCACCACGAGCGTGGCGAGGGCTTCGCCCTCGACGTCCTCGGCGATGATCAAAAGCGGCTTGCCGGTCTGCACCACGGCCTCGAGCAGCGGGAGCAACTCGTTGAGGCCGGAGAGCTTCTTCTCGTTGATGAGGACGTATGGGTCTTCCATCTCGACCCGCATCTTGTCGGCGTTGGTCACGAAGTAGGGCGAAATATAGCCGCGGTCGAACTGCATGCCCTCGACGACCTCGAGCTCGGTCTCGAGCGATTTGGCCTCTTCGACCGTGATCACGCCCTCGTTGCCGACCTTCTTCATCGCGTCGGCGAGGAAGCGACCGATCTCGGCGTCGCCGTTCGCCGAGATGGTGGCGACCTGGGCGATCTCGTCGTTCGAGGTGACCGGCTTCGAGTTGGCTTTGAGGTCCGCGACGATCGCCTCGACCGCCTTGTCGACGCCGCGCTTGAGGTCCATCGGGTTCATGCCGGCGGCAACCGACTTGGCGCCTTCCTTCACGATCGCTGCGGCGAGCACGGTCGCGGTGGTGGTGCCGTCGCCGGCAACGTCCGAGGTCTTGCTCGCGACCTCACGGACCATTTGGGCGCCCATGTTCTCGAACTTGTCGTCGAGCTCGATCTCCTTGGCGACGGTGACGCCGTCCTTGGTGATGCGCGGGGCGCCGAACGACTTGTCGAGGACGACGTTGCGGCCCTTGGGACCGAGCGTCACCCTCACGGCGCTGGCGAGAATGTCGATGCCGCGCAACATCTTGTCGCGTGCATCGACGGAGAATTTGACTTCCTTGGCAGCCATGGATGTTTCTCCGGATTGTGTTTTAGCTGCGCGCGCCCGGCCGGGCGCTCGCGGCGTCTAGGTGCGTGTGTTCGGGTGCTTTAGGGCTGACCCCGCTCAGGCGGCCTTCTTCTTGGCCACCGGCGTGTCGAGCACGCCCATGATGTCGCTCTCCTTCATGATCAGGAGTTCGACGCCATCGATCTTGACCTCGGTGCCGGACCACTTGCCGAACAGCACGCGGTCGCCGACCTTCAGATCGATTGGGATCAGCTTGCCGGACTCGTCGCGTCCGCCGGGGCCGACGGCGACGACCTCGCCCTGCTGCGGTTTTTCCTTGGCAGTGTCGGGAATAATGATGCCGCCGGCGGTCTTTTCCTCAGCGTCAATGCGCTTGACGACGACACGGTCGTGAAGCGGACGGAACTTCATAGGATCCTCCTAAGTTACTAACGGGTCTTCGGTTTTTGGGTTGGCGGTCGGGGCAAGACCAGGCGGTCCCCCCTCCCAATCCGGCCGCGACATAGGCTCGCGGTTTTGGGCCTGCAAGAGGCCTCGGTCGGATTTTTAGCACTCGGCCGAGGCGATTGCTAGCAGGATCTTAAGACTTCGTTAACGCTGTCAGCAGGCCCGGAGGGATGCTGCCAATGCCTTGATAGTAAACATTTTATTTACTTTTTCGGCTTGAGAATCGCGATTCGGACCGGGACAATTCTCAAGTCGGGAAGACGGGGGACACCATGGTCACGGAGGACTTCAAGCGCCAGCTCGCCGGCTATGGCTTGACGACGGCCCGCATCCTCTATCGCCGGCCGGATCACCGCTGGCTCCTGCAAACCTACGTGTGGCAGGACTACGATCTCTGCCCTGAGTTTCCGGTGCTCCAGGGCTTTCTCGCATTCTGGCAAAAAAAACTCGACGGCCCGCTCCACTCGGTCACGGTCGCCCATTCGCGGCTGATCCAGCCGGCCGAGCTGCGCGCCATCGACGGGGTGTTCCGCCTGCACTGAGCAGGAGCGAATGGCGGATAGCGAATAGCGAGCAAAACCAACTGTTCGCCATTCGCTACTCACTATTCGCCGCTCAGCACGCCCACGATCGCGCCGATCAGTAACGTCGACAGCGTCCCCGAGACGATCGATTTCATCCCGAGCGAGACTACGTCGTCGCGCCGCTCCGGTGCCATGGTGGCGAGCCCGCCGATCATGATGCCGAGGCTGCCGAAATTTGCAAAGCCGCACATGGCGTAGAGCATGATCAGGCGCGAGCGCGGCGAGAGCGCGTCCGTCGGTAGGGCCGCAAGCTGCACATAGGCGATGAACTCGTTGAGCACGGTCTTGACCCCCATGAGCGCGCCGGCGGTGGTCGCTTCGCGCCAGGGAACGCCGATGAGCCAGCACACCGGCGCCATGATGTAGCCGAGCAGCCGTTGCAGGCTGATAGGCGCGCCGTCGATGTCCGGCAGAGCCCCGAGGATCGCGTTCGCAAGATGCACCAGCGCGATCAGCACGATCAGCATGGCGCAAATGTTGAGCAAGAGCGCGAGGCCGCTGGTCGTCCCCCTGACGATTGCGTCCATGGTGCTGGTGGCCTGGGCCTCCGGATCGTCGAGAGCCGCGCCGGTGCGCGCGTCCTTCTCGTCCGGGACCATGATCAGACCGAACAGGATCGCGACCGGTGCGCCGAGCACCGAGGCGACCACGATGTGGCCGGCCGCGTCGGGAATGATCGGGCCGAGGATCGTTGCATAGAGCACCAGCACGGTGCCGGCGATGCCCGCCATGCCGCCGGTCATGACGATGAACATTTCGCCGCGCGAGAGCAGCTTGAGGTACGGCCGGATGAACAGCGGCGCCTCGACCTGGCCGACGAAAATATTGGCGGCGGTCGAGAGGCCGACCGCGCCGCCGACCCCGAGCGTGCGCTCGAGCGCGAAGGCAAAGCCATGCACGATCGGTGGCAGGATGCGCCAATAGAACAGGAGCGAGGTGAGCACGCTCATGACTAGCACGATCGGCAGCGCCTGGAATGCGAGGATGAACTCGGCCCCCGGCACTTTCGATTCGAACGGCAGCTTTCCGCCGCCCACGTAGCCGAACACGAACGACGTGCCGGCGCGGGTCGCCGCCGCGATCGCGTCGACCGCCACGTTGACGGCGGCGAACGCGCCTTTGACCTGCGGCACCTTGAGCATGAGCGCCGCGAGCGCGAGTGTGACGGCAAGCGCGACGACGACGCTGCGCCACGGAACCGCGCGCCGGTTCTCGCTGATGAGAAAGGCAAAGGCGATGAGCGCGACGACGCCCAGCGCGGACTGCAGTTGCTCCATGCGAATCCCCTCGACCGCCCGCACCTATGTTACACCGGGACGCAACGTGACCGTGCCAGGGAGCTCGAAATGCCCCGCATACGCTTCGATTTCGGGACGCTCGCCCTCGAGGCCGACCTGCTCGACACGCCGACCGCGCGCGCCATTGCGGCCGCGCTGCCGGTCGAGGCGCGGGTGATGACCTGGGGCGAAGAGGTCTATTTCGACGTGCCGGTCAACGTCGCGCGCGAGAAGGACGCCCGCGCCGTGGTCACGCCGGGCGAGATCGCCTATTGGCCGGAGGGTCCGGCGATCGCGATCGGCTTCGGCCGCACGCCGATCAGCCGCGGGGACGAAACGCGGCTTGCAAGCCCGTGCAACGTGTTCGCGCAGGCCGCGGGCGACGTGAAGACGCTTTCGGCCGTCCGCTCCGGGAGCGAAGTACGAGTGATAATGGCAGACTAAAGCGCGAACGGGTGGACGAGGGCCGACCTCGGCACAATTGCAGGGAATCGAATGAGTCGTTAATTCGGTTGATATGTGGGTCCTTTGGAATTAGACCTGTAAGGATTCGATCTCAGCGAGAACGGGCATGTTTAGACACCGAGAGGGTATTCAGCGATTGGTATTTTTCTTCAGCCTTGTGCTTGTTACAATTGTGGTTTCGTTGTTTGTCCTCAGTTTCTCGACAGATGTTTGGCTGCGTACTTGCGCTGTAGGTATTTCGGTCATTGCACTCTGTTTGGGATACCTGCTCGCGTCTGACAGGACGATAAGTGATAATCGCGTCCGACTCCAGGTCCTCTCGTTCGCTAGCGCGACACTGTTGGCCGTTTTCAATTTTCGATCGCAACTCCTGAACGGTTTGAAAAATATGGGATTGCCAATTTCTCAAACTCCCCTGTGGGGCCAAGGCGGGCCCGATCTACCTAGCCTCACCATAGTTCTTGCTGTGGTTGCCATTTGCGCGCTTGTCCTCCGGTCAATACGGTTTACACCTGCCATGGGTAGCCCGGAGGGCAATATCAGAGACATCCTCCCAAAGATCACTAATTTCGACCGGTTGGATACCTTAAAGCGCGCGCTTATTGGCCACCTTGATCAAATTGATAGCACGACCCGATGGAACGACGCCAACTACGTGCCCCTTGAGGCTGAGGTCCAGGTACTTGAGGGTCGGAGCTCCCGACGAAAAATCATCGACCTTCAGGTGGCCCTGAGGAATGACCAACGAACCCGCATATTCGTTGTCCTCGGCGAACCGGGTACCGGGAAAAGTGTAGCTATGCGCAAGCTTGCGCGCGATTTGGTCGCTCAGAGTGCTCGCTCTGCGCGAATTCCAATCTACGTTAACTTGAAGGAATGGCGCACTGAAAAGATGTGGGCGATAGAATCTCCTCCAACTGCTGACGATTTTTATGACTTTTTATATTTAAATGTATTAGAGACCCTTGACATCAGTTCTCAATCTTTTCTCCAAGAGGTAGAAAAAGGAGAGAGCAAAGACAATTTCAAGCGCCTCTTCGAGGCTGGATTTTTCTTTTTCATTTTGGACTCTTTTGACGAGATTCCTGCAGTGCTAGATCACGATGAGAACTCCTGGTTAATCGAATCATTGTCGAATCTCATAATTAACTCGGTTCTGAGCGGCGTTAAGTCGCGTGCTGTTATTGCGTCTCGGCTATTTCGAAAGCCTAAAGTGGTTAGCCGCGAAAGATCCGTATTCGAAATTCGCCCCTTTTCCGACGATCGGATAGTTCGAGCCATAAGAAATGCAGCAAATGACCCGAATCAGCTAATAAGAGCAATATTTACGGAACGTCGAGACTTAGGAATTCTCGCCCGAAATCCGTTTCTGTTACACCTTGTAATTAACCACTACAACACTACAAGGGAGGTGCCATCTTCGCAAACCGAAATGTTCGAAACGTTTTTCAAGTCGAACATTGATCTTGCGCGAAAGACATATGGATTTAAGAGCTTAGATGAGTCTAAAATATATGAGATTTGTGAGGATATTTCGAACGTAATGTTCGACAGGCCTAATATCGGCCTTGAGATCACGGACGTCGAACTGCAAAAAGAAATCAATAATCCGCTTCTGCCAGACGTTCTCAGATTTATCACGCAAGCGCGAATTGGTCGGCTTGGCGCCACGTCAGGCGCATTTTCTTTTTCACATCGGCGATTCAACGAATATTTTTTAGTACGCCGGCTTGCGTCCAGGCGAAGCGTGGTTCCTTACGACGCTATTCAAGTCGATTCTAGGTGGCGCGATGCGCTTGTTTTGTATGCGGAAATAGCGCCCTCTGCAGAGGCAAAGAAGCTTGCTGCGCACGCTTGGTCATATGCCCGTGAACTGCGAGTCTATTCGCTAGGGCGGGAGCGGTCGCGATTCATTGAAGCGCGGCATGCTCTAAGGTTCATAATCGAGGGATTCCGCAATCGGCCCGCGTTACTTTCTCCATTTCATCATGACATCGCATCGGTAATTGAGGAGAAGATTGGTTGGGAAACTGATTACATCGAAGTCAAAACTGCGGCTGAGGCCTTGGCAATTTTGCCGATCGAGCGATCTTATCCGATGATTTTGACGATATTGCAAGAGTTTCCAGGTTGGATAAGTGAGCAGGCCGCCGCCGCGGCGCGGTATTTTCCGCGAGTAGACCGGGCCATGGCGTTAGCGTTGTACCGACATTGTGTCGCGCGGCCGTGGCTGGAAGGTTTGACTGAGGCCAAACGCAACGCGCCAATTTTTGCAATCAGCGATGCGTTTAAGGTCGTCTTCAACTGGTTATGGTGGTATCGTTTTGATTTTTATAAACTGACAGCAATATGCGCGACTTTGATGCTGGCGCTATCGATTATTGATTATAGAAACATAATTCCCATATTGATGGCCCTTCTCTTATGCATGGCAGCTGGGTTAGTCTTGCAGTGGCCATCGTGGCTTCGATTGCCGGCTTTAGAGGTGGACAGCCTAAGGATGTACATGGGACTGTTTGTCATTGGATTGGTTTTAGATATTGGAAACCTAGCTGGCCAGGTTGTGCGACCACTTTCAATGGGAGTAATTAGAGAAGTGTATATCATTCCGGTGCGCGGTTTGGAGTACGGATCGCCATTATTTTTGCTGGCCATGTTCGGGGTTATTCCGTTTGCACCGAGCGTTTGGGCGGATATGCTGGTAGTTTTGCGTAGGGGGTGGGTGCGGTTGGTTACCTTTCGAGTAAGGTGGAGCGGCGTGCGTGGCTTTCTTCAAATATTAGGAGCAATTGTACTCTTTGGTGGTGTGGGTGTGGCCGTGGCCGCCGGCTTAGGCTTTCTAGCTCCGCGCTTTCCAGTACTCGGACAATTGGTCGGGATAGCAGCTATCTTATACTGGGGCTGGATTATTTGGAGATGGTATGGTATCAGTTTGCGCGATTTGTCTTTGGACTGGGCAAATTACAGAAAGATATCGCGTCAAAAATTTATCCCGACCCGAGCAGTTATTGCAGAACAATTTACAGTGTTCAAAACGGATTATTTTCGCACGCTGATCGTCGCATGGTTTGAGATGAATGCACTCGATTACCTTGACGTATTGCAACGAGCTGATAACGCGTGGCCTGGAGGCAAGCGACCTCAGATAAGGGGCGATACCGCGAGCGTTAGACTTGCTGAGCTAGATGCGAGGTGGCTACACCTCGATTAGAGAGATTTGAATCCCGAGCGGCGACGGCTCACGAAGGTGACGGTAAGGTTCTTCCCGTGAAGGGGGGCGACGGCATCGCGCCAGATGGTGTGCGCGCCCACAAATAATGGTCCGCCGCTGCTGTACGGTGAACGCCCCGATAGTGCGCGGAAACACGAAGGTGTCAAACCTCACCCTCTGCCGACGAACGGCATCTTTGTTGCCATCACGGTCATGAACAGCACGTTGGCGTCGAGCGGCAGGTTCGCCATGTAGAGCACCGCGCTCCCGACGTGGTCGGCGTCCATGCGCGGCTCGGGCACTTTCGTGCCGTTCGGCTGCAGCACGCCCTCGACCATGCGCTCGGTCATGGGCGTCGCGGCATTGCCGATATCGACCTGGCTGCAGGCGATGTCGTAGGCGCGACCGTCGAGCGAGGTCGATTTGGTCAGTCCCGTGATCGCGTGCTTGGTCGACGTATAGGCGATCGAGAACGGCCGCGGCGTGTGCGCGGAGATCGAGCCGTTGTTGATGATGCGTCCCCCGCGCGGCTTCTGATCCTTCATGATCTTGATCGCTTCCTGCGTACAGACGAAGGACGCGGTCAGGTTGGTGTCGACCACCTCTTTCCACTTCTCGACCGGCAGCTCCTCGATCGGCACCGGCGGCGCGCCGATGCCGGCGTTGTTGAACAGCACGTCGAGGCGCCCGAAGGCCTCCTTGGTCTTGGCGAACAGGGCGCGGATCGAATCCACGCTGCGCACGTCGGTCGGTACCGCCAGGGCCTTGCCGCCTTTGGCTTGGCCTTCCTTCGCCACGGCCTCGAGCGGCTCCTTGCGCCGCCCTGCCAGCACGACCGAATAGCCGTCGCCCATCAACGCGAGCGCCACCGCCCGCCCGACGCCCGTTCCCGCACCTGTCACCACCGCGACTTTGCCTTGACCAGCCATTGGAGAAGCTTCCCTTGTTATGCCCGCACCGCGGCGAGCGCTCGCACGCCGCGAGCAGCGCCCGGCCAATGCCTGAATTTAGCCGGGAATGGAACCGTTTTTCAGGGGGGCCGCGGCCGGTCAGCTCGCGAGCGAGGCGATCGGCGCGCGCGTCCGCGGGCCCTCGGTCTGCTTGAGCAGCCGCGCCGTGATGTCGAGCGCGCTTCCCGGCCGGCCGAAGCGGAAGCCTTGCAGGCTGTGCACGCCGGCCGCGCGCAGGAAGAGATGCTGCTCCGCGGTCTCGACCCCCTCGGCGGTGACCTTCATGCCGAGGCCGCGGCCGAGGCTGACGACCGCATGAACGATCGCGGCGGAATCCGCCGCGCTCTCGATGTTGCGCACGAAGCTGCGGTCGATCTTGAGCTTGTCGAACGGGAAGGTGCGCAGATAGAGCAGGCTGGAATAGCCGGTGCCGAAGTCGTCGAGCGCGAGCTGCACGCCCAGCGCCTTGAGTTCGCGCATCGCCGTGCCTGCTTCATCGACGTTGCCGACCAGCGTGCTTTCGGTCAGCTCCAGCTCCAGCCGTTCCGGCGCGAGGCCGGTCTCGGCCAGGATGCGTGCGACCACCTTCACGAAATCCGGACGGCGGAACTGCAGCGGCGAGACGTTGACGGCGAGCGTGAGCCCCGGCCAGGACTTGGCTTCGAGGCACGCCTGCCGCAACACCCATTCGCCCAGCGGGATAACCAGCTCGCTGTGCTCGGCCACCGGGATGAACTTGGCCGGCGGAATTTCGCCCCGCGTCGGGTGGTGCCAGCGGCACAGGGCCTCGACGCCCACCATGGTCTCGCCGCTCGGGCCGACCAGCGGCTGGTAGGCGATCATCAAGTCGTTGTATTCGATCGCGTCCTTGAGGTCGCGCTCCATCTGCTTGCGCTCGCGCAGATCGGCGTCCATCTCCGCGTCGTAGATGCAGGCACGGTTGCGGCCTTCGTTCTTGGCGCGGTAGAGCGCAACGTCGGCGCGCCGCATGACGTCGGCGACCTCGCCGGTGTCCCGCGTGATCGAGGTGATGCCGATGCTGGCGCCGATCGCCAGCGTGTGGCCCATGATCGCATAGGGCGCGCGCAACGCATTGATGATGCGTTCCGCGAGCGTCTGGAGATCGCCGAGCTCGCCCACGTCGGGGGTGATCACGGCGAACTCGTCGCCGCCGAGCCGCGCGACCAGATCCGTGCTGCGCAGCAGCCGCGCAAGGCGCTGCCCGACCGCGCGAATGAGCGCGTCACCGATCAGGTGGCCGAGGGTGTCGTTGACCTCCTTGAAGCGGTCGAGGTCGATCGAGAGCACCGCCGCCATATGGCCGGTGCGGCGCACCTCTTCCATCAGCTCGGCGAGCCGCTCGCCGAAGAAGGTCCGGTTGGGAAGGCCGGAGAGGGCGTCGTGCATGGCGAGGTGGCGCATCTGGTCCTCGCCGGCCGCGATGGTGGCCTCGGTGCGGCGCATGTAGCGCAGGACCAGCAAGGTGAGCAGCGCGAAGGCGAGCAGCGCGATGCCGAGAAACGGCATCACGTTGCGCATGATCTCGGCGCCCGGGCGCTTGGGCGTCCAGGCGAAGCGGGCCATCGGGTGGCCGGCTTCGTCGTAAAGCTCGTAGGTGTTGTCGGCGCCGACCGGCGTCGTGAGGCCGACCATGCGCAGATGCGGCAGTTCGAGGCGCCGGCTCACCGACGCGAGGAACCGGTCGCGCAGATAGGCGACCGAAATCACCATCGGCGGCGGCTGCTCGGGCAGGCGCGTCTGGTCGGTTCCAAATCCGACCGTGACGGCGGCGACGATCGCGGGACGGCCCATGAACATCTGCACGCGCGAGGCGCGGGCCGGCTGGTGGTGCGAGCCCGAGGAAGTCGCGGGCCCGAGTTCGACGTCTGCGGGCTTGAGCACGCTCGGCCGCTCGCGCACCGCATCGATGATCGGCGCGAGGTCGGCGGTCGCGGGGCCGAACCATTTGGGCCCGACGCTGTTGCGCCCGGCCATGGCGTAGGCGAAGCGATCGAACGGGTCGACCACGAACACGTAGTTCTGCTCGAAGTAATTCTTCAGCCGCAGGCCGACCCGGTTGTGCACCCAGGGCCAATCGAACTCGCTCCACAGCCGGCTGACCGCGTTCTCGGAGGCGACGATGCTCTCGAGTTCACGCAGGATTTCGGCGCGGCGCTGGGCGATCGCCTGGGCGAACAGCTGGCGTTCCTGATGCAGCGCAACTTCGTCGGCGCGATAGGCCGACCATTGCACGGCGGTGATCACGCAGACGACGGCAAAGACGATGATCAGGACAATTGGCGCAACCGCGCTGCGGCGCATGCGCTTGTCGCCGCTGGCCCAAATCCTGGCAAGCCGGGTACGAACCTCACGCCACACGCCACGATCCCCTCGGCCGTTGCGGCGGGAAGACTTAGGAGAGAGAGCTTGTTAAACGCTTGCGGCGCGGTCGGAATACGGGCGTAAGTGGCATGTAATTCAACAAATTTAGGCGGTTTCGCTAATTTGACGTAAACGCCAGGGGTCGCTTTTCAAACGTGAGATTACTGCGATACCGGGCGAGGAGGCTGCGCGTGTCGCCAGGTTAACGAATCGTTGTGTACGGGGGGCGCGAGATCGCCATGTGGGCGGCGCGCAGCGCCTCCGACCATTTCTTGCGCAGGTCCTCGAAATAGGACTCCCCGGGCTCGATCCGGTAGGTGAGCTCCGCGGCGTAGCTGTCGCGCCGCACCACCAAAAGGTCGATCGGCATGCCGACGCCGAGGTTCGAGCGCATGGTGGAGTCCATGGAGATCAGGCCGATCTTGAGGGCGTCATAAAGATCGACGCTGAACGTCACGGCGCGGTCGAGCACCGGCTTGCCGTATTTGTGCTCGCCGACCTGCAGGTAGGGCGTATCGATCGTCGATTCGATGAAATTGCCGGCGCCATAGACCATGAACAGGCGCAGCCGTTCGCCCTTGATCTGGCCGCCGAACAGGAACGAAACGTCGAACTGGACGTCGGCCGCCTTGAGGGCGGCGGCCTCCTTGTCGTGCACGTCGCGGATGGCATGCCCGATGCGCTGCGCCGCCTGGAACATGGTGGGGGCGTTGAGCAGGGTCTCGAGTTCGCCGGTCTGCGGATTCTGCAGCCCCTCGGTGAGCGTGCTTACCACCGATTGGGAGAGCGACAGGTTGCCGGAGGAGGCGAGCGCCATGATGCGCTGACCCGGCACGCCGAATACGTGCAGTTTGCGGAAGATCGAGATGTTGTCGAGGCCGGCATTGGTGCGCGTGTCGGCGATCATCACCAGGCCGTCGCGCACCACTATCCCGCAGCAATAGGTCATACCCGGTCCCCGTCGCGCAGAATCGCCGCACTTTATACCGGGAGCGCTCAGTTCTGCATCTGCCCGGCGGCCTGGTCGACGTGGATCGTCACGCTGAGCGCCTCGGCGCCGCCGCCCTTGCGGGCGCCGCGCACCGGAGACGCGCCGAGGAAATCGAGGCCGATGGCGACGCGCACGTGCTGATCGGTCGGGCTGATGCCGTTCGCCGGGTCGAAGCCGACCCAGCCGACGTCGGGCACGAAGGCCTCGGCCCAGGCGTGCCCGGCCTCCTGGCGCACCACGCCGTCGGCGCGATGGAAGTAGCCGCCGACGTAGCGGGCCGGGATGCCGAGGCTGCGCGCCGCGCCGATGAAGATGTGCGAGAGGTCCTGGCACACGCCGCGCCGCAGCGCGAAGGCTTCCGCCGCGGTGGTCGCGGCGTGGGTCGGATCGAGATCGAACACGATCTCGCGGTGCAGCCGCTCGGTCATGTGATGCAGGAGCTTGAGTGCATCCTCGCCGGCGAGGGCGCGCGCCTCGCGCGCGAATGCGAGGATCGCGGTGTCGGGCTGCGTGAGCGCCGTCTCGCGCAGGAACAGGCTGGGCGGAAACCGCTCGATCGCGCCGCGCACGATGCCGTGGGTGTCCTGGGTCTCGACTTCGCCGTCGACGGTGACCCCGAACTCGGTGAACGAACCCTCGGCCGTGAACGTGTGGGTGATGTTGCCGAACGCGTCCTCGTGATCATCGAGGCGGCAATCTTCCGAAATATCGATGCGCCAAGCGACGACGTACTGGCCGTCGTGATTGCGCGGGGTAAGCCGCAGCGTCTGGATCACGCCGGTCACCGGCGCGTCGTAGCGGTAGATCGACTCGTGCGAGATGCGGATGCGCATGAAGCGGACGACAGAGGACGGACGACGGAGGACAGATAAAGCGAGATATATAGGTCCGGGCGCGCAAAGTCTTCATCAGTCGTCAGTCGTCCGTCGTCCGTCCTCCGTCCTCCGTCCTCCGTCCTCCGTCGTCAGATCAAGTACTGCTGGCTGATCGTCGTGCCGAGCCGGTTGTTGTCCGCCACGAACTCGCCGATGAACTCGTGCAGGCCGGTTTGGAACACATCATCCATGCGGCTGTTCTCGAATCGGGTGCGGATGCCGCGCGCCAGCCGCTGCGCCGTGCCTTGGCGGCCATAGGCGCGCGCGATGTAATCGAGGTTCTGCACCAGGTTCTGATAGCAGCTCGCGAGCGAGCGCGGCATCTGGTCGTTGAGGATCAGAAGGTCGGCGATCAGCCACGGCTTGAGGCTCTCGCGATAGACCCAGTGGTACGAGGTGAGCGCGGAGACCGAGCGCAGGATCGCCGCCCATTGGAAATAATCGAGCGGGCCGCCGACGTGCTGCTCGGCCGGCAGCAGCAAGTGATATTTGACGTCGAGGATGCGCGCGGTGTTGTCGGCGCGCTCGATGAAGACGCCGAGGCGGGAAAACCAGTAGGCGTCGTTGCGCAGCATGGTGCGGTAGGCCGAGCCGTCGAAGCGCAGCGAGCACTCCTGCACCAGGCGCAGGAACTGCGCCAATTCCTCGCGCGTCGCGCCGGCGCCGCCGAAGCGTTTGATCTCATGCCAGCCGCCGTTGATCGCGTCCCACATCTCCATGGTGAGCGCGGTGCGCACGGCGCGCGCGTTGGTGCGCGCGACCTCGAAACAATTGCGGATCGAGGAGGGGTTCGCGGGCGAGAAGGCGAGGAACTCGGTCACCGTCTGCTCGTTCGCCTCTTCGAACGCGGCGAAGAACGCATTCACGCAGCCCGCGGTCGACACCGCGCTTTCCCATTCGTTGGTGGTGCCGCTGTAGGCGAGCGGGAGCGCCGTGAGCCGCTGCGTCGCCTCGAGGATGCGCGCGAGGTATTCCGCGCGCTCGACGTAGCGCGAGAGCCAGTAAAGGTTATCGGCGGTGCGCGAGAGCATGGTCTTATCCCTCCCCGCGAAGCGGGGAGGGTGGCGACGCCCGCGGAAGCGGGCGGCGCCGGGTGGGGTCTTTTGTTTGTATGGGCGACACGTGAAAGAACCCCCACCCCCCGCCGCTGCGCGGCGGGACCCTCCCCCGCTTCGCGGGGCAGGGATGACACCCGCATCTCTCACTCATCGAGCACCCACGTGTCCTTGGTGCCGCCGCCCTGGCTCGAGTTGACCACCAGCGAGCCTTCCTTGAGCGCGACGCGGGTGAGCCCGCCCGGCACGATGCGCACGCGGTCGCGGCCGGTAAGCACGAACGGCCGCAGATCCACGTGGCGCGGCGCGACCCCGTGCTCGACGCAGGTCGGGCAGGTCGAGAGCGCAAGCGTCGGCTGGGCGATGAAGCCGCGCGGGTCGTGCTTGAGCTTGTCGCGGAACGCGCCGAGCGTGGTCTTGTCCGCCATCGGCCCGATCAGCATGCCGTAGCCGCCCGAGCCGTGCACCTCCTTGACCACCAGCTCCTCGAGCCGGTCGAGCACGTAAGCGAGGTCGTCGGCTTCGCGGCAGCGCCAGGTCGGCACGTTTTTGAGAATCGGCTCCTCGCCGAGATAAAACTTCATGATCGCCGGCATGTAGCTGTAGACCGCCTTGTCGTCGGCGATCCCGGTGCCGACCGCGTTGGCGAGCGTGACGTTGCCGGCGATGTAGGCGGACATCAGCCCGGGCACGCCAAGCGCGGAATCGGGCCGGAAGGAGAGGGGGTCGAGGAAGTCGTCGTCGAGCCGGCGGTAGATCACGTCGACGCGCTTGAGCCCCTCGGTGGTGCGCATGTAGACGGTCTCGCCCTTGACCACGAGATCGCTGCCTTCGACCAGCTCGATGCCGAGCTTGTCGGCCAGGAACGAGTGTTCGTAATAGGCGGAGTTGTAGACGCCGGGCGTGAGCAGAACGACGGTCGGCTCGGCCGACGCGCTCGCCGGCGCGGCCGAGCGCAAGGTCGCGAGCAATTCGTCGGGATAGTTGTCGACCGGCGCGACCCGGTGGCGAGCGAGCAGCTCCGGGAACAGGCGCAGCATCACCTCGCGGTTCTCCAGCATGTAGGAGACGCCGGAGGGCGTGCGCACGTTGTCTTCGAGGACGTAAAACGTGTCGGCGTCGACCCGCACCACGTCGATGCCGGCGACGAACACGTAGATGTCGTGCGGCACGCGCTGCGCGTTCATCTCCGGGCGGAACACCGGATTCTGGAACACCAAGTCCTCCGGGATCACGCCGGCGCGCAGGATCTCGCGCTTGGAATAGACGTCCTTGATGAAGAGGTTGATTGTCTTGACGCGCTGCTCGAGGCCGCGCCGCAGCGTTGCCCATTCATGCGCGGCAAGGATGCGCGGCAAGACGTCGAACGGGATCAGCCGCTCCTGCGCCTCGGCCTCGCCGTAGACCGCAAAGGTGATGCCGATGCGGCGGAACAGAAGCTCGGCCTCGCGCCGGCGATGATCGAGCACGTCGGGCGGGATGTCGGCGAGCCAGTCCTTGAGCGCGGCGTAGGCCGAGCGGATGACGCCGTCGGTCCCTGACATTTCGTCGAACGGGATCGGCGCGGCGGCCGTCGTCGCCTGCGCGAGTGCCGGCATTGGCTTCCCCTCGGCCTTTCCCCGACAGTTGCCATGTTAGCTGCAAGCCGCGCGCCAACCAATGGCGCTCAAACGGCCCGGCGGCAGCTGCCCGCTGCCCAAGTCTTGGGCCGGCGGCGATTAAATCTCGATCACGATGACTTCCTCGTCCGCCTCCGCCGTGTAGAGGCGGTCGACCTCGGCGGCGCGGAGCTCGAGCACGCGGCGCTGGTTGATGTAGCCCTTGTCGGTGATCTCGTTCGCGTCGATCGAGGGCGGCGCGGCGAGCAGAAGCACGCGGGTGATCCGGTGCGAGGTGCCGCGCTGCGCCGCGTTCCAGCGGGCGAGCGCAGCGCGCACGTGCGCGCGCACCGCCGCATGGCGCGTAAGTTCGGCAAGGCCCTCCGGCGCGCTGGGGCCGATCAGCGTCTGGCAGCCGGCCGGACTGAGCCAGGCGAGGAGGGCGATGAAGCCGCGGTTTTCGCCGGCAATGGCGGCGTCCTGGAGCGCCGGCGAGGCGGCGGCGAGAACGCCGACGCGCAGCACCCCCACGTGCACCCAGGTGCCGGTCGCGAGTTTGAAGTCTTCGGCGAGCCGCCCGTCGAACAGCAGGCCCTTGGCGGGATCGGCCGGATCGGCCGGGCGCATCGCATCGCCCGGCCGGTAGAAGCCGTCCGCATCGAAGGCCGCCGCGGTGAGGTCGGGCCGCTTCCAATAGCCGGGCGTGACGTTCGGCCCGCGCACGCGGATCTCGAGCTTGGCGCCGGCCGGGACCAGCTTGACCTCGCATCCGGGCGCCGGCACGCCGACGTTGCCGGCACGCTCGATCAGGTAATGGGCGGCGACCGCGAGCGGCGCGGTCTCGGTCGTGCCCCAGGACGACGTCATGGGAACGCGCGCGCCAGTCGTGCGCACCGACACCGCCTCGAGCCGCTCCCACAAGTCCTGCGGCAGCGCGGCGCCGGCATAGAAGATGAGCCGCAGGCGCCGGAAGAACGCGCGCGCCAGCGCCTCGTCCTTTTCCAGATGCGGCAGCAGCGCGGCATAGCCGGCCGGCACGTTGAAATAGATGGTGGGCGAGATCTCCGCGAGGTTGCGCACGGTCTCGCCGACGAGCGCGGGCAGCGGCTTGCCGCCGTCGATATGGAGGGTGCCGGCTTGGCGCAGGGCGAGATTGAAGTTGTGGTTGCCGCCGAACGTGTGATTCCACGGCAGCCAGTCGACCAGCACCATCTCGTCTTCCGTCACGAACGGCCAGAGCTGCGCGATCTGCTGCTGGTTGGCGGCGAGCATGCCGTGGGTGTTGACCACGCCCTTGGGCGTGCCGGTCGAGCCGGAGGTGAACAGGATTTTCGCGACCGTCTCCGCATTCGTTGCGGCGACGGCGGCTTCCACCGGCGCTCCGGCTTTTGTTTGGATCAGATCATCAAACAAAGAGACGCGCGGGAGCGCCGCGCCGTTGCGGCTCGCGACAATGTCGCTCTTGCGCAGGTCGAGCGCGGCGAGGGCGGGCGCAAACGGCGCCGTGTCGGCGACGTAAACGAGCCCGGGCTCGAGCAGCGCCGCGATCTCTCTGAGCTTGGCGTGGTCCTGGCTCTGCAGCGAATAGGCGACCGAGATCGGCGCGACCGGAACGCCGGCCGTGAACGCCGCGAGCATCAGCAGCGCGTGGTCGATCGCGTTGCCCGAGAGGATCATCACCGGGCGCTCCGCCGAGGGGCCGCGGTCGATGAGTGCCTGCGCGAGAGCGTCGACCATCGGCCGCGCCTGCGCGTAAGTAATGCTCCGCCAGCCCTCGCCGGCGCGCTCGGCAAGGAAAACCCGCGCCGGCTGCGCCGCCGCCGACGCGCGGAACATGCGCGCCAGGCTCGGGTCGTAGGCGCCGAGCGGCGTTGCCGAGCGGATCAGGATGCTGCCGTCCGCCGCGCTTTCGCTGCGGATGTCCGCCCGCGCGTAGGCGATCGGCCGGAACGGCGGCTTTTCGGGCGGCGCGACGCGGGCGGACTGGACGCTCATCGGCTCAACTCTCTTGCGAGCCTATCTTGCACGATGGCAAGCTGTCCGTCTCGCCAAAGGAAACGAGCGGGGCAGGGCGATGAACGATAGCGCTTCCGGCCAACCGGCGGTCACTGCCGCCCTTCTCGTCATTGGCGACGAGATTCTCTCCGGCCGCACCAAGGACAAGAACATCGGCTATATCGCCGAATACCTCACGGCGATCGGCATCGATCTTAAAGAAGTGCGGGTGGTCGCCGACGAGGAGGACGCGATCGTCGCCGCCCTCAACGCGCTGCGCCATCGCTACGCCTATGTCTTCACCACCGGCGGCATCGGGCCGACCCATGACGACATCACCGCCGACTGCGTCGCCAAGGCGTTCGGCGTGGGCATCGACTACGACCCGCGCGCGCTCGCGATCATGCGCGAGCGGTTTTCCGAGGCCGATCTCAACGAAGCGCGCAAACGCATGGCGCGCGTGCCGGACGGCGCCGACCTCGTGCTCAACAAGGTCTCGAAGGCGCCCGGCTTCTGGATCGGCAACGTGATCGTCATGGCGGGCGTGCCGGCGATCATGCAGGCGATGCTCGACGACGTCGCGCCCAAGCTCAAGACCGGCGCCAAGATGCTCTCGGTGAGCGTGCGCGCCGACGCGCGCGAAGGCGACATCGGCACGCCGCTCGCCGAGGTCGCCAAGGCCCATCCGGGAACCAGCATCGGCAGCTATCCGTTCTTCGACGACAAGCGCGGGCCCAACACCAACATCGTGGTGCGCGCGCGCGACCCCGCGGTGCTCGCCGCCGCCAAGGCGGCGGTCGAAGAGATGCTCGCGCGGGTGAAGGCAGAGCTGTGAGGATGCTTTCCCTCCCCCGCGAGCAAAGCGAGCGGTGGGGAGGGTGGCGAGCGAAGCGAGCCGGGTGGGCGGCGCTGTTCTGCTTGGCCGATGTTTGCTGCACGTAAATGCCCCCCACCCCTGACCCCTCCCCACCACGCTTCGCGTGGGGGGAAGGGAACCGGAACCGCCGTGCCCGCTTTCGCAAGCGGGGAGAGGTAAGAAAGAGGAGCATCCCCATGCCCCATATCCTCACCCGCCGGCATGTGCTCGGCGCCGCGGCGGCGCTCGCGCTGCCGGAATTTGCGTTCGCCCAGGGCGATCTCGCCGCGACGCCCGCCTGCCATGACGGCGATGCGCCGACCGTGCGCGAGAGCGAGGGGCCGTTCTTCAAGCCGTCCTCGCCGCAGCGCGCCGACCTGCGTGAGGAAGGCCTTGCCGGCCGCCCGCTCGACGTGTCCGGCTTCGTGATGAGCCGCAAATGCAGCCCGGTGACCCGCGCGCTCATCGACGTGTGGCAGGCCGACGAGACGGGCCGCTACGACAACCGCGGCTTCCGCCTGCGCGGGCATTTGTTCACCGACGCCGGCGGGCGGTTTGCCCTGCGCACCATCCTGCCCGGCGCCTACGAAGGGCGCACCCGCCACATCCACGTGAAGGTGCAGGCGCCGGGACGGCCCGTGCTCACGACCCAGCTTTATTTTCCCGACGAGCCGCTCAACCGCAGCGACGGCCTTTACCGCCGCGAGCTGACGATGCATCTCGCGCAGGCCGACGACCGCCTGCTCGGGCGGTTCGATTTTGTCCTGGACCTCGGCTAAACAAGGCCCGCGGCGCAGCCCGGCAGCCGCCCATTCAACAAAAAGCCGGGGCCGGGGAGACGCGTGCAGCAGGCGGCCGAGAAGAGGTTCCCGGTCTCGTGGGACCAGTTCCACCGCGACTCCCGCGCGCTCGCCTGGCGGCTCACCGGCACCGGCCCGTTCGAGGCGATCGTAGCGATCACCCGGGGCGGGCTCGTGGCCGCGGCGATCGTCGCGCGCGAACTCGACGTGCGGCTGATCGAGACCGTGTGCGTCGTGAGCTACGACTATCAGACCCAGGGCGAGCTCAAGGTGCTCAAGGGCATCGCCGATTGCGTCGCCCGCATCGGGGCCGGAGAGGGCGACCGCGTGCTCATCGTCGACGACCTCGTCGACACCGGCAGGACCGCGCAGATCGTGCGCGGGCTCCTGCCCAAGGCGCATTTCGCCACGGTCTACGCCAAGCCCCTGGGCCGGCCCCTGGTCGATACGTTCATCACCGAGGTGTCGCAGGACACCTGGATCGATTTCCCCTGGGACACCGGTCTCGCGTTCCAGCCGCCGATCCGCACCGGCGGGGCTTAGGGCATGATCCCGAAAAAGCCTGCCCCGCACTTGATGCGGGGTGGGAACCGGTTTTCGGAAAAGATCCTGCACAAACAGGAAGTCGTGCCGCTTTAGCGGCCGAGGTACGGGCGCACGTCGAACGTTGAATTGATGTTGTACGCGAGCGCGCGCATCTGCGTGTCGAAACTGCCCGCGAAAGTGGGATCGAACAGGTAAGCAACACCCACGAACGCGGAAATGGCTATGAGCTTGGTCATAGGCGCCCCCCGTTGTGCTTGCTAACGAGGCCAACTCTGCGCCGTGACCCTTCAATTGCGCGTTGCCGCGCGCCGGGCAATTAAAGCCCAATTCCGCGAAAGCACGCGACGAAGTCGGCGCGAACTCGGCGCAAAGTCGCGGCAAACTCGGGGCAGTTTTTCTCCCAATGCGATCGGGTGGGCGATCGGGCACCGTCGGTTCCTTTCCCAGGGGCGAGCGGCCATTCGGGTTATTGCGCCGCACCATCACTGAACCGCGTTTCCGGTCATGCGGGCCGAATCAGCAACGATCTGCAAGCGTCGGATTTTGTGCGGCGCACGCGCGCGCGTGAATTTACAGGAAAATACAGGAGCGCTCTGCTGCGCCGCACCATTCCTGCCGGCCGCCTTTTTCATCTCGTTCCTCCCTTGCCGGCCCGCCCTCATCCAATCGAGACAGGGTTCTTTCGACAACCAATATAATATGGGGAATGACACTTTCAAGGCCTTTTTCGCTTGCCGCAACGGGTCGCGCGATCGCCTTGGCGACTCCGGGCCGCATGGGTATAGCTTTGCGCGCCACGCGGGCGTGGCGGAATGGCAGACGCAACGGACTTGAATTTTTTGAGTGCGCCGCGGGAAACCGCGGACGCAGAACTGCCCAAACTCGGGGAAACCTCTCGACGGCAATCCCGAGCCAAGCCCGGAAACGGGAAGGTGTAGAGACTAGACGGGCAGCACCTAAACCCCGTGGAGCATGATCCCGAAAAGTGGGAGCCGGTTTTCGGAAAAGATCATGCTCCAGCAAAAAGATAGAGCGGGATGACGAAAGTCAGCGCGCTCTGCGGGGCAGGGTGAAGGGATAGTCCAGACCACGAACCCTGCGAAGCGCCATGGCGCGTAGCAGGGGCGGCGAAAGCCGTAGCGGTACGAAAATCCGTTGGGGGTAACCCCGTGGGGGTTCGAGTCCCCCCGCCCGCACCAGTTCGTAGCATGGGTCGAGCGCAGCGAGACCCATCGGGCAAAATCGCCCACTCTCAGCACGCTTCATCGTCATCCTGAGGGGCCGCTCGCAACAGCGAGCGACCGTCTCGAAGGATGGAAGCAAGCTTCGTGCTCGTGGCCATGCTTCGAGACGCTCGCGCAACTTCGTCGCGCTCGCTCCTCAGCATGACGCCGCGTTTGTTGTGCGCTCTTACAGCACGATCATCGAGCACAAATAGATTTGATGGGTTTCGCTGCGCTCAACCCATCCTACGGGTCACACGTCCTTGCGATAGACGATGAATCCGGAGCGCTCGGCGACGCGGTGGTAGAGTCGGCGTGCGGTCGCGTTGGTTTCGTGGGTGTGCCAATAAACGCGCGTCGCCCCGGCGGTCCGTGCCTGTTGGTAGACCGCCTCGATCAAGGCGCGCGCCACGCCCTGGCCGCACGCCGGCTCGGCGGTGAACAGGTCCTGCAAATAGCAGGTCGGCCCGAGCATGGTGGTGCTGCGATGAAACAGGTAGTGCACGAGGCCGACGAGGCTGCCCTCGCTCTCGGCGACCAGCGCATGCACGGGCTCGTCAGGGTCGAAGAAGCGCGTCCAGGTCGTTTGCGTGATTTCGGTCGGCAACGCGGTCGGGCCGAAGCGGCCGTAGAATTTGTTGTAGCCGTCCCAGAGCGGCAGCCACTGGGCAAAGTCGGCACGATCGACGGGGCGAACGGTTCGCGAGGCGGACATTGAGTTGCTCCGCGCTACTTCGCGGCCGAATCCTTCGCGATCTGCGCCAAGGCCTCCTGCACCGTGGTCATGAATTGCGCGGGGAAGATGATGGTCGAGTTCTTCTCGACCGAGATTTCCGCCATCGTCTGCAGGGTGCGCAGCTGCAGCGCCACGGGATGCTGGCTGATGATGTCGGCTGCCTCGCCGAGTTTCACCGCGGCCTGATATTCGCCTTCGGCGGCGACGATCTTGGCGCGCCGCTCGCGCTCGGCTTCGGCTTCCCGCGCCATCGCGCGCTGCATGTTCTCGGGCAGCACGATGTCCTTGATCTCGACGGCGGTGACCTGGGTGCCCCACGGCTCGGTGTGCCCGTCGATCACGTTCTTGATCTGCAGGTTGATGCCGGCGGTGTCGGCGAGCAGCTGATCGAGGCTGAAGCGGCCGACCACGTTGCGCACCGTGGTCTGGCTGATCTGATTGATCGCGTTATAGACGTTCTCGATCACGATCACGGACCTTTCCGGATCGGAAATGTGATAATAGGCGACCGCCGCGATGTCGATCGAGACGTTGTCCTTGGTGATGATCTTCTGCGAGGGGATTTGCATCGTGACCGTGCGCAGCGACACGCGCACCATCTGCTGGAACGGCACGAAGATCAGCGTCAGGCCGGGCCCGCGCACGCCCTCGAATTTGCCGAGGAAGAACACCACGCCGCGCTCGTATTGGCGCAGCACGCGAATCGCGCCGATGAGATAGACGATGACGATAACGATGATAATCGGGAGAAACGGGAACTGATACATAGCGGGCCTTTCGGGATCATTCAAACGCGGTATTCCACGGCGCATGACGCGACCCACGGCCGCTCATGTGCCCTACTGATTGAGTAGCGGAAAATCCTTTGCCGGCTTGCGGCCGGGGAGGGAGTGCAGGAAAGCCCATACGTCGGCCGCCTCCTTGTCGGAGAGCACCGCGGTCGAGAACGCCGGCATGTCGTTCGGGGGCTCGCGCAGGAACGCCTGGAACGCTTCGACCGGCAGTTCGAGCGAGGCGAGGGCAGGGGCCGGGTAGTTGAAAGCGCCGCCCTGGCCGGCGCGGCCGTGGCAGGTGAAGCAGCGCAGCTTCAAGTACACCAGCTTGCCGTTGGCGGCGTCGCCCGCCGCGTCCTCGGCGAGCGCGCCGCCGCCGAGCGTGAGTGCAAGCAAGCCTGCACCGACAGCGCGTGTGAATAACGCAATCATGCCTGCCTCCTCACGCGTGGGCACGGGCCTTCGGCCCTTAGCCCACCTTACAATTTTTTTTCTCACCTTGGATCCGTGACTACGTCGATGAGCGCCGGGTGGCCGCTCTTGACCGTCGCGATCGCGCGCTGCAGCGCCGGCGCCAGGTCCTTGGGGTCGCTGATCGGGCCTTCGCCGTGCACGCCGAAGCCGCGCGCCACGGTCGCATAATCCACGTGCGGGTCGGCGATGGTGGTGCCGATGTCGGAGTTCTCGATGCCGCGCCCGAGCCGCGCCGCCATGGCGGCGAGATACATGTATTCCTGATGATAGGCACGGTTGTTGTGCACGATGTAGAGCAGGGGAATGCGGTGGTGCGCGGCGGTCCATAAGGTCGAGGGCACGAACATCAGGTCGCCGTCGCCGCCGAACGCCAAGGTGAGCCGCCCGTGCCGCTTGTTGGCGAGCGCCGCGCCCACCGAGGCGGGCGCGTTGTAGCCGACGCCGGCGCCGCCCGAGCCGCCGTTCCAGCGGTAGGATTTGTCGAAATTCCATAGCCGCTGCGGCCAGGTGTTGCGGATGGCGTTGCCGACCAGCGACCAGTCCTCGTCCTTGATCTGCGCGTAGACCTCCGCGCACATGCGCGCGGTGGTGATCGGGCTCACGTCCCAGCCGATGGTGGCGTCGGATTTCGCCTGCTCGACCATGGCGAGCCTCGCCTTGGCGAGCTTCTGCCCGCGCGCGTCGTAAGCCGTGCGGCGCCCCTCGTCGATCAGGCGTTTGATCTCCTCGGTAAGCGCCGGCAGGCTCGCCTCGCCGTCGCCGGCGATCGCGAGATCGACGTCGGCAAGGCGGCCGAAGTCCTGATAATTGCTTTTGAGATAAAGGTCGCGGTTGCCGAGGCTGATCGTCTTCGCGCCGCCTTTGCCCACAGGATAGGTCGTGCGCACGATGCGGTCGTGGAACCCATTGAGCGCGCCGTAGAGGTCGTTCATTTCCACGCCCAGCACCACGTCGGCCTGGCTGATCACCGCGCGGCTGCGGAAGGTGTGATTGAGCGGGTGGCGCGTCGGGAAATTCATGCGGCCGCCCTGGTCGACCACCGGGCACTGCAGCGTCTCGGCGAGTTCGACGAGGCGCGCCATGCCGGCGCCCGTGCGCGCCATGCGGTCGCACACGATCACCGGGTTCTGCGCGGCGGCGAGGAGGTGCGCGGCCTCCTTGAGCGCGCCCGCGTCCGCCACCGGCGGCACCACTTTGGCGACCTTGGGGATGCGCAGCTTCTTGCGGTCGGCGATGGGATTTTCCTGCAGCTCGGCATCGAGCGAGAGCAGCACCGGGCCCATGGGCGGCGTGGTCGCGACCTTGTAGGCGCGCACCGCCGACTCGGCGAAATGCTGCAGCGAAGCCGGCTGGTCGTCCCATTTGACGAAGTCGCGCACGAGCGCGGCCGGGTCGATCGCCGAGTGAACCCACTCGACGCCGGGCGCGCGCTTATCGGCCTCGATGATGTTGCCGATCATCACGTAGACCGGCACGCGGTCGCACCAGGAATTATAAAGCGCCATCGACGCGTGCTGCAGGCCGACGGTGCCGTGGCAGATCATGGCGATCGGCTTGCCCTCCATCTTGGCGTAGCCCTGCGCCATGTGGACGGCGATCTCCTCGTGCGGGCAGGTGAGGATTTCCGGCTTGTTGCCGCCGTAGTTGACGATCGCCTCGTGCAGGCCGCGGAAGCTCGAAGCGCAATTCATCGCAATGTAGTCGAGGTCGAGCGTCTTGAGCACATCGACCATGAACTCGCCGCCGCTCGAGGCCTGGTTCACCGGATCGGCGTTGGGCGCCATGGTCTCGGCTGCGATCAGCTTCGGCCCGGGCGCGGCGGCCTTGAGGTCGGCGCGCGGCGGCGCGGCCTGCGCGGTCGCAACCGGTGCGAGCGCGGCGGCGCCGGTGAGCGCGGCGCCCTTGAGGAATTTGCGCCGGTCGGCGCGCGTCAGATCGCGGGTCGTGGACATGTCGCCTCCCTCGCGCGGCGGCTGCCGCGCATTGTCTTATGATTCCGCCGCAAGATCGCACCGGGCCTGGACTGGTGACAAGGTAGGGCCTCCGAAGAGAGCCCATGCGCGTGAAGCAGGTTCACCTCTCCCCGCAAGCGGTCGCAAGCGGGGAGAGGGGATCACAGCCGCAGAGTCGTCTCGGCGAGCACGTGCACGCCCAGCATGAAGTCGGGCATCGCCATGGCCTCGGCCGGGTTGTGGCTGCCGTTCGTGTTGCGCACGAGCAGCACCGCCGCCGGCACCCCGAGGCGCGCGAAGGTCGCGGCGTCGTGGCCGACCGTGGGCATCGCGCGCGCCCCAATGCCGAGCACGCGCGCCGCGTCGGCCGCCACCGATTGAATCTTTGCATCGAGCGGCGTTGCCGGCGTGCCCACGCGCGCGCCGAGGTCGAAGCGCACGTTGTGCTCGGCGGCGAGTTCCTCGGCGCGCCGCAGGATGTCGCCGTGTAGCACCTCCATGGCCGCGTCGGTGGTCGCGCCGATGTTGAGGCTCAACGTGACCTCGCCCGGCACCTTGGTCATGGCATGCTCGGCCGGGTCGGTGTGGAGGATGCCGCAGGTGAAGACGAGGTCGTCGTTGCCGGCCTCGATGAGCGCCCGCCAGCGCTCGTCCGCATCGGCGATCAGCTTGGCGGTCGCGATCGCGGCGTCGCGGCGCAAGTGGCGCGGCACCGCGGCGGAATGGGCGTAGTCTCCGCGGCACTTGGCGTAAGGGTAGCGGATGTTGCCGCGCAGCGCGGTCGCGATGCCGAGCGGCGTGTCGGTGGACAAGAGCAGCGGGCCCTGCTCGATGTGCAGCTCGAGATAGGCGCGCAGGCGCGCGGGCTCAACCTGCGGCACGCCGATCGGCGGGCTCGCGAGCGAGACGCCGAGCGCGGCGAGATGATCGGCGAGCGTGCGGCCGGTGTCGAAGCGCCGCAGGCGATCGAGATCGGCGCGCGCGAGCACGCCGGCGGCAAGCTTGCTGCCGAGATAGGCGGTGCCGAACCACGGGCTTTCCTCGCAGCGAAAACCGAACGTGCGCAGGTCATGAGCGGGCCGCACGCCGGTCGCTTTGAGCGCCGCGAGCACCAGCACGCCCGCGATCACGCCCGCGAGGCCGTCGAAGTTTCCCCCGCGCGGCACCGAGTCGAGATGCGAAGCAAGCACGATGTCCGACGCGTGTTGCTGCGCGCCGAGCGTGACGGCGAGGTTGCCGACCGCATCGAAGCCGGCCGCAAGTCCCTGCTTACGGCAGAAGTCGATGAGGATCTCGCCCGCCACGGTTTCCTTCGCGCCGAAGGCGTCGCGGGTCACGCCAACAATATCGGCGGTCGCTGCGCGCACGTCGTCGAACAGCGCGGCGGCGTCCTCGCTGAGCTTATCGATGGCGGCGTGAACGTCCGGCATTGCTTGACCTTCGTTGCAGAGGGCCGCAAGGAATAGCATCGTCATTGCGCGGAGCGAAGCGGGGCTGGAATGAAACGTCTGGGGTTTTGTTTTCTCGAC
>Ga0153928_1000274_pt1 | contig 26190 bp, 27 predicted proteins | sample TSNJ012MetaG_FD_106656 | JGI IMG/M metagenome (GOLD analysis project Ga0153928, IMG submission 106656) | Attine ant fungus gardens microbial communities from New Jersey, USA - TSNJ012 MetaG | ecosystem: Host-associated > Fungi > Mycelium > Unclassified | place: USA: New Jersey, Wharton State... | reverse complement strand
TCAGCACCACGCCCATGTGCACGGGGTTGATGTCGGCCGATTGGGTGAGCACGAACACGAGCGGCATGAAGATGATGATGGTCGGGACCGGCTCGATGAAATCGCCGATGATGGTGAACAACAGCACCAGCAGCAGCATGATGAGATGCGGATCGTTGCCCGCGAGAGCGGTGATCCATTCCGAGATCACGATTGCGCCGCGCAGATAGGCGAGCATCCAGCCAAACGCCGCAGCCGCGCCGATGGTGATGAGCGGCAGCGAGAAGATCAGGCCGGCTTGGCAGAAATCGTAAGGCAGCCTTTTGAGGTGATTGCGATTCAGAAAAGGGATCACCACGACGATGATCCAAAGCACCGCCACCGCCCCCGCCTCGGTGGGCGTGAACCATCCGGTGAGGATGCCGCCGAGCAGGATCACCGGAATCATGAGCGGCAGCGAGGCGTCTTTGGTGACGCGGGCGAGCTGGCCGAAGGTGGCGCGCGGACGCCGCATGCCGGCCGGCCCGAACAGATAGCAATAGATCATCAGCCCGAACCCGATCATGAAGCCGGGCACGACGCCGGCCATGAACAGGCCGGCGATGGAGACGTTGCCGACCGCCCCGTACACCACGGCGGTAATGCTCGGGGGAACCAGCGCGGCGATGGTCGAAGCGGCCGCAATCAGCGCGGCAATGAACGGCGGTTCGTATCCTTCGCGTTTCATCGGGCCGCCGAGCGCGCGGCTCATCACCGCGACGTCGGCGGTGGTGGAGCCCGACATTTCGGAAAAGAACATGCTGAACACCGCAACCGTCTGCGACAGGCCCCCGCGGATGTGTCCGACGAGCGCAAGCGAGAGGTTGGAAACGCGCACGACGACATTGGCCGAACTCATCAGTTCGCCGACCAGGAGAAAGAACGGGATGGCCAGCAGCGCTTCCGAGTCGACGCCGTCGAACATTTTCTGAACGATCGCCGGCAAGGTCACGTCGGTGAACAAGGTCCCGACGATCACCCCCGCCAGCAGCGAGAAGGCGACGGGCACGCCCATATAGCCGAACAGCAGGAACAGGAACGTCATCAGACCCAGGATGAGAGGCGCGCTCAAGGTGCGCCACCCGCGCGTTCGAGCAGCTCGGGCACCTCGGCCTGTTCTTCAATCGGTTCCTCGGCGTGATCGAAACCGTTGCGCCAGCCGTTGACCAGTTGCTCCACGCTGAACAGCGCGATTAGCGCGCCGGAGAGCGGAATTGCTGCGTAAAGCGAGGCGATCGGGGTCATCGACGGCATGCGGAAGCTGCTGAAGCCGCGCAGAAAATTGAGGTAGCCGAAATAGATCATCCACAGAGCAACCGCGAGCACGACCAGCCGAGTGACGGTCTCTACAGCGAGGCGTGCCCGGCCGTGCAGGGAATCCGACACGGCGGTGAGGTAGAGATGATCGTTGCGGCGCGTCGCAACGGCGGCGCCGACGAAGATGCCGTAGATGAAGAACGTCGACGTCACCTCCTGCAGCCATAGCCAGGGATGGCCGATGGTGCGGGTGACGATGTCGCAAATGACCGACGTCGAAAACCCGAACAGGGTGACGCCGCAAACCACCATCAAACACTGTTCCAGCCGGTCGAGCGCCAGCCATTTGAGGTGGCGCTGGCGCTGCAGGACCAGGCGGTGCGCGACCGTCATGCGGGCGGGGTATCGCCTATTGGATCGAACCGATCAGCTGCTCGACCTTGACCGCGTGCGGTCCGAGATCGTGGGAGAGCTTGTCGAGATACGGCTGCGCCACCTTGATGAAACCCGCCTTGTCGACGTCGCTCACCACCTTCACGCCGATCGACTTGAGCTTCGCCTCGGACTGGGTCTCGAGCTCGAGGGCCTTGGCGGGCTGCACGCGATTGACCTCGTCGGCGGCGGCCTGGACCCACTGCTTCTGCTCCGGCGTCAGGCTCGACCACAGCTTGTCGCTGATCCACACCAGGCTGTTGTTGGCCTCGTGCTCGGTGATCGAAAGCACCGGCGCCACTTCGTAATGTTTGTTCACCAGATAGACGTTGATGCCGTTCTCGCCGAAGTCGACCACGCCCGTCTGCAGCGAAGTGTAGACGCTGCCGAACGGCATATGCACGGTCTGCGCACCATACGCCGGGAACATGGTGTCCTCGGTGGCGGTCGCCTGCACGCGCACTTTCCTGCCCTTGATGTCGTCGATCTTGTGAACCTCGCTGCGCCCGTACATGCTGCGCAGGCCGAGCGTCGCCAAGCCGATGACGTGGGCTCCCTGGACCGTCTGCTCGATCATCTCGCGCATTGCCTGCGCTACGCGCGGGTCGCCGATCGCCTTGCGCAGATGGTCCTGCGAGCGAAACAGGAAGTGCAGCGACATGACGCCCGACTCCGGCGATACGGTCGCCGCATTCGCCGAGGAGGAGATGCAGAAGTCGACGTCGCCCGACTTGATCATCTGCAAGACCTGCGGCTCCTGGCCGAGCTGCGCGCCGGGATACTGGTCGATCAGCATGGTGCCCTTGCTCAGCTCCTTGAGCTTGTCGGCAAAGACGTCGCCGACAATGCCATAGCCGGTGTTGTGCGGCTGGTCGTAGGCGAAGCGATAGCGCTTGGCTTCCTGAGCGCCCACCGTCGTGGCGATCAGCAGCGCTCCCAAGGCCGCCACCGTGAAAATCCGCAGGATCATGCCGTCCTCCCGTTTTGCCGGCACCGCTTCGCGCCGGCCGCTTCTCACCGCTCATTGGGGGATACTGAATTTGTGCGCGAATGCGCCTGCTTCCCCTCGGCCGCTTCTGTTTACGGCAGCCTTACGGGAAAAGCTTCGACTTGGCGGTGGCCCTTGTCAACACCGGGGCACGCCGGAGCGCGGCGCGGAACATTGGCTTACCGCAATCGTTTTCCTGTCTGTCGGGGGGAAAGGCAGGACGCGATGAGCGAGAAAGAAAAAACCAAACGGAAGCGGGCCCGCACCGAGCACGATCGAGAAAAACGGCGCGAGCGCGAGAAAGCCCTCGACAAGGCGCTGGAAGATAGCTTTCCGGCGTCGGACCCAATATCGCCGAGCGCGCCCGCCCCAACTCGGGAGTGATTTACCGCTGCGGGCTCAACCCACCGGAATCGCGACGAACCGGCTCGTGTTGCCCGACTGAACGTGCATCATCACGTTGCGCTTTCCGCCGCGCCGCGCGCTGGTCACCGCCGAACGCACGTCGCCCGCCGAGTTCACCGCCTTCCCGCCGATTTCGAGGATAACGTCGCCGGGCGAAATCCCGTGTTCGACGCCGCCGCTCTTCCGCTTGGCATCTAGCACCACCACGCCGCGTCCTCCCACGCCGCGCACCTGGTTCGCGGGGGCCAGCGTAAGTCCCAGGTCGGCAGGCGTTTGTGGAGCGGCCGGCGGCGCTGCCTCGGCGTCGTGCTGCGGCTTGGCGGCGGGAAGTTCGCCGAGGGTCACCTGGACGGTTCGCTCCTTACCTTCATGCAGCACCCCGAATGCGATCTGCGAGCCCGGCGCGGCGTCGGCCACGCTGCGGAACAATGCCCGGCTGTCCTTGAGGCGCATCGCATTGACCGACGTGATGACGTCGCCGGCCGCGATGCCGGCCTTTGCAGCCGGCCCGTCCGGAACCGTCTCGGCCACGAGCGCGCCTTGCGGCTTCGGCAGTCCGAGGCTCTCGGCAATGTCGGGGGTCATGGTTTGAATCTGCAGTCCGGCCCAGCCGCGCGCCACCGCGCCTTTGTCCTTGAGCTGCGCGAGCACCGGCTTGGCAATGTCGGCCGGCACGGCGAAAGCGATTCCGACCGAGCCGCCGGTCGGTGAGTAGATCGCGGTGTTCACGCCGACGACGTTACCGTCGATGTCGATGGCCGGGCCGCCGGAATTGCCCTGATTCACCGGCGCGTCGATCTGGACAAAATCGTCATATGAACTCGAGCCGATGTCGCGGCCGCGCGCCGAAATGATGCCCGCGGTGACGGTGCCGCCAAGGCCGAAAGGACTGCCGATCGCCAGGACCCAATCGCCGATGCGCGGCCGACCATCGGCGAACTGCACGTGCGGAAAGTCGGTGCGGCCGTCGACCTTGATCACGGCGAGATCGCTCAGGGGATCCGAACCGATGAGCCGCGCCGTGTAGGTGGTGCCGTCGTCGGCGGTGATTTCCGCGCGCCGGCTGCCCTGCATCACGTGGTTGCTGGTGACCGCGTAGCCGTTGGGCGAGATGAAGAACCCCGCCCCTTGCGCCGTCTCCACCCGCGCGCGCGGCGCCTCGTTATCGCGGGGCGCATGCTTGGGATTGGCGCCCATGCGCGGAAGCGACTCGTCGTCGAACGAGCCGGGCGTAAGCCCGCCCTCGCTCTCGATCCGCACCTTGATCCCGAACACCGCGGGCTTGACCTTCTCGACCACGTCCGCAAAGCCGGTCGGCCTCGGCGGGGCGCCGCCATGGACCTCCGCCGCAACGGCCGGCGTCACTTCAACGACGCGCGAGCCGGCATGGCCGGCCGCGTAGGCGAGTGCCGCCGACCATCCGGCGATCACGGCCACGATGATGACGGGCGACCGCGCGATCTTGCGGCGCGATTGTTGTTCCAGAGCCGCACGCATGATTTTTCTTCCGATGTTGAGCAGCGCCGCAGAAATGCGGCGGGCCGCAAAGTCCTCAGCGGAAGAACGCCGGCACAGGAACAGCGGTTCCAGAACCGAAATGGACGAGAAAACGGCTGCCTCAGGTTTCTCGGGGCACGGCGCCGCTCGAGGCCTCGGCGGCCTTCTGATCGAGCCAGAGGGCTTCGATGTCGCGCGACTGCAGGATGTGCCCGCCGCTCGTGAGAATCCAGGCCACGCCGGACGGCGGCGCCGCGTCGGTGACGGCGGCTGCGATCGCCTCGTGCAAGGTGGAGAACAGGCGCGGCTTGTCCCACGAGCCGGGCCCGGTCGGATGCACGTGCGCGGGCCAAAATTGCAGGTGGGCCGGCGCCTCGAACTCCCAGTCCTCGACCTGATCGACGGCAGTCTCGGCGGACATAACGCAGACTAATGCCCGCGGCGCGATTTTGTTCCCGGTGGCGAGTGCGTTTGGGCTTTCACTCGCGTGGTAACAGGATTAAGTGTGCCTCGTTGTTACGAGTGTCGTTCCGGATCAGCGATGACGGATTACGTTTTTCTCGATCTTCTGGGCGGCGTGTCTCTGCTCCTGTGGGGCCTGCACATGGTCCGCAGCGGCATCGTGCGCGCGTTCGGATCGGATCTGCGGCGCCTGCTCGGCGCGGCGCTGCGCAACCGCGCGCGCGCCTTCCTCGCCGGGTTCGCGGTCACCGCCGTGCTCCAGAGCAGCACCGCGACCGCGCTGATGATCGCGTCCTTCGCAGCCGGCGGCCTGGTCGGCCTGGTGCCGGCGCTCGCCGTGATGCTCGGCGCCAACGTCGGGACGGCGCTCATCGTGCAGGTCCTCTCGTTTGACGTAAGCCCGCTTGCGCCGATCTTTCTCGTCGCCGGGATCGTTGCCTTCCGCCGCGGCGGCCGCACACGCACGCGCGACATCGGCCGCGTGTCGGTCGGGCTCGGCCTGATGTTGCTGGCGCTGCACATTTTGCTCGACGCGCTGGCGCCGGCCGAACAGGCGCCGCAGATGCGGGCGCTGCTGGCAATCCTGCGAGATCAGCCGGCGCTGTGCATCCTGATCGGCGCGCTGTTCGCCTGGGCGGCCCATTCGAGCGTGGCCGTGATCCTGCTGGTGATGTCGCTCGCCTATTCGAACTTCGTCACGCCGCTCGCGGCGCTCGCGCTCGTGCTCGGCGCCAACCTCGGCAGTGCGATCAATCCGCTGTTCGAGGGGGGCAGCTTCGACGATCCCGCGAGCCGCCGCCTGCCGGTCGGAAACCTGGCCAACCGTCTCATCGGCGTCGCGCTCGCGTATCCGTTCCTCGGGATTCTTGCCGGCCTGCTGCCGCGCCTCGAGCCCAATGCCGCGCGCATGGTCGCCGACGCACACCTCGCGTTCAACGTCGTGCTGGCGCTCGCCTTCATCGGCCCGCTCGACGCGATCGCGTGGGTCCTCACCCGCGCGCTGCCCGACCGCAAAGCCAAGCCGAACCCGGCCGCGCCGCTCTATCTGGACGAGACGGCGTTTTCGACGCCCGCCGTCGCGCTCGCCTGCGCCGCGCGCGAGACACTGCACATGGGCGACATCGTCGAAACCATGCTGCGCCAGGCGATGACCGCGCTGATGACCGACGACCGCAAGCTCGTCGCCGACATCTGCCGCATGGACAATGCCGTCGACCGGCTCGACGAAGCGATCAAGCTCTATGTCACCAAGATCACACGCGAGAGCCTGGACGAGCGCGACGGACGGCGCGCGATGGAGATCATCGCGTTCACCATCAACCTCGAGCACATCGGCGACATCATCGACAAGAATCTGATGGAATTGGCAGCCAAGAAGATCAAGCACAAGTACCAGTTTTCCAAGGAAGGCGCGGCGGAGCTGAGCGCGTTCCATCAGCGCGTCGTCGAGAACCTCAAGCTCGCGTTCGGGGTGTTCATGTCCGGCGACGTCAAGGTGGCGCGCAAGCTGATCGAGGAAAAGGCGCAACTGCGCTCGGCCGAGCTGGCGGCGGCCGAGAGCCACTTGGCGCGCCTGCGCGAGGGCCGCCCGGAGAGCATCGACACGACCTCGCTGCACCTCGACGTGCTGCGCGACCTCAAGCGCATCCACTCGCACATCTGTTCGGTCGCCTATCCGGTGCTCGAAGCCGCGGGCGAACTCGAGCCGAGCCGGCTGCGCCACGTCGAACCTGCCGCCAACCTCCTCGCCGGCGGCGATGCGGAGGCTGCGCAGCCGAATCTCTAATTCGCCGCGCTCACGAAGCTGGCGCGTCAAACAAACTCGGCGTCATCCTGAGGAGCGCGCGCGACATGTCGCGCGAGCGTCTCGAAGGATGGCGACACGCACTGAGTTTGCTTCCATCCTTCGAGACGGCCGCACGCAAACGCGTGCGGCCTCCTCAGGATGACGTTTATGTTGCTTTGCGAATTTTTTCAATTGCTGCGCGGCGGCGCGTCGCCGGCGTATTTGCCGCGGGCGAGCGCCAAGCCTTCGTCGGAGGCGACATCTTCCTGCTCGCGCGCGGCCTTCGCCTGCGCTTGCGTGCGGGTGCGCGCGGCGACGAGATCGGCGATCGCCTTCTGCTGCTCCTCGGTCGTGAGCGCCTGCGCCTCGCGTGGCGTAATCGGCGCGTTGACCGCCGGATAGGCCGGCGGCACGGCCGGACGCGGCGGCACGTTGGCGGGCTCGCCGCCCGCCCATTGCGGGATGCTGCCGGTGACGGCGTTCGACGTGCGATCCCGCCCGGCTTCAAAACTCGAACTGGCGCACGCGCCGAGCAGCACGGTCGACGCCGCAAGTGCCAGGGCGGCACGCGCTGAAAAGCCCAACGTCCTCACCGTCAGATGACGGATGACAGAGGACAGATGACAGATGAAGAAAGGATTAATGCAGCCGGACGACGGAGGACGGACGACAGACGACGGAGGAAAAAAGCAGCATCGCGTGGTAATTCTTCTGTCCTCTGTCCTCTGTCCTCTGTCCTCTGTCCTCTGTCCTCTGTCGTCCGTCGTCTGGCTAGGGGCGTCGCAATTTATCGATCAGCTCGGCGGTCGGATAGGAGTCCGCCGGCAGGCCGACTTTCATTTGCGCAAGCCGCACGCCCGCGCGGGTGGTCAGCCCGAGCTTGCCGTCCGGCTTCGCGGTGGAAAAGCCGTGGCGCACGAGAAGCTGCTGCAGCTCCGTGACCTGCGCCGTAGTGAGCGCCGGGATGCCCGGGCTGCCGCGGTGCATCGGCGGCGCGCCCGCGATGCGCGTCGCCAAATAAGCCGCGGTGGTCGAATAGACGAGCGAGGCGTTCCAGCCGAGATAGGCCTGGAAATTGTCGTAGGCGAGGAACGCCGGGCCGAGCCGACCCATCGGCAGGAGCAGCGCGGCGGGCAGATCATCGGCCGGCAGCGACCGGCCGTCCGGATAAGTCACGCCCCAGCGCGCCCATTGCGAGCGCGGATGTTTGATCGAAAGGTCCGCCTGGTCCCACGGGACGCCCGTCCCCGGCCGCACCTCCTGCAGCCACGGCTCGCCGCGCTTCCAGCCCAGCCCGACGAGGAAGTTCGCGCCCGAGGCGAGCAGATCCGGCACGCTGTGGATGAGATCGCGGCGGCCGTCGCCGTCGTAGTCGACGGCGTATTTGTAATAATCGGAGGGCGTGAACTGCAGCGGGCCCAGCTCGCCCGCCCAATCGCCGATCATTTCGCCCGCGCGCAGGTCGCCGCGCTGGATGATGCGCAGCCCGTCGATGAGCTGAGTGCGGAAGAATTGCGGCCGGCGGCAATCGTAGGCGAGCGTCGCAACCGCGCGCAGGATCGGGTATTTGCCGTTGTTGCTGCCGAAGTCGCTCTCGAGCGCCCAGAAGGCGGTGATCACGGGCGCCGGCACGCCGTACTGCTTCTCGATGCGCGCGAACAAGTCGGCATGGCGCTTGATCATCGCGATGCCGCCCTGAATGCGATAGGCCGCCGCCATGCGGCCGGAGAATTGCAGGAAGCTCTGCTGGAACACGGCCTGGCCGTGGTCGCGGCGCACGACCGCGGGGTCGAAGGCGAGGCCGTTGAGCGCCGCGAGCGCCCCCGGTCCGACGCCCTGCCCCGCCGCCTCCTGGCGCACGCCGTCAAGCCAGCGCTCGAAACTTTGCGTCTGACAGGTCGCTGCCGCCGCGACCTCGCTCGCCGACGCGGCGCAGATAAGAAATCCAGCCAAAAGCTTGCGTAACAATACCGCCCGCATCCCGATTCTCCGTGCCGGCCCGCGGGGTCAATGCGCCGGGCGGGTGGGAGCGGTCAAGGGGCGAAGGGTCTCAGCGGGAGCGGGACACGGCGCGGCGAGACCGGTTTTGCTTGCGCGGTGGCGTACGGCCGAATTGCCGGCGCAACTCGTCCTTGGCCCGCATCAGGGTCTTGCGGCGCGCGGCCGGAAGGTTCTTGCCGGCGCGATTGAGATAGAACGTCAGCATCGACAAGGCGGAACGGTACGGATCGGCCTTGCGGCGCCGGCTGCGCTGCGCCGAACGCTTGAGCGAGGCGGCGATCCGCTTCGGATCCTTCCAGGTGAACACGCCTTTGCTCAAATCGAGCGCGTCGCTTTCGCGGGTCACGCGTTGCGACCAGCGCCGTGCGGTCCTGGCCATCGGTTTCCTCACAGTGAGTGGTGAATGGCGAGTGGTGAGTGGGCCCACTACTAGTTCACCAATCACTACTCACTATTCGCCTCGCTGCTCGGTAAGCTTTCCAGGCGCATCAGCAAATCGCGTAGCTGCTGCGGCATTTCAAGATCGAGAATGTCGCGATCGGCCTTGGCCATTTCCTTGCCGAGCTGGAGCTGAACCTTGAAGTCGAGGCGACCGGCAAAATCGGTCCGGCCATTGACCGTTCGGCACCCGGCGCCGAGCTTGGCCGCTTCGGAGAAAGGGATGACCTCGATCTCGCGCCGGTCGGAGTCGACCAGTTGCATGCTCCATTGCTCGGGACTGACGCGAAACAGGCGGGTCCGGCGCATCAGAGCCTGGGCCAGTTCGACCGCGTGCAGCCGGGCGGTGGCCTCGTCCGCCAGGTCAAGGCCATCGAAATCCTCAACGGAATGCTCACCCACCAGATTGAAATAGTAACGGGACATGTCCGCTCCTGCGTCGCCGCGCGGAAGCAGATGCGGAAGCGCCCGGCCCTTCCGCGCCGGGCGTCTGAAACCTGCACGGCTTCGCCCGACCTAAACGCCATTCTTTCCGTTTTGTTCCGCTAGACGGGCGCCCGGGATGCCTGAAACCCTTGCGGGAACTCGCGTCTTCGCTATATCGAAATCTCCTCCGTCATCCGATACCGAGCCGGCCACATGAGCACCGACGCCGATACCGTTAGCGAAACCCATCCGTTCCAGGCGGAAGTGGCCGAGCTGCTGCGCCTGATGGTCAATGCGGTCTATTCCGAGGCCGACGTCTTCCTGCGCGAATTGATCTCCAACGCATCCGACGCCTGCGACCGCCTGCGTTACGAGGCGATCGCCAAGCCCGATCTTTTGGCGGCCGGCGGGGCGCTCGCGATCCGCATCGCACCCGACGCCAAGGCCGGCAGCCTGACGGTCGCGGATACCGGCATCGGCATGGACCGGCAGGAACTCATCGACAACCTCGGTACCGTCGCACGCTCGGGCACGCGCGCGTTCATGACCCGCCTCGCCGAGGCCAAGGACGGCGCCGGCCTCATCGGCCAGTTCGGAGTCGGCTTCTACTCCGCCTTCATGGTGGCGGACCGCATCGAGGTCACGAGCCGGCGCGCCGGGGCCGAGGAAGCCTGGGCATGGCGCTCGACCGGCAGCTCCGCGTTCGAGATCGCACCGGCGGACGCGGACGCGGCCGCGCGTGTCCCGCGCGGGACCGAAATCGTCCTGCACCTCAAAGAGGACGCGAAACGCTACCTCGAGCCGTTCGAGATCGAGCGCGTGGTCACGACCTATTCCGACCACATCCAGTTCCCGATCGAGCTCAAGGAGGCCGAGGCCGAGCCGCGCCAGATCAACGCGGCGAGCGCGCTGTGGCAGCGGCCCAAGTCCGAGCTCACGCCCGAGGATTACAAACAAGCCTATCGCTCGCTCACCGGCGCGTTCGACGAGCCGGCGATGACGCTCCACTACAAGGCCGAGGGACGGCAGTCCTATGCGGTGCTCCTGTTCGTGCCCTCAACGCCGCCGTTCGATCTGTTCGACCCTTCGCGCAAGGGCCGCGCCAAGCTCTACGTGCGCCGCGTCTACATCACCGACGATGCCGACCTGGTGCCGTCCTACCTGCGGTTCATGCGCGGCGTCGTCGACAGCGACGACCTTCCGCTCAACATTTCGCGCGAGATGCTGCAAAACAACCCGCAAGTCGCACAGATGCGCAAGGCGCTCGCCGGCCGCGTGCTCGGCGAACTGGAGACGCTGGCGAACAACGAAGCGGAAGCCTTCGCCAAACTGTGGGACGGTTTCGGCCGCGTCCTCAAGGAAGGCATCTACGAGGACCACGAGCGGCGCGAGCGCCTGCTGGCGCTCGCGCGCTTTACCACCACGGCCGGCTCCGGCCGCTCGCTCAAACAATACGTCGCCGACCTCAAGCCCAACCAGACCGCCATCTATTATCTCGTCGGCGAGAGCGTCGAGCGCGTGAAATCCAACCCGAAGCTGGAGGCGGCGCGCGCCCGCGGCATCGAGGTGCTGCTGCTGACCGATCCGGTCGATGCGTTCTGGACCGCGCTTCCGCTCGGCTTCGACGGCAAGCCGCTCAAGTCGCTGAGCCAGGGAGAAGTCGATTTCGGCCTGGTGCCGAAGCTCGAACCCGAGGCCAAGGCGGAAGATGCGGCAACGCCGCCGGCGGCCGACGAAGAAAGCGTCATCGCCGCCGTCAAGGCGGCGCTGGGCGAGCGCGTCTCGGAGGTGCGCGCCTCGCAGCGCCTGACCGACAGCGCGGCCTGCCTGGTGGCGGGCGGCAGCGGCCCCGATCGCGAACTTGAGCGGCTGCTCGCCCGGCACAAGGGCGAGCTCGCCACAAAGCCGATCCTCGAACTCAACATGCGCCATCCGCTCGTTGCCGCGCTCGGGGCAGCGCACAAGGGCGGGCGCAGCGACGACGCCAACGATCTGGCGACGTTGCTGTTCGAGGAGGCCTGCATCCTCGACGGCGAGGTCCCCGAGGACCCGGCCGCCTTCGCGCGCCGGCTCAACCGGCTGGTCGTGCGCGGGTTGGGGGCAACGTAACGGGCCCGTAGCCCGGATGGACGCCCGCGAAAGCGGGCGGTAATCCGGGAGATATCGCTCCCCGCATTCCGCTGCGCTCCATGCGGGCGACAGGTCCCCCGCGTTCGGCTGCGGTTCATGCGAACCGCCCTATATCTTCCCCTATGAGATTCGAGCTCAACGGCGGCGAACTGACCGTGACGCTGCAAGGCTGGGAGCGCATGTGGGCGCTGCGCCGGCGGCTGATCATCCCGCGCGGCAACATCGTCCATGCCGAATGGCATTCCGAACCGTTCGAGCTTCAAACGTCCCTGCGCCTAGGCGGAACCTCCGTTCCCGGCGTGCTCGTGGCCGGGACGTTCTACGGACAGGGCATGAAACAATTCCTCTACCTGCGCCGGCCGCAGGGATGGAGGCGCGTGACGGTGGCGAACGTCCTCGTGCTCGCTCTGCACGACATGTTCTACCATCGAGTCGTGCTCAGCTGCCCGGAGGCCGACGCGCAGCGGGTGATCGCCTGGACGAGGGCGGCTCGTTAGGTTTGCAGGGCCCACCAAATCTTTTTGGCGCGGTCGCAACCAAATCCTCTGCGGTGCGTTATTACCAGATTCGAGGGTACGACCATGACCACCGCGGCCTGTCCATCGCCGGCGCGGCAAGTTCCGTGCGAAAATTGTCCGCTGCGCGGCGAACGGGCACTGCGCGATTTTTCGCCGGAGGAACTCGAGTTCATCGCCGGCTTCAAGAGCGGCGAGCTCACCGCCGAGGCGGGAACCACGCTGCTCGTCGAGGGCACGACCAGCGCGCATCTCTATACCGTGCTCTCGGGCTGGGCGATGCGTTACAAGACGCTCCCGGACGGGCGCCGGCAGATTCTCAATTTCGTGCTGCCGGCGGACTTCATCGGCCTGCAGGGCACGGTGCTCGGGGCAATGCAGCACTCGGTCGAGGCCCTAAGCGACATGGTGCTGTGCGTGTTCCCGCGCGAGCGCCTGTGGGAGCTCTACCGCGGCCATCCCTCGCTCGCCTTCGACCTCACCTGGATCGCTTCGCGCGAAGAGCAAATGCTGGGCGAGCAGCTTGTCAGCGTCGGCCGGCGCACCGCGCTCGAACGCATTGCCTTCGCGTTGCTGCATCTTTTCCTGCGCGCCGAACAGGTAAGCCTCACGTCCAAAGACAAGGTCCAGTTTCCCTTCACGCAGCAGCACCTGGCCGACGCGCTCGGCATGTCGCTCGTGCATACCAACAAAACATTGCAGCGGCTGGTAGCCTCGAAAGCGGCGCGGTGGAAGAACCGCACCTTCGAGGTCCTCGACCGCGCGGCGCTCACGGCCATTGCCGGGTATCAGATGAACGACCCGCAGCCGCGCCCGTTTATTTGATCCGGATGACAGATGTCAGATGACAGATGACGGATGCCAGAGATGATTTCTGACATCTGTCATCTGTTCTCTGACATCTGTTCTTCAAAACCGGCTGATCACCGTGTAGGCCAGATAAACGAACAGGGCGGCGCCCAGCACGGCGAGCAGCCCGGCAAGCGCGATATCCATGCGGTCACCCGTTCCCGGGAGCCGCTCCTCGCTGTCGATGGCGAGCGACGTCCTGCGAAAGCGCACGATGGCGAGCACCATCGTCGCCCCGCCCAAGCCGATCAGCACAAGCCCGGCGACGTCGGCGAGGAGCTGTCCGCCCATGGGCGGCACGCGCGCACCGGACGATCGTGCGGCGATCTCCAGGAACAGGTCGAACTTCTCCACCAGGAAGCCGAACGCCATGACGGCGATGGCGGTGCGTACCCAGGCGAGGAAGGTGCGCTCGTTGGCGGCGTGGTCGCTGTATCGCTCGATCACAATGGGTCTCTCCGGCTACCCACGTTAATGCCGACGAGCCGTGCCGGTTACATGCGGCTTGAGAGCGTAACCATTTGGTGCTAAATATAGCACCAAATGACAAAGACATCAAAATTCAATTTTGGGTTCGAGGAAGGGCCAAGCCCCGGATTTTCCTCCACTTTTGGCCACGAGGCCGACCGCGCCCGGCTGAGCTCCGTCGCCATCAAGGCGATGAAAGGTATTGCCGCGCATTGGCAGCTGCGCGGGCAGGAAATCGCGGCGCTGCTGGGCGTCTCGCCGAGCACGTGGGACCGCATGGCGGCCGGAAGGTGGGAGCAGTCGCTTTCCCAGGACCAGCTCACTCGGGTCTCGGCGGTCGTCGGCGTGTTCAAGGGCCTGCACCTCCTGTTCGCCGACGACATGGCCGATCGCTGGGCTCGGCTGCGCAACAAGGGGCCGCTGTTCGACAACCGCACCCCGATCGAAGCGATGATCGAGGGCGGCATTCCGGCCATGCTGGACGTGCGCCGCCACGTCGATGGCCTGCGCGGCGGGCTTTAGACCAGAGCCGTCCGTTGGACATCGCGGCTTACGTGCGCCGGATTGCCCGGGACCGCACGGTCCGCCTGGTCGCGACGGCGCGCCTGCGCGATCCCGTGCTGGGCAAGCTGGTCGCCGAGGCGGACCTCGCCGCGCTTGCGGAAATCGAAGGCGCCACCAGCGGCCGGTTCCGCGCGCAGGAGATGGGGGCGGAACGGCTGGACCGGCGCGAACTCATCTACGGCGTGCCCCACGCGCATTTCATCAACGCGGCCTTTGCCTATTTCATGCCGTGCACGCTCAATCGCTTCAACGGCCCGGGCCGGGGCGCCTGGTATGCGGCGATTGCGCGCGAAACCTGCGTCGCCGAAGTGGCGTTTCACATGGAGCGCGAGCTGACAAACATTGCCGACTTCAACGCGACCGTCGATTACGCCGAGCTATATGCGAGCTTCATCGGCGACTTCGTCGACATGCGCGCGGCGAAACCCCGGCCGGAATTCCTCGATCCCGATCCGGCGAAGAGTTATCCGGCCGGGAACGTTCTTGCCGACGCCGTTCGCGCCGCGGGACACTACGGCATCGTCTATCCGTCCGCGCGCCCCCCGGGAGGCACCTGCCTCCTCGCGCTGGTGCCGCACGCGGTTCAATCGGTCGCGCAGGGCGCCGTCATACGTTTAGCGTGGACCGGCACGCCCGGGGCGCGGGTCTCGCAACTCGCACCGGCGCCACCCACATGAGGCTGCCGGCGTGAATGGCGACATGCTTCGTTGCTCCGGGGAGAAGAATGCCGATGCCGATTGACCGACGTCATTTGCTGCGCGCCGGGGCGGCGGCGGGCCTGAGCGCCGGCCTGCCCGGCCTGCGCCACGCGGCCGCGCAAGCGCCAGCCAATGCCGCCGCGCCGGCCGACTACACCATCCGCATCGCCACCGGCCTCGTCGAACTGGCGCCCAACCGCATCGTCTCGACCACGATCTACAACGGCCAATTCCCCGGCCCGCTGATCCGGCTCAAGGAAGGCCGGCCGGTCGTCGTCGACATTCACAACGACACCGACACGCCCGAGCAACTGCATTGGCACGGGCAAACGATTCCGGTCGACGTCGACGGCGCGGCCGAGGAGGGCACGCCATTCATTCCCGCGCACGGCCTGCGCCGGATTTCTTTCACGCCCAGGCCGGCGGGCTTTCGTTTCTATCATTCCCACGTGGTGCCGATGAACGACCTCACCAAGGGCACCTACAGCGGCCAGGCCGGCCCGCTCTACATCGAGCCGAAGAACGAGCCGGGGAATTACGACCGCGAAATCTTCCTCGTACTCAAAGAGTTCGGACCGACGCTGTCGCGCGGCGGCGACATGGCGCAGGATTTTCTCAGCCCCACAACGCGCGTGCGCCAGCTCGAAGCAACCGGCGAAGCCGCCATGAAGGCCTCGCTCGGCAAGGGCATGCCGCACGGCTTCGAAGTCGGCTATGCGCTGTTCTCGATCAACGGGCGCATGCTCGGCAACGGCGAGCCGATCAAGGTCAACGCCGGCGAGCGCGTGATGCTGCACGTGCTCAACGCGAGCGCCACCGAGATCCGCAGCCTCGCGCTGCCCGGCCACGGCTTCACCGTCGTGGCGCTCGACGGCAATCCGGTGGCGAACCCGGCCGAGGTGCCGGTGCTGTGGATCGGCACCGCCGAGCGCATCTCCGCGATCGTCGAGATGAAACATCCGGGCGCATGGGTGCTGGGCGATCTTGCCGACGACGACCGCGAACACGGCATGGGCATCGTGGTCGAATACGCCGGGCAAAGCGGCAAGCCGCGCTGGTCGGCGCCCGGGGCGTTCAAATGGGATTACACGCGCTTCGGCCGGCCGCGCCGCGGCGCCGCCCTGCCCGACGAAACGATCGAGATCACCTTCGCCAAGAACAACGCGGCGCTCGACGGCTTCAACCAATGGACCATCAACGGCGTCGCCTTCTCGATGGACAAGCTCGAGCCGCGCTTCAGCCTGCACGAGGGGCGGCGCTACCGGCTGCGCATGCGCAACGCCAGCGACGACGTGCATCCGGTGCATCTGCACCGCCACAGCTTCGAGCTGACTAAGATCGCCGGCAAGGCGACCGGCGGCGTCATCAAGGACGTGGTGATGCTCGGCGGCTATCAGGAGATCGAGGTCGACTTTACCGCCGACAATCCCGGCCGCACGCTATTCCACTGTCATCAGCAGCTGCACATGGACTTCGGGTTCATGGCGCTGTTCGATTATGTGTGAGGGACGGTTTGAATCCCAAGAGACGGAAGGCGGTTGGTTCTACTACGGCCTGTTCTCTAATCTACGATCGTTGGCCCTGAGCGCGAGAAGGAGTATGCTGCGAAAATGAGCAACGTAACCCGACGCAGCACCAGTGAAGAACTGGCCGATCCGACGACTGTGACGCGCGAGGACGTGCTGTCGCGGCTCGAAGAATGGCGAGAGCGCGTTCACGGGCTTTACGACAGCATCGAGCAAGCACTGCGCGGATCCGGTTTTCGATTCGACCGCCAGGGTAAGCACACCACCTCTGAGGCGCTCGTGCAGGCGGCAGGAGTTAGCCCGGAGGAGCAGCCTAAGATCGACATTCTTCGTATCATACGACCGGATGGCACCAACGCCGCAATATTTTTTCCTCGTGGTCCGTGGGTCGTGGGCGCAAACGGCCGTATCGATTTGCGGCTACCGTCTGGCATCCGGCGAAGCGACGTTTTCATGCTCATGGACCAGTCGGGTCCGTTTTCCAGCCCGTTTTGGGTCCGGATGCCCATCGGCTCACCATTTGAGCGCGAGAACTTTGACCCTGATTGGCTGCTGTCCAAAATCAATGAACAGCAAGCTGGATAGCCTGGCCAGCTCATACACCCGGCTTTCGCGAGACGTTGCCGGGCGGATCGAATTTGCTTTTGACCTCGATAGCGACGATGCCCTTCGCCTCGCAGAGCAGGAGAAGGAGCACCTCGATCAAGCTTTTTTTGTCCTCAGCTTTTCAGCATTGGAAAAGAACATCACAGCGCTTGCGTCGGCAAGGCTATCTACAGGGATGCAACGCGCCGGCCTGCGCAGCGCGCCCTTCGACAAAAGACTTGAGACCGCGCTCAAAGTCGCTCGTGAGGTACTAAGGGATGAACCCGAATGGGCTTCCAGGCAAAAGTTGCCAACCATCCTGAATTGGTACGAGATCCGGAACGAAATCGCTCCCGCCGGTTATAAATCCGTGCTGTACTCCCTCTGCGCCCTAGTAGCGGTCGCCGCGATTTGGGCAGTTGTCATCTTTCTCATGTCTCGAAAGGGGCCACTCCAAAAATAAAAAGGGGCCACTAGCGGTTAAATGGGGCCAGTACCTCATCCCGAACCAGTACCTCATCCCGGGTACTGGCCGAAATCGGCCACTCGTTGAGGTAAAACCGGCCGTGGACTATTGGGGCAAGAATGTAACACACTCCGTACTTGGTCGTTGTGGGCAACGCGATGCCGCTGCATGACACGTTCTGGTTTCCGGCGCTCGCCGCAGTTGGCGGCGTTATTATCGCCGCCGTCGCATCCTACTTGGGAGGGTTCCTAGGCATAGCCATTGCGGGCCTGATCATCACGTTTGCTGCCGTTCGCTACGATCTGGAGAAAAGCGACATAGGCGGGGGCTTCCCCTCCGCAACGTTGTATGCCCGGCAAATGGCGGTGCGGGAGCAGATGACACCAGATGAACGAAATGCCTACCGCGCGGGACTTCATGCCCTTTGGCGACCCCTGGTGATCGGCAAGACAATTGGAATCGGCCTAATTATAGTTGGCATTGGCGGCCTTTTATTTCTGTAAGCCCGAATTAAGAACTGCTTTTGCCTCCCTCGATTACACGGAACCGCCGCCGCCGATCCGGCGCACTCACTACTGGATCAATCGGTTGAGTGGCGAGCGCGGCCTCTAGAAGCTCGCCAATCGACCACACATGATCGGCAACGCCGGTGGCGATCTCCGGAGTGGTCCGCAGGGTTTCGTAAACGCGGCACAGGTTAAAGTGCGCCACGTACAACGACACGGCCGCGACGTGGTTGTCGAGCTTCTTTGAGAAGCCATTGGTTAGCCGGGTGAAGCGGCGCGAGGCCATGCGCACTATTCGTTCCAAATCCGGCCACTAGCCCCGGAAACCGGCCAGTCCCGTTCGTTCGCTCGAAGCAACAGACCGAGACCGCAGAACGCCGCAGGAACGCGCCGACCGCAACCGCCCCCAGACTCTGCGCGACGCGGATTGGCACGCCAGGGCCCTAAGGAGGCTCCAACTCGAGTTGTTCCCCTACCCTTCCACCCTTCGGCATAGGGTATCGTTTTCTCCCGAGCGCCGGAGTCTGCCCGCAACGCGGCGGCGCGCCGAATCTTGAAATGCCGGCAGATGAATGAACGAGGCCGCTAACTAAAACGAGGTTGGGGCGCCCAGCGAAATCCTCTGTTTCAATAGGATGGTACATAAACCGAAAAAACGCCGAAAATACGCCAGCAAAGACAGATGGTTGCAAGCGCGTTTTCGGGAATCTGAGTTCACCCTGTACTGCCCTAACACCCGAGTCTCCGGCAGTCGAGGCGCCCGCCCGAACCTGCGGGATGCGGAGAGCCCATGCGGGGCCGGGTAAGGAGGCTCCAGGTCGATTTTTGGGGTTACCCCACCCCTTTCGCCCATAGGGAATCGTTTTTTCTGCCGAGCGGTGGCCGACGGCAGTAGCGGCCCGATATATATTCGTTCAGTGCGAGGAAAGGATGACGCCACCAACTGAGGCGGCCTACTTCCATGAGAACAATCGTCGTAGTCGCCTTCGTGGCGGCATGGGTTGTGGGAGCGGTGTTTTGGCTAGTCGGGCTGTACAGCATGATAGCCATGGCGGCGAATAAGGTTGACCAAGCGAAGGGCAAGTGGTGGTCGATTGGATTCATGCCGCTTTACTTTCCTTTAGCCCTTACTCCTGTTGGCCGAGCCCACCGCAGGCGCGCGCTGTTCTCTTTTCTGTGGTTTGGACTATCAGTCGCAGCCCTGTTTGCGATTGGGCTTATCCCGAAGCTGTTGCAATGATCTCAGCACGAAAGGGGCCACTCCTAAATTCAAAAGGGGCCATTGGGGGGTTAAATGGGGCCAGTACCTCATCCCGAATAGGAACAGATTGAGACTCCAGAACACCGCAGGAACGCGCCGACCGAGCCCGGCCGCCCGAATCTACCCGATGCGGACCGATACCCCCATAGCCCGGTTGGGGCCCCATGGTTGATTTGTTCCCCGACCCCCCACCGCTTCGGCTCTAGGGAATCTTTTTTTCTGGCGACCTCTGCCGCAGGCGAGCGGCAGCGGGAGCAGAGCGGCAGCGCGCGGAAACTTATCGCTCGTGACGCTGGCGGTTCTGCTTCAAGATGCGAGAGGAGGGCCGCATAGGCTTTGTTCCAGATACCCGCGCACGGCATCGAAATCGACTCCGCGCGGGCCGAGGTCGCTGTAGGCGAAACACAGGCGATAGCCGTCCGGGCTCTTCTAAAAAGATGTATGCTCCGCTGGCGTCCTTTTGTTGCAAAAACCCAGCAAGCTCCGGGAGCGCGCATACGGGCGCTAAATGCCGCGCGGAGCCATCCTCTTGCTCGATGGTGAGATACTGAAAGGTTGCATCGTCGTCCTCCACCGAGGGGCTGACCGCTACGACCTTGCCGATGACCGGGACTATCTCGCCTGCCATCCCGCACTATCGCCAATCAAGCGCCAACCGTGGTCCATCCTGCCGGATGGCGAAGTCGGTTCGAATCAGGCGAATACTCGCCGAGAACGTGCGCCGGCTGAGAGAGGCCAAGGGCCTATCGCAGGGTGCGCTCGCGGCCGACGCTGGAATCTACCAGGAGCTAATCAGCCGGATCGAAAACGGCGCGGCGAACCCGGAATTGGACACGCTGGGCAAGATCGCCGCCGCGCTTGGGGTTCACCCAGGCGAGCTATTCGAGGAATGAGGGCACCTATTGATCTGCGGCGGTTTTTCGATTTTTCCAAACCTTCAAGCCGGCCCAACTCACGCACCACACCACCGCGCCGATCACCAGCAGTACAATAAACTCCGGCTGATTGTGCGCCAGATCACTTATGAAATGACTTCCCTCATGCTGCGCCGCATGCTCGATCCCTTTGATGATCCCTTCGCCAACCGCCATTGGATTCTCCCAGAATATACCAACTCGTAATATTCAACTTTTGAAACGGGGCCACTGTCAAATTCAAAAGGGGCCAGTGAGGGTTAAATGGGGCCAGTACCCGTACCCGGGTGCTGTCCCAAGTAGGGGTCGAAATGACTCCTAGTGTCTTAAGTGCCCCGGGCAAGTGTCCTAAATGGGGGCGCCCTCATTCCAGTAGCTCGCCCGGCTTGACCCGCAGCGCGCGGGCCAGCCGGCCAAGCACAACCACGGTTGCGGCGGTCGAACCGCGCTCAATTGAGCCGAGATACCGCACGCTTATCCCGGCACGGTCGGCCAAGTCCTCTTGCGTCATGTTCCTTTGGGCGCGGATGCGCCGCACGTTCGCTGCCATTACCCGCTTCAGGTCCATGGCGGGGATTGCAGCCCCCACCGGAAGGATATTGCCAGGAAGTATACTGCCGGTTAGGCTGCGGGCATGGATAGCCAGTTGTTCGCTATTATGGGGACCGTCGAAGTCATCAGCCCGGTCGTGCTCGGGCCACGCGACACGACATACGAGTACAACGGTATCCGCGACCATCGCGGCGAAGTGCGCGGGCTCAACGCATTCAACGCCGCGCCGGGTATCTCGCAGTTGGTTGAGCAGCACACTACCGGGCTATTTGTCTTCTTTGTCACAACTCAGGCTGAGTGCAGGCTTTGTGCGTGGTGTGCGAGGACGGGCGCCAAGCCGTGGATTTTAAGGCCCTGCACGCGGCGCTTGTCTAGGATCGGCGGCTTATTTCTTGTCTTCCAATTTCATTTTGTAAATGCAGAGGGGCGGACCTTCGGATACGAACCCTCTCGCGGCGTCGATACCGCTTCGCTAGTCTGGATCGATAGAAAAGATCGTCTCTTTCCGGATGAAATTATCATCGGAAATCTTGAGGGATCCCACAAAGCCAGTTTGATGGATTTTGTCATCCGAACGCCAGCCATAACTAAAACAGCCCACCAAATGCGGGTTTATAATGGCGCGAATATTGCTGACGATGGCTTTTCGTTTGACGAAAATAGTATCATTTGGGACGATCGCAAAATGTTCAAACCATTTCGATGGGTCAATTGTTGCTTTATCGGCCGCGCAAATCTTGCGGCGCTCGTCTTTCCAGTCTTGCGCGCCCACGATTGTAAAGCTGGAAACGGTATCTATTGTCGGGGTTCGGCCGACGTTCTTGAACGTAAGGTCGGCATATACTTCGGCACTCCCATTTTGGTCGATTATAAAGGGATTATCAAATTCGACAGTGGTGGGCGCGCCAACCCAGGGGCGTTAATCTTTTCGCATTTCGTTCAATTGCCCTTGCAGCGTACAATATTGCAGGCTGCCGACGCCCGCAGCAACAATCGCCAAGATAGCTATCCAGACAGTAGCATTAGCCGTTCGACGGGCAAAACGGTCCTGGGGATTTTCTTTCTCACGTTTGGCGCGACGCTTATGTACATATCGTTCTATTTGATTGATGCCCCGCAACCAGATCGAATTGAGACCGCGCTCTCGTGGGGAATCGGAGTCGTCTCCGCTTTGTTGATCTATCAAGGAATATTCCTCACACTTGCCGGACTGTGGATTTCAGATGTCATCTAATTTTACTACTTCCGCACCTATTGCAATCAGCGCGGCGAGCAGGAATGTAGCCGGGAACGTCCCGCGACTGAGCTTGTTAGCGACGGAGCCTTCGCTCTCGTCTAGTCCGTGCTTTTTCAGCCGCTCAGCAAGCTCGCGGTATCCTACATCGGCCCGCTTGGGCAAGAAACAGCGGCATTTGAAGCGCGGCGACAGCCCGGAGAAGGGCGACCAGTACACTTTCGTTGCGCTGGCCTCTACGTCGCGCGCCATCGTCGCCTATCGCACGGGCAAGCGCGACACGGGCACGACGCAAGAGTTTATCGCGGACCTGCGCGAGCGCGTGCTTGGCGCGCCGGAAATCTCAACCGATGGCTTCTTGCCCTATCAGCCGGCGATCCGGTCGGACTTCGGCAACAGCCATCATGGCGTGATCAACAAGACCTACAGCGTCGTCCATCTGGACAAAATCCACCAAGCCTCGCATCGCTACTCGCTAGCGGCCGTGATCGCGGTTTCGCGGGAAGCGATGCAGGGCGTTCCGGCGGAAATCTCAACCAGTTACGTCGAGCGGAACAACCTCTCGATCCGCATGGGCTGCCGGCGCTTTACCCGGCTCACCAATGCATTCAGCAAGCGGCTGGACAACCATCTGGCGGCCATCGCGCTTCACGTCGCCCACTACAACCTCTGCCGCGTTCACGAAAGCCTGCGGACCACCCCGGCCGTCCAACTGGGCATCACGGATCGGGTTTGGTCGCTTGGCGATCTGATCAATGCAGCCTTGGCGGTCGCGACCCCCGATCCGACCAAACCGCCCCGGAGCGGCGCCGCAAGTTCCGGGTCATTGAGGGAGGCAAACAGTGAGTGTCCTAAGTCGCAATCGAGAGTGTCCTAAGTGGTCGGGGTTAGGACAGCACCCGTACCGTAAAAGAACAGACCCAGACTGCAGAACGCCGCAAGAACGCAGCGGGGGACGCCCTAAACCTGCCCGATGCGGAGAGGCATACGGGGGGCGGGTAAGGAGGCTCCAATCGATTTTTGGGGGACCCCCACCCCGTTCGCCCATAGGAAATTCTTGTTGTTCGTGGAACCCCACCCGTGCGCGAGCTTCAAGGGCGGCTTCAACTAAACTGACCAATTCGGCCGATTAGCACCCACGCGTGACGGCACTTATTCCCCAGAAACTTCCCAAGCTCCCCGCAGATGGCCGCAGCTCCTTGACCGCCGTCTCTTATATTGTTGATTTTTCGATATTTTCGTCTGGCGCTCCCTAGGGGACTCGAACCCCTGTTTTCGCCGTGAGAGGGCGACGTCCTGGGCCGCTAGACGAAGGGAGCGGGCGCGAGTTGTCGAGATAGCCTCTATCCGGGTTGGCCGCAAGGCGAGCTGCTTCTGACCTTAGGCATTCCGACGCGGCCAAAGCGCGGCCGCCGAATCCTATGCTCAGACCGTGGTTACTGGATTCCGGCTCTCGCGCTTCGCGCTCGGCCGGAATGACGACGCTGCGGATGCCCTATGGCGCCGTGGCGAAGCTCATGCGGCCGGTCGGCTTAAGGGTCTTGATGTCGAAGGTGCGGATTTCGGCCGCGCCGTCGATCTGCAGCGTGATCACCAGCCGGTCGCCGGCGACCGCCGTCTGCACGATGCGCGCACCGCGCGGCAAGGTCAGCGTCATGTCGTTGGGAATGGCGGCGAGCGCCGGCTTGGGCGTCGGCGGCGGAGGCGGCGGGGCCGGCTCAGTGCGGAACAGGCGATAGCCGACGACGACGAGCACCGCCCCGATCGCCACCACCATGAACAGGTTCGAGACCAGCATCAGGCGGCGGATGTTGCCGAGCGTGCGCGCGGCGTCGGGATCGAGCGGCCGGCCCGCGGGGGCGGCCGGCGAAGGCCTCTCGCGCCGTGGCCGCAGCGGCTCCGCGGCGGCGAGCGGTTCGGGCGCGCGCGATTCCTCGCGTGGGACCGCGGGCTCCGACGCGCGGTCGAGCGCCGACGGCCACGCCCACTCGGGCACGCGGTCCGGCTGGTGCGGCGAGACACCCTCATCCGCGTGAGGCGCGGACACGCGATGCGGCCAAGCTTCGTCCGCCGGCTCGGCGGGGGCGTGAGGGGCCGGCGGATCGCGCCGGTCGAACAAATCGTCCTCCGGCTCGCGCGCCTGATCTCGGTGCGGCTCCTCTGTCGCGCGCGGTGCGTCCAGATCCACCGGCCCCGCGGACAAGGCCGGCGGGTCGGGCGCAACGACCGGCTCGGGCGCCGCACCCGCCTCGCGCGGACGATCGAACCACGGCAAATGCGGCTCGGGATCGGAAGCTGCCTCGGCGGACGGCGGCGGAGCCGATGCGGTATGATCGGGCGGCGCGGCCGCGGGCTCCGGCGCCGGTGCAGGACGCGCGGCGCGCGGCAGCATTGGCTCGACCGCTTCCCCGGGCGGCGCCGGCGCGCCGAACGGCCGCGCGAGCAGCTGCGAAAGCCGCCGCGACGCCTCGATCGAGCGGGTGGGCCGGGTGGCGGCGGGAGCGCGCGGGTCGTTCGGATCACTCATGACGCAACAGGATCGCAACGAAACGGTCGAGGTGGCCGAGGCCGAAGCGGGCGAGCGGCTCGACCGCGTTCTCGCCGCCCACGTCGAAGGTCTGTCGCGCTCGCGCCTCAAGAACCTCGTGCTCGAGGGGCGCGTGGCGCTTTCCGGCCACACGATCCGCGATCCCGATCACCGCGTCAACGCGGGCGACACGATCGTGGTCGCGGTGCCTGCGCCGACCGAGGCGGAGCCCGGGCCGGAGGCGATCGCGCTCACCGTCGTCTACGAGGACGCCGACATCATCGTCATCGACAAGCCGGCCGGGCTGGTGGTGCATCCAGGCGCCGGGAACTGGACCGGCACCCTGGTGAACGCGCTCATCGCCCATTGCGGGGAGAGCCTGTCCGGGGTCGGCGGCGTGCGCCGGCCCGGCATCGTGCACCGCCTCGACAAGGACACGACCGGCCTGATGGTGGTGGCAAAAAACGATCAGGCCCATCAGGCGCTTGCTGCCCAGTTTGCCGACCATGGGCGAACCGGGGCGCTGACCCGCGGCTACCTCGCCTTCGCCTGGGGCGTCCCGGACCGGCCCAAGGGCACGATCGACGCGCCGATCGGCCGCCACCCCCACGCGCGCGAGCGCATGGCCGTGCGTCCCGACGGCCGCGAGGCGATAACCCATTGGACGGTTGGCGAAACCTACGCCGGACGGGACGGCACCCCGGCCGCCAGCCTGATCTCCTGCCGGCTCGAAACCGGACGCACCCACCAGATCCGCGTCCACCTTGCCCATATCGGCCATCCGGTGCTCGGCGACCCGGTCTACGGCCGCGGCTTCAAGACCAAGGCGACCCTGCTCGGCCCGGCCGGCCGGGCTGCGCTGGCGCATCTTGAAAGGCAGGCCCTGCACGCCCATCTATTGGGCTTCGACCACCCGGCCACCCGCCGATTCCTGGAGTTCCACTCGGAACTGCCGGGCGATTTATCACGTTTACATCACGGACTGCGTCAGGCCGCGCTGCGAGGCGCGCCGGAACCTTCTAAATAAACGCGGTTGTTCAAAGGGTTGGCGCGGCGGCGCGGCGGCCCGGGGCGGTCACTCGGACTTGAGCGGGCTTGTTTTTGCGTTAGCCCGCCCGGTCCGGTATGCTGCGACTGCGAACAAGCGCCGTCGGCTCGGGGAGCGGCGGCGCAACCGCCCGCCGAAACTCGGGGGCATAACGCCTGGAGGGCGCTACCATGGCCCGCGCTGCAACTTTGCCGATCCTGACGGCTGAATCAGGCCTTACCCGCTATCTGGAAGAAATCCGGCGGTTTCCGATGCTGGAACCGCAGGAGGAATACATGCTGGCCAAGCGCTGGCGCGAGCACGGCGACCGCGACGCCGCGCACCGGCTCGTCACCAGCCACCTGCGCCTCGTCGCCAAGATCGCCATGGGCTACCGCGGCTACGGCCTGCCGATCGCCGAGGTGATTTCGGAAGGCAACGTCGGGCTGATGCAGGCGGTCAAGCGGTTCGAGCCCGAGAAGGGCTTCCGCCTCGCCACCTACGCGATGTGGTGGATCAAGGCCGCCATCCAGGAATACATCCTGCGCTCGTGGTCGCTCGTGAAGATGGGCACCACCGCGAACCAGAAGAAGCTGTTCTTCAACCTGCGCAAGGCGAAGAGCCGCATCTCGGCGCTCGAAGAGGGCGATCTGCGCCC